>Ga0157369_10003899_pt1 | contig 17702 bp, 14 predicted proteins | sample C25metaG_FD_113461 | JGI IMG/M metagenome (GOLD analysis project Ga0157369, IMG submission 113461) | Corn rhizosphere microbial communities from Kellogg Biological Station, Michigan, USA - C2-5 metaG | ecosystem: Host-associated > Plants > Roots > Rhizosphere > Soil | place: USA: Michigan... | reverse complement strand
GGAATGGCGCCGGGAGGCGGCTTCGCGCAACTACAATCCGCACGCGATCGAGCATCTCTCCGCGCTCTGGCGCGCGATCCGCGGTGCCGCGATCGATCCGAAAGATCCCAACTTTGCCGTCACGGATACGATCGAGAGGATCGGCGGTGCCAAGCCAAAATCATTCGAGGCCTTCGTGCGTGAAGCTCAAGGCGAGCTGCTGGCAAAATCTGCTTGAGCATTCCTCTCCAGGCGCTGCGAGCAAAACGCAGCGCCTCAGCCGGCCATCAGGCTCGCGGGCTGGCGCTGGCTGGCAGGCAGAAACATCTTGCGAAGCTTCAGGAAGACGCGCAGCGCAAGTCCGAACCAGACCGGCGAGGTCTTGCGGCAGAACGCGAGTTTCTTGACGTGCCCTTCGACATGCCATTTGGCGTGGGCGCCGTCCTTGAAGAAGATGACGTCGCCCGCGACATAGCGCGTCGGCGGCATTCCGTCGCTCTCCAGTACGATCGAGCCGTCGAGGATCAGGATCGTCTCGTCGAAATCGTAGAACCAATTGAACTTGCCTTCGGTGCAGTGCCAGACCATGGTGGTGGCGAGCCCGTCGGCGCTCTGCGACAAAATGCACCAGCTCGCTTCCGGCTTGCCCTCGAGAATCCAGGACGACTCGATCGGCCGCGGCGTCAAATCGACTGACAATTTGGCAATTTCGATCAACGAGCGAGACATCGCGACACTCCTCAATGAAAAATGGCGCGCGAAATCGCTTCGTGCAGCCCCCCGATAGCGCAACCAAGCTATTCGCCTTGATTTAAGCATTTCTTACAAAAGGGCTTACAATCAGCGGCACTTCGGCGGAGGAACCATGCGCGTTGTGATCTGCGGCGGCGGCGTGATCGGCGCCTGCATCGCCTATTTCCTCAGGCAGCACTCCATCGAGGTCATCGTTGTCGAGCAGAGCGAAGTTGCGGCGGCGGCATCGGGAAAGGCCGGCGGGTTCCTCGCGCTCGACTGGTGCGCCAGCACGGTGCTGGATGCACTGGCGCGGCGAAGCTTTCATCTTCACGCCGAACTGGCGAGCGAGCGATCCGGCGATTGGGGCCACCGGCCCATGTCCGCCTATAGCGGCTTCGTCGTGCCCAGTCGCGACGCGCACGGTCACAAGCCTTCCGAGCTCGATTGGCTTTCGGAGTATGTCACGATCGCAGGCCGGATCGGCACGCCGGACACGACGGCGATCGTTCATCCCCGCAAATTCACCATGGGCATGATGGCGGCCGCAGAACGGCTTGGCGCCAAGCTCCGTCGCGGACGCGTCACCGGCATCATCAGGCATACGGATGGAAAAGCCGGGGGTGTCGAGGTCGACGGCAGCGTCATCGAGGCGGACGCCGTCGTGGTGGCGATGGGGCCGTGGTCGTTGCTGGCGGCCGGCTGGATGGAATTGCCCGTCGTGTTCGGTCAGCGCAGTCCGAGCGTGGTCTACGACACCGGCAGCGACGTGCCGGCGCACGCACTGTTCCTCGAATATCAGGACGAGCAGGAAGGCGCCCTCACCGTCGAAGTGTTTCCGCGGGCCGACGGCAGCACTCATATCACCGCGTTCTCCGGCCAACAGCCGTTGCCACTCGATCCAGCCGCTATCGCCGCGGAAGCGGACGAGATCGCCCGCCTCACGGCGATCTGCGAACGGCTGTCACCCGCGTTCCGCGCGGAAAGGATCATCGCGCGACAAGCTTGCTTCCGGCCCGTGACACAGGACGGCCTGCCATTGATCGGCAAGGTGGCGGGAAGCGAAGGACTCTATGTTGCAACCGGCCACAATGTCTGGGGCATCCTCAACGCGCCGGCGACCGGAGAAGCCCTCGCCGATCTGATTGCAGGGCAGCGACCGCGCATTGATCTCTCGCCATTCGATCCGAAGCGGCTTCGTCCGTTCGATCCGGCTCTGCTGCGCCGGGAGTGAACCTTCTTCCAGCTCAGGCGACCACCTTCTCCCGATAGACGCAGCGGCAATCCATCTCGTAGTCGAGGCCGACGACCGGTGGCCGGTCGAAATGCCAGGTCAGGCCATTCCTGAACACACCGCGACGACCAAGCTCGCTCTCCAGGATCGAATAGACATCCTGCACGGTGTAGAGCTGCACGGCCGTGGTCTGGCGCCAGCTTCCGCCGAACGCGCTCATGCGGCGCTCCATCTCGTCCAGCACGAATTTGGCCTTCTCCAGCATGCCGTCCGGAGTGACATCGCCGGGACGAACGATGTAATCGCGGTAGTTGGCCTTGCCCTCCAGCGACTCGCCGCTGCCGGCGATGACGAAGGAAGCCGGCGCGCCGGCGTCAGGTACGGTATAGGAGAAGGCGTGGAAGCACGGCTCAGCCGGCGGATCGATCTTCGGACAGACATTGCTGCGCGCCACCGGATTGACGCCGTCCTTCATGACGCCCCAGGCGATCAGGGTCTGGATATAGATGTCATTGAAAGCCCTGAATCCTTCCTCGGTGAACGGCGCCGGCGAACGCAGCTCGCAGGCGCCGAAAGACGTGAGCGGCCGGCCTGCGGATTTGATGATTTCCGCGATCCGCTCAAATCCAGCCTTGAGCGGCACCGGATCGGCGAGGCGCACGCGCTCGATTGCAAAACCCGCGAGAGCTGCAATGCCGCAGGAATACTGGCTGACGCCCGGAATGAAACGGTAGCTGCCGTCCGGCACTTCAACAGTCTTGATCATGGGAGCTCCTGGGATTGAACGAACGACCGGACGCATTTAGCGTCTCGGCGCGTCGCTCAACAAGCGGGAGGAGGTCCGCTGGCGACCGGGCGTCGCTAGTTCGCGGCCAGAGGCGGCGCCTCGTCCGGCACGCCGGGCTCGGCCTTCGGCGAGGTCCGCCAGCCCAGATAGGCGGCGCGGTTTGCTTCCGTCGACTTTGCGGTGGCGCGGATGCGAAGCAGATCCTTGCGGGCGACCAGGCCGACCAGACGCTGCGTCTCGCGGTCGACGATCGGCACGCGGCCGAGATCGGCCAGGACCATGCGATCGGCAAGATGCGAGACCGGCTCGTCTGCATAACCGACGGTGAGCGAGCGATCAGAAACCCGATCGAACAGGCTCTCCTTGCCATGCAGGTTTTCGGCGCGCCAGCGCAGCACGTCGGCGCGTGCGACCATGCCGGCGACGCGGCCATCGGCATCGATCAGGGGATAGGATTTGTGCCGGCGTGCCTCGCTGGAGAAGAACGCGATGGCCTCGTCGACCGGCATCGCGGCCGGCAGGCTGTCGACCTCGCGCACCATCACTTCTTCCACGCGCATCAGCTCGAACGGATCGATGCTGTATTCGCGCACGACATGCTGGCCCCGCCGCGCGATCTTCTCGGTCAGGATCGAGCGCTTGAGCAGCAGCACCGTGAGCGCGTAGGAAGCGCTGGTCGCGATCAGGAGCGGCCCGATCATCGAGAAATTTCCGGTGAGCTCTGCGGCGAACATGATCGAGGTCAAGGGCGAGCGCATGGTACCGCCCATCATCGCCGCCATGGCAATCAGCGCCCAGGCACCGTGGTCGCCGGGCAGATACTGTCCTTCGAGCCAGCCGAGGCAGCCGCCAAAGATCAACAGCGGCGCCAGCACGCCGCCGGAAGTGCCGGAGGCGAGCGCAATGATCCAGATGGCCGACTTGACCAGGAGAATCGTCAGCACGACCGACGCGACCATGTGGCCGCTTAGCAGATCTCTGATGATGTCGTAGCCGACGCCAAGCGCGCGCGGCTCGATCAATCCGCCCAATCCGACCGCAATGCCGCCGATCGCCGGCCACCACATCCAGTGAATCGGAAGGCGAAGGAACAGGTCTTCCATGGCGTAGAGCAGGGCGGTCAGCAGACCCGATTGCAGGCCCGCGACGATGCCGACGCCGATGCAGACAAACAGTCCCCACCAGGGCAGATCAAGGCGCCCGACAAACGGAAACAACGCTCCAGTCCCGATCAGGAACGGACGCAGCGCGGCGGAGACGACGCATGCGCAGATCACCGGGATCAGGCTGCGCGGCTTCCATTCGAACAAAAGGAGCTCGACCGCGAGCAGCACCGCCGCAACCGGCGTGCCGAAGATCGCGGTCATGCCGGCCGCACTGCCGGCGACCAAGAGCGTCTTGCGTTCGGCGGCGCTCATCCGGAAGCATTGCGCGAACAACGATCCCAGCGCGCCGCCCGTCATGATGATCGGGCCCTCGGCGCCGAACGGGCCACCGCTGCCGATCGAGATCGCCGACGACAATGGCTTGAGGAGGGCGACCGTCGGATCCATCCGGCTGCCGCCGATCAGAATGGCTTCGATCGCCTCGGGGATGCCGTGGCCGCGGATTTTCTCGGAGCCGAAGCGGGCCATCAGGCCGATCACGAGCCCGCCGAGCGCGGGAGCCGCGACCATCCAGGCATCACGCTTGACCCCGGCCAGCGACAGGGTCTGGGCGCTCAGCGTATGCAGCCAGATGAGGTTGGTCGTCAGCGCGATGATGCGCAGCAAGAACCACGCCGAGAAGGCGCCGCCTGCGCCCACCAGCACCGCCATGGCGACAAGGATGAGGACACGCCGGTCGGTCGAGAAATCGCCGAGATGAAGCATGGAATTGGCAGAGCCGGTACGTGCCATAGGATCGACCGCGTGAATTCTGTTACATGAGGATTTAAGGAGGCGGCCGAATCCGAACGATACCGGCGACGCGCCGGCTAATATATCGCAATGCGATATAAATCAATGAACGAAACGCAGCCAAGGCGCGCGTGGCAAGCATAGCTTGCATTCATCGCTAAGATTGGATGAAAACGAGCGCTGGCCACGCCGGCCGGACGACAGTTTGAAGAAGCCCTTGTTTGAGGAAACGAGGCGCCGTTACGCCCATTCGCCCTTGCGGAATACCGGTACGCGCGCCCCATCGGCATCAATACCGTCGATATCGGTCCTGTCGGATCCGATCATCCAGTCGATGTGGATAAGGCTCTGATTGCCACCCTGGGCTGCGATCTGCTGCGGCGTCAGCTTGGTGCCATCGACGAAGCACTTCGAATAGCACTGGCCGAGCGCAATGTGCGAAGCCGCGTTCTCGTCGAACAGCGTGTTGAAGAACAATAGCCCGCTTTTGGAGATCGGCGAGGAATGCGGCACCAGCGCCACTTCGCCGAGCCGCCGCGCACCCTCATCCGTGTCGAGCACCTTGTTGAGAACTTCCTCGCCGCGCGAGGCCTTGGCCTCGACGATGCGGCCTTCGACGAACTTCACCTGAATGTTGTCGATCAGCGTGCCTTGGTAGGACAGAGGCTTCGAGCTGACCACATGACCGGACACGCGCCGGCAGTGCGGCGTGGTGAAGACTTCTTCGGTCGGAATATTGGCGTTGCAGGTGATGCCGTTCTTCGCGGTGGAGGCACCGCCTTCCCATTCATGGCCATCCGCGAGCCCGATGGTGAGATCGACACCCGGCGCCGAATAATGCAGCGCCTGGAAGCGCTGGCCGTTCAACCATTGGGTCCGCTCGCGCAGGCGCGCGTTGTGCTGATCCCACGCTGCGACCGCGCCATCCTTGTCCACGCGCGAAGCGGAGAAGATGGCTTCCGCGAGCTTTGCCACCGCGACGTCCTCGGCATCATCGGAGAAAACCTGCTTCGCCCAGGACAGGCTGGGATAGGCGATGATGTTCCAGTTGGTATCGAAATTGACGATCTTCTCCAATGCCGGCTGGTAGGCCTTGGAATTCGCCCGGCTTGCGCGCGCGACTTTGGCGGGATCCTCGCCCGACAGCAGCATCGGATTGTCGCCGACGATGGCAAGGCGGGCGGTGTTTTCCGCAAACGCCTTCGCCATGCCTTCATAGAGCCAGCCGGCGGCGCGATCGAAACTCGCATCACGGGCAAAGCGATAACGCGCCAGCGTGAACTCTTCGTCCGAGAGGATCGGCGTCACCACGCCCGCGCCGGCCTTATAGGCATGCTCGGCGATCTTGCGTACCAAAGGCAGCGCGGCCGCGGGCGCGGTCAAAAGCAGATCCTGCCCCTCGCGCAGGCGCAAACCCACTTTCACCGCGACCTCGGCGAGGCGGTCAAGCTTTACGGGATCGATCGAGGCGGAAAGGTTGCGCTGATGGGTGTTCATGAGAAATCCTGCTTTGGCCTTCCCCCATTTAAGCCGGGCAGCGCAGGAAGCAACCGGCTTGGCAGCCCGACGCCGGAATATCTATTCCTCCGTCTCGGCTTCCTTCTTCTGCCGCTCGCGATAATTGCGGGTCTTTTCGCGATTGCCGCACAGCTCTGTTTGGCACCAGCGCCGACTAGAGGGTTTGGAGCGATCGAAGAACACGCGCTGGCACTCGTCCGCTGCGCACATTTTAAGCCTGGCGAGTGTGCCGTTCGATGCGCCGTCATATAGCTCGGCAACGATCACAGAGAGGCCGGCCGGCGCATTGGTTTCGGCTGGAAGCAGCTTCATGCCGTCCTTGCCCAATCCGGCAACCCGCAAGGGAAACGGCTCCATCGCCTTGTTGAGTGCTTCAACAATCGCGGTTTTGCGCCGACGTTCCTCGGGATCGCATTTGAGATAGTCGCGGATCGCGCCGCGCAGCCGCAACGCGTTGTCGAATGTTTTTGGCGACGGAACCCCGCTTCGCTCGAGGAGCCCGCGCTCCTTCATCCAGTCGCCGAGCGCCGACGGAGTTCCCAATTCCTCCGCCTGCTGATGTTGCACGCCATGGTGCACGAAATGACGCAAATCCAGCGTGTTGGCGAAATCGTAGAGATTGGCCAGCTCGTCCGGCACGTGGAATTTTCGCGATTCTCTCGACATGGAACACCATTTAATACGTTTTAGTGGTTGACATCAAGACACCTGTATACGTATTTAACTAGTGTCGAAAAAAGGAAGATCGCCATGACTGACCCATCGATCGAACGCGCCGCGACGGTGCAAAAGAGCCAGCAAGGCAGCTTGCCGGGCCTGCTCGGTTTCGAGTGGCTGCGGATGGAAGGGAGCACCGTCGAAGGCCGTTTCGACGTGAAGCCACATCACCTGTCGCCGACCGGCTTTCTTCATGCCGCGAGCGTGGTGGCGCTGGCGGATTCGGCATCCGGATTCGGCTGCCTGAATTGCCTGCCTGCCGGCGCGTCAGGTTTTACGACGGCCGAGCTCAAGGCGAACTTCCCGGGTACGTCGCGCGAAGGCGGCGTTCGTTGCACCGCGCGTCTCGTTCACGGCGGACGCACGACGCAGGTCTGGGACGCCGAGGTCACGCGCGAGCCCGACGGCAAGGCCATCGCGCTGTTTCGATGCACGCAAATCCTGCTCTACGCCGGATGAGCCGAACATCTCTCCAACCTCATCACCGACGTCAACCGCAAGGAACTGGTCCATGTTGCACGTCAATCAACCGCTTATTTCGACCGAGGAAATCTCGTACCGGAAGTATGTCCCGGTGCTCGACGCCACGATGGCCTATGTCGATGTCGGCGCAGGCGACCCCATCGTCTTCCTGCACGGCAATCCGACGCCGTCCTATCTCTGGCGCAATATCATTCCCTACCTGCTGCCCTATGGCCGCTGCCTCGCGCCCGACTTCGTCGGCATGGGCAATTCCGGCGCAGCGCCGAACGGGCAATACCGCTTCGTCGATCACCAGCGCTATCTCGATGCCTGGTTCGACGCGCTTGGACTGACGAAGAACGTCATTCTCGTCGTGCACGATTGGGGCTCGGCGCTGGGCTTTCACTGGGCGCATCGCCATCCCGGGCGGGTCAAGGCGATCGTCTACATGGAAGGCATCGTCCGCCCGTTCCAATCCTGGAACGAATGGCCGGACGCCACGCGCGCGTTCTTCCAGACGCAGCGAACCGATCAGGGAGAGGATCTCATCCTGCAGAAAAACCTGTTCATCGAATATCTGTTGCCGCTGCGGCACATTTCGAAGGACGCGATGGAGGTTTATCGCCGCCACTTCCGCAATCCCGGGCCGAGCCGGCAACCGATGCTGACCTGGACCCGCGAGCTGCCGATCGCAGGCGAACCGGCCGACGTGGTCGCGATCGTCGACGGCTATGCGAAATGGCTCTCGAAAAGTCCAATCCCGAAACTCTTTATTGACGCCGAGCCTGCTGGCTTTCTGATCGGCGCGCAACGCGAGTTCTGCAAAGCCTGGCCCAACCAGGAAACGGTGCTGGTCAAGGGCTCTCACTTCCTGCAGGAGGAATCGCCTGACGAGGTCGGCGCGGCGACGGCGCGCTTCGTGTCCAAAGTGCTGGCCGGCCAGATCAGCTAGCCGCACACGTCCTATCGCCTCGCCCCGCCCTCGCCCGCGAGCACGAACGAGGCCCAGGCGATCGGGTGGTTATCAAGCTACAACGGAATGAACGCTTCTCCGTGATGTGATGGAGAGCGGGCTCAGCTTTTCGCGGCGTCCTGTGACCAGGCGGCGATGCGCGCGCTCAACTCCCTGCGCACGCGTTCGATCACCGGTGCGTAGTCTCGGCTTTCGTCCTGCCGGAACAGCCGCATGGTCGGGTACCAGGGGCTATCGTCGCGATCGAGCAGCCAGCGCCAATCCGGCGTATAGGGCAGCAGGACCCAGGTCGGACAGGCGAGTGCGCCGGCAAGATGCGCCGTGCTGGTATCGACCGTGATCACGAGGTCGAGGCACGACACCAGCGCCGCCGTCTCGACAAAGTCGGTGAGGTGAGCCGTCAGATCGACAACGCTGCTTTTCTCGGACAGCGTCAACTGGTCCGCCGGCCTCGGGTCCTTCTGCAGGCTCACGAAGGTTGCGTCGAGCCCGAGAAGCGGCGACAGCGCCCGCAATGGAAGCGACCGGTTGTGATCGTCCCCGTGCTGGGGATTGCCGGACCAGACCAGGCCCACGCGCATCCGGTAATGCGGGCCGAGGCGCTGCTCCCAGGCCTGCACTCGCGTCGCATCAGGAGCCGGCAGATAGGGCACGTGCGCTGGAACGGCGTCCAGCCTCGTGCCGAACGCAAGTGGCAGGCTCGAGATCCCGCAATGGACGTCGAACGCCAATGTGACGGTGCCCACCCCCGCAATGCACGCGGTGACATCTGGTAACTTGGACAGCAGCGGAACGAGCCGACCGTCCACGATCAGAATAACTCGCGCGCCCAGTGCCGCGACCATCGGCACGTAGCGCACGAACTGAATGGCGTCACCCAAGCCTTCGTCCTGGTAGATCAGGATGGTCTTGCCCGCGATCGGTTCGCCGCCCAGCCACATCGGTTGGAGAAAATCGTACCTTGCGATCGACAGCTCGGGCGCCTTCCAGCGTGCTTCGCGGCCGGCCCAGCCTGCTTCGAAATTTCCCCTCAGAAGCTGCAACAAAGCCGCATTCCAATCGGCTTGCGCATTGCCGGGATCGGACGCTTTGATGGCCGCGTAGATCGCAAGCGCCTCGTCAAATCGATGCAGCCGCTCAAGCGCCAAGCCCTTGTTGATCGAGGCCCTGACATCCGGCCGAAGTGTCAACGCCTTATCGAACCAGATCAGCGCGTCTTCCGGCCGGCCCAGCTTCCGCAAGAACACGCCCATGCTGTTGCAGATCTCGGCGCTGGCAGGATCTAACGCATGCGCGGCCGCCATCTCAGCCGCGGCCTCGTCCAGACGCGTGAGGCTTGCCAGCGCCAGCGCACGCATCCGCAACACCGGCGCGTCATGAGGCCGCAGTTCTTTCGATATGCTGAATAGAGCGAGCGCCTCCTCATACTTTTCGGATCGCAACAGCAGGAGGCCGGCCTGATAGGCCGCATCGGCATCGGAGGGATCAAGCTTGAGCACGTGCTGGAAAGACAGGCTTGCCTCTTGCAAGCGCCCCAGGTCGGCAAGGAGCTGAGCCAAAGGCTTCCAGGCCGAAGCCGACTCCACATCAAGCTCGACGGCCCTGTTGAGCGCGTGAAAGGCCTCCTCATGCCGTCCCTGCCCTTTGAGCTCGATGCCAAGGCTCACCAGCTCGTGCGATTTTTCCTGCGACCACTCTGCGATTCGCCCCGTCAGCTCGTGGCGCATGCGCTCGACCACATCGGCATAATTGCCGGGCTCGGTTTGCCGGAACAGCCTTGCGGTCGGATACCAGGGGCAGTCGTCGCGATCGAGCAACCAGCGCCAGTCCGGCGCATGGGGCAACATGATCCAGATCGGACAGGCGAGCGCGCCGGCGAGATGGGCCATGCTGGTGTCGACCGTGATCACCAGATCGAGACACGACACCAGGGCAGCCGTTTCGGCAAAGTCGGTCAGATGCGCGGTCAGATCGACGATGTTCGGCCGCTCGCGCAGCGTGGCCAGGTCATCCGGCCTCACCTCTTTCTGCAGGCTGACGAAGGTGGCATCGAGAGTGAACAGGGAATCTAGCGCACGCAAGGGAAGCGAGCGGTTGTAGTCATCCTTGTGCCTGGGATTGCCGGACCAGACCAGGCCGACACGCAATTTGCTGTGCGCCCCGAGGCGATGCTTCCAGGCCTCGATGCAGGTTTCGTCAGGACGCGGCAGATAGGGCACATCGGCCGGAATGGTTGCGAGCCGCGTATTGAACGCCAATGGAAGACTGGAAAGTCCGCAATGGGTGTCGAACGTCACCGTTCTATTGGCCGACCGCGGAATGCATTCGGCAACGCCGGGCAATTTCGACAGCAACGGAACCAATGAACCGTCCACGAGCAGGAGCACGCGTGCGCCCAGCGCCGCCACCATCGGGACGTAACGTATATATTGAATGACATCGCCCAGGCCCTCATCCTGGTAGATCAGAATGGTCCTGCCCGCGATCGGCTCCGCTCCCAGCCACATGGCTTGCGGAAAATTGTATCTGGCGATCGATAAGGAAGGCACCTTCCAACGGACCTCGCGCCCGGCCCAGCCGGCTTCGAAATTGCCCAGCGTCAGGTGCAGAAGCGCCCCGCTCCAGTCCGGCTCCATGTCGTCGGGATCGGCGGCCTTCAGCGCGGCATAGACCGCGAACGCCTCATCGAAGCGGCGCAGGCGCGAAAGCACGTAGCCGCGATTCTTGTGCGCGAGCCTGAAGTCCGGCCGCAATGTCACTGCCTTGTCGTACCAGCTCAGCGCCTCCTCGTATCGGCGAAGCCGCAACAGCGCCGCGCCGACGTCGTTGCAGATATCGGCCCTGGCGGGATCGAGCGCATGCGCGCGGCGCAGCTCCGCCAGCGCCTCATCCAGCCGAGCGAGCTCCTGCAGCGCGAGCCCGCGCATCTGGAGGGTCGAGGCCTGGTCCGGCTGCAATTGGTCCGAACGATCGAACAGCGCGAGCGCCTCATTCGTCTTTCCGGATTTGAACAGCGAAAGGCCGGCCCGATAGGCGGCATCGGCGTCGGCGGGATCAAGCTTGAACACCTGAAGAAAGGAAAGCCCGGCCTCATGGTGGCGATTGAGATCAGCCAGCGTCTGCGCAAGCGCCTTCCACGCCTCAGCCGACTCGATATCGAGTTCCACCGCCCTGTCGAAAGCCCTGAAAGCCTCCTCGATCCGGCCCTCCCGCTTCAACGCGTGGCCGCGGCTTACGAGATCAGCCGTGCTTTCTTCCGCCTTGAGATCCTGGCCGGCGTCCCGGCTTTCGCGACGGTTCATTGACCCATGTCGGAAATGGCTGAGACAGCAAGATTAAGGTGATTCTGGCGCCGCTGGAAAGCTGGCTTCAGGCCACGCCGAGACGGACATCAGGCTCCGCATGGCCGCGTGACGCCACGTCGAGGATAAAGGTGCGGCCGTGCTCGGGATCCGCCGCGCGCGCCGCCTCATCCATGCCCTCCCAGGCGGTGGTGACGAGAAGCCGGGAAAAATCGCGACCGACGAAGACAGGGCAACTCGATTGCCGCGCGGGAACACGCAAGGAACGCAGATGCCGACCACTTGGGTCATAGACATCGATACAGCCGCCACCCCAGCGCGCATTCCAGATCAAACCGTCCGCATCGACGACGGCGCCGTCAATGCTGCCACCGCCCTTGTGATGGATGAACGGCAAGGGATCGCCGACCGGCAAACCCGTCGTTGCATCCAGCGGCACGCGATACAGGATATTGGTCGCGGTATCGGCGAAATAGCCGATCTCGCCGTTTGGAGAGAAGCAGATCGCGTTCGGAATGGTGATGTCGGGGTAGAGCCGGGACATCCGCCCGCGGTGAAATGCATAGATCGCGCCCGTACGCGGCTCAGCCTTGCGGCCCATGGTGCCAAACCAGAGCGTGCCGGAGGGATGGACCCGCGCATCGTTGGAGCGCGTCGCGGGATTGCCCGTCTGCAGAGCCGCAAGCAGCGACATGCGGCCATCGGCGATGTTGCGAACGTGCAGACCATCTTCGGCGACAATGAGCTGACGCTCCGCATCGATCCGCGCCAGCGCGCTTGCCGTCCTGCCGAGCGTATGAGCCTTCACGTTCCCACTTGCGAGATGGGCCTCAAAAAGCCTGCGCTCGAGAATGTCGAACCACCACGCCGTGTCGGTTGCGGCATCGTAAGCCGGCCCTTCGCCGAGATGGCAGCGCTCGGCCGAAAGCATCACGGTCGGCACGTCCTCCATATCGTCGCGGCCCGCCGTCATTGCGCCTACACCAACGAGAAACGATAGACCGTCTCGTGCCGGTACAGCCTTCCGGGATCGAGCCGCGCCGAGGGAAAGTCGGGACGATTGGGCGTGTCCGGCCAGACCTGCGGCTCGAGACAAAACGCATCGGACTGCCGGTACAGCCGATTGCCCTTGCCGCACAGCGTGCCGTCGAGGAAATTGCCGGAATAGAATTGCAGGCCAGGCTGATTGGTGTGGAGCTCCATCACCCGGCCACTCCTCGGCGACTCCACCCGCGCGGCCAGTCGCACGCCATCGCCAGCCAGCAGACAATAATTGTGATCGTAGCCGTGCCCACGCCGCAGCTGCTCGTCGTCGCCTCGAATGCGCGCGCCGATCGCGTGGAGCTGGCGAAAATCGAACGGGGTTTCGACCACGCGATGCGGCGGGCCCGGCAACGGGATCGAGGTCGCATCCGTCGCAAGAAAATGATCCGCGATGATCCGGATGCGATGATCAAGGATCTGGCTTTCCGACAGCGCGCCGTCGAGATTGAAGAAGCTGTGGTTGGTGAGGTTGACGACCGTCGGACGATCGGTGGTCGCCTCGAGCGTCAGCGCCAGCTCAGTCGGACCGGTGACGCGATAGATCGCGCGCGCCTCGATTTTTCCGGGAAAGCCGCGCTCGCCATCGGCGCTGGTGTAGGTCATGACCACCGCCGGCTCCGGCGCTTCCCTGACTTCGACGATCCGCCACAGCTTGCGGTCAAAGCCGTCATTGCCGCCATGGAGCATGTTGGGGCCGTTGTTGGTATCGAGCTTGATGGTCGCACCATCCAGCGTGAACTGTCCGCCGGCGATGCGATTGGCGTAACGGCCGATGGTGGCGCCGAGAAATTTGCGCTGGGCCAGATACTCGTCGAACGTGTCATGCCCGAGCACGATGTCGTCGCTGCGCCCGGCGCGATCCGGTACATGCAACGTATGCAGCACCGCGCCATAGGGGATGATGCCTGCCTCGAACCCCTCCGCGCCGCGCAGAACAACGCGCTCGACCTCGGTGCCATCCGGCATTCTGCCAAACGATGTGCGTTCTATTTTGGGCTTGCTTGCATTCATGGTCAGAACTCGAAAGCTTCGACGTTGCGGCGGCGACCGAGCAGGAAAGCATCCGCCACGATCTGCAACGGCGCAAGGTCGACGTCGCATTCGCCTTTCGACGCCAGCCCGACAAAACGGCGGTAGAGCGCCGGATATTCTTCTTTCATTGCATCCACCACGCCCGTGTCGCCGTCGCTCATCCTGGCGCCGCCACCCGATATCACGAGCGGGCCGCGATCGGTCTCGATGCGGATGTCCCAGGTCTGCGGAGGCGGCTGGCGGAAATCGAATTCCACCTTGATCGGCAGGCCCGTGGCATCGGTCATGTCCATCTCGACCACAATCGGCGCTTCACGATTGGAGGGAAAGCCAAGCTCGGCGCGGGTAACGAACACCGGCCGCGGCAGGATGCGGGTCAGGATCGAGAGCGCATTGATGCCGGGATCGAACACGCCGAAACCGCCGGCAGAAAAAATCCAGTCCTGGCCCGGATGCCAGACGCGCACGTCTTCCTTCCAGATGATGGTGACCTGCTTGATCTTGCGGTCGGCCAACAGTGCTCGCGCCGGCTCGACGGCCGGCGCGCAGCGCGAGTGCCAGGTCGCAAACAGCGTCCGCTTTGCGGCTTCGGCGACTGAAAGCAGCGGCGCGATCTCGCTGACGGTCGCGCCCGGCGGCTTTTCCAGCATCACATGCTTGCCCGCTTCCAGCGCAAGCCGTGCCTGCGCGCTGCGCACCTGCGGTGGCGTGCAGAGCGTGACCGCGTCGATTGGCGGCCCATCGCGCAACAGGGCATCCAGGCTCGGGAAATTGGGAACGTCCTGCGCTTTCGCTTTGGGATCGGCGATCGCCACCAGCTCGACACCGGACGTGGCTGCGATTGCCGGCACATGCCGCGTGGTCGCGATCTTGCCGAAGCCGACAATCGCGAGACGAAGGTTTGTCATTTCCTGTCCTTGCTGTCCCCATCTCAGGGGCCTGCGGGGTCGTGCAGCGTCGGATCAACCGAGCTCGCGCCGTGCCGTCGCATACCATTGAAGATCACCGCGGTCATCGCCTCGTTGGCGGCCGTCGGTTTGCCTTCGGCAATCGCCTCGACGATACGCTGGTGCCAGCTCAATACCGTGTCGCGGTCATCGGGATCAACCGGCGCACTGAGCAGGAAGGAGGCCCGCAGCGCCGCGGCGATCACCGCATCGGCCGAGCGCATGAAGGGATTGCCGGAGGCATTGGCCACAGCAATATGCAGCGCGAGATCGCCATCGGTGAAGGCGTCGGAATCCGAGGGCGCCTGCTGCATGATGGCGAAGGCCCGGCGCAGCTCTGCGATATCAGCCTCCGAGCGGCGCGTTGCGGCGAGCGCCGCCGCGCGTGGCTCGATCGCGAGCCTGATCTCGGCAAGATCGGAGAGAAAACGCCGGTCGATGCCGACGTCGAGATGCCAGGCCAGCACGTCGGCATCGAACATGTTCCAGGCGCCGCGCTCGCGCACCACGGTGCCGACGCGTGCCTTTGTCGTAAGCAACCCCTTGGCGACCAGGGTCTTGACACTCTCCCGCAGGACCGGCCGCGACACGCCGAATTGCGCGGTCAACTCGGCATCACCGGGCAAGCGCGAACCCTCGGGATAGCGGTTGGAGATGATGTCGATGCCGATCGAGCGGGCGACCTGCTCATGGTTGGAGTGGGCGCGGCGGGTGGGAATGACGACCAGATGGGAGTTCATGGCTTTGAGATGCCTTTGAGCAGTGCCAGCTGGATCGCCGGTTGAGGGCCAGCGTCACACAGCTCCCATAGGAGTTCTAGTCATATTATTTTACTTTTTGACCGAGTCCTTCATCTCCAAGGGCATATTGGCGAGCCCGATCAAGGCCGGCGACTCCTCGAGAATGAGCCAGGTCGGCATTTTCGCGAGCATCGAGGCAAAGCGGCCCTTGGCTTCGAAGCGCTCGCGAAAGGTGGAGGCGGCGAAGGCCTCCTTGAAGCGCGGCAGGATGCCGCCGGCGATATAGACGCCGCCGAAGGCCCCGACCGTGAGCGCAAGGTCGCCGGCGACGCTGCCCAGAAATTCGCAGAAATGGTTGAAGGCGCGGACGCAGACCTCGTCCGATTTGTCCATGGCGCGCCGCGTGACATCTGCTGGAGCGAGCATCAGAGGCTCGACGCCGCGCAGCGCGCACAGCGCCTCATAGAGATTGACGAGGCCAGCGCCGCTCAGCACGCGTTCGGCGGAGACGTGGCTCCAGCGCTTGCGTAGCATCCGGATGATCGCGAACTCCTCTTCGGTGGATGCAGCCAGCGTGGCGTGACCGCCCTCACCCGCGACCAGGGTCCAGCCGTCGCCGTGCGGGATCAGCGAGCTCATGCCAAGCCCGGTGCCGGGTCCGACGATGCCGATGTTTCCATGCGCATTCGCGATTTCCGGCCCAATCGCGAATAAGTGCTGCGATGCGAGATAAGGGATGGACTGCGCGGTCGCCGCGAAATCGTTCACGACGCTGAGTGCGGTCAGATGCAGACTCTGCTTCAGATCCTCGATCGAGAACGACCAAGCCTTGTTGGTGAGCGAAATGCAGTCGCCGAGCACGGGCCCGGCTATGGCGAGGGCACCCGACAACTCGCCCTGCGGCCGCACCTTCAGGTAATCGGCCAGCGCATCATGGAGCGTGGGATATTGCTCGGTCTCGACATGTTTCAGTTGGCCGTATTTGCCGTCCTGGGCAATGGCAAAGCGCGCATTGGTGCCGCCGATGTCGCCGATCAGTCTGGGTGCATTCAAGGCCGGCTCCATTTTCATCGTGGCTTGCGTTGATGGGACATGACTAGGGCATCACAAGGCACACGAACATAATTCGCGGAGGTTTTTCCGGTTTCATGCCGGTAATCCCAAAGCTACTGTTTTAGCGGCTCATTCCGCGCTCGCCCCTCGAGCACACGATAAAACACGACAAAACCTGCTACCCGCCGCCGGCCCAAAGGCCAACAAAACGGAAACGATGGGTTTCGCGGGCTGGCCTAGCCGGGCGAGAGGCCGCTTCTTAAGTGTCGGCCCAACAATCATCCCGTTCTCCCACACGTTGAAAGCAATGACCAAACCTCTCGAATTTGGACTGGACACCTTTGGCGACGTGACACGCGGCGCCAATGGCGCGCCGCTGGCCCACGCCCAGGTGATTCGCAACGTGATCGACGAGGGCGTGCTCGCCGATCAGCTCGGCATCGACTTCATCGGGCTTGGCGAGCACCACCGCGCCGATTTTGCGATTTCCTCGCCCGAGGTCGTGCTGGCGGCGATTGCCGCGCGCACGAAGCGGATCAAGCTCGGCTCCGCTGTGACCGTGCTGAGCTCGGACGATCCCATTCGCGTCTTCCAGCGCTTTTCGGCGGTGGACGCTGCCTCGAATGGCCGCGCCGAGGTGATCCTCGGCCGCGGCTCCTTCACCGAATCCTTTCCGCTGTTCGGCTTCGACCTCAAGCAATATGAGGAGCTGTTCGAGGAAAAACTCGACCTGTTCGCGGCACTGCTGAAGCAGGAGCCGGTGACCTGGGAGGGCAACCTGCGCGCGCCCCTCAAGAACCAATCGGTCTATCCGCCGATCGAGCACGGCACCTTGAAGACCTGGATCGGCGTCGGCGGCAGCCCTGAATCGGTCGTGCGCGCGGCGCATTACGACCTGCCGCTGATGCTCGCCATCATCGGCGGCGATCCGAAGCGCTTCAAACCCTATGTCGACCTGCATCAGCGCGCCTATGAGCAGTTCGGCCGGCCGGCCAAACCAATCGGCGTGCATTCGCCAGGCTACGTCGCCGAGACCGACGAGAAGGCGCGCGAAGAGCTGTGGCCGGACTACAAGATCATGCGTGACCGCATCGGCAAGGAGCGCGGCTGGCCGCCAATGGGCCGCGACGAATTCGTCCACGAGGCCGATCACGGCTCGCTCTATGTCGGTTCGCCCGAGACGGTGGCGCGCAAGATCGCCGCAACGGTCAAGACGCTGGGGCTGGCGCGCTTCCAGCTCAAATATTCGGCCGGTCCCCTGCCGCATGAAAAGCTGATGAAGAG
>Ga0157369_10003898_pt1 | contig 17708 bp, 17 predicted proteins | sample C25metaG_FD_113461 | JGI IMG/M metagenome (GOLD analysis project Ga0157369, IMG submission 113461) | Corn rhizosphere microbial communities from Kellogg Biological Station, Michigan, USA - C2-5 metaG | ecosystem: Host-associated > Plants > Roots > Rhizosphere > Soil | place: USA: Michigan... | reverse complement strand
CGACGACCAGCCCGACGCCCAGGCGGCCCTCCGCATCGCGCTGGGCACGGTCGGCCAGGCCCACCCGGACAGCATCAAGCCATCGGACACCAAGCGGCAGTTAGCCCCCGCCGTGGATCTGCTGCCGCGGCTCTCCGCAGCGCGCCGGGGCGAGGTTGCCGGCACGGCGTACTATCTGCTGGGCAGGCTCGACGAAGCGGAGCATCGCCCCGACCTCGCCGAGCAGGCGCTGGAAGGGTTGGTGCGCGCCGAGGCCTATCGCGCGACCGAGGCCATGCATTGCCGCGCGGCCGTGGCTGACATCCTGTCCGACGCCGACGGTCGGATCGACCAACTGCTGCACGGCGAGATTTTCGACGTTCTGGACCGTTCGAACGGCCGGGCCTGGGGGCGGGCGCGCCGGGACGGCGTGGTCGGCTGGGTGGTGCTGGACAGCCTGTCGAGCGGCGCGCCGCTGGCCGCCTATCGTGTCGCGGCCATCGACGCCGCCCTGCCGCTGAATGCCTTGGTCGTCGAAGCGGCGGGTCTGGACCCGGCTGACCTTCAGCCGATCGGGGAGTTCGAAGCCGATCTGGTCGCCGTGGCCGAACGTCTGTTGGGTCGCCCGCATGAGCCGGGCGCCCGATCCTCGATTTCCACCGACTGTTCCGGCCTGGTGCAGCAGGCCCTGCTGGCGTGCGGCCTGCCGGGTCCGCGCAGGGCGGACGCCCAGGCCCAGATCGGGCGGGCGATCTCCGCATCGGACATCGCGCGCGGCGACATCGTGGTCTGGCTGGCGTTGAGCGGCGATCAGGACTGGACGGGCCATTCGGCCCTGATGCTGGACGGCGAACGGATCATCCATGCGACGGGCGGCAAGGGGGTGGTCGTCGAACCCTTGGACGAGGTCGAGGCGCAGCTGACCGCTGAAGGTTTCGCCGCCGCCGTCTTCCGCCGGCCTTAGTCGCGCATCGTCCGCATCGCGCCCAACCGGGCGAAGGCCAGGGTCAGGGCCTTGCGGCGCGCAGGCGCCAAACCGATCACCGGCGCGTCTCGCACGACCGCCCCGCCGAAGCCGTCGGCGACGATCAGGCCCGGCTCCTCGGGCAGGATCTCTTGCGGAAACTCGGGCGCGACGGCGAAGTAGAAGCCGTCGCAGAACGGCCCATACTCGTGCCATTTGCGATCCACGCGATAGTCGTCGACGCCCGACTTCACCTCGCAGATGACGATGTCGCCCTTGCGGCCGATGGCCATCACGTCGGCGCGACGACCATTGGGCAGGCAGACTTCCAACAGCGGCGCATAGCCCATGTCCATCATCAGACGCGCCGCGCCGCGCGTGACCGACTGGGTGGTCTCGGGGCGGCTGAAGACGAGTTCGAGATGGGCGACGGCGGACATGCGCCCTTATGTTCCGTATACGTTCCGGCTGCAAGCGGTGTCGAGACTATCGCCCCGTACTGACCACCCGGCTCATGTCCATCCCCATTGCGCGGGCCCGGGTCAACAGCCGCGCGCGTTCCGCCGCCGAGGTGTTCTGATTGCGGCTCCAGACCCACCAGTCGGACTTGTCCGGCAGGGCCAAGATCGCCCATTCGTAGTCCGGGCCATGGTCCCACACCCAGTAGTTCTGGCCCGCCAGGCCGCCGAAGCTGAGCAGGCCGGGCAGGGTGAAGCGAAACTTGGCGTTGGTCGTGGCGTCGACGATCCGGGCGTTGGCGCGCAACACCTCGTTCTGGCCGTCGGCGCGGCGGGTGCAGGTCACCGTCAGCCGATAACGGTCGGCCCGATCCTGGGGCGTGAAGTCGATCTGCGCCCGGCTGCAATCCTTCTGGACGTCGTTATGGCTGCGTTCGATCTCGAACCAGCGGCCGTCGAAGCGGTCGAGATCGACGTCGCGCGACTGGGCGAAGGTCGCGGAGGGCAGGAATGCGAAGGCGGCGGCGAACAGGCTGGCGCGAAGCATGGGATGTCGTCCTTGAGTGATCTTTAGGACATACGACCCCGAGCGGCGTTTGGTTGTCCGAGATGCGTCCGCGCGGCCTGATGCCCGAAATCGGCCAAGTGTCGCACTTGTGCGACAACAGAGATGAGCTGATTTTCGGGTGTCTCGGACAAGGGCGACCTTGTTCACATCCCGTTAGCAAATGTAGAGCGACGCTCCAGTCTACTTCAGTCAGTTAGTAAAATACGCCGTCTGACTGTAATCGCTATGAGGTGGGGACTGTTTTGTCGGATATAAAAACGAGAATCACGAGCTGGAATACGCATGACCGAGAGATCGGCGAAGTTGTTCATAAGCGCGCCGGCAAACATCTGGAAAAGGCTCTGCTCGGCGCCTATCAGGTAATCGACCCGTCCCTGACCGCCTTGCCGAACGATGTCTGGGAGAATGAGAAGAAGAAATTCTCATTCATCGCGCGGGGCGATTTCCCGAATGAGTATTTTCAACAGCAGGCCGTGATCACGGAAAACATATCCAGCAGCCTGGATTATGCGACCTATCTCAGCAAGACCTACGCCGCCTACGCCGCAGGGTTGGCGTCGGGGCTGACGAAGGAAAAGCGCTGGAACGACAAGAACGCCGACGAACTGATGCTGAGCCTGATGCGGTCGGTCTTCTCCGACGCCAGTGTCGTGATGTTCAACTATTTCCAGATCCTGACCGCCAAGGCGGACGAGGAACGCGCACTGGTCGAGACGGAACGCCAACGGGCCGCCGATGAGCAGAGTGCGGTGGTCGCCGCCCTCGCCGACAGTCTGAAGCGATTGGCCCAGGGCGACCTCACGGCCCGGATTTCGGCGCCGTTCAATGGGCGCTACCAACAGATCAAGGACGATTTCAACGCCGCCATCGACAGCCTGCGAGAGGCCATGACCGCCATTGCAGCCTCCACGAGCGGTCTGCGCGCGGGCTCGGACGAAATCGCGTCCGCTTCGGACGACCTGTCGCGTCGCACCGAGCAACAGGCCGCCAGCCTGGAAGAAACCGCCGCCGCCCTCGATGAGATCACCGCCACGGTGAAGCGCAGCGCCCAAGGCGCCAAACAGGCCTCCGTCTCCGCCTCCGACGCCACGGTCGGGGCCGCCAAGTCCGGCGACGAGATGCAGGACGCCGTCGCCGCCATGGGTGAGATCGAGCAGAGCTCAAGACAGATCACCAACATCATCGGGGTGATCGACGAGATCGCCTTCCAGACCAATCTTTTGGCCCTGAACGCCGGGGTTGAGGCGGCGCGGGCCGGGGACGCCGGTCGCGGCTTCGCCGTCGTCGCCCAGGAAGTTCGGGCCCTGGCCCAGCGTTCGGCCGAGGCGGCGCGGGAGATCAAGACCCTGATCGCCAGCAGCACGGCCCAGGTGGAGCGCGGCGTCAAACTGGTCGGCGACACCGGCAAGGCCCTGAGCGGCATCGTGACCAGGATCGCCGACATCGACACCCTGGTCTCCGAGATCGCCCAATCGTCCCAGGAACAGGCGACAGGCCTCAATCAGGTCAACACCGCCGTCAACCAGATGGACCAGGTGACCCAACAGAACGCCGCCATGGTCGAACAGGCCACCGCGGCGGCGTCCAACCTGAGGTCGGAAGCCAACGAACTGGAGCGGCTGGTGTCACGCTTCCAGACCGGCGAACCGGCGCGGACGCCCGCCCGCGACGCGCCCATGCCGTCCGGCCGACAGGCGCCGGGGCGCGGCGCCGTCTCCCAGGGCCGTGACAAGGTCGTCGCCATGGTTCGACCGGGCGGCGCTCAGGGCAACGCCGCGCTCAAGGAATGGGAAGAGTTCTGACGCTCAAGGCGCGGTTCAGAACCCCAAGGCCTCGCGATTGACCGCCCAGTCGGCGCGGGTCTGGCCCCATAGATCGACGGCGTGATCCTGGAACGGCTCCGGCAACTGGCCAGGTCCGCGATTGACCGAGCCCAGTCGCGTCGCCACCCGGGCAGAGGCATGGTTGTCCGGGTCGATGCAGTGGATCACGTCGTCCCAGCCCAGCACGTCGAAGGCGTAGTCCATCGTCGCGGCGGCGGCCTCGACCGCATAGCCCTTGCCGGTCGCGTCGCGATGCAGGCTCCAGCCCACCTCGCGGCCGGGCCAGCCATAGGGGTGCAGAGGGCCGATCCGACCGATCCACTGGCCGGTCTCCTTTTCCAGGATGGAAAACATGCCCTCGCCGGTCAGGGCCCACATGCCCGCGACGGTGCAGATCAGGCGCCAGACCTGGGGCGCGGGCTGGACACCGCCGATGAAGCGGGCGGTCTCGGGATCGGCCATGAACGCGGCCCAGCGCGGAAAGTCCTCGACCGCCGGCGGACGCAGGATCAGTCGCTCGGTCTCCAGCGTCGGCCCCAGGGTCACATGGGGCGGGACGACATATCCGTCCGTCACAGCAGATACTCCCGCTCCAGCTCGTAATGGCTGCCGCTGTCGATCAGGACGCTGGAATACAGGCCGAAGCGGTCGATGCGGATCGGCGGCGAATGCAGCAGGTTATGCCCCGACACCCAGGCGCCGAGCCGGTCGGGATTGGTCTGGGTCTTCAGATAGGCCAGGGTCACGTGCGGCCTATAGGTGCGCGCCTCCATCTTGATCCCCGCCCTTTCGCCCGCCGATTTGCAGCGCCCGGCTAGCACCGACAACCGTTCGTTGGGCGTCTCGACCCCGGCCCACAGCGTATGGCTGCGATGGTCGTCGCCGAAACAGCCGACGCCCTTCAGCGCGATCTCGAACGGACCGCCTGTCACGCGCGCCAGTTCCGAAGCCAGGTCGTCAGCGCGGGGTTCGTCAGTCTCGCCATAGAAGGCGAGCGTCACATGCAGGGCGTCCAAGGGTCGCCACCTTGCGCCGGGAAGGCCGGATTGACGCCGTTTCAGCGTCTCTCCGACATCCGGCGGCAGGGTCAGGGCGGTGAACAGACGAAGCATGCGACCGAAAGTAGCGGCCGGAACACAAGCCTCCAAGTCCGGTTTTCCTTGCAGCGCGGGCCTCGGCTCACGATATTCAAAGCCTGTGACCGGAGAAGCCTCTCCGGCTGATCGGAGAAAGTTCGTCGCCATGAGCGATTTCAACAACGGTTACGCCCGTCCTCTGCCGCAGACGGCCGACATGTCGGTCGACGCCGGCCTGCGCAGCTTCATGCTGGGCGTCTACAACAAGCTGGCCCTGGGCCTCGTGGTCGCCGGCGCCCTGGCCTATGTCACCGGCAATGTGCCGGCGGTGCAGCAACTGCTGTTCGCCCAGACGGCGGACGGCCGCATCGGCCTGACGGTTCTGGGGATGATCGTCCAGTTTTCGCCGCTGGTGATGCTGTTCGGCTCGATGTTCTTCATGAAGAACCCGACCGCCAAGGGCGTGAACATGCTCTACTGGGCCGTGGTCGCCACGATCGGCGCGGGCCTGGGCATCCTGTTCCTGCGCTACACGGGCGGTTCGCTGGCCACCACCTTCCTGGTGACGGCGGCGGCCTTCGGCGGTCTGAGCCTGGTCGGCTATACGACCAAGAAGGATCTGACCGGCATGGGCACCTTCCTGATCATGGGCGTGATCGGTCTGATCATCGCCTCGATCGTGAACATGTTCCTGCAGTCCGGGACCTTCTACCTGATCATCTCGGGCCTGGGCGTGCTGATCTTCTCGGGCCTGATCGCCTACGACACCCAGCGCCTGAAGATGACCTACTACGCCCTGGGCGGCGACCAGAACGCGATGGGCGTGGCTACGGGCTTCGGCGCTCTGAGCCTGTTCATCAACTTCGTGAACCTGTTCCAATTCCTGCTGGCCTTCATGGGCGGCAACCGGAACTGAGATCGGTCGAAAGACGGATACGGAAAGGGCCCCTCACGGGGCCCTTTCTTTTTGAGTGATGGTGTGGATACGTCAGGGTTGTGCGGATTAGTCGCCCTGAATCGAAAGCGCTTTATGAACCGTCGAACTTTATCGCTCCTTCTTGCCCTGAGTGCGATGGGCGGCCCGGTCATGGCGCAGGAGCGCCCCGAACTCGTCCAGACATTTTCAGTTGCCGAGACAGGGCGGTTGGGTCAGGCAATCTGGCGTCAGGATAGCGCGGCCGCACGCGCCACCGATGCGCTGCTGGCGCAATCTGACGGTCAGGTGCCCGAAGGTTTGATCGGCTGGATCGTGACGCCGGAGGGCGACGCCCAGCGGGTTCGTTTCCTGGCCGGCGAACCCGATGCGCCGCGTGCGTTCAAGGACGTCGTCGTGGATTCGCAGTTGAAGGCCGGTGTGGTCATCGACGTTGAAAATCCCGAACTGACGCCCGAGGAGTTGGCCCAGTTCGCGGCGCGCAACTCTGCGGCCCAAGCCATCGGTCCGCTACGATGCGCCGCGCGGTATAATGCCGTGGTGCTGAAAGACACGGATGGCGAGGGCTGGCTGGTCTGGCTCCTTGCTTCTACGACACAGGCGAATATCGTGCCGATGGGCGGCCACTATCGCTTCCATGTGAGCGCGGACGGCAAGACCGTGGAGAAGCGCGAGCAGCTATCCGGCGGTTGCCTGGATATGGATCGACGGCAAGCCCAACAAGGGGGCCAAACCGTGGGTCTGGTCACCAATGTCGTCGTGGCGCCGCAACCGCTGGAGGTGCACGTTTTTCTGTCACTGCTCAATCGACTGCCGATCTACGCGATGGCGGGCGACAAGCTGTGGGCAGTCGAAGGCGCGCGCATCCGTGACGCAACGCCACCCGCCAGCCGATGATCTACTCGACCACCTGAAACTTGCGGCCGTCGAAGACGCGTAGCACCTGGGCCAGGTCGCGGCCGCGTTTCAGGATCTGGCCGCCCTCGCCGATGACGGCCCACTGGCCCTGGCGTGTCTGGAGGGCGGGGCGCTTTTCGATGCGGTAGAGCGGGGCGTCGCCGCTGCGGCGAAAGACGGCGAACTCGGCGAAATCCTTGTGCCCGACCATGGCGTAGTCGCGCCATTCGCCCTGGGCGACCATGCGTCCATAGACCCTGAGGATCGGGTCCAGTTCGCGACGGTCGAAGAAGACGGGGCCGGGCGCCGGTGTCGTGTCGTGAGGGTTCAGGCTCATGAGATCAACTTAGCCCGCTGGAGGCCCGATGCCAGAGGCGGCCAGGAAATCGACGCAGACACGAAATGGCCCCGTTTCGGTCCTTCGCCCGCCCGTATGCGCAACGAAATATCGATCATCGGCTCGTCGGAGTTCGGAAGCGTCCCGGATCCTGAACAGCCCCCCCAGCCCCCCTGGATGTTTCCAGTTTACGGGCTCCGGCGGCCGATGCTTCCTCCAAGCGAGCGCCCGCCCTGCCTTTCCCCTCCCCCTCCCTGGCAAGGCGGGCGTTTCGCTGTCTGGACCCCGCCAGACAGCGCCACGTCGGAGTCTTACCCCGCCTAGAGCGACAAGGTCAGGTTCAGGGTCTCTCCGTTTCTGAGCACGGTCGCCTCGACCGATCCCGATGCGCTCTGCAAGGCGGTCGCGGCCGCGCGAGCGTCGGCGACGGGCGCGCCGGCGATGGCGGTGATCACATCGCCGGCCGTCAGTTCGGCCTGGGCGGCGGGCGAGCCGGCCGAGACGGCCGTGACCTGGGCGCCGCCGTCCTGGTCTCGCAGGGTCGCCCCATAGGCCAGCACCGACTGGGCGCCGACGATCACGGGCTGATCAGCAGGAGTCTCGACCGCCAGCGACGTGGTCGCCTCGCGGCCGCCGCGCAGATAGGAGACGCTGAGGTCCGAGCCCGGCGCGGCGATGCCGATGGTGGCGTTGACCGAGCCGGCGTTGGCGACGGGACGGCCCTGGATCCGGGTGATGACGTCGTTGTGGCGCAGGCCGGCGCGCTCGGCCGGCGATCCTGGCGCGACATCGGCGACAACGGCCCCACGCACGATGCCCAGATGCAGGTCGCGCGCGCGCTCGGCGTTCAGCGAGCCGAAGATGGCGCCGGTCGCGCCGCGCTTGACCTCGCCGTTCTTCTTCAACTGGTCGGCAACGTAGAGCATGATCCGCGTCGGCACGGCGAAGGCAATGCCGTCGTTGCCGCCGCCGAGGCCCCCCGACAGAATCGAGGTGTTGATGCCGATCAGCCGGCCCCGGCTGTCCAGCAGCGGCCCGCCGGAGTTGCCCGAGTTCACGGCCGCGTCGGTCTGGATATAGTCCTCGACCGCATCGCCTAGCCCTGAGCGGTTCAGGCCGGAGATGACGCCCATGGTCAGGGTCTGGTCCAAGCCCAGCGGATAACCGACCGCGAAGGCCAGGTCGCCGGTGCGCAGGGTGTCGGAATCCACCGTCTGGACCTGTTTCAGGTTCAGCGGCCGCTCGTCGGGGGTGATGCGCAGCACGGCGATGTCGGTGGCCTTGTCCGCCCCCACCAGCACGGCGTCGAACAGGCGGCCGTCCGTCAGGTCGACGGTGAACTTGCGCCCGCCCTCGACCACGTGATTGTTGGTGATCACCAGCCCCTCGGCCGCATCGACGATGACGCCGGAACCGGAGGCATAGGGTTTGGGATCGGCTGCGTCCGAACTGGGGCCGCGCGACTGGCCCAGGGTCGTGACCTGCACCACCGCCGGAAGCGACCCCTCAAGCCCCGACGAGAAGCTGAAGACCCCGCGACGGGCGTCATAGGGCAGGCCGGCGGCGCCCGCCTGGGCCAGAACCGGCGACGCCGAGGCCAGCAGGGCCAGCGCGACGGCCATGGAGGAGACGGCCTTGAGGCGGATCGGCATGAGCATTCCCTTGATCGAACGATGACCCTAGCCCGAGTTTTCGCTTCTGACGATGGGTCGGACGGGCGGAATGAACAGATCGCGAGAGGGCTTGCGTCCGGCGCCGTACGGCGAGACCATGGGGCGACGAAGCAGGGAAGGCCGCCGCCATGAGCCAGACGACGATCGACCGCAGCCGTTCGGGCTCGACCCCGTTCGACCGCCTGTTCCGCGACCACCCGCGCGAGGTCGACGAGACCTATCTGCAGCACATGGTCGCCTCGGCCGGTTTCGGCTTCAAACTGCTGGGTCTGGCCGCCGCAGCCTTCGCCCACGCCCTCGTGCCGGGCGTCCACAAGGCCACCGTCTCGACCGCGATCCGCCGCATGGCCAAGGACATGGGCGGACGGGCCGAAGAGGCGCGCGAGACCCGGATGCGCGACGCCGGCGTCTGGGACGTGGGCCTCTAGGGCGGTCGAATCCGCCCCGGCCATGCAATCGCCGGGATCCGTGCTATATAGGCCGGCTCAACCTCACGCAGGATCGCCGCCTTGAGCATCACGCTCGATCTTTCGCGCGTCTCTAACGCGCCCGCCGTCAAGGCTCCCGTCAACCTCAGCGGTCTGACGCGCGCCGGCCTGCGCCAGGCCCTGATCGACGCGAACGTCTGTCCGCCCGAGAAGGCCAAGATGCGCGCCAGCCAGGTGTGGAGCTGGATCCACCATTACGGCGTGACCGAGTTTTCGGCCATGAGCAATGTCGCCAAGGACATGCAGGCCAAGCTGGCCGAGCATTTCACCCTGGCCCGCCCCGAGGTCGTCGAACGCCAGGTGTCCAAGGACGGCACGCGCAAATGGCTGATCCGCACCGCGCCGGGCATCGAGATCGAAACGGTCTATATTCCCGATGTGGGCCGGGCCGGCGCCCTGTGCGTGTCCAGCCAGGTCGGCTGCACCCTGAACTGCACCTTCTGCCACACCGGCACGCAGAAGCTGGTCCGCAACCTGACCGCCGCCGAGATCGTGGCTCAGGTCCAAGTCGCGCGCGACGACCTGGAGGAATGGCCGTCGCCTAAGGAAGACCGCCGCCTGTCCAACATCGTCTTCATGGGCATGGGCGAGCCGCTCTACAATCTGGACAACGTCGCCGACGCCATCGACATCATCTCGGACAATGAGGGCATCGCCCTGTCGCGCCGTCGGATCACGGTCTCGACCTCGGGCGTGGTGCCGCAGCTTCAGGCCTTGGGCGATCGCACGGCGGCCATGCTGGCCATCAGCCTGCACGCCACCAACGACGCCCTGCGGGATGTGCTGGTGCCGCTGAACAAGAAATATCCGCTGGACCAGCTGATGGCGGCGATCCGGGCCTATCCGGGCCTGTCGAACGCGCGGCGGGTGACGTTCGAATACGTCATGCTGAAGGGCGTCAACGACAGCCCTGAAGAGGCGCGCGCCCTGCTGAAGCTGATCGAGGGCATTCCGGCCAAGATCAATCTGATCCCGTTCAATCCCTGGCCCGGCGTCGAATACGAATGCTCGGACTGGAAGACGATCGAGCGCTTCGCCGCCATCCTGAACAAGGCCGGCTACGCGTCACCCATCCGCACCCCCCGCGGCCGCGACATCCTGGCCGCCTGCGGTCAGCTGAAGTCCGAAAGCGAGAAGGTGCGAGCCAGCGCCCTCAGGAAGGCGGAGCAGGCGGCGGGGGTGGAAGCGGCATAGGCATCTGTTCGGCGACGATCCGAAAGATTAGCGCCCCGACAGCGCCAGCCGCTGGCGCGGGCAAAACCGCCAATGGTCCCAAGGCTCCAAAGACCATCACGGCCATCAGTCCTGAGAGCCCCTGCGACCGCGAGGGCCAATGGTCCCGCCCGGCCCAAGCGCCTGAGGATCAGATAGGTTGGTACGCCGAGACAGAAACTTCCCAAGAGGAAGACCCCCAGGATGATAGGGGAGAGGTGTAGAAGGATGGCGACGATGACGAGACCGTCGCTGAACGCCATCAGCACACCTTGGCGAAGACTAGCGACTGCCCCGGCCACACCAGTGAAAAAGACATAGGCGAAGCTTGCTGCGAAAGCCGCCAGTATGGCTGCAGCGGCGATAGTGGCGACGCGCGTCATGATCTGCTGGATCGCCACTGCCGCCATTGAGCTCCTCCATCGCATGAATGGATGAGTTATCGGCCGAAATCCTGCAATGGGTCTTCACAACCCTTGGACACATAATGTCACGCAGTGTGTCCCAGGCGCGCTTGCGGATTGGGGCGACAATCGGGCAAGGCGTCTGGGCATGGATCCCTCGTTGTCGAACGTCCTTTCCAGCGCCGAGGTGCAGGCTTTCGCCTCGGGCTTCCCGGTCATGGTGATGCACCTGATCGTGACCCTGCTGCTGCTCGCGGCGGGGGCGACGGTCTATGCGCTGCTGACGCCGTGGAAGGAGGTCGCCCTGATCCGTCAGGGCAACGTCGCCGCCGCCATCGCCTTCGCCGGCATTCTGGTAGGGTTGGCGGTGCCGCTGGCGGTGTCGCTGTCGGTGTCGACCTCGGTGCGCGACATCGCCATCTGGGGCGTGGCGACCGTGGTGCTGCAGCTCCTGGCTTTCCGGGTCGTGGACCTGTTGCTGACGGGCTTGCCCGAGCGGATACGCCACGGGGAGGTTTCGGCTGCGGTGGTGCTGCTGGGCGCCAAGCTGGCGACGGCCGTCATCCTGTCCGCCGCACTCACCGGCTGATCGGTCGGAGCCATGCAGTTTCCCCGCCTGCCGGACTGGGCCATCTACGGAGCGGTGGCGGCCGTGTTTCTGGCGGTGTCCCTGGGGCGACGCGAGAACGCCGATGCGCCGCCGGCCGCTGATACCGGCGCCGATGTCGCCGAGGGCGCGCTGTTGGGCCCCATCACCCCCTTTGACGCGGCCGTGACGGTCGATGCGGGCGAGGCGCCGTTCAAGCCGTCGTCGGGCACGGCCTTCTCCATCGCCGGACGCGGCCGCTGGGTGACGGCGCGCCATGTCGTCGAGGGGTGCCGCAAACCGGCGTTGGTGGTCGGCGAAGGGAGGGCGGTCGCGGCCGATGTCCGTCTGGCGCCGCGCGCCGACGTCGCCTTGCTGATCACCGACGGCGGGCCGGCGGCCTTGCCGGTTGCGGTCGAGGCGCCGCTGCGCAAGGGCCAGCGCGCCTTTCATCCGGGTTTTCCGCAGGGGCGTCCCGGCGAGGTGACGTCTCGCCTGCTGGGGCGCGAGACATTGAAGGTCTTCGGGCGCGGCGCGCGCGACGAGCCGGTGCTGTCCTGGGCCGAGGTCGGGCGCACCAATGGGCTTGAGGGCACATTGTCGGGCCTGTCGGGCGCGCCGGCCCTTGACGCACAGGGCCGCGTCGTGGGCGTCACCATCGCCGAGGCGCCGAGGCGGGGCCGGATCTATACGACGGCGCCCGAGACGTTCGGTCCGGCGATACGCGGCGAACAGACGCCGGCCGACGACGCGCGCGGTCAGGCCATCACGACCGAGGATTATGGCCAGGTGTCCAACCGGCTGAGGCGCGACCTGCGCGTGGCGCAGGTGGTGTGCCTGTCGGTCTAGCCGAAAAGAAGTGACGGCCCGCCACGCAGAGGCGATGGGCCGTCCAGGTTTCAGTTCTACTTCAGCGAACCGCTGTTCAGGTTCAGGGCGCCGGCCTCGATGACTTCGAGGTTGGGGTGTTTGGCGCGCAGATCGTCCAGGAATTTGGAGCCGTCGCCGACGATGACCAGGCTGGCGCGATTGACCGGCAGGTGTTCGGCGAAGGCGGCCTCGACCTGTTCCGGCGTGACGGCGCGGACCCGGCCGGCGTAGTCGGCCAGATCGCTCATCGGCAGATCGTAGAGCGCCAGGTTGGCGACCAGGGCGCCCAGGCCGTCCACCGTCTCCAGCGAGCGGCCGAAGCCGCCGATCAGGGTGGCGCGGCGCGGGGCCAGATCGGCCTGGGTCGGGGTCTCGGTTCCCAGCTTGGCGATCTCGGCCAGGATCAGATCGGCGACCTCGTCGGCGGTCTCGTTCTTGGTCTGGGTCGAGGCGGTGAACAGGCCCGCATCCGCCCGTGCGCCCAGCGACGACGAGGCGCCGTAGGACAGGCCGCGCTTGATGCGGATCTCCTGGTTCAGCCGCGACGAGAAGCCGCCGCCCAACAGGGTGTTGCCGACCGTCAGGGGGAAGAAGTCGGCGTCGGTGCGCGACACGCCGCGAACGGCGGCGACGACCGCGGCCTGGCCGGCGCCGGGCTGGTTCACCACGACGATGCGGGGCGCCAGGGCCTGGCCGGCGGGATTGGCGGTCGCGGCCGGCGCGGCGCCGGCCGGGTTCCAGTCGCCGAACGCCTGTTGCGCCAGGGCGCGGGCGGCGTCGGGCGTGATGTCGCCCGAGAAGACCAGGGTCGCATCCGACGGACGATAGCGGGCGGCGTGGAAGGCGGCGACGTCGGCCGCCGTGATGGCCGGGACCGTCTGCTGGGTGATCGTCGCGCCATAGGGGGCGTCGCCATAGATGACGCGGCCGACCGTCATGCCGGCGATGGCGGCCGGCTGGCTGAGGGCGACGCGCAGGCCGTCCAGGGTCTGGGCCTGCTGACGTTCAAGCTCTTCGCCGGCGAAGGTCGGGTTCTTCACCAGATCGGCCATCAGGGCGACGGTCGCGGGGAAGGCGTTCGACGGGGCGTTGGCGTAGACGTTGGAGAAGTCGACCCCGGCCGATGCGCCCACGCTGGCGCCCAGCTGTTCGATCTGGGTGGCGATCTCGGGGGCCGTCCTGGTCTTGGTGCCCTGGGTCAGAAGCGCGGCGGTCATGGCGGCGACGCCGGCCTTGCCCGTCGGATCGTCGGACGAGCCGGCGTCGAAGCTGAGGCGGGCCGAAACGAGCGGCACGCCATCGGTCGGGGCCACCAGGACGCGCAGACCGTTATCGAGGCGGAAGTCGGCGACGGTCGGCGTCACGGGCGCGACCTCGGCGCCGGGCTGGGGCAGGGGCTTGCGCTCGGCCTCGGGCAGCAGGACGGCGGGCGGACCGGCGGGGGCCAGGTCGGCGACCTTCACGGGGGCGTCCACGTTCATCTTCTGGACCGAGGCGGGGTTCTGGTCGTCGGCGGCCAGGAAGGTGATGGTCGATTGGCGCTGTGGCGTCAGATATTTACGGGCGACGCGCTGGACGTCGGCGACGGTGACGGCCTGGATCTGGGCGACCTCCTCGTCGGCGGCGGCGGCCGAGCCGGTGTTGATCAGCGAGAAGCCCAGGGCGGTCGCGCGGTCGTCCACCGTCTCGCGGCTGCGCAGGGTGTTGGCGACGATCTCGTTCTTGGCCTCGGCCAGCTCCTCGGCCGTCACCGGGGCGTCGCGCAGCTTGGCGATTTCTGCGTTCAGGGCGGCGACGCCTTCCTCGGCCGTATGGCCCTGAGCCATGATGGCCAGCGCCGACAGGTTGCCGGCCTGCTGCGAGAAGTCGGGGGTCGAACCGATCTGGGCCGCGATCTGCTTGTCATAGACCAGCGAGCGATACAGGCGGCTCGATTCGCCAGTGGACAGGATGCCGTCCAGCACGGTCAGGGCGGCTCGGTCGGCGTCGGCGTATTTGACGGTCGGCCAGGCGACGACGGCGGCCGGCAGCGGCACGTTCGGCGCATAGTAGGTGACGTTGCGCGGACCCGTCGGCTCGGGCTCGACGACATTGTTGGTCGGGATCGGCGTGGTCGGGTTCTTCAGAGGGCCGAAATACTGATCGACCCAGCGGTCCAGTTGGGCCTGGTCGAAGTTGCCCGCCACGATCAGATAGGCGTTGTCGGGCCGGTAGTAGGTGGCGTGGAAGCGGCGCACGTCCTCCAGCGACGAGGCCTCAAGCTCCTCGATCGAGCCGATGCCCGGACGGCGATAGGGGCTGTCCTGATAGATGGTTTCGGGCACGAACAGCCCGAACAGGCGACCGTAGGGGTTTGCGAGAATCCGCTGGCGGTATTCCTCCTTCACCACGTCGCGTTCGGCGACGAAGGTCGGCTCGTCCACGACCAGAGATCCCATGCGGTCGGCCTCGGCGAACAGCATCCGCTCCAGATGGTTGGCGGGCACGGTCTCGAAATAGGCGGTGGTGTCGTCGGCGGTGAAGGCGTTGTTGGAGCCGCCCACGTCCTCGGTCAGCCGGTCGAAGGTCTCGGGCGGCAGGTTGGTGGTCGACTTGAACATCAGGTGTTCGAACAGGTGGGCGAAGCCCGAACGACCGGCCGGATCGTCCTTGGAGCCGACCTTGTACCAGACCTGGACCGTGACGTTGGAAGTGTCGGCGTCACGCGCCGAATAGACTTCCAGCCCGTTCGGCAGGACGCGCTTGGTGAAGCCCAGCGGGGGCACGGTCACGCCCTGCGGCGCCTGCCCGGTCGATTGAAAGGCGACTGCGACGGGCGCGGCGCCCTCTGCGAAGGCGGGGGCGGCAAGGCCGAGAAGAATGGCCGAGGCGGCGGCTGTGGCGATCAGGCGGGATTTCATGAGAGGCTCCGAAGCCCGGAACGCCGGGCGGAGTGACGTTAACAGCCCTTGGCCGACATGCACCTTACCGAGCTGTAATGAACTGGATCAAAGCCGGGGCCGTGATGGCCGAAGCCCCCACGTGAAGGTGCTGTCGATCACGATCTCCGACGTGCCTCTCGCCGAGGCTAGGTTCAATCGACAGTCGAGAGATAGGTCTCTCCGTCCTTCGGGTCCGGGTTCGTCCTTCGGACGCCCCGGAATGACGTCAGCAGGCTGAACGTCGTTTGAACCTAGTCCCTGAAGACTTCGACGCCGATCTCGCCGGCGGGCGTCAGCCAGGCGTGCTTCATGCCTTGGCTGTTGAAGGGGGCGGCGACGTTTCCGGCGGCGTCCAGAGCGATCATGCCGCCGTCGCCGCCCATCTGACCGATCTCGTCGATGACGGCCTGGGTCGCCTCGGCCAGCGACTGGCCGGCGGCGACGCGCCAGGCGACCTGGGCGGCGGCGGCGACGCGGATGAAATATTCGCCCTGGCCGGTGCAGGAGGTCGCAGCGTTAGCGTCGGCCCAGGTTCCGGCGGCGGGGATGGGGGTGTCGCCCACGCGGCCGGGCATCTTGCCGAACACGCCGGCGGTCGAGGTGGCGGCGGCGAGACGGCCTTGGCGATCCAGCACGCAGGCGCCGACGGTGCCGTGGCTGAGGGTTCCGGGGGGATGGTTGTCCTCGCCCTTGCCTGCGCCGGTGAACCAGGCGGCCTCGTCGGCGATAGGCTCCAACCCCTGGTCGTGGGCGAACAGGGCCGCGCCTTCGCCCACCAGCATGACGTGAGGCGTGCGGTCCATCACCGCGCGGGCGGCGACGACGGGGTTGCGGAAGCCTTGCAGGGCGGCGACGGCCCCGGCGCGTTTGGTCGATCCGTCCATGATGCTGGCGTCTAGTTCATAGGCGCCGGCCAGATTGGGGGATGCGCCCTTGCCGGCGACGTAGAGACCCGAATCTTCCAGCATGACGACGGCGGCGACAGCCACGTTCAGGGCGCTGTCGCCGGCATCCAGCCGAACCTTCATGGCCTCGACCACCTCGCGCATATGCACGACCTCGGCGTCGTAGTTGCGTTCGCGCCGGGCGCCGGCGCCGCCGTGGAGGATGAGGGCGGTCATGTCGTCTTCCTGAGCCTTGTCTTCATCGCCTCTTTCAAACGGGCGTGGCGCTCTTTAGCGTCGCGATGAAGGCCGCGCCATGTCGGCTTGTCCAATAAACCAACGGCCTCAAGTAGCGCGAAGCGCGATAGGCCAAGGAGGAAAGATGCGTGCTGTTCTTTCGAAAGCCCCTGGCGGCCCCGAAACCCTGGCCGTGGAAGACGTCCTCGATCCCACGCCCAAGGCAGGCGAGGTGGTCATCGAGGTCAAGGCGGTGGGGATCAACTATCCCGACACCCTGATCATCGAGGACAAATATCAGTTCCGGCCCGAGCGGCCCTTCTCGCCGGGCGCCGAGGTCGCCGGCGTGGTCGAGGCGGTGGGCGAAAGCGTCAAGGGCGTGCGCAAGGGCGACCGGGTCATCGCCGTGCCGGGCTGGGGCGGGCTGGTCGAGCGGTTGGCTGTGCGGGCCGAGACGGTCATCCCCATCCCCGACGCCATGAGCTTCGAAGAGGCGGCGGCCCTGATCATGACCTATGGCACCAGCTACTATGCGCTGAAGGATCGGGCGCAGCTGAAGGCGGGCGAAACCCTGTTGGTGCTGGGCGCGGCCGGGGGCGTGGGCGCCGCCGCCGTCGAATTGGGCAAGGCCATGGGCGCGCGCGTGGTCGCCGCCGCCTCGACCAACGACAAGGTCGAGTTCGCCCTCGAACTGGGCGCCGACAACGGCCTGATCTATCCGTCGGGACCGATGGACAAGGCGGCGCAGAAAGAGCTGTCCGGCGAGTTCAAGCTGGCGACCGGCCGCGACGGCGCGGACGTGGTTTATGATGCGGTCGGCGGCGATTACGCCGACCCAGCGCTGCGGGCCATGGACTGGAACGGGCGTTATCTGGTGGTCGGCTTCCCGGCGGGCATTCCGTCCCTGCCGCTGAACCTGACGCTGCTGAAGTCGGTGTCGGTGATCGGCGTCTTCTGGGGCGCGGCGGTGATGCGCGATCCCAAGGCCCACGCCGCCAACATGGCCGAGCTGATGCAGATGTACGCCGACGGCAAGATCAGGCCGCGCGTGTCAAAGACCTTCCCCCTGGAAAAGGCCGGAGAGGCGATCAAGGCTCTGGGCGACCGTCAGGCTTTGGGCAAGATCGTAGTGACGGTCGAGAGCTGAATCCTCCCTCGCGCAGCGGGGGAGGGGGACCGCGCGTAGCGTGGTGGAGGGGGGCGGAAGCGGGCTGGATATAAACCGGCTGGCGCAGCGCGCGCCTTCGCCCCCTCCACCGCTTCGCGGTCCCCCTCCCCCGTTCCGCTACGCTTCTCGGGGGAGGACTTTTCATTACCAACAACCGCTGCACCCCGCCCTCGCCCTGGTCGCGGTGGAGGCGTTTGATGTTGGCGCCGACCAGGGCCAGCAGGGCGGT
>Ga0157369_10003897_pt1 | contig 17710 bp, 17 predicted proteins | sample C25metaG_FD_113461 | JGI IMG/M metagenome (GOLD analysis project Ga0157369, IMG submission 113461) | Corn rhizosphere microbial communities from Kellogg Biological Station, Michigan, USA - C2-5 metaG | ecosystem: Host-associated > Plants > Roots > Rhizosphere > Soil | place: USA: Michigan... | reverse complement strand
TCCCGTGGTCGAAGGCGCGGGCGGCATCATCACCAACTGGCAGGGCGGCGATTGTCGCGAAGGCGGACAGACACTCGCCGCCGGCGACGCACGCGTGCACGCCGCGGCGCTGAGGCTATTGGCGGGAATTCGGTAGCGCGAGACCCGCGAGGTGTTTAGCTTCTCTGATCTTGTTGGGGGGCAAAATGGCATTCGTATTGGACAGACAAAAGCGTTGGAGCGAGCGCGGGCTTTCGCTCGCGATATGGTCGACGGTCGCGGCGGTGCTCTTTGCGATCGCGGATGGTGTATTCAAAGGACCTTTGAGCATCAGATACGGCATTGGCGACATGCACAATGCCGCGATCCTCAGCATGCTCGCGACTTGGTGCTACGATCTCAGACAGACCGTCGATGGCCTGATCTATATCGGTGCGCTGGTTTTCATCGGCGCAAAATTCTTCGAGACGCGCACGATCTTTACCGTCGGCTTCGATAACCTCGACAGTGCGAAAATAAGCATGAAGGGGCCGGACGACGATAACGTCGTTTGGATCGGGCACCGCTACGGCACGCGCCTTGAAGCCGAAACCGTCGCTGCGACAATCGAAAGCCGACTGAAGGAAAGCAGTGCGGCTTAGTTCGGCATCTATTTGAACGCGAAATAAGCCGCGCCGATCAGAAGCAGAAACGCGACGCCGTGGTTCCATTTGAGCGCTTCACCGAGCCAGGTGGTAGAGAAGATGGCGAACACCGCAAGCGTGATGACCTCCTGCATGGTCTTGAGCTGGGCCGCGGAATAGACGGTGTGGCCGATGTGGTTGGCGGGCACCGCGAAACAATATTCGAAGAACGCGATCCCCCAAGACACCGGTATCAGGATCCAGAGCGATGTCGTTGGATATTTGAGCTGGCCGTACCACGCGAACGTCATGAAGACGTTGGAGACGCTGAGCAGAAGGATCGGCGCGATCATCGGCCAGGTCATGAATGGGTCCCTTTTTGTGATTCCGCAGGCCAGCTTCCTAATGTCGTGGCCCGCTATTGTTGGGCTAACTGAGCTTTCTGACGAACGCGTCGAACGCCGTCCAGAAGCGGGCTCGGATGGAGTCGTTTTCCATCAGGATTTCGTGCTCGCTGTCGGGAAAGTCGGCGTATTCTCCGCGCGGCAGCCGTGCTGCGAACGTACGTTCCGCATCGGTGAGCACGATGCGATCCTTGCCCGCGCCGCAGACCAGGACCGGCGTGGGGATCGCTTCGGCATAGCCCGGCGCATTCACGCGCGTCATCGAGCGATAGGCCGCTTCGATCCAGCCCCAGGTGGGACCGGCAAGGCGAAGATCGGGATGGTCTTTCAGAAAATCCTGCACGCGTGCGAACCGCGCGGCATCGGAAGTCACGAGCTGTGTGTCGAACGTGATCAGGAACGGATCACGCGCAGCCATACCCCAGGCGAAATCGCCGCCGAAGCCAAGGCCGGAATAGAGCGCGGTCACGGTGCGCGTCAGCCACGCCGGATAGCCGCGCGTCGAGATCGCGAGCATCGGCGCCGTCAGCACTGCGGCGCGGATGGCTTCCGGCTTGTCATGCAATGTTCGCAGGAGAATGTGTGCACCCATCGAATGCGCGAGCGCGATCGGCGGCGTGTTCGACAGTGGGCGGACGATTTGTTCGAGAAAACTCTGAAGATCGTCGTCGAACTGGGCGAAATCGCGCACATAGGATTTGAGCGGATCGGGTAGCAACCGGGCCGACCCGCCCTGGCCACGCCAGTCGAAGGTCGCAACCGTGTAGCCGCGCGCGTTCAGCTCACCGATGACCTCGGCGTATTTCTCGGTGAACTCGGTCTGGCCGTGCAGCAGCACACAGACACCGCGCGTTTCCGGCAGTGCTGCGAACACACCTGTGCGCAGGCGCGTGCCGTCGCGCGCGGTGATAAAACGGGGCGTGAAGTTCAGAGCGATTACCCGCGCGCCTTGGCGAGGATCGGGCCGACCTTCATCGCAAGGCCCATGTCGCCCGCGACGCGCAGCTTGCCCTGCATGAAGGCAGAAGTGCCGTCGAGCTCGCCCTTCGCCATCTTTTCGAAATCGGAGAGGCTTACGCTGATGGTGCAGTCCGCGCCCTTGCCTTCGCCGTCGGTGACCGTGTTGGGCGTGGACTTGCCGTCGATCAGCACGCTGCCGTCGGTGCCGAAATCGAATTTGAGCGTTCCGCCGAGGCCGGAATTGTCGCCAATGGCGTTGCTCATCTGAGTCACGATTTCCTGGGTGCGTGGCGAGGTCATGGACATCCTTCCCTGATCGTTGTGCGGTTCACCGACGCGCTTTTATACGCCTGCGCCTCGCCGTATCCAATCTGTCGCAATTCCGTTACAAGGACGGGCAGGCCTCGATGGGGAGTTCATGGCCGCCGCCAACGACGACGACATACCCGCGCTCGCGACAACCGCGCCGTCGCCGGTGGAGAAGCGCGACCTTCTGGGCAATTTCTGCTTCTATCTGCATTTCGCAGTGCTGATCTTCATCGTCGGCGGCTGGGCGGTTCCATATCGGCCCGTCCTCTGGTTGTATCTGGTCTTCATTCCGGCGGTCGCGATCCATTGGCAGTTCAACAGGAATTCCTGCGTGCTCAACAACGCCGAATCGTGGCTGCGCTACGGCACCTGGCGCTCGGAACAGAACGCGGAAGAGGGCGCCTGGCTGATGACGCTGATCCGCAACGTCACGGGCATCGCGCTGAAGACCTGGCAGGTCGATCTGATCACCTACGGTTTCATGGCGGCTCTGTGGTTCGCCGGTCTCAGTCACCTCTATTGGTGGTGATGCGTCTAATCCTGCCGGCACTGCTGTCCTTCGCCTGCGCCGCAAATGCCGATCCGCCCCCGGTCCAGGACTGGTCGACCATCGAAACCGTCGTCGTCACGGCGCATGTGCCAGGCCCGCCGATCTGGCGCATCCGGAAGGGAGACTCTGAGGTCGTCGTCATCGGAATCGTCCAACCGTTGCCGGAAGGTCTCGGCTGGAACACGGACGGCGTGCAGGGCGCGTTGAAGGGCGCACGCGCACTCCTGCTTCCGCCACAGGCTTCCGCAGGATTGTTCGAGATGTTGTGGCTTCTGGCATGGCATTCGGACGCGCTCTATCTGCCCCGCGGGACGACCGTGGAATCGACGCTGCCGGCCGATCTGCGTGCGCGCTTCATCGCCGCGCGCGATAAAATCCATGGCGACGCCGGACGCTATTCCAATTTGCGCCCACCGCTCGCAGCCTTGCGGCTCGAAGGCGATATCCTCAAGGCGCAGCGGTTTGCGACGGACCAACCCACGGGCACTTTGCAGCATCTCGCGCGCGCTGCCGGCGTGCCGTCTCATTTCGTCGCGGACTATGAAGCGATCCCGATGCTCAAGCAGCTTCCGGATATGCCTCAGGCCGCGAACGATGCCTGCGTGAAGGCCGCGCTCGATGACATCGATGCGGTCTCAGTGCACGCTGCCGACGCGGCGAAGGCCTGGGCCTCCGGCGACCTCGCCGGCATCAAGGCCAATTATTCCGAGCGGCGCTTTGAAAGCTGCATCCAGTCCGTGCCGAGCGTTGCCGCGCTGTTCCAGCGGGCGGTCAACGATTCGGTGAAGGCCGTGGACACGGCGCTCGCACAACCCGGCAAGACGGTGATGGCCGCGTCCATTGGACCGCTGCTGCGGCAGAACGGAATCCTCGACCGCCTGCGCGCGGAAGGCATGACAATCGAAGGGCCTTAGCCGTCCTTCACAAGCCGGATCACGTTGGCGCCGCCGCCGTCTGGGGTGCCCGGCAGTATCGCAGCCGAGCCGCGCGACAGCGAGCGTGCCAGCGGCGCGCGCAGCACGAGATCGCCGCCGTCCGCAAACGCCTTCGGCCCGACATCGCGCACGAGGTGATCATAGATGTGTTGGGGGATGCCTGCTGCGTCCCACATATACACGCTGCTCTTGAGTTTCTCGTAGCGGCGGTCGTCGTCCGCCGGATCGCCGGTGAGGGTGTCCGCGCGCTCGAGAAGACAGGCGGCCGCGCAAGGCGTCTGGGGACCGTCCTTGGCGATGGCCATGAACAAGCCGTCGACCACGTCAACCTTGGGCATGTTCACGCCGTTCAGGATGCAGAACAGGATCGAATCGTCGCTGTCGTCAACCAGAATGCCGTGGAGCTGACCGGCGAGCTGAAGCAACGGGCCCGCGCATTCATAGGCGGCGTTGCCCCAGCGCATATGAAGGATGCCGTTCTGCTTGCGGATCATCACCGCGTCGCGCACGAATTCGCCGGGCCGTGTGAACGCAAGCCGTGTCGTGTTCCATATCCCTTCAAAGCCGGCACCCCGGCGCGCGGTTTCGTGACGCGCCGTGTCCATCAGACGCTGCGGAAAATGAACGGGTGCTTCCGCTTCGGTGCTTGCGGCCTTCGCGATGGTGTTCGCGTCCACGCCAAGCCGCTCGGCGAGAGCCGTCAGAGCGAGGTCCCAATCGAGCAGGCTGAAACCGGGCAGGCGCTTGGCGATGAGCGCGGTGAGCGCCGCCAAATTGTGAGCGGACGGCGTCACAGTGCCTGCGGCCCAGCGGCCCACGAGCGACTTGTCGACCTTCAACTCGGCCGCCAGTCGTCCGCGGGTCAGCGAAAACGCCTTTAGTACGAGATTGAGCTTGTCGCTGAAATCAGAACTGGCCACCGACCGCCCCAATGACCGGAATCTCTGGTCAGGATGGCAAATCTACCCCGAATTGCAACCGTTGCATGCACCGCCGTGCCGCTCGGCGCCCGCCGTTGCAACTGCGCGCGACGGGGGCATCGGATCAAAAGCACGCCCCGAAACCACTTCGGGAAACGCCAATGCAAAAGCTTCACACAATCGCCGCTGCGGCACTTGTCTGCGGCCTGGCCTTCACGGCGCCGGCGGGCGCTGTGACTTACAAGGTAGATTACACCTTCTGCAGCCTGATGAGCTGCGCCGACGGCCATTTTCCGGCATCCACACCGGCGGCCGACGCCAGCGGCAACTGGTACGCCACGACCGAGATCGGCGGGAAATATGACAAGGGCGCCGTCGTCCGCGTCGACTCCATGGGCAAACTCACTGTCGTTCACAGCTTCTGCGCCCAGGCCAATTGTACGGACGGCTCGCTCCCGCTCGGCGGCGTTGTCGTCGGCACGGATGGCAGCCTCTACGGCATGACGACGCAGGGCGGCATCACCAATGCCGGTGTCATCTACAAGCTCACGCCCAACGGTGCAAAGTGGACCTATCAGCTGATTCACAAATTCTGCAACAACGCCGGCTGCGTTGACGGCAAGACGCCGAACTACACGGCGCTGACCTATCAGGGTGCATCGTCTGGTGTCCTCTATGACGGCACATCGCCGCTCTTTGGCACGACGCAATATGGCGGCGCGCACAATCTCGGCATGGCGTTCTCGCTGAAGTTCGACGGCGCGGTGTGGCGGGAGCAGGTGCTCTACAGCTTCTGCTCGCTGGCTGCATGCGCCGACGGCTACTATCCGCGCTCCGGCGTGTTCGTCGACGGGACGGGCAACATCTTCGGCATGGCAGCCAATGGCGGCGCCAACATGGACTCCGGTGTTGTTTACGAACTCATTCCGCGCGGCACGAAATATCGTGAGTTCGTGCTCTACAATTTCTGTAAGCAGGCGTCCTGCACGGATGGCCGCTATCCAACCTCGCCCCCGCTCGTCATCGGCACCAGCCTCTACGGCACGACGGTCCTGGGCGGAACGCAGAATGAGGGAACGGTGTTCAAGCTCGCGCTGCACGGCGTGAATTCGATCCTCACCACGCTGCACAGCTTCTGCTCGGAAATGAACTGCACCGATGGCGAGCAGCCCTTCGGCGATATCGGTCTGGCCGCATCGGCTTCGGGCGATCTCTACGGCACCGCCGAAGCGGGCGGCGACCATGGTGGCGGCCTGATCTACAAGCTGGCTGGCGCCAAGCGCACCTTCACCAAGGTCTATTCCTTCGACAACTCCATGGGTGACGGCGGCAGCCCCCGTGCCGGCCTCACGCTCAGCACATCCGGCGCGCTCTACGGCACCGCCTCGCTGGGCGGTACGACTGGCGGCGGCACGCTCTACCACCTGACGCCCTGATCCTGTTCTGAGCAGACGAAGGCGCGGGCTTTGGCCCGCGCCTTTTATTTCGACATCAGCGTCAACAGATTTTCCTTATGCCAGTTCTGCCTGACAAGTTTGAAATCGCCGTTGAACCCGTATCGCTGCGCCCAATTGTGCGGCGCGCAGAAATACAGCCTGAACGTTTGATTGGTGATGAAGTTGACATGCGTTGGATCTGTAAATGCGGAGGACCTGGGATATGCCGGCGTATCCGACAGAAACAATCCGCCGTTCTTTAACACGCGGCTGACCTCATTCATCAACTCGATAAAGGGGTAAACTCTCCTGTGGCCCACATGCGCGAGTCGCGGGATGTGCTCCAGCAAATCGAAAGCCGTGACGTAATCGAACGTCTCGTCATCGAAGGGGAGCTTTTCCATGCCGAGATCGCATTGGAAGATATTCTTTCCTTCATCGACCCCATAATCGGCATCGATGCCGTAGAGCTCGATCGCGTTGAAGGGGTTCTTAGGCGTCCTGCCACAACCCAAATCCAGCGTTTTGCCCGCGGCCGGTTTCGACCAGGGCTCGCAGAATTTTTCCAGGCTTTGAATATGAGAGAAAGAGAAGTGCGAACGATATGCACTCAGAAGCAACGATTTAACGCCATCAAATATGGCCATGCGGGCTCCCTTTTTCGAACTATTAGGCCGTTTCCAGCCGCTTGTCAGGCATGAGCGCCGCCTGAGCCCTTGAACTGCCAAGGGAGGCACCTATCTCTGAAGAACTCCGGGCGGCCAACAGGCGTCCGGAACCTGGAAACGGCCTTTGCCCCGCAGGGAAAGGCCACAACGCAAACGCTTTTAGGAGGTTTGAACCATGCGCAGTTTTGATTTCTCCCCGCTGTTCCGCTCGACCGTCGGCTTCGACCGAATGTTCGATATGCTCGACCAGGTCGCGGATTCCAGCCAGGGCTATCCCCCGTACAACATCGAACGCACCGACGAGAGCAAGTATCGCATCACGGTCGCGGTCGCCGGCTTCGGTGACAAGGACCTGAACGTCGAGGTGCGCGATGGCGTTCTGTCGGTTACCGGCAAGCGCGAGGACGCCGACAAGCAGTCCTATCTCTATCACGGCATCGCCGGCCGCGCGTTCGAGCGTCGCTTCCAGCTGGCCGAGCATGTCGAGGTCAAGGGCGCAAAGCTCGAGAACGGCCTGCTCCATGTCGACCTTGAGCGGACCGTGCCGGAAGAGAAGAAGCCCCGCCGCATCCAGATCAATGCGCCGGAACTGAAGGCAATCGAAGGAACCGCGAAAGCGGCCTAATTCCAGCGACCGACTCCTCCCCCCAAGTTGGTTCGCGAAAGGCCGGGTGCGAAAGCGCCCGGCCTTTTCTTTTGTGCGCTAACCATAAGCGGAACTTTGCGCGTTATCGGCGTGGCAGGTTCGTCGCGTACGCCGTATCCTGACTGCGAATCCCGAGCCCTCGCATAATGCCGTCCTGGCAGAGTAACCTGTTCCGTCACTTCGCACGTCTTTCGCGGCCGCGCGTGGCCGGTGCGTCAGCCGACATCGCCGAGCTGCGCCGTCAGTACACCTATCTCACCGACCGCTTCGGTCCGGCGCCCAGCGATGTCGCGTTCGAACCGGGGCATGTGGGCCCGATCAAGGGCGAATGGGTGAAATTGGGGGCCGGTCCTGCGGACCGGCTGATCCTCTATTTCCACGGCGGCGGTTACATCGCCGGATCTCCCGAAACGCATCGCCCGCTCATCGGACGGCTGGCGCTTGCGGCCGAAGCGCATGCCTTCGTGCCCGCCTATCGGCTGGCGCCGGAGTTTGTGTTTCCCGCAGCCGTGCGCGACGGCATCGATGCCTACCGCCATCTGATTGCAAAGGGCGTCGACCCCAAATCCATGGTGGTGGCCGGCGATGGCTCGGGCGGCGGCCTGGCTTTCGCGGTGCTGATTGCGATCCGCAATGCGGGGCTCGAAACGCCGGCGGCCGCGATCGCGATGTCTCCATGGACCGACATGTCGCTCTCCGGCCTCAGCCTGCTGGCCAACAAGGACAAAGACACCGCGCTCACTTGGGAATTGCTGTTCCTGTCCGCGCGGCACTATCTGCGCAAGACCAATCCCACGGATGCGTACGCGAGCCCGGCGTTCGCAACCTTCAGCAATTTTCCGCCGATCATGGTGCATGCCGGAAGCCATGAGATACTCAAAGATGATGCCAGCCGTCTCGGCGACCGCGCGGCGGAAGCCGGAACGCCTGTCAGTGTCGAGATCTATGACGGTATGCAGCATGTGTTTCAGGCCAATCCCTATGTGCCCGAAGCGCGCGTGAGCTTGCAGCGGCTTGGCCAGTTCATCAGAACCAAGACCGCGGCACGCACGGCCACGGGCTGACGCGAGCGGATGGACCGGCGGCGCTTCTCCGAATCCACAGCACGCAATCGCGGACCGATTCTGGCCGTGCTTGAACGGGTGCTCGCGAAAGACGCAAAGGTTCTGGAGGTCGCGTCGGGCACTGGCGAGCATGCGATGTTTGTTGCGCGCGCAATGTCCGGCGTTGTCTGGCAGCCGAGCGATCCTGATGCGGATTCGCGGGCGAGCATTGCGGCCTGGATCGCCCATGAGGAACTCACAGGCGTTTTGCCTCCGCTTGCAATCGATGTCCGGTTGGACGATTGGGGCGTTGGAAAAACATTCGATGCCATCGTCGCGATCAACATGATCCACATCGCGCCGCGGGAGGCCACGCCCGGATTGTTTCGCGGCGCACGGCGATTGCTGCGATCTGGTGGTGTTCTTCTCCTCTACGGTCCGTTCAAACGCGACGGCACACACACAGCGCCATCCAACGAGGCCTTCGACCAATGGCTCAAGCAGCGCGATCCCGCTTTTGGCGTGCGCGATCTCGGCGATGTCGCGCGCGTGGGCGAAGAGAACGGATTTGCGCTACGCGAAACGGTCGAAATGCCGGCGAACAATCTCACGGTGGTATTCGCGAAAAGCTGAGTCTCTAGCCTACGATGGCGGCGGCCTTGACCGGCGACTGCTTGGCGCCGGAAAGATCGGCATCGGCGATGTTGCTGCCGCGCAGATCGGCGTCGATGAGATTGGCATAGGAGAGATCGGCCGCGGTGAAATCGGCACGCCTGAGATCGGCGCCGCGCAGATCGGCATAGCGCGCGGTGACCTGATCCAACCGCGCGGGAAGCAGGCGCGCATTGGAGATGATCAGCGGCCCGAGCTTGGCATCGCGCAAATCCGCGTAATTCAGCTTTGCGCCGGAGAGATTGACGCCACGCAGGTCGGCGCCGCTCAGCCGCGCGGAGCGCAGATCGGCGTTCTGAAGATTGCTGCCCTGGAGCGATGCGCCCGAAAGATCGAGGCCGTAGAGATTCGCACCGGGCGCGATCAATGCGGTCATCGAACGATGCGAGAGCGATGTGGCCTTGCGCAGATCCATGCGCGACAGGTCGGCGGGCCTGCCTTCACGGCCGTCGCTCTCGACCCAACGCGCATGCAGCGCGAGCATCTCTTCGATGATGTCCGGCATCTCGCGCAATACGCTTGCCGAAACCTCGTCGGTGAGCGCACCGGTGAAATCGGCGTCTTTGGTTTGCGCCATGGTCAGCTTCGCGCCGATAAGCACCGCGCCCGAAAGATTGGCGCCCGACAGATCGCTACCGGAAAGATCGGCGTTCTCCAGATTGGCGCCGACGAAGTTCGCCTGGCGGAGATTGGCGCGGGCGAGGCGGCAGCCGCGCATCATCGCGTCGGTGAAGTCGGCCTGGATCGCAATCGAGCCGGTCATCTTCGCGCGTTCGAGATTGGCACTGCTCAGCATCGCCGCCGGCAATTCGGTCGGGCCGATGTCGTGCTGCAGGAAGCGGATATCGCCGCGGCCGTCCTGCTGTGCGATCGTTCCCTCGCGCATGTCGGCTTCGAAGAGATCGGCACCGATGAAATTGGCGCCGCGCATGCACGCGCCGCGCATGTCGGTCCGGCGCAAACTCGCGCCGCTCATATTCGCGCGCCTGAGGTCGGAGCCGTAAAAGCTCGTCGAATCGAGCTTTGCGCCGGAGAGGTTGGCTTCTTCCAGGATGGCGCCCGTGAAATCGGCATCGGCCAAATTGTGTCCGGACAGATCGAGCCCGCTCAGATCGCAGAACGCGAACACCGCGCGCGCGCCACCCATCCGGCCGGTATAGAGCATCTCATGGCGCGCGATCGCAGCCGTCAGGTCCCTCTGGCTCAGTTTGGCGAAACTTGTGCGCTGTGCGGGCGGCATTTGGGGGTGGTGAACCGGCGTTAAGGCTGTCCTCCATCATCGGCCGGACCCGCTAACACCCGATTAAAAAGGGGCAATTTGCGTTTAACCGCGCCGGAGGCTAGGTGTGGCGGCCGATTTTCTATATCGTGCCGCTCATTGCGTTGGTGGCTGGGAAAAATTGGCGCTCGAGAACGGTACTTTTGAGGTTAACGCCAGCGCGGAACCCCGGGGGGCAGACCCCCGAATCCGAAATGGCCACTGAGAACAAGGGGTTCGACTTGAAAAAGCCTGTCCTGATGCTTTCCGCTGCCGTTATCGTACTCGGCGCGGTGCCAGCTTCGGCCGACGACTGGACGGATATCACAACCGGCGTGACCGTGCCGGTCGATACGGCTCATGCGGCGAACGGCCTGCCCGGCGACATCAAGATCGACACGGGCGGCAGCATCTCGTTCTCCAAATCGGGCACCTTCACCACCCCTCAGGCCGCCGTAACCATCAACTCGAACAACAGCTTCAACCAGATCACCGGCACGTCGGTCTCGGTCAATAATACCGATCAGGCTGTCGGCATCCTCGTCGATCTGTCGAACCAGAGCCTCGACGCGAACAACGATTCCACGAGCTGCGGTGCGTTGCCGATTCCCTGTCATACGACCGAGGGCATCATCGAAGCGGGCACGATCAATCTGAACGGCACCGGCGACACGAAGCGTGGACTGTGGCTCGAGGGCCCGGCGAGCGGTGGCCCGTTCTCCTTCATCGGCAACATCGAGATGACCGGCTCGACGATCAACATGGTTGGCGACGGCAGTGTCGGCATCCTCCAGGACGCGTCTACCACCCTTTATGGCAATCTCACCATCGGCAGTATCAAGATCCAGCCCGCATCTTCGACGTCTTCCGGGTCAATGGTCGGTGTGGAGCTGAATGGCATCGTGAACGGCAATGTCGCGATCGGCGAACTCGGCTCCGACGGCAAGACCTACACGGCCGGATCGATTGCGCTTACCGGCAGTTCGACCAGCGATGGCGTCATCGGCATGGACCTGACGGGCACCGTCAATGGTGACGTCATCATCAACCGCAGCTCGTCGATCACCGCTACTGGGCTGAACGTTCGCGGGGTTTTGCTCACCGGCAGCATCAATCCGCTTTGCGATTCGCATGGCTGTTACAGCCTCGGCAGCTTCGTGAACAATGGCGTCATCACGGTCGCTGGGCAGGCAACCTCACCCACGACCAACAAGGGCAACGTCCTGGCTGGACCCGCTATCAGCATCGAGGGCAGCATCGCGGGCGGCTTTTACAATGGCGGCCCCCTCAGTGCGACCGATTCCACGAACACGACGGCGGTCATATCCGCAATCACCAATACCGAAGCGCTTCTTATCACGCCGTTCACGCCGACCACGCCGATCGTCCTCGGCGTATACGCGGGCGACACGACCAATCCGGGCTTCAGCTTCTACAATCGTGGCTCGATCAGCTCCTCATCCACCAACGCCGGCGACAATAACGTCGCTGTGAATATCTTCGGAAGCACCGCAACCGGCACCGTCACGCTCACCGAGGGTCTATTCAACTCCGGAACCATCACTTCGGTGGCCGGAAGCGCCACGGGCAGCAAGGGAGTGATCTCCACAGGCATAGTGATCGGCGCCTTCGCCAATGTCGGCACCGCTGACACGTATACCATCGCCTGCGCCCAGAACTCGAATAGCTGCAGCTATACCTACAACAATGCCGGCAGCGGCAAGACGGACATGGCCTCGTTCGTCAACTCCTCTGCGGCGAGCAAAGGGATCATCTCGGCGGCGGTATCAGGACCGATTGCCGGCGGTATCGCACAAGCTCTTGTCATCGACACCGACGCCAATATGCCGTCGCTGATCAATTCCGGGACGATCTCCGCCACCGCGACGACCGGCGTGCTCACGAATAGCGGCCTGAACGCCTACGCCATCATCGATCACTCGGGCACGTTGTCCTATATACAGAACAACGGCACGATCTCCGCCGCTGCGACGACGCTCACCGACGGATCGCAGAAGGCGATCGCAATCGATCTTTCCGAGGACAATGCCAATTCCGCGTCGGCAACTGGCATCGCCATCCTCGATCACGCCACGGCCAACACAAGGGCTACGATCAACGGTGACATCCTGTTCGGCACCGGCGACATGCAGATTGTCGATGTCGCGGGCCTGAGCTCGGATAACACCGCCACGATCAACGGCGACATTTCATACGGCGGCGGTACGACCGCCGGCGGCTTCGGAACTGACAAGTTGACGATCGGCGATTTCTCGACCGTCACGGGCACGATCACCGCGAAGAACGGTGTCGATGTCGATGTGCAGAACGGTGGCACGCTGACGCTCAAAAACGATTCGACGGCGTTGCTCACCAATGCGTTTCATATCGAAAATGGCGGCACGCTCAATCTGACGGTGCTCAACCAGTTCACGTCGGGCATTATCACGGCCCAAAACAGCGTGAGCGGCCCGGACGGTATCGTGATGCTCGATACCGGCGCGAAGCTGAACCTCACCTATGGCAGCTTCGTGCCTGTGAATTCGAAATTTGTTCTAATGACCGCGCCGGAAGGTCAGCTCACCGTCGCCGACCTTGCGACCTACAACCAGCTGCTCGATGCGAACAAGCCGTTCCTGTTCCAGTCGTCCGTTCTCGATATCGAGCAGACCACGACATCGATCGGTCCGACCGACGAACTTGTGCTTACGGTCGATCCCAAGACCGCGGACCAGCTCGGCCTGACAGGCTATGCCGCACAGATGCTACCTTACGCCAACCAGGCGCTGCCCAACGACAATGTGCTTGGCGCCGCAATGGTTGCTGCCATCACCAACCAGGAGACCGCACAGCGCGCCTACAACCAGTTCGCACCGGATGTCTCGGGTGGCGTGCGCGCCATCGCGATCTCGCTCACCGATCAGGCCTCCGGTCCGGTCGCCTCGCGCCAGCGCACCCTGCGCATGTACGGCAAACAAGACGGCGACATCACGCTCTGGGGCCAGGAATTCGCGGAATACATCAAGGACCCCGGCAATACCTCGACCGGCCAGACCGGGTTCAAGGATCATGGCTTCGGCTTTGTGCTCGGTCTCGATGGCGGCGAGCCCCGGACCGGCTGGTACGGCGGCGCGTTCAGCTTCTACAGCGGCGACGTCGTCGAGCCGAGCCCGCGCGATTCTCACACCAACACGCTCTGGTACATGCTGACCGGCTACACCGACTGGCGCGGCCGCGGCCTGTTCCTCGATACCAAGATCGATGTCGGCTACATGGACATCAAGGAGAAGCGGTTCCTCAACCTGTCGATCCCCAACTCCGCTGGCGGGGCCAATTCGTTCGTCGATGAAGCGGACAGCAAGCGGCCGGGCCTTGTGGGTTCGGGCGGCTTCACCACCGGTGCGATCTTCGCCTATGGCTCCACGATCCTGACTCCGCAGTTCAGCATGGACGGCATGACGATGCGCGAAGAGGGCTACACCGAAACCCACGCCGGAGGCTCGGCCACAGGCAACGGCATGGGCTTCAACTTGCGTGCGCAGTCCTACTATGCAAGCTCGTTGCGCGCCTTTGTGGGCACGGAAGTCCGTGAAGACCTCAATCTCGGAGACTTCTTCGTGCAGCCTGACCTGCGTATCGGCTATCGCTACGATTTCCTGAACGATCCGATGAAGCTCAAAGTGAACTTCGCCGATCTGGGCCCGAACGTGACACCGCCGCAGTTCACGGTGATCGGCCCGGATCCCTCACAGGGCAATTTCGTGGCGGGTGCATCGCTGTCGGCGACGACGGATGCGTGGACCATCGGCGCGAATTTCGACTTCGTGCGTGGCACCAACGGGGCGACGACCGAAGTCGGACTCATTCACCTCTTGGGCCGTATCTAGCCCTTCGCGATCCGGATGAAGTTCGCCACGTCCTCTGCGGGCGTGGCGAACGACGTCACCAGGCGGATCAGCGTGCTCCCCGCTTTCGGGGGCTCCCAGTCATAGAAGTCCGCGCCCGCCTTGCGCAGTCGCGCGACGGTCTCGTCGGGCAGGTGCACCAGCACCTCGTTGGCTTCGACCGGATGAGCGAGGTTTGCGCCGCTGACGCCGGCAAGGCCTTCGGCAAGCTGTGCCGCAAACGCATTGGCGCGCGAGGCGAGCTTCAGCCACAGCCTGTCGTGCAGATAAGCCTCGAGCTGCGCCGAGACGAAACGCATTTTCGACATCAGGTGGCCGCTCTTCTTGCGGCGGTATTCGAAATCGCGCACGTCGTCCTTCGCGAAAAACACGACGGCTTCCGCCCCCATCGCACCGTTCTTGGTAGCACCGAACGAAAGCACGTCGACCCCCGCGCGCCAGGTGACGTCTGCCGGTGCGCAGGCGAGTGATGCAAGCGCGTTGGCGAAGCGCGCACCGTCCATTTGCAACTTCATTCCGTTCGCGCGCGCGATCTTGGAAAGGGCTGCAATCTCTTCGCGGCGATAGACCGTGCCGACCTCTGTTGCCTGCGTGATGCTGATCGCGCTGGGCTGCGGATGATGCACGGAGCCTTTCTCGAACCGGGCGAGAGCGGCTTCGACGATCGCGGGCGTGAGCTTTCCGTTTGCTCCCTCCAGTCCCACAAGCTTCGCGCCATGGGTAAAGAGCTCCACCGCACCGCATTCGTCGACGGCGATGTGGCTGCCGGTGTGACATAGGATTGCGCCGTGTGACGGTACCAGAGTCGCGAGCGCAAGCGCGTTCGCGGCCGTGCCGCTGATTACCGCATAGACATGAACGTCGCGCTCGAAGATTTCGGAGAACCGTGCCTGGAGCCGCGCCGTGACCCTATCGTCGCCATAGGAACTGTCGGTGCCCTTGTTCGCGGCCTGGACCGCGGCGGAGATCTCCGGCGCAATGCCGTAGCAATTGTCGCTTCTGAAATTCATACCGGCGCGGCTACCACGCTCCCGTATTGGGCATCGAAGCCCACGGCTCGGCCGGCGGGAGGTGGCCGTCCTGCAGCAATTCGATCGAGATGCCGTCTGGAGAGCGCACGAACGCCATATGCCCATCGCGCGGCGGCCGGTTGATCGTGATGCCGCCATCCATCAGCTTTTGGCAGAGGGCGTAGATGTCCTTCACGCGATAAGCGAGATGGCCGAAATTGCGGCCGCCGGTGTAGTTTTCCGTGTCCCAATTGTAAGTGAGTTCCACCAGCGGCGCCTGGTCCTTGGCGGCGTGCTCGGCATCCTCGGGCGCCGCGAGAAAAACCAGTGTGAACCTGCCCTTGTCATTTTCGATCCGGCGAACCTCCACGAGGCCCAGCTTCGCGCAATAAAAATCGAGCGCGGCCTCCAAATCGGCGACCCGCACCATGGTGTGGAGATAACGCATTTGGCCCTCTTCACTTTTTGCTGAGCGCTGGCGCACGAAACCGACCCTAACACTCCTTCGCCGGGGCACAACCGAACGCACCGATCAGGCCCGTAATCGCGCGAAATACGCGGAAAATCACATTCATGTTCCTGTCCTGTGCAATTTCCCGTCGTCAAGGAGGCCGGTATTCGACGTTATGAAACAACGGGGTGATACAATTCGTCGCTTTTCTTCCACGATCTGGTTCAACCATAAGGGTGTCCCGCGAACGGAACGCGATAGTCGCGCGTTCTGCTTTAGGCAGTGAAACGAAAGAATTTTTGCCGGGGTCGAAACGGGAACGGCCGGTTACCCGGCGTTGTTTACCTCGCAGGCCTGTGACTGTTATTTACCATTCGAAGTACTGGACCGCTCAAGAGAACCATGATTACGATATCACCAATATCAACGAAGCGTCCGGCCATAAGGGCGCCCGGGGGAAGTGTAAGTTCAAAGGTCGGTCTAGGGGCCCGGCGCCTTTGCGTCGGGTTTAGTTTTGTCGGGTCAATGTGATCATGGAACAGCCTTTTCACAGTATGCGAACCGTACCGGGCAAGGGGCTGACGCCCCAGAAGGTGGCCGGCCTTGCCGCCGCCCTGGTCCTGCAGATCGGATTCGTCTGGGCACTTGTCTCGGGCCTCGCGGCGACGCTGGTCGAGAAGCTTCCCGAAGAGCTCAAGGTCGCGGTGGAGCAGGAGAAGATCCAGCCCAAGCCGCCGCCGCCGCCGCCCCCACAGGTCGATATCCCGCCACCGCCATCGGTCCCACCGCCGGCGATCAACATCCAGGTTGAAACGCAGGCGAGCCCGATCACGGTAACGAACAAGCCGCCGCCGCCGGCCCCGCCGCCGGTTGTGCATGCTGCGGTTTCGACACCCGTATCCGTTGGCCGTCCGCACGTCTGCACACAGAACTATCCGGAAACCTCCGTCCGTCTGAACGAAGAGGGCACCACGCTTCTCTCCTTCAAGGTCATGACAGATGGCAGCGTCAGCGATGTGACAGTCTCCAAGTCGAGCGGGTATCCCCGTCTGGACGATGCCGCGGTGTCGTGCGCTGGACGCTGGAAGTACAAGCCGGCCACCCAAGAAGGCAATCCGGTCGAGACAGCATGGCAAGCCAACGTGCAGTGGAAGCTGCACTGAGGGGAATTCTGGTCCAGGAATGAGTCCGGTCACAGGGGCCGGTCGGTTAGACTGAATAAACACGGAGTATGATGAAATGATCTCGAAATACCTGACGATTGTGGCAGCGGTCGTCCTGATTTCCGGCAGTGCGCTGGCGCAAGATAACAGCGCCACTGCGCCGGCATCGTCCACGCCGGCCGCGGCTCCCGCAGCAGCGCCGGCTCCCGCGCCTGCACCCGCTGCGGCGCCGGAGATCAAGGCGCCAGCGCCAACGACGACGTCCACCGAAAATCCTTACGGTCTCGGTGACATTCTCGCCAAGAGAAACCCGGTGTCGCTCACCATTCTCGCGATCCTCGCGGTGATGTCGGCGGGTACCTGGTACATCTTCTTCGTCAAATTCTTCGAGCAGAGCCGCATCCTCGGCCAGGCGCGCACGGTTGAGCGCCGCTTCTGGACCTCGGGCACGCTCAATGAAGGCATCGACAAGCTGCCGAAGAACTCCATGTTCCGCCTGATCGCGGAAAGCGGCGTCCGCGCCAGCCAAGGCGGCACCTCGCTCGTCGGCCTGAACGACTGGATCGCCATGTCGTTGACCCGCCAGCTCGATGACGCCAATGCGCGCCTTCAGGGTGGTATCGCGTTCTTGGCCTCGGTTGGTTCGACGGCGCCGTTTGTCGGTCTGTTCGGAACGGTGTGGGGCATTCTGCAGGCCCTTATCGCCATCGGCGTCGCCGGCCAGGCTTCGATCGACAAGGTCGCTGGTCCTGTGGGTGAAGCGCTCATCATGACCGCG
>Ga0157369_10003895_pt1 | contig 17715 bp, 15 predicted proteins | sample C25metaG_FD_113461 | JGI IMG/M metagenome (GOLD analysis project Ga0157369, IMG submission 113461) | Corn rhizosphere microbial communities from Kellogg Biological Station, Michigan, USA - C2-5 metaG | ecosystem: Host-associated > Plants > Roots > Rhizosphere > Soil | place: USA: Michigan... | reverse complement strand
TCCTGGGCTGCCTGGCCACGGCTCACGCCGGGCCGCAATCTTCCTATTACGTTCAGCCAGACCGCACCACCACTGCGATGCGTCATCCGCCACACATCCGTCCCGAGGGGATCAAGCGTTACCCACAGATCATCACGGAGCCCGGGCATTGCTCCGACAACCCCCTCCGGCGCCACGCCGATCACGGTTACAGGATGCCGGGCAATCGCGATCGATTTGCCCACAATTGCCGGGTCTGCGGCATAACGCGTCTTCCAAAGCGAATAACTCAGGACCACGTTGGGAATGGCTGGACGCGTCTCTTCTTCAGACAGAAAGAAACGCCCCAGCATCGGCTTGATGCCGAGCACGTCGAAATAGTTCGCCGACACGTTCGCAATATAGACACGCTCCGGCTGTGCGCCGCCAGTCAGAGTGATCCAATCGTGATGATATGCAAGTATTCCGGTGAAGGTGTGGTTCTGCTCGCGCAGATCGCGATAGTCGAGATAAGAGAAGGGCGGAGTCGGAGAGAAGTTCCGTTCCCCACGCTGCAGGCTGACCAGGTCGCCCGTGTCTCGCGCGCCGGGAATCGGACGCAACATTGTGCCGTCGATCCAACTGAATACCGTGCTGTTGGCGCAGATAGCTACTGCCAGCATCGCCGTCGCGGTGATCGCAAAACCGGGGCTCTTGCGCAGTTGCCGTAACGCATAACGGACATCCCGGCCTAGTTGTTCAAACCAGCCTCCGCCCCACATCTGGCGCGTCACATCTTGCACAAGGGGAATGTTTCCAAACTCCCGCATTGCCGCTTGTCGCGCCGCCTCTGCTGTCTCGCCTCGCGCCATCCGATCCGCAATTGACATTTGCAAGTGAGCATCGATCTCGTCCTGCAATTCGCGATTGCGCCTCTGAAATCCGAAGCTGGGAAACCACTTCACGACTCACTCTCCTCCGGCTTGACGTACATCACCGACCCAATCGCTTCGACAATCCGCTCCCATCGGCCCAGATCCGATGCCAACTGCTTTTTCCCCTTGGCCGTGATTCGGTAGTATCGGGCTCTTTGCTTGCTCTCTGACTGCTTCCATTCAGACTGCACCGAGCTCTGACGCTCCAATCGATGGAGAGCCGGATACAGTGATCCGGTCTCCACCTGAAGCACATCTCCGGATTGCAAACGCAAAGCCTGGACAATGCCATATCCATGCTGTGGTCCCCATTGCAGCGTCTGCAGAATGAGCATGTCGAGTGTCCCCTGCAGCAGCTCAATTCGGTTTTTATACTGGTCTTTCTCGTTCATAGATGTAGACACTCTACTCGCAGTGGCAGTAGATTGTCTACTCCCGTATCATGGCGGCGCCTCAATTCAAAGGTTGGGAGCAGGAAATGCCGTTCTGCGGCTTGTGGCACAACGGCGAGTGGGGGGCTTCGGCTACGCCCCTCTGTTCCTGGAGTACGAAGACGTATGGAAGCGACCGGAACATCGGCTGGCTCTCGTCGCAGTTCTAATTTGGGGACTTCGTCTTGAGGCATGGGTGGATGCCACTCTAATTGGTGATCCAATCGGCCAGATACGACTGCTGGCATTGGTGTTCTGGATAGTGTGGTTATCGAAGAGCATCCGAAGAGATTCGAGCATGGATCCACGTGGGCCCATTTTTTATTTGGCTGGGCTGGCTGTCAGCGCGGCCATTGCCTTCTACCCGAGGTGGAATCCAGGAGTGACACAATCAATTCTGTGGAGGACGTTCAACGTAGGTTCGCTTTGGTTAACCTTCATAGCGTTGGGAATACGAGACCACTTTGTACTGGTTCGTGCCTTGCCAAAGAACGGGAGTGATGATGAAGACGATTTCTGCTCATAGCGTGTTCGAGTTGCCGAACCGCTTAGTCCACGAACCTGCTCGACTGGCAATTTTGACGGTGCTTTGTTCCTGTGAATCGGCGGACTTTGTGTTCCTTCGTCGCGTCACTGGACTCACCAAAGGGAACTTGTCCGTACAATTAGTGAATCTAGAGCAAGCTGGGCTGGTCGTCATCACGAAAGAAATTGTCGAAAGAAAAATGCGAACCACCGTGAAGCTCTCGAAACATGGGACAGCCGAAATCGAGGAGTACTGGCAAATCATGGATGCCATTCGCGCACGTATGGGTAAACGAGAAGGCAAACATTGTGTGCGTTATCCTTTACCGGCACCAGCTCGTCTCGCCTTCACCCGGTAGCGCGAAGATCCTGCAGACTTCATTGCTACGAATAGCTTCAAGTAGCAGAGTCTCGGTTAGTGAAAAATCTCTCTATATCACTCAAAACGCCTACGAACGGCGAACGAAAAGCGCAAAGTCCCGAGATTCACTGGCGGAGTCAAACTGTTGGTTTTTTGCTACACTCCAGTCGCAGAATGAAGCCTCAACTTTTCGTCGGTGCATTCGCTGTCGTTTTCGCTGCTTCGCTACCACTAAGAAGTGTCAGCGACGAGCCTATTTGGCGCGTAGGACACGGTGTGACAGCTCCCCGACCGACAAATCACCCCGACCCGGAGTATTCCGAGGAAGCACGTCGAGCTGGTCTTCAAGGGAAATGTGTCCTCTCCCTGGTCGTGAACAGCGAAGGTAAACCGGAGGATATACAAGTCTCTAGAAGCCTTGGGATGGGCTTGGACGAAAAATCAATTGAGGCAGTTCGAAATTGGACCTTTGAACCAGCACGGAAAAACGGGAAGCCCGTCGCAGTGAGGATCAACATTGTCATTACCTTCCGCCAGGGGAAGGGCGCAATGACGCCCGAAGTTCGTGCTTACTTGAAGAGGTTGCAGAAGGAAGACGAAGCGTTTCGCCGCGCCATGTGGACCCGAGTGTATCGCATCGAGGGCGTCACACCTGCCCCGTCGTGCCGTTCAACCCAAGACCAGGGCGAAGATGACGCCAACAAGACCTTGCATTTGGGCTTAAAGACTGATCCGCGTCAGTATCGGCTAGAGTCCATTACGTTTACCAACAACAGGACGATCAGCAACCAGGTCGCTCTTCGCGCTCTATTTCCCATAAAAGACGGCGAGCCTTTTGACTACCGAAAAGTAGGTTATGGACTGCAAGAGCTCAAGAAAGCTTATGGCTCACAGGGATTCGTCTCCTTCAAAGCCTCTGTTGAACCTGAGATTAACGAATCGCGTGGCAGTATCGGCCTGCGGATCAAATGTGAGGAAGGACGCCAGTTCTATGTGCATCACGTCAACATTGCAGGACTGGATGAGAATACGTTTCAAAAACTACGTAAGACCCCATACGTAATGCCTGGTCAGCTTTACAACGAAAGGCTTGCGTATTTCTGGCTCGAAAAAAATGCTCATCTACTACTGCCTGACGCTTCAATCCAGCAACGGGTGAACCTGGACCTTAATGAGGGTGAAGGGCAGCTGGTGATGACCTATGACTTCACTCGCTGCGCCAACTAGCTTGGAGCCGTAGATTGGCGATAGAACTCCTCCGACGCGACTCTCCGCTCCAGATTCGTGGTCGCACCCTTTGCGAAATTCCCCAAATACCTTGTCAGAAAAGCGTGTAGCGGCTCTGGAACGATCGCGACAGGGTAGGTTTTCGAGAAATTCCTCATTCTTCTCGCAAACGACGTTCCCTGACAGCTAGATTCATGGTGGAGGCGGCGGGAGTCGAACCCGCGTCCGAAAATGTTACTGGTCAGAAGCCTACATGCGTAGTCACGTTCCTGCCTCTGGCATTACCCAGAGACGTTCGCGGCCGCCGCTCAGAACGGACAAGAAACGAATGCCGCTAGCCTGTAGATCTCGCCTTCTCCACCCAGACGTAGCGGAGTAAGCCAGCCCGCTGTGCGACGCCCTTCCGCAGCCCACGGGCAAAGCCGCGGAGGACGGCTACTTAACTAATTAAGCAGCGTATGCCATCTGTTGATTGGCAATTATCATTTTGCACGCGATCACGGGTGTGTGCACCCCGGCATGCCTTCTGGCCGCAAGCATCTCCGTCGAAACCGTGACGCCCCCAGTAGTGGGATCGACCATTCAAAGAACTGCTTCCAATCTAGGTAGAACCAGAAGGGAAGTCAATGTACCAAAGATATAGATGCAGTAGGGCGTTCCCGGGAATCATGGATCCCGAGGCGCGGGGGGCAGTTCAGAATCCTGCCCGCACCAGCTGCTTTATGGTGAAGGCAGTGGAGGTGCTTTTTGGGGCAATCATCTTTTCGACATACTTGGCAATCACATCCACTTCCAAGTTAACCGGATCGCCTGCCTTCAACGAACCCAGGTTCGTCATTTCGGCGGTATGCGGAATGATCGCTACCCGTACTTCTCCCTCCTCGACTGCGGCTACGGTCAGGCTAATTCCCTCAATGGCGAGAGATCCCTTTTCGACGACGTATCGAGACAACTCCGAGGGGACATGAATAGTGAGCAGGTAATCGTTGCCGCCTTTGACCGGGGCTAGGGAAACAAGGCTGCCCGTCCCGTCTACATGGCCCTGCACGATATGCCCATCAAAGCGGCCATTGGCACGCATGGGAAGCTCGAGGTTCACGAGTGCGCCTTGGTGAATGCGCGAGAAAGACGTGCGCTTCCAGGTTTCCTGGGCAAGGTCGGCCACAAAAAAGTTATTGCCGAGCTCAACGGCGGTTAGACATGTACCGCTCACCGCGATGCTGTCGCCGGGCTTCAGTTCACCTAGCAACTTTGAGCAGGAGACGGTAAGGCGACGTTTTTCATCCTGCTGTGTAATCGCAGTGATCTTGCCAACTTCTTCAATGATCCCAGTGAACATAGAAACTTCAATCCCCAGAGCGGATCAACACGAACCCAGATGACGTCCGGGACGATCGATCTGAATCCGCGGTCAAATTCTCAATCCAGGTAAGGATCCCTCAAATATCCCTCAACCGCAAAGTCTTCGCCAAACCGGTGGACTCGGAACCACTTCAGGTGAGCGGCCTCGCTCATGCGGCGGAACCCCGGTCCTGCAGCAAACGGGACAGACCCCGTACCCGCCAAAATCCTCGGCGCGTAGTAGAAGAAGACCTTATCAGCCACACCCGATGCAAGTGCTGTCCAGTTCACCAGGGCTCCGCCTTCGATCATGAGGCTCGTGATTTCCCGCTCCGCGAGCTTGCGGCAGATGGCCTCGAGGTCCGGGCGCCCATCGGGGCCAGAAGCCGCCACTTGCTCTACCTGGATGCCATGATCGACCAAGGTTTGTTTCTTCTTTTCTTCCGCGAACGAACACACCACCAGCACATCCTCCTTGGCGGTTTGCGCGACACGCGAGTGCAGGGGCAGGCGCAAGTGAGAATCGAGGATCACCCGCAAGAGCGGCCGTCGTCGAGCGAGGCCTGTGCGATCGGTAAGCAGCGGGTTGTCGGCGATCACCGTACCCACTCCCACCAGAATCGCGTCGTGTTGATGGCGAAGCAACTGCACGTGCGCACGCGCTTCTTCGCTTGTGATCCATCCGCCGGTAGGGCCTCCTGCGCCGGTCTGCGGAGTTGGCACCACACCTTCCGGTGGTGGCGCGATTTTTCCATCGAGGGTCATGCCCGCCTTCAGCGTCACCAGGGGAATGCGATACCGGATGTACTTGGCAAATGCGTCGTTGAGAGAGCGGGCCTCTTCCTCGAGCAGGCCCGAGGCTACCAGGATCCCGGCCTGTCGCAGCCTGGCGAATCCTCGGCCACTGACCACCGGATTCGGGTCAGGGGTCGAGGCCACAACCCGCTTGATGCCGGCTCGAATCAGCGCGTCCACACACGGGCCGGTCCGGCCCTGATGCGAACACGGCTCCAAATTCAGATAGAGGGTTGCCCCACGCGCCCTGGCTCCCGCCTGCTCTAGGGCAAGTACCTCTGCATGTTTCACCCCTAGGTAAGTATGGAAACTTTCCCCAATAACTGCTCCCTCCCCGTCCACCACGACCGCGCCCACGTGAGGATTCGGAGAGGCGAGCCCAAAACCTTTTTCTGCCAGACGCAATGCATGGCGCAAGTGGCGAATGTCGGTTTCCGGAGATGAGTCCACGTGTGTGTTCAAAGTCTGCGAACGGAATGCGCGATCAGGAGAACAGGGATTCTACAAACTCTCTCGGATCAAACGGCAAAAGGTCCACCGCCTTTTCTCCGATCCCTACGTAGCGCACCGGCAGTCCCAACTCGCGCGCGATGGCCACAACCACTCCGCCCTTGGCGGTTCCATCGAGCTTCGTGAGTACGACGCCGGTGACCGCTGCCGCATCGGTGAACAGCTTTGCTTGCTGAAGTCCATTCTGTCCGGTGGTGGCATCGATCACCAGTAAGACTTCGTGCGGGGCGCCTGGAATGATCCGCTGGGCGGTGCGGCGGATCTTCTCCAATTCCTGCATGAGGTTCGTTTTGGTGTGCAGGCGGCCGGCGGTGTCGACGATTACGCAGTCGATGCGGCGTGCATTGGCGGCCTGTAGAGCGTCGAACAGCACGGCAGAAGGATCGCCCCCCGACTTGGTTCGAACCACCTCGGTACCAGTGCGCTGCCCCCAGACTTCGAGTTGCTCGATCGCCGCCGCCCGGAAGGTATCACCCGCACACAGCAGAACCGTCTTCCCCTCGGACCTCAAGAACTGGGCAAGCTTTCCAATCGTCGTTGTCTTGCCGGTCCCGTTTACCCCTACCACCAGCACGACTTCCGGCATGCCCTCTTCCCGTTCCACGGGAGGTATCTTTGCGTCGTTCAGAATTGTGAGAAGTTCTTGTTTGAGCAGCCGTTTGAGTTCGTTCACGTCTCCGATCTGCTTGCGATCAGCTTTCTCGCGCAGATGTTCGAGCACCTGATGAGTCGTCGACGATCCCAGGTCCGCACCGAGGAGGGTGGCTTCTAGGTCGTCGAGTGTGTTGCGGTCGATCTCCTTGCTGAAGGGAACAGCTTCGTCGATCCGCTCGCTCAGGTTCTCGCGGGTGCGGCTGACAGCCTGTTTCATTCGTTCCAACAGGCCGGGTTTCTTCTGTTCTTCTAGGCTGCCAAATAAAGACTGGATCATGAAAAGCGAAACATATCGCCTTTCAATTATAGCGGTCGGAGCCGCTTGGGATGGATGGTTCGAAGGCCTAGGTGCGATCCATTTCGATCGGCATCGGGGAGGCATTGCCGTCAGCGATTGCGGGGCTCGGCGAGGAGCCGCTGACCGCCGCCGCAGCGATTTTCGCCGCCACCAAATGAGTGCGTGGAACTCGGACCTCGCCACGTTTGTAAAGGGCTTCAAGGGCGGCCACCGCGGTTGGATCGAGGCGTTTGCCGGAAACCGAACGAATAATGCGCAGGGCATCGTCGGCATCGTGCGCTTGTTGGTAAGGCCGGTTCGTGGTCAAGGCATCAAAGGTGTCGGCAACGGCGATGATCCTAGGCAGGATCGGAATCTCTTCGCCTTTCAAGCCATGCGGATAACCGCGCCCGTCGAGCGACTCGTGGTGCAGCTCGATTCCCGGAATCATCTCTTTGAGCTGGGAGACCGAGCGCAGGATGTTTGCACCCTTGGTGGTGTGCGTCTTCATGATTTCAAACTCTTCTGCCGTAAGCGCACCAGGTTTTTTCAGAATTCGATCCTCAATGCCGATTTTGCCGACATCGTGCAGCTGAGCAGAAACGCGGACAATTTCCAGGAACTCCTCGCTTTGGCCGATTTCCTTGGCGATCATCACCGAGTACTTGGTAACCCGATCGGAGTGACCGCGGGTGTAAGGGTCTTTTTCATCGACCGCTCCGGCGAGCATCTGAATCGAGTTCATGAATAGCTCGCGGTTTTCGGCCGCGGCCCGCTTCAGGTCCTCGACAAAATGCTCGAGCTCTTCCGACATGAAGTTAAAGGTTGTGGCCAGTTCGCCGATCTCCGTGCGGCTCTTGAGATGCAGACGCTGCGAGAAGTCGCCGCGTGCGATCGCATGACTGGACTCGGTTAGGACCTCGAGCGGATTGGTGATACGCCGGGCAGCAAAAATACCGACGAGGATGCTCAATCCGATGGTGACGATGGCAAGCCACTGCGCCGTTCGCTGCATTTCATAGACGCTGCTATAGGCTTCAGCCGTCGGCTTCTGTACGATGACCGCCCAATTCAGGTTGATCACCGGACTGTAGGTGCCAAGCATTACGACTGCCTTCCGGCCCGTCCCTACGGTAAATTCGCGGGTCGCCGCAACCTTCGTTGCCTTGCCGCCCTCGTCCACAAAATTGCGGACGATTTCGAGGTTGCTCATGTCCTGCCCAGTGGCGTATTCCGAATTCGCTCCGGCGATGAGCCTGCCCTGCCTGTCGACGACATAGGGCATCAACCCGCCGCGCTGGATGTCTTCTAGACGACGAATGAGGAAGCCAAGATCGACCACCGAGGCAATCATGCCGAGAAAGCGGCCGCTGTACACGATTGGCGTACTTACCAGCATGACAGTGTGTTGCGACTTACCGTTACCGACGACCAGCGGCTGCCCATTGTAGGCACGAGAATCGCGGGCCGCAGCATAGGCTTGCTCAAGTTCGCGTTGCAGGAAAGCGTCCGGCTCGATGCGGCCGGCAGAAACGCCTTTGGCGTCGGAGTTGAGCAGGGTCGCGTAATCCAAATCGGTGGAGGCGGAAACAAAGTTCTCGAGCAAGGCTCGAAGTTCGGGCGCCTGCACATGATCGCCCGTCAAATCGTTGCCGCTGGCAACCTGCAGGGCCGATACCAGGTTCTGCTGCATCAGCCGAAAGGATTCCTGGTGCTGCGACATATCGTCGGCGATGGCCTGGGCCAGGGTGTTTTGCAGCATGCGCTCGTTCGTGATCAGGGCCTGGCGGTTGCTCGACTGCACTTGCGCCGAGTAGAAATACATCGGCACCACGCTGATCAGCACCAGCACACTCAAGATCACATAGAGAATAGGTACGCGCGACGGCAGTATCTTCGAGAACAAGCTGCGTCTGTCTCCGGACAACGTTTTTTAGGGGAGCTACGAAGGATCAATTCTAAAGTCGTGCGGGTCGGCTTCCGAGGGGGTACTGGCCCTTCGCGTTACCGAAGTACTGTAAAAAAAGCTCGCCCAAAGGGGGAACGGGGGGAATCTTGGGACCTCAACTTCAGGTTACTAGTGATTACCCGTTTCGTTGCTGGCTGCTTCGCTCTTGAATTCCCGAGCCATCAATTCCTGAATGGCCTGCCGCGGCGGCTTGCCTTCCTTAAGGATGGCTGCCATCTGTTCGGTAATGGGCATCTCCACATTGCGGGAGCGGGCCAGTTGCACGGCGGCGTTGGTTGTGAAGACGCCTTCTGCAACCTGGCCATGCATGGCAGCGATGACTTCGGGCAATCTGCGGCCCCGTCCGAGTTCGACGCCCACGGACCGGTTCCGTGACAGATCGCCGGTACAAGTGAGCACCAGGTCGCCCAGCCCAGCCAGACCCGCGGTGGTCTCGGAGCGGCCTCCGCAGGCGACAACCAGTCTGGTCATTTCCGCCAGACCTCGGGTGATCAGCGCGGCGATCGAGTTGTGCCCCAGGCCGAGGCCGTGGCAAACCCCGGCGGCAATGGCGATCACGTTCTTCAGCGACCCGGCCAGTTCCACGCCGACGGTGTCGTCATTCCTATAGAGTCGAAAGCTGCTGTCGCTGAACTCGCGTTGCACTGAATTCGTAAGATGGGGATCGCAAGAGGCGATGGCCAGTGCGGTTGGGTCTCCACGCGCTACCTCCGCCGCAAAGCTCGGTCCGCTGAGGGCGCCCACGCTGCACTGGTCGCCGGTGACCAAGCAAATCACCTCTGACATGCGCAGCAGGGTAGATTGCTCAAGTCCCTTGGTCGCGCTGACGACCATCGTTTCCGGCTGCAGATAAGGTGCGACGTTCTCAAATAGGGTACGGACGAATTGTGACGGCATGGCGCCCACCACGATCGCGGCGTCGGCCAAAGCTTCGGGGAGCTTGCCGGTGATTGCAACGCATTCCGGAATAGGGTGTTGGGGCAGGAAGAGCATGTTCTTGCGGGTGACCCCAATACTTTGACGGACCTGCTCCTCGTAGGCCCACAGCCGAACCTCGTGACGATTCTGGCGGCCCAAAACAATGGAAAGCGCCGTTCCCCACGCGCCGGCTCCGATGATTGCAATTCTCATTTTTTTGCTATCCGGAAACGCGGTTCCGTTCCTGCCAGCATGCGGCGGAGGTTGGCCTGATGTTTGACGAGGATCAGCCCTGCGCCGGCTGCGAGCCAGACCACCGGGTGCACCCGGTCCATCGCGCCGCCATGGACCATTCCTGGGCCTGGATCGGCCTCGCCCAGCCAATATGCGAAAACCGGGAGGCAGGCACTTGCCACCATGGATCCGAGTGCGATCCAGCGGAAGGCCGCAGCCAAGGCCAAAAACAGGGCCACTGCGATCACAACCGCTTTGGGCACCAACAGCAGAAACGAGCCGAGCCCTGTGGCAACTCCTTTGCCTCCGCGGAAACCGAGCCAGACCGGAAAGACGTGTCCGGCAATCGCGGCGAAGGCAGCTGCGAAGGCCAGCTGGCGGGTACCGTGTAGCCACACCAGAACCAGGGCGACGGCCGCGAGTCCCTTGAGAGCGTCGAGAACCAACGTCAACAGACCTAAAACCGGCGATGTACGGGAGACGTTGGTCGCGCCGATATTGCCGCTTCCGGTCTCGCGCACATCGCTCCCGACGATGATCCGTACCAGCAAATACCCGAAGGGAATGGATCCGAGCAGATAAGCCGAAACTAGGACCGCCGCGATTGGGTGTTCGCTGCTCATGCTTCGCTCAGGGGAAAGCGCTCAATCTTCGAATATTGAGCGCCCCGGCTCGACAACTGGCTACGATAGAGAAAGAATTCATTGGCATTCATGGTGCCAAAGTCGAGCCTCGGCTTCGCCGCTAATTTCGCCTGCAACGTCTGAAAGCGGCGATTCGGCTTGTCGCCGGGCTGCGGTCCGGGAGCTCCGGAGCCGCTTCGCGCACGTGCCAGGGTCAGGTGCGGACTGAAGGGGCGATTCTCACTCTTGATTCCGCACAAAACCAGTTCGCCTTCAACCTGCTTCGCCAGTTGGACTACTGCACTACCTGCTTCAATCCCAACCCAAAATACCCGCGCCGACTTTGCGGTGGGGAAAAAACCGCTGCCGCGAAAGGAAATCTGAAATGCCGGAGAGGAAATCTTGCGCAACGCCTCTTTCACATTCCCGACCATCGGGTCCGGCCACTCTCCAATAAACTTGAGCGTTACGTGCAGGGATTCGGAAGCCACCCAGCGCACGCCAGGGGCGAGCGGACAAACCTCCTTTACGAAGGACGCAATTCGCTCGCGGATCGTTTCCTCGATATCGAGCGCGACAAACAGGCGCATGGGCAGGGTTGAGCATAACAAACCCGACCAAGTACGCGGTTAGAAGTTTTTCTCATCGCGTACAATGATTCCCGCTCCGGCTCATCCATGAAGCCTTCCGAACTCATCTACGACTGGAACCAGACCACAGGGACCACGCTGGTGCCGAAGGGACCGGTCGAGTTGAACGATGAGACCTTGCGCGATGGGCTGCAGTCGCCTTCGGTGCGGGATCCCTCGATTCAAGAAAAGATTGAAATTCTCCATTTAATGGAGGAGCTCGGCATTGACTCGCTTGACCTGGGGCTCCCCGCAGCAGGGCCGCGTGCCGCCGAACACGTCGAGGCGCTCGCGCGGGAAATCGCGCAGAATCGGATGAAGATCCGCGCTAACTGTGCCGCCCGCACGCACGAAAACGATATCCGGCCCATCGCGGAAATTGTGCAGCGTACCGGCCTCAAGATTGAAGCTGCGATGTTCATCGGATCAAGCCCGATTCGTCGTTATACGGAGGGCTGGACGGAAGACTTTCTTCTTGAGACCACGGAGCGGGCGATTCGATATGCAGGTTCGCTTGGATTGGACTCGATGTACGTTACCGAGGACACCAGCCGCTGCGATCCGCAAATGATCAAACGACTGTATAAGACTGCGATCAGTTGCGGAGCGCGAGCCCTGGTTGTGTGTGACACCGCCGGGCACTCGACGCCTCCAGGAGCTTACGCGGTCACAAAGTTCCTGATTGAGGAAGTTGTGAGACCCTCCGGCGAGAAGGTTCGGGTGGATTGGCACGGGCATTGCGATCGGGGATTTGCGGTGGCGAATTCCATGGCGGCGCTTGCTGCCGGCGCGGATTCGGTTCACGGGTGCGCGCTCGGGGCGGGAGAACGCGTCGGCAATACGCAGATCGATCAGATGCTTGTAAACCTCAAGTTGATGGGCATTCCACCCTGGGACAAACAAGACTTGACCAAACTGAAAGACTACTGTGAAGCGGTATCCCGCTCGACCGGGGTGCCAATCCCGTCAAACTATCCAGTCATTGGCGAAGACGCATTCCGTACCGCGACCGGTGTTCATGCTTCTGCCGTGATTAAAGCCTATAAAAAAGGTGACCGGGATCTGGCGAATGCGGTGTATTCGGGTGTGCCCTCGCATCTGTTCGGCCTCCATCAGGTGATCGATATTGGACCGATGAGCGGGAGGTCCAATGTTATTTTCTGGCTTGAGCATCGCGGCCTTTCGGCGACCGACGATGTCATTGATCGCATTTACCGTCGCGCCAAGAGTTCCGACCATACCCTTACCGAGGCGGAAATTAGGGAATGCTTATAAGTAAGCTGGTGGCTCCGTCTCAATCGGTGTGCCCCCCCAAGGCCAATCCTTCCCGCAGGGCAGTGGCCGGCCTGATCAGATTTAGATCTCGAAAAAGCCAGTTGAGATTTGTCAGCTTTTCCACCCTTACTCCTGCCGGAGAAAGATCTTCTGCGCGGAAAGGTGTGCGCCTGTCAACAGTAGCAAGCCTAAGAGAAAAGCCCAGAACATCATGCTCACAGAAAGGGCGAATGGCCCGTATACCTCTTGGAAGCTAAGCCGTGGCAGGGCAATGATGTAGGAATACTTCACGACTTCCGAGAGCAGGCCCATGATTACGGCTGTCGGTAAGACTGCCTTGGCGGGAACTTTCCCGTTCGGCAGCAGCCAATAAATCAGAAAGAAAATGACCATGCTCGCAATCGTGGCAAAGACTTTTGCCGTCAGAAACCCCAGCGCCTGTACCAAAAAGAAGTCGTGTCCGAACGTCAGCGTCCGCAGCAGCACCGCGTTCCCGGCGCTCAACGCGATCGAGATGAGTGCCAGGATGCCGCAGGCAAACGCCAACCCAAGGGAGATCAGCTGGTTCCCCAGATACGAACGATTGCTCGGGAAACGCCACACCCGGTTCAGGGCGACCTCGAGCGGCATGAATACCCCGGTTGAGGTGACTAGCAAAATGAAGAACGAAAACACCTGCACCCGGTTGCGTGCCGAAGACATCGCTGTCAGGTTGCGGATGACGAACTCCTGGCCGGCCGGCAGGTAGTCCCGCAGCAGCTCGACGATGACGTCGTACATGGCGCGGGAGTGGAAAACGCGGCGGACAAGGTTCATGAGCAGCAAAACAAACGGGAAGAACGACAGGATTGCGTTCGCGGCCACCGAGAAAGCGAAGGTGTGCACCTCGGTGTGCAGGAGGTAGTGAAGGGTCGATGCCGTCAGCTTGTAAAGATAGCGCAGCTTGGGCCAGCGCAACTTCAGCTTGGCGGGAGAACTCAATGCTGCCTTTGTTTCGGAAGTTGGGGGCAAGATTCACCAATCTTATCAAAGACTTGCGGCTCTCTCGGAAGGACAAGTTCATGAAATTCCGATCCCGCGAGGAAAAAGCCCGGGAGAACGTCAGAGTTTTGTAAATTTTAGTTGCGCAAAAGGTAAGTTCCTGAATAATATGACGCGAGCTTGGTGTCCGTCAGAAATGCACCGAGCGTCTGCAACTGGGCTTTTTTGTGCAGTGCCACGTCGTCGAACTCGCGAATACAGATCGGGGCTTGGATCCGTCTGAGACTTCTCCCTCGGAACGGATCGAAGCCTTTTCCTTTCTGGAGCAGACGGCACTACCTGCGGAACAAAGCCTAACCGATCGAAATGCTCTGCTCTTTGAGGGGGGCTTTGAGGCGCACTGCTTCACGAGGAGGACGAGCATAATTCCAAACAGAGGCGAAAGGAGTTTTTTGTGAGAGAGAAGGGTACTGTAAAGTGGTTTAACGGGGCTAAGGGCTACGGCTTTATTCAGCGGTCAACTGGCGAAGACGTCTTCGTCCACTTCTCCGCCATCCAGGAAAACGGCTACCGCACGCTCAACGAAGGTGAAACCGTTGAGTTCGACCTGCTCAAGGGGCCCAAGGGCTTCCAGGCAGCGAACGTCGTTCGCGGCTAGTTCGGCCTCGGCCACTTGCCAACCCTTCCAGAAATGGAAGGGTTTTTTTGCGTCTACTGGAGCCGCAAACTTTCTAACATCTTTTCAAATGTCGGCTCGAGGGCGCTGAAATCCCGCTCCGGTGCAATGAAGATCAGGTACAAATAGTTGCCGTTCGAGGTTGGGAGAAGGACCAGCCGGTCACGTTCTGGCAGCGGGGATCCGTTCTGTTGAATGGGCGAGCTAGCTGAAAGATCGAGGCCTCGTCCTTCGATGCCGTTGACGGAGGTGCTGTGAACACTGCTGTTCGATCGCATTCCTGGATTCGATTGCTGCAGGTTTTGGATCAGGTCTTGCGCCGCCTGATCGAGGGAACTGGCGTTTGTATCCTGCATGGTGGCGACCACGACGCCATAGGCAATCGCATTTTGGCCCACGCCGGCCTTGGGAGCGATGGTGAGAGAGTTCTGTCCCGAGGCTTGCGCCCAGTTCGAAGGATAGGAAATCGAAAATCCGCTGCCCTGGGCCTGCACGAAATCGCGGTTTGGCCGGACCTGTTCGAGCGAGACGTCTGAAACGGTCGCCGGAGCTTCGCCCGGGCTGGGACCGGCAGCGACGATCTGCTTCAGACTTGCGGGTACAACCCCGTTCTGGATGTTTTCTCTCCGCCATCTCCCTTGTTTCGCGCCTTCGGCAATCTCCTGCGCCGTATAAGCGCGCGTCTTGCTGGCATCCGCCTTGGCGGTTTGAAATTCAGGACTGCTGCTGATGTACTGCTTTGAGGGCCAGGAACTGATTTGCTTCTCAATCGCGGCGGATCGGTTTCCCGGGCTCGGGTGATCGCTCAGGAATTGCGGTGGACTGCCGCCTTGTTTGTTCAGAATCTCAAAAAAGTTCGCCAGTTCCACGGGGTTGTAACCGGCCTTGTACATGATAATCGCGCCGACCACGTCGGCTTGCGCTTCATCTGCCCGAGAGTACCTCATACTCAGCATGCCCCCGCCAAGCTGGCCCCCCATGCTGGCGATTGCGCCTCCGGTTCCGCCTATGATCGCGCCTGCAACCTGGCCGATGCCGGCGATGATGCTGGGTACCGTGTTCTTTTTCTGCTGTTTCGCCGAGTGCTGCATATAGACGTGCGACATTTCGTGTGCCATCACGCCCGCAAGTTGCGCCTCGTTCTGTGCGGCGGCGATGGTGCCCACATTGATGAACATGGGGCCGCCAGGGAGGGCGAAAGCATTGATCTCCTTTTGGGCGATGACATGAAATTCATAGGGCCAGGTGTATTGCTGGGGAATCTGCCTGACGAGACTCTTGCCCAAACGTTGCACGTATTGCGTGATAGGGCTCGAATCGGGCAGCACCGGCATTTCTTTGTAGACCTCGCCCATGGCTTTGAACCCAAGCTTCTGCTGGTCCTCGCGCGACATGGGTGCCGTGCCTGGGTTCGGCAATTGCGGGGTGGTGGGCGTCGCGGCCCAGTTTGGCGAGACAAGAAGACTCATCAGACAAATTGCTAGAACGCGCCGGAAGCCCTGAGTGTGCGCCATAAGATCCCTCCCCCATGCGTCGACCTGTAGTTCGGGCCAGCAATAGGATGCCACAGGGGTTAGAATCGCCGCATGACCGCCTCTCGGGAATTCCTTAAGCCTTCCTCCGCGGAACAGTTCTTGAACCGGGCATTTGGGTTTATGGTTGGACTTGGGGTTGGGCCCTCGTATTGCTATCTCCTGCAAGTACGCGGGCGTAAGACCGGAAAGTTGTACTCGACGCCGGTGTACCTGATGGACCTGCAAGGCAAGCTGGTTCTGGTGGCTCCTCGTGGAAAAACCCAGTGGGTGAGGAATGCGGAAGCTTCCGGCGAAATCACCTTGAAGCGAGGTCGGTACCGGAAGAGATTTCACCTCGAGCCAATCGGAGTGCCTGAAAAACTGGCCATTCTCGAACAGTACCTGAATCGGTTTAAGGCCGCGGTGCAGCGATATTTCTCGGTTCAGGCAGGCTCCCCGCCCGCAGCATTTGCCGAGGTAGCCGACGGGTTTCCGGTCTTTGCGCTGGCTGAGATTCAGAGATCCCCGCCTTCCTCCTAGATGTGTTGAAATAACCTGCGATGACCTCGAACAAGATCACTCGCGAACTCGAACGCCTGCGCGACGAAATCCGCCATCATGAGTACCGCTACCACGTTCTCGATGATCCAGAAATCTCCGATGCCGAATTCGACGGCTTGGTGAATGAGCTCAAAAAGCTCGAGGCCGAACACCCCGAGTTGATCACCCGCGACTCTCCGACTCAAAGGGTTGGCGGCAAGCCCCGCGAAGGCTTTGTAAAAGTCCCCCACTCGGTGCCGATGTTGTCCCTCGACAATGCCTACACCGAAGACGAACTGCGCAATTGGGAGCGCCGCGTCCACGAACTCAGCGGCCGCAAGGCGCTTGAGTTCGTGTGCGAACTTAAGCTCGACGGCATGTCGTTGGCGCTGCGCTACGAAGATGAAAAGCTGGTGCGGGGTATTACGCGCGGCGATGGCACCATCGGCGAGGATGTCACCGCCAATGTGCGCACCGTCCGCTCCATCCCGCTGTCGGTTTCGCCGGAGAGGCTGAAGAAGGCGGGCATTCCCGCAAGCTTTGAGGTTCGTGGCGAGATGCTCATGCCAATCGCATCGTTCAAGAAGATGAACGAAGACCGCGAGAGGCAGGGGCTGTCGCAGTTTGCAAATCCGCGCAATGCCACGGCTGGAACCGTCCGCCAGTTGGAGCCAAGCATCACGGCGCAGCGGCGGCTGGATTTTTTTGCCTACATTCTCATCGTTCCTAGCCGGGCAACCATGGTCTTCGATAGTCAATGGGACTCTCTCAATGCTCTCGATGGAGGAGGCTTCAAAGTCAATCCGCGGCGCTCGCTGGCCAAGAACTTCGACGAGGTCTGGGAATTCATAACCCAGTGGGAGGAGAAGCGTGAGGCCCTGCCCTATGAGATCGACGGTGTCGTGATCAAGGTCAATCACATCGCCCTTCAGCGCCAGCTCGGGTTCACGGGCAAAGCCCCGCGCTGGGCAATCGCCTATAAGTATGCGGCCCGCGGGGGCATCACAAAAATCGAAGACATCCTGGTACAGGTTGGCCGCACCGGGAAACTCACGCCGGTAGCCGCCCTGAAGCCGGTCCCGATCGGCGGAACCACGGTCAGCCGGGCCACGCTGCACAATATGGATGAAATTGAGCGTCTGGGCGTCAAGATTGGCGATTGGGTGGAGGTGGAGCGGGGCGGAGATGTCATACCCAAGGTTAAACGGGTGGTGGACGACAACGATCATCCCCGGGGGACTCGCGAGTTTGTCATGCCGGAGCACTGTCCGGTTTGCGGCGGCAATGTGGTTCGAACCGAAGGCGAGGCCGATCACCGCTGCGTAAATCAGAAGTGTCCGGC
>Ga0157369_10003892_pt1 | contig 17719 bp, 15 predicted proteins | sample C25metaG_FD_113461 | JGI IMG/M metagenome (GOLD analysis project Ga0157369, IMG submission 113461) | Corn rhizosphere microbial communities from Kellogg Biological Station, Michigan, USA - C2-5 metaG | ecosystem: Host-associated > Plants > Roots > Rhizosphere > Soil | place: USA: Michigan... | reverse complement strand
TATTTAAGCTGCCCTTAATCTTTGCTTGTTTAGGGTTCATTGTGTGCAGTTGGTGCAACGCCATGAGTGAGCGTAGAGAATCTGCGCGTTTGCGAAAACTAAGATCCGGCAAAATCTCGTTCGATACTGTTTCGTTTACCGTCAAAAGGAATCGGGAGCTCGTTTGGAGTTCCAAACGATCCACGGGGGTTCCCGGCATGGCTGGCGAGTAACCCGAGACCTGGTTGGTGACCCAGGGCCGATGCCAATAAGGTCGGCGTGCAATTCAAATGTCGATACAATGAGTAGCGCAATCTCAAGTGCTGTCGATGATGGGGGTAGCGCGGGGGCAATATTACCGGTTCTAGTCTCCCAGAGACGACTCAAACAGCGCCGGCGGATGCTTATCGTCCAAGCTGCGAGCTACGTATTAGGCGATATTATTTTCTGGGTGTATGCGTATGCCGGGACGATCTCAATTGTAATCCCTTCGACATTTCTTCTCTGCGGCGTTGGCCTCACAGCATTCTTTGTCGTGCTGTCAGAAATGAAAATCGTTGATAGATTCGAAGATCATTTTCTTTCGAGTTATCAGGCTGCCGCGAATATCATATTGCAGCTCGCGTTTCTGCTGGCGGCTCCCGAAATCGGGTTTCTGTTTCTCATTGTAATTTTTGTGATTTTTGGTTCTGCGGCTTTACGAATGACGTCCCGTGAAGCGACCGCCTTATGGGTTTTTACGGGGGCTAGTGTAGCCACAATATTCTTCTTCTTAAAAGCACCAATCGCCCTACCAATAGCAACAACGTCGGAATGGTTCGCCGGAACTTTTTTATTTGTTTTGACGATCGGCCAGTGTGCGTATTTTGGGGCTTTTGGAAATTCGATGAGAAGATCTCTCCATCAGCGTACTATTGAGCTTAAGATTGCCAATCAACGGATCGAAGAACTTGCTCAATTGGATGAATTGACTGGGGTGCTGAACAGGCGTCACATAATGAAATGTCTGAATGACGAAATGGCTCGCGCCCAGCGCAGTAACGTTCCCTGTTCTATCGCCATCATCGATTTGGATTTTTTCAAGAAGATCAATGATCAGTTCGGCCATCCAGCGGGTGACGAGGCGCTGCGCACTTTTGCCATCAGCATTTTCGCCAATATTCGAACTATCGATAAACTTGGCCGCTATGGAGGCGAAGAATTTCTCTTGATCTTGCCTGGTACCGTGAAAGATCAAGCGGTGCGGACACTCGACCGGCTGCGCTCGATAGTTTCGGAAGTAGATTGGACCGCAATTTCAGGAAATTTAAACCTGACCATGTCGGCCGGGATTGGCTCAGTTCGTCAATCTGAATCAGCCGACGACATTCTAGCTAGGATCGACATAGCGCTCTATCGCGCAAAAGACGCCGGTCGTAACCGCGTCATTGCCGCGTAGCCCTGTGTATTTCCTGAAGCCTATCAACGCCGCTTCCTAGTACCCACTTTTCTTGGATCGTGAGTCGTGATTCAAGATATGGATGATACTCGAAGCAAGAGAAGTCCACCTTTCGAGGAAAGATCGCAAGGTGCTTGAGGCGTGTTGTCGCTCACCTATGACGTTGCAGCGCGATTTGAAGCGAGCACGGATAGTTCTGTTGGCGGCGGCCGGGCGCAGCACCCGGTCGATCGCCAAGGAAGTCGGGGTCCAACCGCGGATAGTCAGCCTTTGGCGGCATCGCTATGCCGACCATGGCCTTGAAGGGCTGCAAGACAAGCCGCGGCCTGGCAAGCAGCCGATTTATACGAAGACGACCGACAAGCGGATTCTGAAGCTGCTGGATAAGCCGCCCCCGCAGGGGTTTGCGCGCTGGACCGGCCCTCTGCTGGCCGAGGCGCTGGGCGATGTTGACGTCCAATATGTCTGGCGGTTCCTGCGCAGCCACAAGATTGACCTCGTGGCTCGCAAGTCCTGGTGTGAGAGCAACGACCCGAACTTTACGGCCAAAGCCGCCGATGTTGTTGGCCTCTATGTCGCCCCGCCCGAGAAGGCCATTGTGCTATGCGTGGACGAGAAGCCCTCGATCCAGGCTTTGGAGCGAGCGCAGGGTTATCTGAAGTTGCCCAATGGCCGCGCCTTGACCGGCCAGAGCCACGACTACAAGCGGCATGGCACCACAACATTGTTTGCGGCGCTCGAAGTCGCCACCGGAAAGATCATCGCGGCTCATTCAAAACGACGTCGCCGCGTCGAGTTTCTCGACTTCATGAACAGCGTCACCGCGGCCTTTCCGGGCCGAAAGCTTCACGTCATCCTCGACAACCTCAACACCCACAAGAAAAACGAACATTGGCTCAAGGCCCACCCCAGCGTGCAATTTCATTTCACGCCGACAAGTGCGTCCTGGCTCAATCAGGTCGAGGTATGGTTTTCGATCTTGCAGGGGCAGTCGCTTAGCGGCACCTCCTTCACAAGCCTCAAGCAGCTCCAGGACCACATCGATGCCTACGTCAACGCGTACAACGACAAAGCCGAGCCCTTCGTCTGGACCAAGAAAAAGGTCCGTCAACGCCGTTTCAACGGCCACCGTATCACTCAGATCTGATTCCGGGTACTAGTCTTATTCAGCAGCCTTGGATCGATAGGATGAAGCCGGACGAGTGAGCTCGTCAGCTTTGCGTTCGAAACGTCCGTAGCGCAGTGCCAGTGTCGGCAGAACGATGAGGTTCAATGCCATCGACGTCACAAGCCCGCCGAGGATGACGACCGCCATCGGTCCCTGAATTTCGCGACCGGGTTCGTCCATCCCGATCGCGAGCGGCAGGATGCCGAGCCCCGTCACGATCGACGTCATCAGGATAGGCGTGAGCCGATCGGCGGCGCCCGCAATGGCGGCCTCCAACCCCCATGACCAGCCTTCGACTTCAACGAGATGTTCGTAGTGCGCGATCATCAGGATCGAATTGCGAAGGCTGATGCCGAACAACGTGATGAAGCCGACCATGGCGCCCAGGGTCAAGACCCCACCGGTCGCGAACACCGCCAGCACGCCGCCCACCAGAGCGAACGGCAGGTTCGCCAGCACCAGCAGCAGATTTCGCCAGTTTCGGGTGACGACCGACAACAGGAGAATGATTCCGATCGCGGCGATCAGTGAATTGATGACGAGGTAGCGCTGCGATCGCGCTTGCGCCTCCGCGGCTCCGGCGAACTGGAGGTACGCTCCGGAGGGAAGATGGATCTTGGAGGCGATCAAGGCCTTTGCCGCACGAACAAACGACACCACATCGGTGCCGGCGACATTGGCGGTCACGGTCTGCACGCGACGCGCCCCCTCATGGAGAACCTGGTAGCGTCCGGCGCTCTGGTAAACGTCCGCGATCTGCTTGAGCGTGACATACACGCCACTCGGACTGCGCAGCGGCAGGTCCCCGACCTTGGTAATGTTGTCCCGGCTCGCGGCATCGAGGATCGTCATGACGTCGAAGACCTGATTGCCTTCATAAGTCTGTCCGACGACATCGCCCTGATAGGCGGTGCGGATCAATTCGAGCACCTCGACCGCATCGAACCCCCAACGTTCCAGATCGGGGTTGCGGAGCCGGATCGTGAGCTGCGGCAGGCCCGGCGGCGACTGCACCTGAACATCGGTCGCGCCCGGCACTTCATTCAGGACCTGGGCAATCTCCTGCGCCTTGTGGTCAAGGAGATCGAGATCGTTACCGAAGACATTGACCACCACCGCCGCCGTGTATCCCGAGAGCGTCTCCTCGATGCGCTCGGTGAGGAACGTCATGACGGAGGCGCTTACGCCGACGAAGCCGGCGAGCGTTCGTCGAATGTCGGCTTCCGCCTTCTCGGCGTCGTCACCCGACAACCCGGGCTTCAAGTCGATTTCGAGCTCACTGTAATGCGGTCCCCAGGTATCCTCGGATTCTTCCGCCCGCCCTGCCCGCTGCGCAACCGACCGCACCTCGGGCAATTTCAGCAGTGCATCGGCGATACGCGCCCCGACATGCAACGACTCTTCGATGGACGTGCCCGGCACCGTCGCCATGTGGACGACGAAGTGCCCTTCCTTCAACTCGGGAATGAGACCGCGGCCGAAAAACGGCAGCGCAACGCAGCCTGCAATCGTCAGCGCTGCGGCGACGGTGATCAACGCGCGAGGCCATTCTGCAAGCTTCCGCAACAGGCGCTGGTAACCGGCGCGCATCCAGCGGATCACAGGCGGATCACCGGCGGGAATCCGGCCCGGCAGGAGCGCCATCGACAAGGCGGGCGTGACGGTCAGCGCGACGACGAGCGAAGCCATGACGGCGATGGCGTAGGCGAGCCCTAGCGGAGCAAACAGGCGCCCCACCGTGCCGGACAACGTCATGACAGGTAAAACCACCAAAATGACGGCGAAGGTCGCGTAGACGACGGCGCCGCGCACCTCGAGCGTCGCATCGAGGACCACGTCCGTGAACGGCCTCGGCTCAGGCAGCCTTCTGTTCTCACGCAGGCGTCGCACGATGTTCTCGACGTCGATCACCGCATCATCCACGACGACGCCGATCGCGATGGCGAGCCCGCCAAGCGTCATCGTATTGAGCGAGGCGCCCAAGCGCTCGAGAACCAGCGTAGCGGCAAGGAGCGAAAGCGGGATCGCGGCACAGGAGATCGCGGCCGTCCGCAGATCGAACAGAAAGAGGAACAGGACGACGATCACCAGAATGCCGCCCAAAACCAGGGAGTCCCGGACGTTGCCGGTTGCCACGTTGATGAAATTTGCCGGCCGGAAAAGATCGGCGCGGATGGTGATGTCATCCGCCTGAAGACCGGGCCGCAACTCTTCCAACGCCGCTTCCACGTCCTGCGTGACCTTGAGCGTATCGGCGGCATATTGCTCCGCCAGATTGAGAATGACGCCGGGTTTCCCCTCGATCGCAGCACCTCCGATGGGCGGCTCGGGCGCGTCGACGACATCGGCCACGTTCCCCAATGTGACACTTGCGGCCCCCCGGCTCAGCAGCACGGTTCGCGCGATGGCATCCGGCTTGAGCGACTGTCCCTCGGTCTGGAAGACGATCCGCTGATTTCTCGTGTCGATGAAGCCGGAGCCGCGCACGCCGGTCGCCCGACGCGCGGCGGTCAGCACGTCGTTGAGCGTCAGTCCGTATCGGATCAATTCGTCGGGATGGACCTGGATCTGGATCGAACGCTTGTCGCCCCCGAACACCGTGACGCTGGCCACCCCCGGAACGGCGAGCAGGCGCAAGCGAACCGTCCAGTCGGCGACGGTACGCAGCTCCATCAATGAATGCGTCTCGGACGTCAAACCAACCACCAGCATTCGGCTGGTCGAAGACGTGAGCGGCGTCATGACGGGCGGCTGCACCCCCTGAGGGAGTTGTTGTGCTGCGGCCGCCAGGCGCTCCGCGACCACCTGCCTGTCACGATAAATGTCGCTCGACGAGTCGAAAAAGACCGTCACGACCGATAGCCCCTGGATCGACGTGGAACGCAGGGTTCGCACGCCGGGCACGCCGCTGATGGCGGTCTCGACGGGACGGGTGACGAGAACCTCGACCTGCTCGGGCGTCAGCCCGACGGCTTCGGTCTGAATGCTGACCTGGGGCGGTGCAAACTCCGGGAAGACGTCGTATCTGGCGCGGCCAAGCGCATAGATCCCGTAGGCAACGAGCACGCAAGCGAGCGCGACGGCAATGCCGCGGAATCGGATCGCCCATGCGAGGATCGCAGCCTGTGGGCCGGAAGGCGAAGCGACGCTCACCCCTAGTCCTCATCGACCTGGATCTGAGCCCGGAACTCCTCGGACAGCAGCAATTGTGCCCCTTGCGTGACGATCTCCGCGTCTTTCGCCACATTATTCGCGACGTAGCCACCGTCCGGCGCCGGCAGGTCGGTCGCGATCGCCATGCGGGTGAAGCGTGACGCACCGGTGCGCCGATAGATCCAGGCTTTCCCCTGCCACCAGACGACAGCGGAGGCCGGCACTGCGACCCCCTCGATCGATTTGCCGGAGGGCAGGAAGGCCAGCACATTCATGCCGGGCAGAACGCCACTTGTCGCCGCCACCGTGTAGAAGAAGCTGACGCCCTGAATCCGGGGATCGATGCGCGTGGCCGGCGACACGAAGGTGATCTGCTGCCTGATATCGCCGACCTTGATCGACGCCGTGGCAGGCGGCGCGGAGAGCACCACGCCGGGCGGCAGCGTGATCTGCAACAGGAACGTCTGCCGCTCGATCAGCGATTTGATCATCGGCGACTCGTCGATCAGCGACTTGCCCAGAACTGCGCCCCACTCCTGATAGGCCGTCGCGGTGAACGTGCGCACCTGAGCTTCCGCCGCGACCAGACTGGCCTGGTCGGTTCCGAAAGCAGCCTCTGCGGCCTGGACCTGAGCCTGCGACACGACATGAGTATCGTTGAAGAGCTTTTCCGCGCGCTCGTACGCCGGTTTCGACATCGCAAGCTTCGCCTGTGCGGTCTGCACCTGCGCCTTGGCATTGGCGTAGCTGTTGCTGAGCTCGGTCAGTCGCGCCACATCGAGAACCATCCCATAGGCGCGAAGCTGCTCCGGATGCGGCGTCGAGGACAGGACACCCGTCTCGATACCGCTGCGCTGTTGCGTTTCGGCGTCGAGCTTGATCACGGGGTCGCCGCTCTTATCCGACACACGAAGCGGGACCTTGACGGCCCCTTCCTTCTCCTCGACCGCAGCCTTCTCGCGGCCCACCACGAGCCCCCAGCCCAGGAGAGCGCCGCATGCGACGACGCCAGCCGCAACCAGCAGCTTCACCGACCACGAACTCGCCGACTTCTTCCCGCTCATCTAGGGTCCCTGATAAGACCCATCCGGGAATCCCGGTCGGGCCTCAAGCGTCCGACCGATGGATGGTGGGCGCGCCTCGGCATCATTATAGCCGGAGAATTCACCTGCATGTCACATCCAAAATTGGTCCTTACTTCGCCTCCTCGATCCAGAGCTTCAAAGGCACCGCTTCCCGGCCGGAGCACTTCATGGTTCCGCTGTAGAAATTGGACAGGAGTCCCTGATAGCCGCATTCAACACCATCCACCCACAGCGTGGCTTCGATGTGCGATGAGGACGGCAGCATCTGAACGCGTATCCTGCCGCTTTTTTCCTCCGGACCGTCCTGGGTGCACAGGCCGACATGTTTCATCGAGAATGGCCCCGAATATTTTTTGGGTGAGCTTGCATCGTCTTCCTTGAGGGTGGCCGTCAGCTCCCATTCACCGAGGTAGCCGGAATAGCCGACAACCTGCAGCGAGTCGGCCCTGGCGGGCCCGGCCCCCAGGCTCAGCGCAAGTAAAGCGATCGCGCGCCAGGCGCTTCGTGCCCTCACCTTTTCAGTGCCCGGCAAGATACTTGCGCGCATCGGCAACCTCGACGCGGGTGCCACCCTCGCCACCGGCCTGCTCCACGACCTTGCCATAATATTCCCGCGCCTTGGTGGCATCGCCGAACTGCGCTGCGGCTCTCGCTGCGCCGACATAGGCGCCAAGCCGGTTCGGCTCCTTCTTGAGGGTCGCCTCAAAGGCCGTCAGGGCATCCTTTGCATTGCCGCTGTCGAGCAGCATCTCGCCATAGAGCTCACGCGCCGGCTTGGGAACGCCAGGCGTCACCGGATGCTTCTCAGTGCGGTCCTCCGCGTCGGCAGCATCGCTCATGGCCTTCAATCCGTCGTCCTTTTTGCCTTGGGAGTAGAGCACCCAGGCGGAAGCGATCCTGGCCTGGATATCGACTTGTTCCGACCAATAGACGTCCTTTGCCTCGCGAAGCTTGTCGCGGAGCTCGCCGAGCTTTGCGACATCGGGCTTGGCCGCCTCGGGATCACCAGCGCGTGCGGCGCCGAGTGCGCGGGCGAAATAGGTAATTGCCTGCACGTTGGCGAGCGGGCTTGGCCGCACTTTCAAATCTTCGGCGGCTTTCCAGTCGCCGCGCTCCAAAGCATATCGCGCGGGAGAGGCAGCCTCGGCATAAGGTCCTACAATGGAGCTCTCGCTGAAGCCGGTGACGGTCCCCATCTCGTCGACCACCGCCTTGGCTTTTTCGTCCTGACCTAGCTGCAGATAGGCATAGACCAGATAATCCATCGCATGCAGCTCTTCGGAGAAGTCGCTCGATTCCTTCGCGGAGCGTTCGGAAGCGACATTGGACGCTATCGAGTCCTTCCAATAGCCGACCCGGGTGAAGATGTGCGAGGGCATGTGCAGAGCATGCGGCGCGTCTGGCGCGATCTTGGCGTAACGCCGCGCTGCTTCGATGCCTTTATAGGCGATCGATGGATAGTCGTAGAGGTGGATCAGATAGTGCGCCACGCCCGGATGCAGCGGCTGCCGCACGGCAATGCGCTCCAGGATGGCAGCGCCCTTGAGCTGGTTGGAATAGGTCTTGTCGGCCGGATCGGCCGACGTATTGAGCGCAAGCGCGTAGTGGATCTGCGCCTCGTCGTCGTCAGGGTATTTCTGCGCCAGGGCTTCCATCGCCTTCGCATAGGCCACGACGCGGGCGCGGTGATCCACCTTGTCGTAATCGGTGTACATCACCGCCAGCGCATCGACATAGTCTCGCTCGCGCTCGGTCTTGAAGCCGACCGCTCTCGCCTTCTCTATCACCGCCGCCCCTTCCGCGAGATTCTTGACTGGAGGCTTGGTGTGTGGGTTCCACAACAGGCTGAGGGCGATGCCCCAATAGGCGATGCTGCAGGACGGATCCGTCTTGAGCGTCTGCTCGAACATTTTCTGCGAAGCGCGGTACCAGAACGAATGTTGATACAGCATGCCGCGGTCGAACAGCTTTTGCGCTTCCGCGTTGCACGACGTCTCGAAATGAACTTTGCCAAGCTTGTCGTCTTCAGATTGGGCAAAGGCTGGATGGGCGAGCGATATGCCGACCAATACCGTGAGTAATGAAAGTGATGGCTTCGCCATGAGCAGTCTCCCGTTCCAGCAACCACGCAGAACGGAGATTGTGGGGCGACCCGGAGACCCTCGGCTATGCGGTTTTCGCCGCGGTATGCAGATTTCGCCACCAAATCGGAAAGCGTGCTATAGTCCGCTCTCGCGACTGGTTCAAAACAGTGTGTCGACATGGCGATGCCCGACCTGGAAGCGAAAATCGGCCAGACGCCAGATTCGTCAGCATTGCCGGCGGACTTGATACGCGCGCTTGAATGGCTGCGCGCCCATCTCTCAAAGCCCGTGCAGCTCGATCGCCTTGCCGCGGCCAGCGGCTCACCCCCACGCACGCTCGAAAGGCATTTCAGGGAATTTCTGGGCACGACGCCGCTCGGCTGGACACGTCGGATGCGGCTCGCGCGGGCGCGGCAGGCGCTCGTGAATGCGGGCCCGCAAGATACCGTCACCAACATCGCGTTGTCGAACGGCTTCACTCAGCTCGGCCGGTTCGCTGCAGAATATCGGCGCGCGTTCGGCGAATTGCCATCCAGCACCACGCGCGCGAGCAAGCGCGCACCGCCGAACGATGGTGATCTCGACGAGGCCATGCGCCTGACCCTGCTCGCACTGCCCTTTGCGTTCGCGGTTGCGCCAAGGCAATGCAACGCCGCGCTCGAGGAGCTTGGCCGCCCTCAGGAACTGGCGCCGAACTACGGTTTGCCAAAGGCCGTGGCCGGATGGTGCTGGGGACAGCGGGCCTCGCACCGCTTCAGCTCGACGCCCGATCGCGACAGGGCGTTGTCCTTGCAACTGGCCGACGAAGCCTACCGGCTAGCGCCGAACGATGCCTTGACGATTACCCTGAGCAGCGGCGCATTGGTGCTGGCGCGCCATCTCGAGGAAGCCGACCGGCGCCTTGAACGCGCTCTGGCACTCGAACCGGGGCTCGCTTACGCTTGGGTCCGCCGCGGATGGATGTCGGCCTATCTGGGCGACAGCGAAATGGCGATCCGCGAGCTGTCCACCGCATTGCATCTGATGCCGTTCGAGCCCTTGCGTCATATCAGCTTCATCGGCATGGGTTGCGCGCATTTCGCCGCCGAACGCTATGACCGCGCGGTACGCTGGGTCAAAAGCGGCGTAGCCGCCAGTCAGGGTTCATTCTGGGCGCAGCGTGTAGCGGTCGCTGCGGCGGCGATGACGGGAGCTCGCGGTGAGGCGCGGCGAATGGGGCGGCAGCTCATGCGCAAGGATCCCGACCTTACCGTTGCCGAAGCCCGGCAAGCCTGGCCATTCACGCCGGAGTTCATGTCCCGCCTAGGCGATGGCCTGGAGATCGCGGGGCTACCTCGAACCTAGTGAGCAGCAAGCCTGGTCGAGCGCGATGAGCATGCGTGGCTCAACTAGCGTCGCGGACCACCAAGCGCGGTCATTTTTTCAATTCATGCAGCATTCGATCCAACTGCCGGTCAATCCCGTTCAAGCGCAGTGACGGATCTATACCTGCCAAACTTTCGTTTTGGTCGTAGCGTTCGACCAAAAAAGGCAAGGCTTTAGTTTTTTGCGTACGGACTTTTTGTTACGCGGTGCGCGAAAGTCCAAGAAATCATGCCATCCGCCCGCTAACCTCACGTCGTTTTTCTAACGGGCTGGTATTTCACAGGAGCATAATCATGAAAAGAGTCGTTCCTATTGTGATCGCAACTGCTTCTCTTTTTACAATGTCTGACGCACAAGCAGCGGCTCAACAACATCGGACCCATCATCATCGCGCCGTAGTGATGAGCGCTACGATCAGTCCCGCTTTACTCAATGCCAATGCCAGTCTCAACGACAACCTCAGTGACCACGAGATTTATATGCGGAATCTACATGATTCCGGCTACAATCCAAAGAATGACACTGGTCGTTCTGGCAATATATCTGATCCCAACAACTGGTAACGCGATAATCAACCAGTGCAACGACCTTGGATTCGCGGCTTGTGGCGATTGTCGCAGCATAGCGACCGGCGTCGCCACGGTCGCATATGAACACACCATCGCGCTCGACCAGCCATCTATATCTGCGCAGGGTCATCCACCCACAGGCTCCCGACAACTACGCGTCATCCTGAAGGGCGAGGACGGCGAGTTCGAGATCAGATCAATCGGCATCCAGCACGGCCGCTCAGCCTGATGCGTAAAGTCACCATGCGCCAGAGCCTCATCGTGATGGGTCTGCCGCTTGGGTTTGATCCTAATCGAATTCAGAAACGTCGCGGCGACGATCATCATCAGGACCCCACCGACACTGAGCGCGATCTGCATCGGAATCCTATCCGAGATGTCGAGCAGCGCCACGTGGCTGGCAAGCGCCAGCAGAACGCCGAGGCAATAGATTGGCAGAGAATTCTCGCCACAGCGCGCCGCGCCGCGTATCACAGGCGTCATTATCCCTCGCCAAGTGTGAGGCCAAAACCTCACCGCCAAAATCACAAGTGCAAGATAATGCAGTACGCGCAATGGGCTGAGATTCGATTTGTCGATCGGGAAGAGCAGACTCGTCAGCGGGACCAGCGACTCCAGCGACTTGATACTCCAACTCAATGCGATGATGAGGCTGAAAGCCAGATAGAGAATGGCAAGTACCAGCGCCGTGCGTGAGATCGCCCACGACGGCAGCCTCATCCCTCCGACGACCCACCACGCACCCAACACGATCAGAAGCTGCCAGGCCATGGGATTGAAGAACCAGACGTTGTTGGGCCAAGCGGGGACCGTCCAGCCGAAGACGTGCACGAGCGTATAAAGCAGCAGCGAGGCGCCAAGTGTCACGTTCGGCAGTCGCAGCAGCAGCCACAGAACCGGCCCGAACAAAACGTGATAAACCACGAACATCGGCAAGATGTCCGTGTTGAGGGGACGGTATTGCAGGATCGCAGCGTGCGCGAACGCCGCGCCCGGATGTTCGAACAGAACGCGCGTATTGCTCTCGTCGGCAAGCTGGTCGCTGCCCGTGAGGTAAACGAGGATGGCGCAAGCGAGCGTCAGCATCAGAAATGCGGCGTAGATGTCCCACCCTCGCCGCAGCGAACGCCTGATCACACCGCTCCAGCCCTCGCACCGACGCGCCTTGCCGTAGGCCAGCGCGCAGGTCACACCCGATATGAACACGAACACTTCCGCGGCATCGCAGAAGCCCCAGCCTCCGACATTGTTGGGAATGTGATCAAGAAAGATCCACCATAGCGCGACACCACAGCAGGCATCGATGCGCGGGTCGCGGCCAGACCCCTCCTGCGGCAGCTCGCCGGTCAGTGGCTTCGAGGTATGGACTCGATCATGCATCTGGTTGCCCCGTCCGGCGTGCCGGCACGCGCTCGGCGGAATCAGGCCGATGAGACACGCGCGGCAACGCCTTTGCATTTCAAGCTGCTCGTGATGCCCCGGAAGTACGTAGGGGCCGAGCGGATTTGCCGACCGAGCCGATGCGGTTACAAAACCCGGCTGCCGGACGGCAGCGGCTTTTTGGTCGCGGTGTCGCCTTTCGAACTGCGACCCCGATCATCAGGGCCGGCAGGATCGCTGGCATCCCAATCGGTTGCCGAGACTTGCTCGTTGGAGACCGAGAGCAGTAGCTGCTGCCGCATTTCGGCGAGGCGGGCACGGCAATATTCGCGGTAAAGCATGTCGAGTATAGCGGACATGATCGAACCCTCGCTTGATCACCACACCGAGATCGATTTTCAGCCATTTCGCCCGCGGCAGAAAAAAGAACAGTGCCCGGGAATTTTTGCCGGCGATTACGATCTCGTACCAAACGTACGGAACGACGTCGTTAGAGGATCAGACGTCCTAGTGCTGGAAGTCGATCGCGCCGCGAATCGTTGATTTCGATCAACTGCGATCAATAGGTAAAGCCAGCCCCTACTCTTGCACCGCCTAGTCCAGCCGAGTTTTCAAAGCGGACGTGATGGCAGCAACTATAAATAGCTTCATCGTGCCTGCCTCGTCTTGAAGGAGATTTTTGGCACTTTCGCAATGACGTTAGCTTAATTTTCCAGCCGCCACGTGAGCCACTTCACATGCGGCGGAGACTAACAGGTGGACGCTGCCGCTTCTTGGACTGCTGCGCACCATGCAATGAAAGCTCGGTGCGCGAACTGCAAATTGCAGATACCGACAATAGCGTGCCGGAACACTTTGGCCTAATGTTTATCAAGGCTGGGAGAATCCGCATGCCGACGGATGCAGCCGATTTTAGGTCGCTTCGATTCTCGACGCGCGGGCTCCCGGAGCGGATGCGCGTCCCGATGTGGCGCGAAGAGTTTGGGCGACGCATCGTTCACGTCGATATCGAGCCTTTATCGGACGTTCCGTTTCAAGCTGAGGCAACGCTGCAAGCACTTCCGGGTTTGCGCACGCTCGCATGGCAGGGTTCGGCCATGCGTTTCAAGCGTTCGCAAACAAACATTATTGATGGTGATGACTCGATCGGCGTAATCATCTGCTCTCCCGGCCGGAGTCAGCTATCGCAACGCGGCCAGGAGATCGAGTTTCGCGCCGGCGGTGCAATCGCGCTTCTGCATTCGGAACCCGCGATCGTCACCTATGCAGAAGGATTGCAATTTGGTTTGTCCGTGCCGCGCGAGGCGCTGACGCCGCGCGTGGCGAATGTCGACAGCCTCACCATGCGGCCGATTCCTCGCCGAACCGAAGCCCTCCGACTTCTCACGGCCTATCTGAAGTCGGCATTGAAGAATGGCGCTCTGGCTGCCCCGAAGTTGCGTGATGCGGTCGTAACTCACATCCACGATCTCGTGGCGCTCGCAATCAGCGACTGCGCTCCTTTGGGCGAGAGCAGCGCGAGCGCTGTTGTGGCGGCGCGCCACATCGCCGCCCTCGACTACATCACCGCACATTTTCAGGACCCGGAGCTCAACCTCGAGGCAGTCGCCCGTTGTCAGGGCATCTCTCCTCGTTATCTCCAGCACCTGATGACGTCATCGGGAGCGTCGTTCACGGAGCGCGTGAATGAATTGCGGCTGCAACGGGCGTTCGCGTTGTTGATCGAGCCTCACGGCAGCGCGCGGCGAATTTCCGACATCGCGCTAGACGTCGGTTTTTCGGATATTTCGCATTTCAACCGACTATTTCGGACCCGCTTCGGCGTTTCGCCGCGGGGCGTGCGGGGCGCCGGAAGGATCGTGGCTGAATCACGTAACCCCGATCCGTGATTGGGGACCCGCTGCGCTGGCGCCGTTGACGTCTTTTCTCGATTTCGTTTCGTCGCAGGATCACTTCTGCTCCCGCATAGTGGACGCGGCGCGCGCGCCTGATGGCGTCTCGCCGAAGTAGCGACGGAACATGCGATTGAAATGAGAAACATCCCCAAAGCCGACAGCATACGCGATATCGATGATCGCCAAATGCAGATGGTGCGGGTCGGTCAACATCGCGAAGGCACGCTCAAGCCGGCACCCTGCAAGGTGCTCGGTGAACGACTTTCCGGTCCCCTCGAACAGTTTTTGCACGTATCGCCGCGACATGCCGAGCGCCCCGGCGACACTGTCCAGATCGAAATTGGGGTCGCTGAAGCGTCGCGCGACCTCCGCCAGGATCGCCTGCAGCCTGGCTGCCTTCACGCCACGCTCCGCAACGATGCTTGCAGCTTCGGCGGTCGGCCCGAGCGTCGCGACCACGAGATCGAGGAGATGTACGCCGATGGTGGAGGTCAGTTCTGATGACCGGGGTTCTCGGAGGGATGCGAGCGCCCGCAGGTAGCCGTCGAGGAGTCTAAGCGCCGGTCCGTGACGCACCGGCCGACCTGACAGATCTTCCGGATGCGCAACCAGAGACTTAAGGGCCGCAGCCTGCACAATCACAAATCTGACGCTGCCGCCACGCCGCCCAAATACTCGCAGCGGCCTTCCGCGGTCGATCAAACAAGCGGAGCCGACATCATAGACACGTTCCTGTCCAGCATTTGCGAATTGGACCGGTCCAGCCTTGACAATGTTCAACCCGAAATCGTCATTGCTATTCTTGAGATGGTGTTTGTCACGGATGAACTCTGCCGGCGTGGCGACAATGCTACAAGCGCCAACCGCGCCGAGCGGCACGTAGGTGATGTCGATGCGCGGGCGGCCGCCACTGTGATCTATCACGTCCAACGCGAGGTTCTGCCGCGCAAACTCCTCACGGAGCGTGGAGAACCGCGTGCGCTCCGGCAGCATCTCGGTCGACCATCGCAAAATCTGAGGTGACGTTGGCATCTCGGCCTCCCGGGGCCCCTCATGAAATCATATCGGACGCGCTTCGCTGCAAATGTGAAATCAATTACAAAGGGGAGATAGGCTGCGCGACATGACCGAGCGCGACGCGTTGCGCGCTATAAGCGATGAGTTGGTACGCACTCCGCGCAGATTGTGGCGGCCAACGAGATCGCAGTTCCTTCGCTTATGAGACCCGTTGTGGACCTTACGAGATGTCCGCTCTTGCGCCGCTGTCGCAATCGGTCGCGTAACGTAAGCGCGATTTTCGGCTGTCACGGAGTGCCGCAGGATCATCCATGGTCACCGGTCAACCGGAAACTGTTTGAGCTATTTTCTCAGCATTTTGGCAACCGGGCCGACCAATTGCTGCGCGAGCAGACGGTAGCCTTCCGGGGTAAGGTGTGTCCCATCGGGCTGGTGCGGCTTGCCGCGAAACATTCCGTTCGGAAGCATAATAACCTTGGCTCCCATCGCACTTAGCCGACTTCGAAGCTCAGCAGTGTAGTTGGGCGCTCCCCTTCGGAGATCGTTCCCTCCGGGTTGCAGGATGACGACGCTCGTCCCCTTCGGAACAGCGCTTTCCAGCCGAGCCATCATTCCGCCCGTGGTGTCGCCACTGATGCCCGCGTTGATGACATTGACGTCAAACCCCCTCGCGCGAAGCATGGTCTCAAGCTGGGCTGGATACGCTTGGCCAGGGGAGACGCCCTTGCCGGCGGTATTGCTGGCTCCAAGCGCTACGACGGTCGCGGCACGGGCGAAGCCAAGCTGCAAGAGCAATCCGCACATAGCAAAAGACACGAGCATTTTGAATTTCGCGCGCATCCTCAAATCCTTGAATTTGGCCATGCACAGTAAGCTAACGACGAAACGAAGCGGCGCTCGATAGCGAACGCCAACAGTGTGGGACAAAGCCGGCTTTCGCCACGCCCTCCGCAAGTGTGTGTATAGCGCATTGGACGGCCTGGGCCAGTCCGGCATGACCCAACGCCGACGAGGGTGATCGAATAGGATGCGATTTGCGCCCGCGCGGGCCGCTCGCCACGTCCTCACATATCCGCCATGCACATTTTGCCCGTCGTGTTACTTTGTCGCAGCCGTGACCATTGCTGAAAATCGGAAATAGCCTTATCCTCCCCGCCATCCCGCCTCGACACGAGGGACGTTACGGCCAATCGTCACGAAACGTGAGGTGGGGTGCGATGGATGTGTGGGCTGCATCAGACGGACGCAGTCCATGCATGCGGCGAAATCGCGTGGTCCCGATGCCCCGACGCTGGCATCAAGTTGGCGGAAGAGCGATGTCGGCCCTACGGGCCCGACACGCTGGCTCCGCCGACGACGGAGGCTATCAAGCCCGGCACTCCGGGGAGAGCGCGTATAAGCCGCTAGACCATCGCGCAGGGAATGCCGGAATGTTTCGGCGTACCTGTGGTGACTTGCTTGCGTGCTTCCTTCACTTGCACGCAAGGCTGCGGGTGCGACAAACACCCGGCATTCCCTGCGCCCTCGTTTCACGAAGGCGCGAAGTTTTCGGCATCCCCCGGACGCATGGCGTCGCGGCAGGGATTACGCATGTTCTTCAAGCTGCTTTCGGGGATTGCGGCACGGCTCCACCTTTATTCCGTGAGACTAGCCGGCTGTAACAAATCTGTCGTACAGCAAAACTAGACAGGGGCACGGCTGGACCCAGCCGCACCTCAGCATCACCGGGAGATCGCCATGCGCCGCGCAACCTTGCTGCTATCTGCAAGCCTTTTCACCCTGGCCGCGAGCGCCGCCTCCGCACAGAATGCCACGCCGCACAACCTCATCCTGTTCGTGCCGGACGGCCTGCGCGCCCTGAAGGTAACGCCGGAAAGCGCGCCCGCGATGGCCGCGGTCCGCGACAAGGGCGTCAATCTCAAGAACTCGCACTCGATGTTTCCGACCTTCACCACGGCGAACGCCTCGGCGATGGCGACCGGCCATTATCTCGGCGACACCGGCGACTTCTCCAACACGATCTATACCGGCTACACCTCCGTGCCCGCCGGCAACACTGTCGTTCCCTTCCTCGAGAATGACGCCGTGCTTGCCGATGTCGACGAGCATTTCAAGGGCGACTATCTCGACGAAGAAACCGTGCTGAAGATGGCGCGCGAAAAGGGGCTGAGCACCGCGGCGATCGGCAAGGTCGGCCCCACGTTGATCTTCGATCATGCCGACCGCGGCAAGAGCACCATCGTGATCGACGATTCCACCGGCGGCAAGACCGGCGTTCCCCTGTCCGACGAGATGAAGGACGCCCTGACGAAAGCGAGCCTGCCGCTGGCGACGCCGGGACGCGGCGAGAACGGCAAGATCGGCGACGCCAAGACGCCGGGCACGACATCGGCCAACGTCGTGCAGCAGGCCTATTTCGCCGACGTCGCCACCAAGGTGGTGCTGCCGATGCTGAAAGCGCGCAACAAGCCGTTCGTGCTGGTGTTCTGGTCGCGCGATCCCGACGGCAGCCAGCACAACAACGGCGACAGCCTCAACACCGTCACACCGGGGATCAACGGTCCGACCTCGATGGCCGGCATCAAG
>Ga0157369_10003891_pt1 | contig 17719 bp, 13 predicted proteins | sample C25metaG_FD_113461 | JGI IMG/M metagenome (GOLD analysis project Ga0157369, IMG submission 113461) | Corn rhizosphere microbial communities from Kellogg Biological Station, Michigan, USA - C2-5 metaG | ecosystem: Host-associated > Plants > Roots > Rhizosphere > Soil | place: USA: Michigan... | reverse complement strand
GCGCCACCATCCACGCGAGCGCGAGAATCGCGGTGACCACAAGGGCCGTGAGCGGCGCGCGCGCATGGTCGGCAACGTAAGCGGGCGAGTACGCCATCAGCGCCAGCACGGCCACCGTCTGGAAGGCCAGCGTGGCAACGCCGAGGCGAGCCAATCGTCGTGCAGCGCCCGCGTCGGCCCGACCGAACAGCACCACTGCGGTCGCGGCGGCAAAGAACAGCGGCGTGACGATCAGCATGTCGAGCCGGGCGAAGCAGGCCAGCGCGAACAGTGCAGCGGCAGCGAACGTCCGGGCGTTTCGCGACCAGAGCGTATCGCCGGCCGGCATCCGGGCGTCGTTTCGTGCACGAAGCGAATCGACGGCGAGAAGGATGCCACCGAGCGCCAGCAGCTGGCCGAGCGGCTCGGACAGGTTGATGCGCGCGCTCCATATTTGCGCCGGCTGGAGTGCGAACACGACCGTCGCCAGAACGGCGAATGCCGGGCGCAGCACGCGCCTGGCGAGCGCGTGGAATACGACGATCGCGGCGAGCGCGAACAATGCGTTCACCCGGTAGAGGAGGCGGTCGCCGCCGACGCCGTGCAGTTGCGCGATCCACGCGGGCAGCAGCGGCGCGAACTGCGATTTCAGCACCTTGCCGGCCGGGATTCCGGGCAGGTGGAAGTCGATTCCCTGGGACACGGGCGCGAACAGCGCCGGCGCGCGGGCGAGATCGTCGGGCACGGGCACCGTCAGCGTTCCGGCGCGGTCGAGCGCCATGCCGGTGAGCGAGTACAGCCCCTCGTCGCGTGACCCGAGCGGTGACTCGGCCGGGAAACCGAAATACAGCGCCGCCGCCAGCACGAGCAGCGCGCCGATCGCGTACCGTTCGACGGCGCCGGGCACGACGCGGCGCCGCGCGCGCTCGCGAACGGGTCGCGAAAGCATGCGGGCGGCGAGAACGAGCGTCGCGCACCAGCCGAGCGCGCCGATCCATTGCGCATGAAACTCACCGAGCACTGCACACAAGGTGAGCGGTATCGATACGGCACCCACGCCGAGCGGCAGTGCCGTCGCGAGCGCGCCGGGTGCGCGTCGAGGACCGAGACTTTGCGCAATCGCGAAACCGAGCGGCAGCACGCTCGCGAAGGCGCCGCTCGCCACCACGCCGGCGACCACGGTCACTGCGCCATCCGCAGCAATTCGCGCGTGGGCGCCGATGTGCGCATCACGCTCAAAGTAATATCCCGATCGTTACCGCCGCCACTCATGAAGCTCCTCGTCACCACCAGCCAATCGGTGCTGCTCGTCGACTGCCTCTCCGGTTCGGCGACCCCGCTCCATCGCGGTTCGGGACTGTACTACGGCATCGCGCGCATGGGCGGCCGGTTCGCCGTCGCGGCGCGCCGGCGGAGCGTATCGAGCGCCGTCCCGCGCTGCCGCGAGGCGGGCTGCATCCTGACGTTCGACAGCGCGTTCGACCTGCAAACGGTCCTGGAAGCGCCGTTTCCGCTGCGTGACATGCACCAGGTCGCAACCGTCGACGGGCATCTGTGGATCACATGCTCGTACGACGACATGATCGCGATCTTCGATGGCGCGCGCTGGGAACGCTGGTATCCGTTCCCATTGTCCGGCGACGGTTACGACCACTATCACTTCAACACCATTTTCATCGGTGCCGATGAAATCGCGCTGCTTGCGCACAATCACGGATCCAGCGACGTGCATTGCTTCGATCGCCGCTCGCGGGCCATGGTGCGTACGGTCCCGCTCGGCGTGCAGGCGCACGATTTGTGGATCGAGGACGGGACGCTGCATACGTGCAGCTCGATCGAGAGCCGTCTCATCGCGGCGAACGGGTGGTCGCATCATACGGGCGGCTTTCCACGCGGCATCGCGATCACCCCCGAGGCCCGATGCGTCGGCTTGTCGGCACTTACGGACCGGGGCGCGCGCGACTGGACGTCCGGCGCGATCGCCGTATGCGACGGCGCATGGCGACCGCGGCATTACGTGCATCTGGTTCACGAAGGCATGGTGCTCGACATGGTTGCCGTTCCGCCGTCCGAGGCGGCGGTCATCGAACGCGCGCACCCGGAAAGTGTCGCGTTTCCGCTGTACGCGCAGATGACCGACCCCATGCTGATCGGCACGTGAACGGCCGGTGCGTCGCGGTCGCGGCGCGCGGCCGACGAACGCGCGGCGGTACAATCGCGTCGATCTCCGCCGCCACCGCCGCCCCGCTTGCACCGCCACCGCGCCCCGCTTGCACCGCCATCGCCGCTTCGCGCACCGCCATCGCCGCTTCGCACGCCGCCATCGACGCTTCGCGCACCGCCATCGACCGCGCCTCCTGGACCGGCATGGACCGCCCTCCACCTCACTGGGCCGAATCGACATGAAACGACCCCCACGCTCGCCGCACTCGCTGCCCCCAAAGGGGCGCAGTCAGCGGCTTGGGGCGGCCCGGCGCCATTGACATGAGCGTTCCCGGTGTCCTGCGCGCGATGTGGCGGTATCGCAGCTTCATCGCGGGCAACGTCGAGCGCGAGCTGCGGTTGCGGTACACGGGCTCGGTGCTCGGCGTTGCGTGGAATGTCCTCGAGCCGCTGGCACTCGTGCTGATCTACGTCGTGGTCTTCTCCGAAGTGATGCACGCGCGACTGCCGGGCAGCGGCGACAGGCACGATTACGGCGTATACGTTCTCGCGGGCATGCTCGTGTGGCTCGCGTTCTCCGAAATAGTCGGGCGCTGCGTCAACCTTTTCATCGACAACGCGAACCTGCTCAAGAAGGCCGCGTTTCCGCGCGTGACGCTTCTTGCCAGCGCGATCGCTTCCTCGCTCGTCAACGTGGGGCTCATCGCCGTGCTCTTTGCAACGGTGCTCGTTGCGATCGGCCGCTTTCCCGGCTGGGTCACGTTGACGCTGCTCGCGCCGCTCGCGGTGACCGTCGTGCTCGCGGCGGGCCTCGGCATATTCCTCGGCACGCTGAACGTGCTCTTTCGCGACGTCGGCCATGTGACGACGATCGCCCTGCAATTCTGGTTCTGGCTCACCCCGATCGTGTATCCGAGGAGCGTGCTGCCCGAGGCATTCCGCTCCGCGGTCGCGTGGAATCCGCTCGCACCGCTCGTGGCCGCGTTCCAGTCGGTTTTCGTGACTGCGCGCGCCCCCGACTGGCCGTCGCTCGCGGGCGTCTCGGCCGGCGCACTGGTCGTGTTCGCCCTGGGCTACGCGTTGTTCAAGGGCAACGCGGCGACGCTGGTCGACGAGCTGTGATCCCCGCCGTTTCCGCACGCGGCGTTGGCAAGGCGTATCGCCAATACCCGACTCGCCTCGACAAGCTGCTGCGCTTCGTTAGCTTCGGCCGCGCAGGACGCGCCGGGCTCACGTGGGTATTGCGCGGTGTGTCGTTCGAGGTCGCGCCCGCCGAGAGCGTGGCGATCATCGGGCGTAACGGCGCCGGGAAGAGCACGCTCCTGAAGATGATCGCGGGCACGACGCACGCGACCGAAGGCACGGTGAACGTGCGCGGGCGCGTGGCGGCGCTGCTCGAGCTCGGCATGGGCTTTCACCCCGACCTGACGGGGCGCCAGAACGCGGTGATGGCCGGCAACCTCATGGGTTGGTCGAAGGCCGAACTGCGCTCGATGATGCCCGCGATCGAGGCGTTCGCCGGCATTGGCGATTACATCGAGCAGCCGCTGCGGATCTATTCGAGCGGCATGCAGGTACGGCTCGCGTTCAGCGTCGCCACCGCGCTGCGTCCCGACGTGCTGATCGTCGACGAAGCGCTCGCCGTCGGGGATATCCAGTTCCAGCAGAAATGCTTCGCGCGGATCGGCGAATTCCGCGATGCCGGAACGACGATCATATTCGTGACGCACGATCTCGCGAGCATCTACCGGCTGTGCACGCGCGCACTGTACCTCGAGCATGGCGAGCTCGTGCTCGACGACACCCCCAGGCGCGTGATCGACCTGTACCAGGCAACGGTGCTCGGTGCGACAGCGCCGCCGCCGGATCCGGGCAACGGGTCGTACGCGTCGCCCGACGTCGATATCGCGGGCGTCAGGCTGGTCGACGAGCGCGGCGCGGAATCGAGCGTGTTTGCCGGCAACGAGCGCATGGCGATCGAGGTCGACGTGAACTTCAACGCGACGCTGCGCGATCCGCACGTGGGGTTCCAGATCCGCGATCGTCGCGGACAGGCGATCTTCATGACGACGACGCACGGCCTCGGCGCGTGCGTCGGGCCCGTTGCCCAGGGCACGCGCAAGAGCCTGCGCTTTCTGCTGCGCCCCGCCGTCGCGCCGGGGCAGTACACCGTCACCGTCGGCATCGCCGATGGCGCGCTGACCGATGGCACATTCGAGCGCAGCATCGTGCGCGAGCAGGATGCGCTGGCGTTCTGGGTGGTCGATTCCGTCGATGCGCCGCGCTGGGCCGGCATCGCGAACCTGAATGCGAGCGTGCTGATCGGCGCGGGGGAAGACCGCTCGCAGGTGACTGCGACCTCCGAGTGATCCGCCGCTTTGCCACTTCCGAGTAATGCCGCGTGCACGACGATCGCTCCCCGATGCTTTCCGACCAGCTGGAGGCAACGATCGTGTGGACGGGCGAAGGCGACCTGCTTCCCGGCCGTCGATACCTGGTCAGGCTCGGCACGCAAGTCGTTGGCGCGACGCTCGCCCCCCCGAAGTACCGGATCGACGCCGATTCGCACGAGCATCTGGCGGCGCGAACGCTGCGGATGAACGAAACCGGCGTATGCAACGTCACGCTCGATCGCCCGGTGGCGTTCGAACCGTACGAGAGGAACCGCGAAACCGGCGCATTCACGCTGCTCGACACCCGTTCGGATGCGACGGTCGCGACCGGCTTCATCCATTTCGCGTTGCGGCGTTCGCAGAACGTCCACTGGCAGCCGATCGCGGTGGGCAAGGGACCGCGCGCCGCGCTCAAGTCGCAGCGCCCCTGCGTCGTTTGGTTCACCGGATTGTCCGGCGCGGGCAAGTCGACGATAGCCAACGCGGTCGAGCGCAAGCTGCACATGCTCGGCCGGCACACTTATCTGCTGGACGGCGACAATGTCCGGCACGGGCTGACCAAGGACCTGGGGTTCACGGCGGCCGATCGCATCGAGAACGTGCGCCGCATCGGTGAAGTGGCGAAGCTGATGGTCGACGCCGGCCTGATCGTGCTCGTATCGCTGATCTCCCCATTCCGCGCCGAGCGGCAGCGCGTGCGGGCACTGGTGCAGTCGAGCGAGTTCTACGAAGTGTTCGTCGATACGCCCCTCGCCGTCGCCGAGCAGCGCGACACGAAGGGCCTGTATGCGAAGGCGCGGCGCGGCGACATAATCAATTTCACCGGCATCGATTCTCCGTACGAGCCGCCCGAGCACCCGGAACTGCGCATCGCGGCGGACGCCACCCCGCCGGACGAGGCGGCCGATCGCGTCATCGATCTGCTCCGCGAGCGCCGGGCCATCGAATAGCCCGCGGCCGGGCTGGTATGCTCGCCGGATGCAGCCCGGTTACGTCGCGAAGCCGCGCGGAGTCGAGCGTTACGCGTTTCTCGGCGCCCCCGAGAGCCGGCGTCTGCGCGGTCGGCGCATCGTGCGCGCGCTGGTCGATTTCGGCGCGGTCGACGTCGCCGTCGCGCGGATTCTCGATATCGGCTGCTCGGCCGGCCTGATGACCGAGGAGATCGCGTCGTCGGGCGCGTCCGTCGTCGGCGTCGATACCGATGTCGAGGCGCTCGGTTATGGCGTGCAACGCGCGGGCCGGGCCCGGTACGTCGCCGCAGCGGGCGAGCAGCTGCCATTCGCCGATGCCATGTTCGACGCCGTGATCTGCAATCACGTCTACGAACACGTTCGCGATCCCCGCGCGTTGATGCGGGAGGCGCATCGCGTGCTGCGCCCGGGAGGCGCCTGCTACTTCGCGGCGGGCCACACGCTGCAGCTGATCGAGCCGCACCACCGGCTGCCGCTCTTGTCGTGGCTGCCGCGTTCACTAGCCGGCGCGTGCCTGCGCGGGCTGCGGCGTGCCGGCGCGTACGAGGAGCGATTCGTCGCGCCGTGGCGCCTGCGCGGGCTGCTCGCGCCGTTCACCGAGATCGCCTTCGTCTCGCCTGGCATGCTGCGTGCCCCGCGGCGCTACGCGATGGGCGCACTCGCGCGCTGGCCACGGCCTGCGCGCGCGCTGCTGTCGCTTGCCGCGCCGCTGCTCGCCCGCCTGGCCCCGACGTGGATCTACATGCTGCGCAAGGGAGAGCCGCGCGATCGCGCGCAATGACGCCGACCAGCCGCCGCATCGTGCTTTGCGTGGTGCTGACGCTCGCGGCCGTCGTTCGCGTGCGAGGCATCGCGTTCGATCTCCCGTTCGTCTATCACCCCGACGAGCCGTTCAACGTCGCGATCGTGCAGTCGATATTCGAGCGCGGCGACCTCAATCCGCACTGGTTCGTGTACCCGACGCTGTTCTACTACATCAACGCGCTCGCCTACGTGCCGTACTACGTTGTCGGCTCGCTGCTCGGCGCGTTCCATGCGCGCGCCGACATCGGCCCGCTGATCGAGCTCGCGATGGGCGTCACGAAGGCGACGCAGCCGGGCGTCATGGTGCTGAGCCGCGCGGTGACGGCCGCGTTCAGCACGGGCGCAGTCGCGCTCACCTACGTCGCGGGCATGCGGCTCATGCGCAGCCCGGCCGTTGCGCTTTTCGCGGCGCTGATGATGGCGATCATCCCGACCGGCGTCGCGCTCGCGCGATACGTCACGCCCGACTCGTTCGCCGTCTTCTTCGCGGCGGCCTCGCTCGTGGCGATCGTGCTCGTCTACCAGCAGGGCCGTCCGTTGCACTACGTGGCCGCCGGCCTGCTGGCCGGGCTCACCGCGTCGACGAAGTACAACGCCGCGCTCGTCGTGCTGCCGCTGATCGCCGCGCACTTCCTGCGGCCGGCGAACCGCGGGCTCGCCAATCCCTGGCTCTACGTCGCCGGCCTTTGCTGTTGCGCCGGCTTCGTCGCGGGAACGCCGTACGCGGTGATCGACGCGCCAGCGTTCATCGACTTCCTCAGGATCGACGGACAGCACTACGCGACGGGCCATCCGGGGATGGACGGACAGCCATTTCGCTGGTATGTCGCGTACATGCTCGGCACCGCCGCGGTGCTCTACGCGCTGTCGTTGCTGGAAATCGTGCGCGGCGTGGCCGCACGGGCGAAGCCGGTGATCCTGCTCGCCGTGTTTCCGGTCGCCTATTTCCTGTTCATCATCAGCTTCCAGGTGCGCAACGACCGCACGTTCGTCCCGCTGACGCCGTTCCTGTGCCTGCTCGGTGCGTCGTTCCTCGTGCACGCATGGACACGCGCGGCGCAGTGGGGCAATCGGGGGCGGCAGCGCGCAGCGCATGCCGGGCTCGCGGCGCTCGCCGCGGCGGCCGTGATGCAACCGGCGATCACCACGCTCGCCGAGACGCAAAGGCTCATGCATCCCGACGGTCGCGAGACCGCGCGCGCATGGATCGCGGCGAATCTCCCGGCCGGCAGCAGGATTGCATTCGAGTCGTACTCGCCGTTCATCGACCCCGGTCGCTACGCGAATGTGCCGGTGCCGCGCATCGTCGATCACGACCTCGACTGGTACGAGGCGAACGGCGTGCGGTACGTCGTTTTCAGTCAAGGCATGTACGGCCGGTACTTCCTGGAGCCCGCCCGGTATCCCGGCATCGTCGCGAAGTACGAACGCTTCTTCCACGGCTTTCACCTGCTGAAAGCCTTCGACGACGGCGGCTATGAGATCAGGATCTACGAGGTAGCGCGCGACCGATCGGCCGAGCCGGGGAGATCGTGACGTGGAGGACCCGGGCAAGCCCGACGTCAGCCTTTTCATTCCGGTGTACCGCGACGAGCGTACGGTGGCGGCCGTCGTCACGCGTGCGCTGCACGTGCTGAGCGAGGTGGCGGGCCGCTACGAGGTGATCGTCGTCGACGACGGATCGCCCGACGCATCGGGCCGTATCGCCGATGAACTTGCGCGCGCGCATGCGTGCGTGCGGGTCGCGCATCATCCGCGCAATCTGGGCTACGGCGCGGCGTTCAAGACCGGCATTGCGATGAGCACGTTCGAGTGGATATGCATGGTCGATGGCGACAACGAATACGACGTCTACGACCTGAAGCGCATGCTGATGTTGCGCAACTACTATCCGCTCGTGATCGCGTTCCGCTATCGCAAGCTGTATTCGACGATGCGGATCTTCGTTTCCTACGTGTACAACGCGCTGCTGCGGTTCCTGTTTCGCACGCGGTTTCGCGACATTTCCACCGGCATCCGCGTCATCCATCGCTCGGTGCTCGACGAAGTGACGATCGAATCGAACAGCCCGTTCGTCGGCGCCGAGCTCGCGATCAAGGCGATGCTGCGGGGGTTTCCCGTCGGCGAGGTGGGCATCCAGACGTTCCCGAGAAAATTCGGCACGGGGTCGGTGCTGACCGTGCCGAACGTGCTGAAGACGATGCGCGACGTCTTCCGGATGCGTGCCGAAGTGTTCTCCGAGCGCTACCTGTTGCCGGAAGGACGCGAGCGCGCCGGGCGCGGGTAACGCCCGGCGTCGCGTGCAAGCGGCCGAGCGTCAGAAATCCCGGGCGGCCGTACCGCGGAACCAGGGGATTTCCGTACCGTTCCCCGATCGGCAGGTGATGCCGAAGTCGAACGTCCCGGTCGCGCCCGCACGCGCCGACACGTCGACGAACCACCGCGTTGCCGTGCCATCGTCGACGGCACCGCGCGCTCCGGTCGACGCGTAGAACGCCGTCTGGTCGGCGCCGCCGGCAACCGGGGTCGACGCGAACGGATTGCCGGGCCCGCGCAGTTGCATCTGCATTTCGGATGCGCGCGTGCCGACGAGCGTGCACTGCACGAAGTCGGGCTGCGTGATGATCATCGAGTAAACGTTCTTCGAGGCCGGATCGGCGATCGTTTCGGGCCGCGATGTGCTTGCCTGGTTCCCGCTGCAATCGTCCATGCCGATGCAGGCGACGCGCTTCTCACGTTCGTTGAGTGCGTCGACCGACTTGGCAATCCGGAAATCCGCGCCGAAGAACGTGCTTTCCTGCACCGTGCAAAAGCTGACGAGCGCGGGAAACGGTGGGGCGCCTTGCACGGTAACGTTTGCGCGGGCGTTGCTCACGTCGCCCGGCGCGACGCCTGTCGACCCGAATACGTCGAGCATGCGCACCATCTCGAAGGGTTGCAGCGACCCCGACGTACTGCCGAGAAAATTATTGGTGCTGCCGTCTCGCAGCACCAGCTGGTAGCCCACCGCTTCGGAAAGCGCCGCGACGTAGCAGTTGGACTGGTACACCGGCGCCGCGGCCTGGCGCTTCAAGCCGACGACGTCGGCCTCGGCGCCCGAAAAGGCGCCGATCGGAAAGCCTTCGACGCTGAATCCGTTGCCACCCGGTGTTTGCGTTCGCGAATAGGCGAAGAACACGTTCGTCTTCTGACTCGCGGCGTCCGACAGGACGAGCATGCCGAAATGGCCGCCGGTCGCGGCTCCGGGACATTGCGCGTTGATTGCGAATGCCCTCGAGCGATGCGACGACACCGTCAGCGATCCGCAGGAACGGTGCCCGGGCGTCGACGAGGTCGTGCCCTCGTAGAGGTCGATCCCGACGGTGATGCTGCCCGCATTCGGGTTGTACACCGTCACCTCGGTCGTGTAGGAAACCGTCTGGGCAACGAGCGGAACGACGAGCACCGACCCCGACGCGGCCGTCGATTGCGCCTGCGCGACGCCGATGCCTGCCGCGACGATCAATCCGGTGGTAATCACTTTCGCGATGCGCATGGAACCCTTCTCCTGAGTGAGGTCAGCCGGTGCCGCAACTACCGTGCCATCCGCCGGCTCGCGTCGATGCGGCCTTCCGGCCGATCGCGCCGAGGTGCAGGCGCAGCGGAAGGGCGCGATCGACGCGGACGACGCGCAGGGTAGATGCCTGGCTGCGCGCACGATCGGCGGCACCGATTGCCGTAATTATTGCCGATCGATGCGCGCGCTTACGTTGTCGCGCACACCGCCTGGCATGCATGCTGTGGCGCACAGCGCCATGAATCATGGCTTCCCGTACGTCGCGAAGCGCGCCAGCACCGCGGCCATCGCGTCGGCGCCGAGCACCGCCGGCTCGCCGATCGCCAGCGCTCGCCAGTACATCTCGGCAAGCGTCTCCACTTCGACCGCGAGCTCGAGCGCCGCGGCGAGCGAGGGGCCGACCGCGATCATCCCGTGATGCGACAGCAGACAGGCGCGCCGCTCGTCGAGCGCGCGCACCGCGTGGTCCGATAGCGCCTGCGTGCCGAACGTCGCATACGGCGCACAGCGGATGTCGCTGCCGCCCGCGATGGCGATCATGTAGTGAAACGCGGGGATGCCGCGATCGAGGCACGCAAGCGTCGTCGCGAACGTGGCGTGCGCATGCACGATTGCCGCGACGTCGCTTCGCGCCGCGTAGATGTCGCGATGAAACCGCCACTCGGACGATGGCGTGCGCCGCCCGGTGGCATTCCCGTCGAGGTCCACGGCCACGATGTCGGCCGGCATCGTCGCGGCGTACGCAAGGCCGCTCGGCGTGATCAGGAAACCGGTGTCGATGCGCGCGCTCACGTTCCCCGACTTGCCACGGTTGATGCCGAGCGCGCTCATCCCGCGCGCCGTGTCGACGATGCTTGCGCGCAGTGCGCGGGTGTCGTTCACGTGCCGTCCCCATGAAGTGCGCGCAGCGCTGCGGCATCCGGCGCGACGCCCCGCTCGGTGACGTACCCGGTGACGAGCCGTGCAGGCGTCACGTCGAAGGCGAGATTCAGCGCCGGCGTTCCATCGCCGGCGATCGCGACGGCGTCCGCGGTGCCGCGGCTTGCCGTGCGACCGCGTATCGCGAGCACTTCATCCGGGGAACGGGCCTCGATCGGAATCGCGTCGCCCGACGCTGCGCGCCAGTCGATCGTCGGCGACGGCAGCGCGACGTAGAACGGCACGTGGTTGTCCGCCGCCGCCAGGGCCTTGTCGTAGGTGCCGATCTTGTTGCAGACGTCGCCGTTCGCCGCGACGCGGTCGGCGCCGAGGATCACGAGATCGACGTCGCCGCGGCGCATGAGCAGCCCGCTCGCGCTGTCGACGATCAGTGTATGCGGGATGCCGCGCTGTGCCATTTCCCACGCGGTCAGGTTCGCGCCCTGCAGCCGCGGGCGCGTCTCGCTCACCCACACGTGCAACGGCATGCCTTGCGCGTGCGCGAGAAAGATCGGTGCCGTGGCCGTGCCGAAGCCGCAGGTTGCGAGCGCGCCTGCATTGCAATGCGTCATCACGTTGAGCGGTCGTTCGCGATCGCGCATCAGGTCCTGCAGGAGCGACAGGCCATGGAGGCCCAGCGACGCGTTGATCGATACCTCCTCCGCGCGAATGGCATCGGCCTCGTCCCACGCCGCGTTCGCGCGCATCGCCGGCGCGTGCGGAAGAATGCGTGCGCGCACCCGGTCGAGCGCCCAGCGGAGGTTGACGGCCGTGGGACGTGTCGCGTCCAGCATCGCGTGCGCGCGAGCGACGCCTGCGTCCGACGGATCGGCATCGAGCGCAAGCGCGAATCCATACGCGCCGACGGCGCCGATCAATGGCGCACCGCGCACGGCCATGTCGCGAATCGCCGCGGCCACCGCTTCCGCGCTCGCGAGGCGCCGCGTTTCGACGGCGTGGGGCAGCAGGCGCTGATCGAGCACGTCGATGAAATGGGCACCCCGCGCGTGGTCGATCGCGCGATACGCGGCGGCGTCGACGGCGGGCGGCATCGCGTCGTTCATGCGTCGATTCTAGTGGACGCGCCGCTCACCGCCGCAGCACTTCGAACAGGTTGTTGAAATCATCGGTCCATACGCGCCAGCCGGGATGGCTTTCGATGGCCGTTGCCGCATCGGCGATGCGCGGATTGGCCAGCAGCGCGCGATCGTTCGACACCAGCACCCAGTCGCTGCGATTGGCGAGCGCGTCCTCGCCCTCGTCGTGGATCCACACCGCCTGCATGCCATTGTCGCGCGCGATGCCCGCGACGACCGGCACGAGGTCGAGGAAGCGGTTCGTCACGTGAAAGGCGACCACGCCGCCGGGCCGAAGGTGGCGCGCGTAGAGCGCCAGCGCTTCGGACGTGATCAGGTGCACCGGGATCGCGTCGCTCGAAAACGCGTCCACGGCCAGGATGTCGAGATCCGCCGCCGGCTCGCGCTCGAGCGTGAGCCGCGCGTCGCCGAGCGGCGTTTCGATCCGCGCCTCGCTGTCGGCGAGATAGCTGAAATCGCGCTTGGCGATCGTGATCACCTGCGGGTTGATGTCGTAGAACCGGTAGAGGTCGCCGGGCGTGCCGTAGGCGGCGAGCGTGCCCGCGCCGAGCCCGATCACCCCCACACGCAGCGGCTCCATCCGCGGATGCAGCGTTTCCAGCAGCCGGCCGATCCCCGACGTCGTCGTGTAGTAGCTCGTCGGCTTGCGGCGGAACTGCGATGCCGAATATTGCAGCCCGTGCATGATCGTGCCCGAGACGAGCGTCCGGTGCCGGCTCGCGTCGCCGCCGCCGCTTTCCTGCACGCGCAGCACGCCGTAGAAGTTGCGTGCGGTGACGATCGTCGTATCGTAGAAATCGACGATGCGCCAGATGCCACAGGCGATCGTCGCAACGCCGGCAACCATCGCGAGCAGGCCGAACACGCGGGGATCGGCGCGCACCTGCCACGTGAGAAGCCCGGCTGCGGCAACGAGACCGAGGCCGAGCTCGAAGCGAGCGGGAAGCACGAGCGGCGCGACGATGCCGACGAGCGCGGCCCCGATCGCCCCGCCGAGCGACACCATCAGGTAGAAGCGCGTCAGGTAACGCGGGGCGGGCTTGAGCCGCGCGAGCTCGCCATGGCAGAACATGCACACGACGAAAAGCCCGCCGCAGAAGACGGCGAGTTGCAGCGCGAGTTCGTGCGTGAGGCGGGGGTCGGCAAGGCACCATGCCATCACGCCGAGCGCGGCGGCCGCAACGGGCAGCAGCGCTTCGCGCGGGTAAAGCCGGCTGCTTTCGAAGCACAGGATGAACGTCGTGAGGTAGATCGTCAGCGGCACGACCCACAGCAGCGGGACCGCGGCGATGTTCTGGGTGATGTGGCTCGTGACGGACAGCAACAGGACGCTGCCGGTTGCCGCCAGCGCGCACCACAGCAGTTGCCGCGCGCGCCGCGGTCGTGGCGCGTGCGCGTTCGCGTCGTCTTGCGCGTACGCCGATGCGACGCGTCCGTCCTGCGTGCGCGCGTAGCGCCATGCGGTGGCGGCGCACAGCGCGACGAACAGCGCGTAGCCGGCGGACCACAGATGCGCCTGCGTGCGCGTCGGAATGTGCGGCTCGATCGCGAACGGATATGCGAGCAGCGCGAGCAGCGACGCGAGATTGGACAGCGCGAACAGCCGGTAGGGGTTGCGCCCCGGATGATCGCGTGCGAACCATGCCTGCAAAAGCGGGCTCGTCGTCGACAGCAGGAAGTAGGGAAGGCCGAGCGTGGCGGCGAGGAGGCCGAGGATCAGCGCGGCGGGATTTTCCGTGCCGATCGGCTTCCACAGCGTTCCCGGCACGATCGGCAGCGCGAGCAGGCTCGCGACCAGCAGCGCCGCGTGCAGCAACGCCTGGCGCGTGGCCGGCATGCGCCGCGCGACGACATCGGCATAGGCGTAGCCGGCGAGCAGCGCGGATTGAAAAAACACGAGGCACGTGGTCCATACGGCCGCGGAGCCGCCGAACCACGGCAGGATCTCCTTCGCGATGATCGGCTGGACGAGAAAGAGCAGGAACGCACTCGAGAAGATCGTCAGCGCGAAGAGGAGCATGGACGCGGCACCGTGGAAGCGCGCCTCGCGTCACGCTGCGCCGGAGGGCCAGGCGACGCGGGGTGTCGCGCATTCTAGCGGTGCCAGCGCTTGCCTCGCCCGTCAGTGCAAGGGCATGCCAAGATCGTCGCAGCCAACGCGGTGCAAGCGAGCGCGCCGGCGCGTGCAAACGGATCAGATCGTCGACGTCGGGCGGTAGTACGCGAGATGATCGATCGAGCGAACCGTGATCTCCTTCACGTCGACGCCCTTCAGCACCTTGAGCGACACCTCGTCGCCGGCGTGGTGCGTTGCCCACACGTGTTCGTAGAACTCGTCCTGCGTGCGCACCGGATCGGATCCGACGCCGAGGATGATGTCGCCCACCGCGAGCCCCGCGCGGTCGGCCGGTCCGTCGGGCAGGACCTTCGTCACGAACAGATGACCCTGCATCTCGTCGGCGCTCACGCCGAGCCACGGACGCGCAGGGCCGGTGCGATGGCCCTGGCGCACGAGATCGGCGAGAATGGGCTTGAGCAGGTCGATCGGAACGAACATGTTGCCCGGCAGCTTGAGGTCGCCGTCAGTGGCTTCGCGCACGATCAGCGAGCCGATGCCGACGAGCTTGCCGTCGCGATCGATCAGCGCCGCGCCGCTCCAGTCGGTGTTCGGCGGGCTCGTGAACAGCGCCGAATCGAGGTGATACTCCCAGTTGCCGGTGAATGCGCGCTTCGACACGATCCATGCGAACGAAGCGCCTTTGCCGCCCGCGCTTGCGATCAGCACCGGCTCGCGTTCCGCCGTCTTGGCCGAGTCGCCGAGCGCAACGGGCGTTGCATCCATCGGCATCAGCGTGCGCACCAGGCCGAAGCCGGTCGTCTGATCGTTCGCAACGACGGTCGCCGGATATTCCTTGCCCTTCGAATCGGTGATTTTCACGTCGTCGGCCTCGACGATCAGGTAACCGATCGTGAGCACCAGCCCGTCCTTGCCGATCACCACGCCGGTGCCCTCACGGGCGGTGCCGAGCGAGTCGGCGCTGCGCGCGTCGGGCACCGACCGCGTCGTCACCTTGACGATCGCGCCGAACAGCTTGTCGGCGTCGATCGTGTTCGACCGCTTTGCGTCGGCGCTTTGCGCCGGTGCGCCGTCCGTGCGGGCGTCGGTGGCGGCCTTCCCGTCCGCGCCGGCATTCGGGCCGTCGTTCGCATAAGCGGGAAACGCGATCAGCAGCGCGAGCGCCGCGAGCACCACGAGCTGGAGTGCCAACCGGCCCGCATGCGTGGGAAACGTCCAGGTCATCACAGCCTCCGCGATGATGGGTAGCTTGCGTACGCGGTTGCTCGAGCGTTGCGCGTGCCGCCGCTATAATCTGCAAAAAATGCAGCGTCCGACGGGCGAATTTCCCGCGGCGTCGGACGGCTTCCGACGGGCCTTTCGCGTGTGCCGCTACGTGATGCGCATCGTGGCGCGAACAATCGGCCCGACATACGATTTCGAAGCAAGCGCCGCGCCCGTTGCAACCGATCGACGCGATCGCTTACGGTGGCACCGATGAGCAGCGACCCGCTCTTCCCCGGCTTCACGACCCATCGCGTCCGCACATCGGCGGCCGACATCCGCTGCGTCGTCGGCGGCAGCGGCCCGCCCGTGCTGCTGTTGCACGGCTATCCGCAAACCCACGCGATGTGGCATCGCGTAGCACCCGCGCTGGCGCGCGATTTCACGGTGGTGTGCGCCGACCTGCGCGGCTACGGCGACTCGGGCAAGCCCGCGTCGGATGACGGGCATGCCGCGTATTCGAAGCGCGCGATGGCAAACGATATGGTCGAGCTGATGCGCGACCTCGGCCATCCGCGGTTCCGGCTCGTCGGTCACGACCGGGGCGGCCGCGTCGCGCACCGGCTCTGCCTCGATCACCCGGACACGGTGTCGCAACTCGCCGTGCTCGACATCTCGCCGACGCGCACGATGTACGCGCGCACCGACCGAGCGTTCGCCACCGCGTATTACCACTGGTTCTTCCTGATCCAGCCGTTCGACCTGCCCGAGCGGCTGATCGGCGCCGATCCGGCCTATTACCTGCGGCGCAAGCTCGGCGGCTGGGGCACCGGGTTCGAGCACTTCGATGCACGCGCGCTCGCCGAATACGAGCGCTGCTTCGCCAACCCGGAAACCATCCACGCAAGCTGCGAGGACTACCGCGCGGCCGCGTCGATCGACCTCGAGCACGACGCCGACGGGCAACGCGTCGCGTGCCCGTTGCTGGTACTGTGGGGCGAGCGCGGCGTCGTGAACCGGCTCTTCGACCCGCTCGGCGATTGGCGCGCGGTGGCCGACGACGTGCGCGGCTGCGCGCTGCCGTGCGGGCACTACCTCGCCGAGGAACGGCCCGGGGACACGCTGCGGAATCTCGTCGCGTTCTTTGCCGCGTAGCGCGTCGCGGAATGGGCTTGCGCGCTGCTATACTGGCGGCTTCGGCCGAAGCTTCGGAGAACGGAGCTTCGGCCGCTGCAGTTCATATGGCCAAGTAGCTCAGTTGGTAGAGCAGAGGACTGAAAATCCTTGTGTCGGTGGTTCAATTCCGCCCTTGGCCACCAACCTTTTCAAAGACTTAGCGCTGAGCAAGGTTGATAGGGATCTGGGCTCGGATGACCCACGGATGGCGCACCGGACCGAATAATCCCAATCGGCACTCTGCGACATATACGCTCGAATCAGCCCAATTCGTTAGGCAGCGTTCGATGTTCCAGAGGAATATCGAGGACGGCCTCGGTTGATGTCGAATCCGCTCGCCTGAACTGCAAAGCATCTTTGTCTCCATACAAGGCGGCAAGTCGCTCACGAATAGTATTGAGGCCTTCGCCGCCTGTCTCGGGCACGAAACCGGCGCCACTGTCGGTGATCGTCAAGCGCAGCCGACCATTATCGACGTCACTACGAATGCTGATCGCGCCTTCAGCGCTCGGCGGCGTGAAGTCGCGTGCGATCGCGTGATCGATGAGCGGCAGAAGCACCATCGGTGGCATCCGTATATCCTCGCCTCCAGACGGCGTCAGTACGGTGAAGGTGAGTCGTTCGCCCAGTCGCACGCGTACGATGTCGAGATACACCCGGGCGAGTTCGAATTCCTGGGCGACCGTCGACGACGTGTTGCGCATCAGCGGCATTGCGGCCCGCAGGTAGGCAATGAGATCCTCTAGCATGCGCGCTGCCAGTTTGGCGTCGAGCGCGTACAACCGCTCGACCTGCGCCAGCGTGTTGAACAGAAATTGTGGCTCCACGCGCGCCTGCATGGCCTGCAAGCGCGACTCGAGCGCCAGTTTGGAACGGCGTATCCGGTCCAGCTCTGCCGTTCGCAAACGCTCCGCCGTGCGTAAAGCGGCACGTCGGCCGGCGTAAAGGAACACCGCCGCCGAGCCGATGAGTAGCCAATTTGTCAGGGCGAAGATGGGACGGAAGTAAAGGCTTGCGTTACCCTGAAGCCACGGACGGCTGGGGGGCGTGGGGCCGGTGAGGAACACGGCTCGCCAGGCCCACGCGAACGTCTCGCTCGCCACCACACCGGCCACGCAGCCTGCGAGCGCCGCGACAACATACGCATTGCGCGCAGGGTAGGCTTCGTCAGCCGCACGGGTCGCAATGACAACGGCGATCAGCAGACAGAGCGACTTCACTTGATCGCCGATGGCAATTTCCGTGACGATCGCCCACCACGAATTGTTCCGAGCGACTTGCATGATAGGGACCCAAAATACGACGAGCGTTATGGTGGTCAGGCAGAGCCCGAGAACGGCGGTTACTCGCAATTGCGCCGCGGTGATCGCGCGCCCGGCGTC
>Ga0157369_10003890_pt1 | contig 17720 bp, 20 predicted proteins | sample C25metaG_FD_113461 | JGI IMG/M metagenome (GOLD analysis project Ga0157369, IMG submission 113461) | Corn rhizosphere microbial communities from Kellogg Biological Station, Michigan, USA - C2-5 metaG | ecosystem: Host-associated > Plants > Roots > Rhizosphere > Soil | place: USA: Michigan... | reverse complement strand
GGCGGTTCCTGGCGTCGTACGGGCGTTGCGATTTGAGCGTTTGAAAAGCGCGGGCGGAACATCCATAATCCCGCGTGGAACTGTAACTATCGCCCTTAACGCTTATCGGTGAGGCCGACGATGCCAGCATTCATAATTTTCGGGCGAGTTCTGTTCGCCGTGCTTTTCATCTATTCGGGGGCGACAAAACTGTTCGACATCCAGGCGACCGCGGCCGCAATCAGCGCCAAGGTGGTCATTCCCGCTGTGATTGCACCCTATACGACGCAGTTGGAGACGCTCACCGGCATGCAGCTGCCGCAGTTGCTGGCGATTGTAGCGGGGGCTTTCGAGATCCTCGCCGGGCTGATGATCGCACTGAATTTCGCCGTGCGGTTCTTCTCGATCCTGCTGATCATCTATATCGCCCTCGTGACGTTCTACTTCCACGATTTCTGGAACCAGACCCCGCCGGACAATGGCCGGACGCTGGTGGATGCTTTGAAGAACCTTTCCCTGATCGGCGCCCTGTTCGTGCTCGCCGGCTACGGCAGGGGACCGCGGATCACCGAAGCCGCGTATGGGGATGTTTGATTAGCCAAGTGATTAGGCGAAGCTGCTTAAGCGTCGCGCCGCCAAGGCGTGACGCTGACTTCGTCGGCCGGGTCGAGAAGCTGCGGCTCGCCGGCCGTCAGGCCATGCGAACCGAGGATCTGCTGCGGCGAGCGTGCGGGCACGCCGGGAAAGCAGCCTTCGCCGCCGGGAAGCCGCACGCGCGGAGCCAGCGACAGCCAGAACGTATCGTAGCGGTCCATGAACATGCCGAACACGTCCGGACCGCCGATAATGGCGACGGTGCCCGATCTGACGCCCGCAAATTCGGCCGCCGCTTCGAAAGCGGCGCCGGCCGGGTTCCACATCGTCGCCCGGGGATTGGATGGATCAGTGGCGACCACGCCAACCCGGCGGGTCACGATGATTCGCCTCCGCCTGGGCGAATTCGGTTGATCCTCGCCCGAATTCCGGCCGTGGACGACGAGGTCGGCCTGATCGAGGGCGGCGGTGAAGAACCGCTTGTCGCCCTCGAACTTCAGCTCAGGCGGCATCACATGCGCGGCGTCAGCCAGCATGCCGTCGGCCGAGACGATGACATAGCCTTCGATCCGGAATGCCGCCACGCGAGTGTCGCGCCAGGCTTATTGCGTCACGTCGGTGACGACGCTCGAGACCGGGCGCTGGCTTACGGTCTGAAGCTTGTCCTCCTTCAGAATGGCCTCGTCATACTGCGGCAGCGACGTCACCGGCGCCTTCGCCCGCATCGCCACGACCTTGTACCCTTCGGTCTTCAGGCGGCGCAGGATCGCCGGCAGCGCTTCGGCGGTGTGCTTGTGGAAGTCATGCATCAGGATGATGCCCTTGCCCTGCTTGGCCAGCTTCTTGAAGATCACGTCCTCGACCTGCTTGGCGTTACGGGCCTTGAAGTCGAAGGAATCGAGATCGCAGGAGAAGATCGCGATGTTGCGGGTGCCGAGATAGGTGACTATCTCCGGCGGATGGCGGAGATCCGGAAAACGGAAGAACGGCGCCGGCGAAATGCCGCCGAGTGCCCACTTCACCGCGCTGATGCCCTTCTCGATCTCTTCCTTGCGCTGGTCGTCGTTCAGCTTCTTGCTGGTGAGGTCGGCATGGGACCAAGTGTGGGTGCCGATGGTGTGGCCGGCTGCATAAACCTGTTTGGATATCTCGGGATAGTAGGTCGCGTGCTTGCCGATCTCGAAGAAGATGCCGGTGGTGCATTCATCTGCCAACGCCTTGAGAACCGCCGGCGTATTCTCCACCCACGGACCGTCGTCGAAGGTGAGCACGACCTCATGGTCCTTCAGGAAGTCCAGTTCCTTGAAATGCTCGAAGCCGAAACCGGGACCGCCCGTCGTGTCGATCTCGACGGTGCGGCCGACGCCAAGCGCGTCCGGGTTGTGGCAGGCCGCGCGCGCCGGCTGCGGGGGCTGGGCACCGGGCGCGGGCGCCGGCGCGGCCTGAGCCGGCGGAGCCGCCTGTGGAGCCGCAGTCTGCGACCAGGCGAGAGTGGGCGCACACAACGCAACCGCTACGAAAATTCCTGCCGCAACACGCATGTCGATGTTCCCAGATTTTGTCGCTCGCGCGCGGGTTTTGTCACCGCCAGCCAAGCCACTCATTTCCCCCATGACATACTAGCCTAGCCGGAGCGTCCGCGCCAAGGCAACGACGGCTTGAGACGAGGATTGAGTTGTCACCACTTCGGTTAATTCCTGGAACTGTGGCTTGCGCACCCCACGCGTCATTCCGCTACGACGGACACCAAGGTACCGGCATCAGCGGCATGTAGTAGTGGTTCCATTCGCAGATCGACTGCGGTCCCTTGCGCATGAAGGCATATTTGATCGGCTCGGCCTGACCGACCGCGATATGCAGGCCGAACAGCGTGGCGGCGATCGGAAACGCCCAACGGTGAAAGCGCAGATCGCTGAACCGCTCCAGCAGCATCGCGCCGGAGAGGATGATCAAGGGATCGGTGAAGATGAAATATTCGATCTTGAGTCCGCGCCGCACGCCGAGCGTATCGATCGCGATCGCCGCAGCCATCAGGACGGCGGCCTGCAATGCCGTGAGGCGTTCGCCGCGCCGCCACGCGTAGACGATCCCGGGCAGGATCAGCCAGGTCAAAAACACTGTCGGTCGGGCGGAGGAATGCAGCACGAAGGAGTAGCGGGCCAGCACCGATGCGAGCCCATCGAGCAGCAGGAGCAGCACGGCCAGTGGGCTCGATCCGTTCGCCGCGTTCGACGTGCTGGCGTCGGCGAAGGTCAGCATCTTCTCCAGCGGATTGACGACGGCAATCACATTGCCAGTGTTGTAGTCGACATTGAGCAGCAGCAATGCTGCCGCGGCGCCGAGGGCTACCGCTGATATCGAGGTGAGCGTTTCGGCCGCGCTGATCCGCCAGATCGCCGCAAAGGCGATCATGCAGATCGCGATCATTGCCAGCAGCGCGAGCTGATAGACGCCGAAACGGCCGAGCAGGAGCGGATGAAACTGCGCGGCATCGAGCAGCGCGCGATCGAGACCGGTCGCAACCAGCGGCCACGCCATCGAGATGGTGGCCAGCGCAGCCAGCGCGCCGACGATGACGGCAAGCCAGCTCGCGCCTGTCTTCCAGAAGCCGGTGCTTGCGCCTTGCGGGCTGCCGAACGGCAGGATGATAAGCGGCAGGACGCCGATCAGGAGGATGGCCTGCACCTTGTTCTCCATCCCGATCACGCAGAGCGCGGCAGCGGCGGCCAGGCCGAGCGGGCGGGCAGGATGGGCGCGGCGTCCGATCACGATCAGGATCATGAGCGCGAAGATCACGGGACAGGACGCGACGAGCTCGCTGCGCAGGATCCGCGAGTGCACGGCAACTCCTCCCGAGAGCGCAAAGGCAAGCGTCGCCGTCAGCGCCACCCGCCAGTCACGGAAGATCAGGCGCGACAGGCCCGCAAAGATCAGGACGGAGCCGATCGCGATCAGGAAGGCGAGCACGCGCCCGGCGCGCACGGCGTGCGTCATGGCGGCGTCGAAACCCGCGGCGTCCTTCGGAATGGCTGGCAGCGTCCACGCGTCCAGGAGACCGACATCGTGCAGCAGCCTGAACCAATCCTTGAGGGTCAGGATGGTGAGGTAGGCGGTGTGATCCATGAACTGCTGCGGATGACCCGCGTTCATGGCAAGCGCGCTGTAAATCACCATGAAGTCCATGTCGGCATTTCGGTAATAGATCACGAAATAGCCGAACAGGAGGAACGACGCCATAAGTCCAGCGACGAGCAGGGCGAGCCCTGCGGACCAACCGAAAAGGTTCAGGCCGACAAAGGCGTCGCGCGGCGCGGTCTTCGTTGCGACGGTCGGGGTGTGAAGTTGGCTCATTCTCGTCATGGCCGCCGGGCTCATCCCGGCCATCCACGTCTCCTGTGCAAATCGCTTAGCAAGACGCAGATGCTCGGCACAAGGCCGGGCATGACGAGCTCAATCGGCGATCGGCTCAATAGGTGCGGATGATGAAATCGGTGTATTCGCCCGTTTCGCCCTGGTTGATGCCCTGGTCGGAGACGACGATCGAGCCACCGTTGCTCATGGCGTCCATGATGCGCGCCATCACGTCGGGGGGGATCGTGATGCGGTCAAGCGCCTCGGCCGGGCTGTCCGGCACTGGGGCGGGCTTGGCCTCGACCGGAATCAGCTTGCCCTTATGCCGCCGCGAATGGCGGGGCCCGTCGCTTGCGCGCATTGCGGCGCGCGCGGATTGAGGAACCGTCACCACCGTCCAGTGCAGGGAGTTGGGGTCGTTCTTGTCGACTTCGGCGGTGAACACATGCGTGCCGAGCGGCCGGTCACTGGCGGCGATGGTGATCGGCACGTCGAACAGCGGTGCGAAGTTCTGCCGAACATAGAGCTTGGAGTCCTTGCGGCTGATGAAAACCGCGATCTGGCTGTCCTTGCGCTTGACGTCCGGCTTTACCGGCTTGTCGCCGACAATGCGGGTCTGATCCTTCTTGGCATCGGCCGGCGGCGCGGCAGCATCGGTGGCGGCCTTGACCGGCTCAGCCGGCTTGTCGGCGGGCTTGGCTGCGTCGGCCTTTGTGGAGTCCGGATTGGCGGCATCCTGCTTGGCGCTGTCGGCCTTGGGCGCATCGGTTTTGGGCGCATCGGCTTTCGTTGCTGCGGGCTCGTCCGCTGCGGTTGCGTCGCCGGACTTCGCAGCGTCGGCGACTTCCACAGGTTTGGTCGCCGCGCCGACGTCGACGCCGGCCGCGTCTTTGCCGACGGTATCCGTCGACGCGGATGGCGTGCTGTCGGATTTCGCTCCGTCGGCCTTCGCGTCGGCATCGTGTGCGGGCGCGCCGTTATTGGTGGATGCGTCCGACATCGTCGGCGCGCTTATGCTGGCGTCGGCCGTATGGGTCTGGTCGCGGAGCGGGGCGGCATCGGCGGCTGGCTTGAGGCCGTCGCTGTGACCGACGCTCGAGCGCAGCTCAAGGTTGACGACGGGCACCACTTCAGGCGCGCCCTTATCCGCCTTGGCGCCAAGCGGCGCCTCCGGCAGCTCGGCGACGGGAGGCTGCCGCGCCACCTTCACCGTGGGCAACAGCGCATGCGTAAAATTCTCGGGCGACAACTCGCCGGGCGAGACGATCACCCGCGCGCCCATCTTGGTCCAGCCCCACATCTTGATCGCGAAGGCTTCCGGCATGCGGATGCAGCCATGCGAAGCCGGATAACCCGGCAGCACGCCGGCATGCAGGGCAACGCCGCCCCAGGTAATACGCTGCATGAATGGCATCGGCGCGTTGCTATAGATGTTCGAATGGTGATAGCGGTCCTTCTGGATTACGCTGAACACGCCCATCGGAGTTGGGTGACCAGCCATGCCGGTCGACACCGGCGCTTCCGCGAACAGACCATTGGCGTCGTAGACGCGCACCCTTTGCTTGGCGATCGACACGTTGATGATCAGCGGCATCTGCGGATGGACGGTTTTGTCCTTGATCGCGACTTCTTTTTTCTTCGCCTTCGCAGAGGATCGCTTGGAGTGCTGCTGCCGGCGCAGCGGCGGTTCGGCCGGGCTCTGGTTGTAATAGCCGGAATCAATATCCCTGTAGTAGTAAAGTTGGGCGTTCGCGTGCGTCACTGCGCCAACGGTGCCAGCCGTAGCCAGGACGACGATGCGCAAGAGCGCGCCGGTCGCAACGGAAGAGCGGAGCGCACTCACGCATGTCATCTCGGAATCCTCGGTCATTCAGTTTTCTTCAGTTTCGCAGACGCAATCCGCGTTAACCAGCATAGCGCCTTGATTCCAGCGGTTTTCGGCCAAAGCGTAGCAAAAAAGCCTCACATCTCGTTAAAGGCGATGACCGGCGAAAAGCCTTCCCAAAAAGGCGTTGCGCGCCTACATCGCCACCGCCCTCCAACGGAGAAACCCATGACATCCCAAGCTGTAAGGCCGTACGACCGGCGGCTGACTGCGGCGCTTCTACTAACGTTTGCCTTGCTGTTATGTCTCTTGGTGCCAGCGGCTCGTGCCGGCGATGAACCAGATTTGATCTTCCGCCGCTCCACCGTGTTCAAATTGCTCAGCCCGAACGACAAGCTCGCCACCTATGGAGTCGACGACCCCGAAGTCGAGGGCGTAGCCTGCCATTTCACAGTCCCGGAAAAGGGCGGATTTACGGGTTGGCTGGGCCTCTCCGAGCAGGTTTCCGATATTTCGCTCGCCTGCCGCCAGATCGGTCCAATCCGCTTCAAGGACAAAATGGGGCAGGGTGATGACATGTTTCGTCAGCGCCGCTCCCTGTTCTTCAAGAAGATGCAGATCGTGCGCGGTTGCGATGCCAAGCGCAACACGCTGGTTTACATGGTCTATTCCGACAAGCTGATCGACGGTTCGCCGAAGAATTCGACTTCGACGGTGCCGATCATGCCGTGGGGCGCGGCCGATCAGATCGTGCAGAAATGCGGCGATTTCATTCAGTGAAGGCTTAAAGGCCTATCGGTGCTGGCCCGCCTTGGGGTCGCGGCAACCGACCAGATGCACGAATTGCTGGGGCGTCGAGGTGGCGCCGCTGTCGCAACGCTGCTGCGACATCGCCCCGCAATGCTGCTCGGCATTGCCCGAAGCGGACTCGCTTCGTGGGCGGTTGTCGACGATCACGCCTTGGGGACTGGCTTGAGGTTTTCGGGTGGATTTGCTGCCAGCAACGATGTCGCCACGATCCATGACTGCCATCCCTTGTAGGGGCAAAGACAACGCGCAACGGTCCCGAAGGTTGCGGGATTCCACTGAGTCGTTCTTGGCAGGCATGCGGTTCATTCGCGCGGCCGTCACCGAAGTGCCTTTCCACAAGACAAGCGAAAAAGCCACTTCAGGACCCCGTCGTGCGCCACGGCTGGATGTGGACCGGGCATTGCCTGAGGCCGAATTCGGTCGCTGAACGATAAGCTATAACCATTTGAAATCGCCTGGATCGGCCGGGAATTGTTTCGTCGCAACGCCGACGACGAAACAGTTCCATTGTCCGACGAAACCATTTTGTGCTTGGGCCGCAGAACTCCGGAAACGCGTCATGGTTATCAAGCCGACAACAAATACGGGCGCCTCAAGCGCCACAGGGAAAACCACCGGAGACCGTCAAATGCGGACCATGAGCTTCATTCTCGCCTTTGCCTTCGTGCTGGCCGGGTCTTCGATGGCAGGTTCCGCCGAAGCGGGTCTGCCGGGGATCGGCACGTTTTCCTACAACGGCTCGCCGGTAGCGGCGCCGAATGTGATGGTTGTCGCGACGCGTTAAGCGCCTGAAGCAAAGTTTGAGAAAATAGCCACTAAGACCATCATGTACCTTCGCATTTGCGCTGCGACGTTCGCAGCAACCCTTACCTTCAACCAGGCCGCTCAGGCGCAGGCCTCGCTCCAGATTCGCGCCGCGATCCACATGTCCGATCCGCGCACGGAATTCGTGCGTCAATGCGCCCCCCATATGCTCGGTCGCTGGGCCCATCCGGAAGAAGTCTGCGGCTGTCTGCATGACCACGCGGCCGCTATGGTCGAGGACCGCGATCTGCGCCTGGCGCTGCTGCGCGGCATCAGCGAGACCGGCGTGCCGACCATCGAGAACGCGTGGGTGCCTGAATCGAAACAAGCCGAGATCGGTCCGACCTTCACCAAGATCGCCAGGCCGACACTGCAATGCATGTTCGACCCGGCGAAGTAGGTCGGCCGAGCCGTCAAATTCTCTTTAAGCCTGATTTGGACTTGCTTCGGTGCGTCACTTGGTCTTCGGACCGGAGCGCGGCACACATTTGCGGGCAGGCATGACGCCGCTGCCGGTCATCTTGGCGCCGTACACTTCCTTGATCTGGCCTTGGGGGCAAGTGCCGTCGTCGACCATCACGCGCTGGCCAAGCCGCAAGCCGACGATGTCCTGTTCGCGCGCGACTTGATTGGTCAGCGCCAGCGCTGCTGTCATCGAGCCCAACAACAGCAGGCATGAGAGCAGGGTGCGTGCAGCGATCTTCATGGCAACGGTCTGCGCCTGTTTTTCCAAATTCGCAATGTAGGGATGCGCTGGCGATTCTGAAAGGCGGATCGCCTGCCCATTCGTCGCACGCTATGGTTTACTCCTGCGACAGAGGAACCATCATGAACGCAAGCGACAGCCAACGAATCCTCGACGCCGTCGACGCCGGCTTCGATGCCCAGCTCAAGACCACGCGCGACTTTGTCGCGATTCCCTCGACCCGTGGCGCGGAAGGCCCGTGCCAGGACATGATCGGCGATCTTCTGCGCGAGCGCGGCTACGAGGTCGACGACTGGCATATCGATCTCGATGACCTCAAAGACCTGCGCGGCTTTGGGCCGATCGAGCATGATTTCTCCAGGGCGCGCACCGTGGTCGGCACCTACCGGCCGGCGACCAATGCCGGAAAATCGCTGATCCTGCAGGGCCACTGCGATGTGGTGCCGACTGGTCCGCTCGACATGTGGGAGACGCCGCCGTTCTCGCCCACGATCAAGGACGGGCGGATGTATGGCCGCGGCGCCTGCGACATGAAATCGGGCACGATTGGTGCACTCTACGCGCTCGATGCGATCAAGGCGGCCGGCCTCAAGCCGACCGCGCGTATTCACTTCCAGTCCGTGATCGAGGAGGAGAGTACCGGCGTCGGCGCGCTCTCGACCTTGCAGCGCGGCTATCGGGCTGACGCCGGCCTCATTCCGGAGCCGACGGGCGGGCACATGATCCGCTCGCAGGTCGGCGTGATCTGGTTTCGCCTGAGGGTGCGCGGTTTTCCCGTGCATGTGTTCGAGGCAGGCGCGGGCTCCAACGCGATCATGGCGGCCTATCATCTGATCCACGCGATCGAGCAGCTGGAGACCGAATGGAACGAGCGCGCCAAGGCCGATCGCCATTTCAAGGAGGTGGCGCATCCCCTCAATTTCAATCCCGGCATCATCAAGGGCGGCGATTGGGCCTCCAGCGTGCCGGCCTGGTGCGATGTCGATTGCCGGATCGCGATCCTGCCGGGCTGGTCGGTCGCCGAATGCCAGAAGGAGATTCTGGCCTGCGTTGCTGCTGCCTCGCGCGACCACCGCTTCCTCTCCAACAATCCGCCTGATGTCGAATGGTCCGGCTTCCTGTCAGAGGGGTATGAGTTGAAGGACTCCGCCGAGGCGGAGGCCGCCTTCGCCAAGGCCTACGGCGCGGTCTATGGCGGCGTGGCCGAGGATCGCGCCTTCACGGCACTGACCGATACGCGCTTCTATGGGCTCAACTACAATATCCCGAGCCTGTGCTTTGGCGCGAGCGGCGCGGCCATGCACGGCTTCAACGAATATGTCGATCTGGAGTCGCTGCGAAAATCCACCAAGGCGACCGCGCTGTTCATTGCGGAATGGTGCGGGGTGGAGAAGGCCTAGCGGCCTTCATCATCACGGCGGCCACTACCTCGGAAGTCATTGCCTGATTTACCCCGCCGATCCATTCTCGCTGACAAAGTGCTTGAGGAACACTTCTTGAGGAAGACTTGGAGAGGTCATGACGCCGCTGGAAAAAATTCAGTCGATGAAGCTGCCGTTTGCGGAATTGAAGGGCGTGAGCTTCGTCGAAGCCGACAAGGACCGCGTGGTGGCGAAAATGCTGGTGCGGCCGGATCTGTGCACGCTCCACCACATCATTCACGGTGGCGCCATCATGGCGTTCGCCGACTCGGTCGGAGCGGCGGCGACGGTGATCAACCTTCCCGAGGATGCCAAGGGCACCACGACGCTGGAGAGCAAGACCAATTTCATCGGCAGCGCCAAGGAGGGCACGACGGTGACCGCGACCGCTACCCCTGTGCATCGCGGCCGGCGGACCCAGGTCTGGACCACGCGCGTCGAGGCAGAGGATGGCAAACTGGTCGCCATCGTGACGCAGACGCAGATGGTGCTGTGAGACTCGAAGCGAAACGCCGCGTCATCGATATGAAGGGTCGTTGACGGCGGCGAGATCGCGCCCATGCACGGGCAGGTCGCGCACGGGCTTGGCGAGGCATACAGAGGCCCGCATCATGGACCGCTCTTCCTGGATACGTAACCAGTGAAGGTCACGGAGGCGATCATCCAATTGCCGGGCCTTCTGGATCGAGCTCTGAAGCAGCGCCACGAGCCGTTCGCTCTCCGCGATTGCTCTATTGGCTCTTTCGAACAGATTTTCTTGAGATTGATTTCTGTCGGCCACCACAACGCTCCGTTCCTATGCAGGCGGGAGCGCGATCGGTCTCTCAGGCACCGACGCCTACGGCAAAGCCTCAGCCGGTGATGATAGTAGCGTAGCACGGTTGCCTTCATTCACACAGCAATACCGGCGGCTCGGTGATGTGAATATGAAAGACGCAGTTGATGGCGGCCTAATCTTCCTCATGCGGGAGAGGAATCAACGGGTGACGTTGCCGGCCCAAAAAAGTATCCGGCGCCGACTTCGAAAGAAGCTCGAATGCCATTGCCACAACTTCTTCGAGGAACTTTTTTGTGCGCCCTCATTTTCGGCGTCTACATCGTCAGCGCGGAAAATCGGGAAGCTATCGTCTCGCGTCGGCATCGAACGTGAACTGTCCCAAGGTTCAGGTTGAACTTACGTGTGTTTCCGATGAGAAAATCTAGCTCCCCGCAAATCAACGTGGAACTCCGGGGTGGAACCAACGTGGGAACCTGGAACGCCGAGTGTTGCAGCGGTTCGCGCGCAGGGCCAGTGGATCGCCGCGGTTAACCAACTGCCTGTATCAGGATCAGCCCGGCCTTGAATTTCGTGTTGCGATGCACAACATCACGGTCCTAGGGATTCGACGCCTCCTCGAGGGTTTCTGAGAGGAGTTTTGACTTGGTACACGAAGATGCCCATCGCCCGAGACCGGGCTTTGGCTATGTACGGACCCTGAGCCAGCAGGAAGAATTGCCGCTGTTGCGCGATCATCTGCTGCGGCTCGATCCGCAAAGCCGCCGCGATCGCTTCCATGGCTATCTCAATGACAGCTTCATCGAGCGCTATGCCGCGAAATGCGCAGACGATGGCACGACGATCATCGCCTACATGGAAAGCGGTATCGTCCGTGGCGCCGCCGAGTTGCACCGACCCGAGCAATCAGAGGATGGCCTGCCGGAAATCGCCTTCAGCGTGGAAGACTGCGTGCGGCGCCAGGGCGTCGGCAGCCTGCTGTTTCGGCGGTTGATCTCGGAAGCGCAATGGAAGGGTTATCGCACCTTGCGCGTCACGACGGGCGCGGACAATGAGGCGATGCGGGCGCTCGCCAACAAGTTCGGCGCTCATCTCGAATTCCGCCATGGCGAGACCACGGGCACGATCGACCTCGCGCCGCCGCCACAGGCGGAATTGGCCAAGCTTGCGATCGACGCGCCGCTGAATGCAGCACGCGCGGTGATGAGCTTCCACCGTGCCTGCTGGAAAATGTTTTCGAAAATGGTCGAGGGCGGACGCGCGGCTTGAGCCGCGCAGCCCGCGGGGCGGCTTAAGTGCCGGTACGCTTGTCGTTGCCGAACTTGCGCACCACGCGCCGCTCGACGACGACAGAACGCTGCGCACCCTGCTCGCCGGCGATGACGCGGGTGGTCGCACGCGCGTTGACACGGCTCTGCTTCTTCACCTCGGCGAGGACGGCGTCGTAGGGCATTCCCATCAACGACGCGGCGATCTCGGCCTGCCGCTCATGATCGTCGGTAATGCCGACGGCGGCGAAAATCGCTTCATCCAGTGTCGGGGGATCGCGCCGGACACGGCGCGGGCCATACTTCGTATTCCAGTCTTCGCTCATGGTCGTCTCTCGTTTGGCCCGCGAATACCTAGGGTTGACCTTGTTGCATTGCAATATGAATTTGATGTGGCAGGTCAGCTATGCACCAGGGGATTCCAGTAACCTTCCGGCGGAAAACCGCCTCATCAGGACGCGACGATTTCCCCGACTTCTGATTCCAATGACTGTTGCGGCCAGCGTTTCAGCGCCGCGCGGCCTGCGTCGGTCAGTTCGTAGACGCCACGCTCGGCGCGATCGAACCAGCCATAGACATTATGCAGCAGGATCTTGCCGGCATCGGGAATGCCCTTGCGCAGATCCTTCACCCGCTGTGGTCCGCCCGATAGCGCAGAGGCACAGGCGAGCGCCTGCTGGCGATAGGCGGTCATGATCGGCGCGCGCGTCGAGCCGCCGATGGCTGGATCGCCGATGCGCCGGCGGTGCTCGGCCACCAGCCGCGAGCGCTTCTTGGGATTGCGGCGAGGGGCTGTCGTCGGCGGCTTGACCAGCACCTCGACATCGCCGCGGGCGGTGACGCCGAGCATGCCGAAGCCGAGGCGACGGCAGAGATTGCGATAGCGCGCATCGCTTTCGCGCCCCTTGCCGTTGATCGACATCTGTGCCGCGAGCCAGACCTCATCGGCGGCACCGGCGCGGTCGACCGCTTGCAGCACCAGTTCGAGATTGAACGACAGTTTCAGTTCGCCGATCACGACGATCGGCGAATCATCGCCGCTCAGCGCGACGAGATCGCAGCCGCCAACCTCGCCCTTGACCGTGAAGCCGAGCTTTTCGAGGAAGCGTTTGACGGGCAGATAAAGCGCGGTTTCCAAGGGACACCCAGTTCCGGCGGCTCGCCGGCCGCGACTCACTGCCGCCGATTCTAGCCGAATTGGACGCGCGATCCCTAGACCCGTCCTGCCACCGGAATCAGCGCGCCCGTCACTGCGCTGGCGGCATCGCTCGCCAGGAACAGGATGACGTCCGCAAGCTCCTGCGGCGTGACCCATTTGGAAAAATCCGACTTCGGCATGCTCGCGCGATTGGCGGCGGTATCGATGGTCGAGGGCAGTACCGCATTCACAGTGATCTTGCCCTTGTGCTCGGCGGCGAGCGCCTCGGTCAGCCGGTGCACGCCGGCCTTGGACGCGGCGTAGGGGCCCATGCCGGAGCCGGCCTGCAATGCGCCCATCGCGCCGATATTGACGATGCGGCCCGCGGAAGACGAAGCGAGATGCGGGATCGCGGCCTTGCAGGCGTTCAGCGCGGTCAGCACGTTCATCGCGTACATGAGGTGCCAGCTTTTGATGTCGCCGTCGCCTACGGTCTCGTAGGTGAAGCCGCCGGCGATGTTGATCAGCGCATCCAGCTTGCCGAAATGCGATGCCGCCGTGTCGATGGCCTCTTTCGCCGCCGCGGCGTCGGAAAGATCGACATCGCCGAGCTCGATCCGTTCAGCCGTCGCCTCCGTTTGCGACGGTGCGTGGTCGATACCGGCGACACGCGCGCCGCGCTTCTGCGCGGTTTCGGCGACTATTCGGCCGAGTGCGCCGAGCGCTCCCGTGATGACAATGACTTTTCCGTCCATAACCGTTTCTCCGCGACAGGGCAGGCGAAGTACACTAGCGTCATCGTAAAATCACTTGCAATGCCCCTCAGTTTCACGACGAAATGAGCTTGCAACGTCAGATGGTGCGCGCGATGAGCCTCTCCCCGCCCGTAGTCGACATTCCCGACAGCTTTGTCACTTTCAAATACGAACTGCCTCATTTCTCCAAAGCGCTTCGTGGCGACGCGCCCGTACGCATCGTGGCGATGGGGTCGTCGTCGACGGCGGGCAGGGGTGATGACGTGGTGCCTTATCCGGCGAGGCTCGAAATGTACCTCCGGTGGAAATATCAGCAGCCATTTCCGCCGCAGTTCAAGCTTGATGTCCTCAACCGCGGCAGGGGCGGTCAGGAAGCTCCCGACGAATTCGAACGATTCGATAGCGACATCCTCGGCGAAAGACCTCCGCCCTCGCTGGTAATCTGGCAGGTCGGAACGAACGCGGTTTTCCGAAAGACCCACAAGATCGCGGAGACTGCCAACTTCATCAACAAGGGGCTGAGGAAGTTGGCAGGAAACGATTTTGACGTCCTGTTGATGGACCCGCAATATGTCACCGCAATGCTGCGAGACGACTGTGCCGACGACTCGAAGCAAATGGTATCGCTGATTGCGGCAGCAGCCGAAAATGCCAAGGTCAACCTGTTTCGACGCTGGGCGCTGATGCGGCATTGGCACGTTCACAACAACGTTGCACTGCCCGACATGATCGATCCATCTGATCAACCCGACCAGCTCCATCAAAACGACTGGAGCACCATGTTGATATCACAGGCTCTGGTCACCGCGATCACACGGAGGGTCGCCACTGCGGCCGGCTCGTAAGACTATCGATCGAGCAGATTAGCTAAAATTTTCTGTACTTCCGTAAACCGATGGCAGAATGACGCGGTTAGAGTGGGTGCTTCGACATCCAAGGGGCCAGAGCATTGCCATGCGAAATCTGCCTGATCACGGTCTACCGCTCGTTCAACTCAAGGAGCAGCGTCGCGACCTCGTTGTTGCTCTGCAAAATCGCAACGGCCCGGTGACGGGCTGGGAGCTGATGCAGATCGCCGCGATTCAGCAGGCGATCCAGGCCTTCGAGGACGTCATCGCCGACCTCGATGCCGAGCTGGAAGCTGCCGCCTGACGTCAGGCACGCGACAGGTCCAGCCAGGCGGCGCGGCAGGACAGCATCTGCTCGATTTCGATCAGGCCTGTAGGTAGCGCTGTTTCAGCTCCGCGCGCTCAGCGGTACCGAGGCCGAGCCCGTCCCTGAAATAGCTTTCGAGATCGCCATACTGGGCGTTGACGGCGTCGAAGCCGGCTGCGAGGAAAGAGGATTCCACCGATCCGATTGCCTGCCTGACATCGACCGGCAAATCGGGGGCGGAGTTGGGATCGCGGCGATAGTAGCTGTTGGTGAGGAGATAATCCTCCGAGATCACCTTCTGCGGCACGCCGAGCGCGTTCAGGATCAGCGCGCAGGCAAAGCCGGTGCGGTCCTTGCCTGCGGTGCAATGGATCACCAGCGGCGCGGTGTCCGCAAGTATTTGCGCGAACAGCTCGCGGAAACTATGCGTGTTAAGGCGTACATAACCACGATAGGATTCACGCATGATCTCCAGCGCATCCGCTGAGGACAGCGCGCGTGCCTGAAGCTTTGCCCGGAGTGCTGCGACCACGGTCGGCTCGATCGGCAGCGAGTGCACATCGATCTCCTCGACGACGCAGGCGGCAGCCACGCGCTCCTGCACGCCGCGGAAATCGAACGCGCTTTTGACGCCGAGGCCGCGCACGACCTTGACGTCCTGTTCGGTCAAATGACCGAGATGGTTGGAGCGGAATATCCGCCGCCATTTCAGCGCGCGGCCATCGGCTGTCGGATAACCGCCGAGATCGCGGAAATTGCTGGCGCCTTCGAGCTTGAGGTGACGGGGAGGGAGGTCTGTCATCGGCATGAGCTTAAGCCATCGTCTGCGGCGGAGAAATGACCATGCGCGCGGTTGGCAGCGCGGTTTCGCTCTGCTCTATACTGTAGTCCGCAGGGGCGTTGTATGAGCAGATATCGGAATATTGCTATCGGCGCGGCAGCCGCCGGAATGATCGGCAGCTTTGTACCGTTCTTTGCACCGCTTTTCGCGCAGACAACGTCGTTCCGGAGTTATCGTTGCGCTGACGGCACTCAATTCATCGTCGCCAGCTATCCCTATGATCCCCGTATCTATCTGCAGATCGATGGCGGGCCAGTGATGCTTAAGCGGCGGTTTTCGATATCGGGGAGCCGCTCTTCGGGCGGCGGTGTCATCTTGAAGTTCGCTCGAACAGGACGGACGACGGTGAAGCATCCCGGAAGGCCGGAAACGGCGTGCCAGCCCACCTGACGCTTTGGCGCAGCAAACCTGACGCTTCGGCGCAGCAAAAAGGGCCGAAACAATCTCGTTTCGACCCTTTCTCAGTTCGCGAAGTCAGCCAAATGGTCGACCCGGCCTCGGCAAGGAGGCCATCGCTTCGGCGATCGGCGCCTCATCAGTGCTCCCAACTCGGCTTGAAGCCGGGCACGGCCTCTCTGATCGCCTCTTCGTGGTACCAGCTTCCGCTGCAAACGACCTCGTTCACACGCGGCGCGTTCTCGATCGTTGGTTGGGCTTCGGCGTAGCTTCGGCCGCCGAGACCCGCGCGGCCCCCGACCGGGAATTGATAGATCTTGGCAGACCCCTCGTTGTGAATTGCACTCATTGGTAGCTCCTTGAGCCGCAACGCGTAGGCTGATGGTGCGCCCGACTCGTTCTCCGGTGGTTACCAAACTCGATATCGTTCACCGCGTTGCGGCTGCAATGTGATTAAACCGTAGTCAGTTACTGCATATTTTGTGGGCATTTGCGTCGTTGCCTTCCGCGAGGCAGGTTTCGTCTGGCTAACGCTTGGGCGAGACCGAAGGTCACCGGCCCCGCTCGATCGGGGCGCCCGGACGGCGCTGGGGTGTGGCGCGGCTTTAATCGCCCAGCCCGACGATGGAGGCGACTGGCGCGGAATCGAGCGGGAATCTAGCAATATCACTGCCATTTTGCCGCAGGCGTTCGAGGCGCCCCGCGCTGCTTTGCCGCACCCATGCCGCGACGACGAAGCTGTGGATCGCAGGGCCGAGGGCGCATTCCGCAGGGCCTCCCGCATTGCGGTGGCTGGCACGTTAAATGCTTTATGACAAATGGCTGAATATGGCCGGGTATGAGCGGGGAGCCATTTCCTTTCGGTTTTCCCGTCCTGACGAAGACGATCAACAGAGAGGATCAATGACGAAGTACAGGCTCGAGTACATCTGGCTCGACGGATACACACCGACGCCGAATTTGCGCGGCAAAACCCAGATCAAGGAATTCGCCTCCTTTCCGACGCTCGAACAGCTGCCGCTGTGGGGCTTTGACGGTTCGTCGACCATGCAGGCCGAAGGCCACAGCTCGGATTGCGTGCTCAAGCCCGTTGCCGTCTTCCCGGACGCCGCGCGCACCAATGGCGTGCTTGTCATGTGCGAAGTCATGATGCCGGACGGCAAGACCCCGCATCCGACCAACAAGCGCGCCACCATTCTCGATGACGAAGGCGCCTGGTTCGGCTTCGAGCAGGAGTACTTCTTCTACAAGGACGGTCGTCCGCTTGGCTTCCCGACGGAGGGCTATCCGGCGCCGCAGGGCCCGTACTACACCGGCGTCGGCTTCAAGAACGTCGGCAGCATCGCCCGCCAGCTGGTGGAAGAGCATCTGGACCTCTGTCTCGCGGCTGGCATCAACCACGAAGGCATTAACGCGGAGGTCGCGAAGGGCCAGTGGGAGTTCCAGATCTTCGGCAAGGGCTCCAAGACCTGCGCCGACCAGATGTGGATGGCGCGCTACCTGATGATGCGCTTGTGCGAGAAGCACGGCATCGACATCGAATGGCACTGCAAGCCGCTCGGCGACACCGACTGGAACGGGTCGGGCATGCACGCCAACTTCTCGACCAAGTATATGCGCGAAGTCGGCGGCAAGGATTATTTCGAAGCGCTGATGAAGCAGTTCGATAAAAACATCCACGACCACATCGCGGTTTATGGTCCGGACAACGACAAGCGTCTGACCGGCAAGCACGAGACGGCGCCGTGGAACAAGTTCAGCTACGGCGTGGCCGATCGCGGTGCTTCGATCCGCGTTCCGCACTCCTTCGTCAACAACGGCTACAAGGGCTATCTGGAAGACCGCCGTCCGAACTCGCAAGGCGACCCCTACCAGATCGCTTCGCAGATCCTGAAGACGATC
>Ga0157369_10003889_pt1 | contig 17724 bp, 12 predicted proteins | sample C25metaG_FD_113461 | JGI IMG/M metagenome (GOLD analysis project Ga0157369, IMG submission 113461) | Corn rhizosphere microbial communities from Kellogg Biological Station, Michigan, USA - C2-5 metaG | ecosystem: Host-associated > Plants > Roots > Rhizosphere > Soil | place: USA: Michigan... | reverse complement strand
GGCAAATTCGAGCGCACCAAGCCGCACGTGAACGTGGGTACGATCGGTCACGTGGACCACGGCAAGACGACGCTGACGGCGGCGCTGACGAAGGTCGGGGCGGAGCGGTTCGGCGGCGAGTTCAAGGCGTACGACCAGATCGATGCGGCGCCGGAAGAGAAGGCGCGCGGCATCACGATCTCGACGGCGCACGTGGAATACGAAAGCCCGAACCGTCACTACGCGCACGTGGACTGCCCGGGCCACGCGGACTACGTGAAGAACATGATCACGGGAGCGGCGCAGATGGACGGCGCGATCCTGGTGTGTTCGGCGGCGGACGGTCCGATGCCGCAGACGCGCGAGCACATCCTGCTGGCGCGGCAGGTAGGCGTGCCGTACGTGGTGGTGTACATGAACAAGTGCGACATGGTCGACGACGCCGAGCTGCTCGAGCTGGTCGAGATGGAAGTGCGCGACCTGCTGACCAAGTACGAGTTTCCGGGCGACAAGACGCCGATCGTGAAGGGTTCGGCGCTCAAGGCGCTGGAAGGCGACCAGGGCGAACTGGGCGTGCCGTCGATCGTGAAGCTGGTCGAGGCGCTGGACACGTATATTCCGGAGCCGGTGCGGGTGCTGGACAAGCCGTTCCTGCTGCCGGTGGAGGACGTGTTCTCGATTTCCGGACGCGGAACGGTGGTGACCGGCCGTGTCGAGCGCGGGATCGTGAAGGTGGGAGACGAAATCGAGATCGTGGGCATCAAGCCGACGCAGAAGACGACGTGCACGGGCGTGGAGATGTTCCGCAAGCTGCTGGACGAAGGAAGAGCCGGAGACAACGTCGGTGTTCTTCTTCGCGGCACCAAGCGCGACGAAGTCGAGCGCGGCCAGGTGCTGTGCAAGCCGGGCAGCATCACGCCGCACACGGACTTCGAGTCGGAAGTCTATGTGCTGAGCAAGGAAGAAGGCGGGCGTCACACGCCGTTCTTCAAGGGCTACCGTCCGCAGTTTTATTTCCGGACGACGGACGTGACGGGCGCGGTGGAACTGCCGGCGGGCGTGGAGATGGTCATGCCGGGCGACAACATCAAGATGGTGGTGAGCCTGATCCACCCGATCGCGATGGAAGAGGGTCTGCGCTTCGCGATTCGCGAAGGCGGCCGTACGGTCGGCGCGGGCGTGGTGGCGAAAATCATCAAGTGAGATGGAGTCGCTGCTCTATTGAAGAGTCCGGCAGGATGCCGGTTTGATCTTCGCCGCCAGGAAGACGGCTGAAATAAATCATCAACACGCCAGTAGCTCAATTGGCAGAGCAGCGGTCTCCAAAACCGCAGGTTGGGGGTTCGAGTCCCTCCTGGCGTGCCAATTGACGGTTTGAGTGGTTGTCGACGAAATCAGACTTATGAATGCAAAGGTTGAACAAGCTGGAAACAGCGCAGTGGACGTGGCGAAACTCACGCTGGCGTTGATCGTCATCGCCGCCGGAGTCGTTGCCTATTACTGGTTCAACGACCTGGCCACCTGGCAGCGCCTGTTCATCCTGCTCGGCGGTCTGCTGGTGGGCGGTGCGATCGGTTTCTTCACGCGCGCCGGACAGTCCTTGCGCAACTTTCTGGCCGAGTCACAGTTCGAGTTGCGCAAGGTCGTGTGGCCAACGCGCCAGGAAACGATGCAGACGACGCTGGTCATCATCGTTGTCGTCATCATTCTGAGCCTGTTGCTGGGCCTGATCGATCTGTTCCTGAAGTGGGCGATTCTGGATCACCTGCTCAAGCTCGGCAGATAGCGTTTGTTGAAAAGCCAGGCCAGGACGGCCGGCTTTGATTTTTGCGGCCAGGGATTAGTGCAGCAGTACGGCTCGGCCCCGGACGGCCGGCCTTTGATTCGCGCATGGACGAGCACTTTTGAACAGCCAGGCCAGGACGGCCGGGCTTCCGACTTTTGCGATCCGGACGATCGCAGGTAAACGGTAAACAAACGAAATGGCAAAGCGCTGGTACGTCGTCCACGCCTACTCGGGCTTCGAGCATCAGGTCGAGCGCACGCTCAAGGAGCGTATTGCGCGCGCCTCGATGCAGGACAAGTTCGGCGACGTGCTGGTGCCGACCGAGGAAGTCATCGAGATGCGCGGCGGCCAGAAACGCCGCAGCGAGCGCAAGTTCTTCCCCGGTTACGTGCTCGTGCAGATCGAGACGAACCAGGAAGGCAAGGCGCCGACGATCGACGACGAATCGTGGCACCTGATCAAGGAAACGCCGAAGGTAATGGGCTTTATCGGCGGCACCGCCGACCGCCCGCTGCCGATCAAGGACAGCGAGGCCGATGCGATCCTGCAGCGCGTGCAGGAAGGCGTCGAGAAGCCGCGGCCGAAAGTCCTGTTCGAGCCGGGCGAGATGGTGCGCGTGACCGACGGTCCGTTCAACGACTTCAACGGCGTGGTCGAGGAAGTCAACTACGAGAAGAGCCGCCTGCGCGTGGCGGTGCTGATTTTCGGGCGTTCGACGCCGGTGGAACTGGAATTTGGTCAGGTCGAGAAGGCCTGATTGGGAGGGCCCTCGGCCCTGGCTCAACGAAAGGAGGAGTCCCGCAGCCCGAAAGGGCGTGCAGACGCTAGAACTCCAGGAGAAAGAAGATGGCAAAGAAAGTAGTCGGTTACATCAAGCTGCAGGTGAAGGCCGGTCAGGCCAACCCCTCGCCGCCGGTCGGTCCCGCGCTCGGTCAGCGCGGCCTGAACATCATGGAATTCTGCAAGGCGTTCAACGCCGCGACGCAGAAGGTCGAGCCGGGTCTGCCGATTCCGGTCATCATCACCGCGTATTCCGATCGCAGCTTCACGTTCATCATGAAGACGCCGCCGGCGTCGATCCTGTTGAAGAAGGCCGCGGGCATCGAGTCGGGCAGCAAGCGCCCGAATACCGAGAAGGTCGGCAAGGTCACACGCAAGCAGCTCGAAGAGATCGCCAAGACCAAGATGGCCGATCTGACGGCGGCCGACATGGATGCCGCGGTGCGCACCATCGCCGGCAGCGCCCGCAGCATGGGCCTGGTGACGGAGATCTGACCATGAAAATCAGCAAACGATTCAAGGCTATGCAGAACAAGGTTGCCCCGGGCAAGACCTATGCGGTCGACGAGGCGCTGAAGATCGTCAAGGACAACGCCAAGACGAAGTTCGTCGAGTCGGTTGACGTGGCCATCCGCCTCGGCATCGACGCGAAGAAATCGGACCAGGGCGTGCGCGGCTCCACGCTGCTGCCGCACGGCACCGGCAAGACCGTGCGCGTGGCGGTGTTCTGCCCGGCTGGCGAGAAAGCCGAGGCAGCGAAAGCCGCCGGCGCCGATGCAGTCGGCATGGAAGACCTGGCCGAGAAAATGCAGGGCGGCGACTTGAATTACGGCCGCGTCATCGCCACTCCTGATGCCATGCGCGTTGTCGGCAAGCTGGGCCAATTGCTGGGTCCGCGCGGACTCATGCCCAATCCCAAGGACGGCTCGGTCACCGCCGACGTCGTCACCGCGATCAAGAACGCCAAGGCCGGGCAGGTCAAGTACCGCAACGACAAGGCCGGCATCGTTCATTGCTCGATCGGCAAGGTGAATTTCGAAGTCGGTGCCCTGAAGGACAACCTGCACGCGTTGCTGGCTGACCTGATGAAGGCCAAGCCGGCCTCGTCGAAGGGCGTGTTCCTGCAGAAGGTATCGGTGTCGAGCACGATGGGTCTGGGCGTCACGCTGGATCAGGCCTCGTTGCCGCTGTAAATCTTCAACCCTCTCCCGATGGGAGAGGGCGGGGTGAGGGTCGGGACATTTGTCGGACTCGATAAGTGACCCAGCCCTCATCCGGCGCTTCGCGCCACCTTCTCCCGGTGGGAGAAGGAAAGACAATTTTGAGGGCGTCCGGAATCAGTGATGAGCCGGAAGCCGTCAAAGACCGCAGGTGGTCGAGTGTCGTGGCAAGGATGCACTCGCAGGGCTGAGAGCCAGAAGCGAGCGGCGCAAGATCTTAATCGGCAGGGAAACCAGCCTGCGCAGATGGTGATGCCCGTACGAGATTTTTCGAACGGCCACCAGTTCGGCGTCGCGAGATGCCAGCGAGTCCTTGGGAAATGGATTCGTCGAGATTCGGATCGGTCGGGCGCATCGATGCGCGAAGCCGGTCCAAGTTCGGAAGCTAGCAATGGCACTCAATCTTGAGCAAAAGAAAGTCGTCGTTGCCGAACTGGCGAATGTGGCCGCCAAGGCTCACTCGTTGGTCGCCGCCGAGTATGCCGGTCTTACCGTGGAGCAGCTCACGTCGCTGCGCAAGAAGGCGCGTGATTCCAAGGTGTTCGTGAAAGTCGCGAAGAACACCCTGGTCTCGCGTGCGGTAGAGGGTACGGACTACGCCTGCGTCAAGGACGCACTCGTAGGCCCGATGCTCTACGCCTTCTCCGAGGAGGATCCGGGTGCTGCAGGCCGGTTGATCAAGGAGTTTTCCAAGGCGAATGAAAAGCTGGTCGCCAAGGTTGTTGCGATCGGTGGGCAGATGTATCCGGGCTCTCATGTCGAGAGGCTGGCTTCGTTGCCGACCCGCGAACAGGCCTTGTCGATTCTCGCCGGCCTCATGTTGCAGCCTGCCACCATGCTCGCGCGCGTCATGGCGGAGCCCGCGTCCAAGGTGGCGCGAGTGCTCAACCAAATCGCCGAGCAGAAGAAGGCAGCTGCCTGAGCCGTCACCGCATCGTCTACGGCATAACTGAAACCGTTCAATAAATCTTGGAGTTATTTCAATGTCTCTCAGCAACGAACAAATCATCGAAGCAATCGCTTCCAAGCCGCTCATCGAAGTCATGGACCTGGTCAAGGCGTTCGAGGAAAAGTTTGGCGTGTCCGCCGCCGCTCCGGTGGCAGTGGCCGCCGCCGGTGGCGCCGCTGCAGCCGCCCCGGTCGAAGAGAAGACCGAATTCACCGTCGCGCTGAAGGCGACCGGCGAGAAGAAGGTCGAAGTGATCAAGGCGGTACGCGCGATCACCGGCCTGGGCCTGAAGGAAGCCAAGGACCTGGTCGAGTCCGCTCCGGCGACCGTCAAGGAAGCCGTGAACAAGGATGACGCCGCGAAGTTCAAGAAGGAACTGGAAGCCGCTGGCGCGACCGTCGAGATCAAGTGACGCAGGATGCCGTCATCCCGGCCAGTACACGGATCACGGTGAGCCGGGATTCCAGGTGTGGATCCCGGCATCCCGTGCAGGCCATGGATGGTCGATGACACGGGACCAGTTTCCTGGGTCCCGGATCATTCGTGCTGGATCCAGAGTTTTTGATAATCGGAAGTATTGATCAATATTCGAAAAGTCACTGGATTCCGGCTTGCGCCGGAATGACGACCCAGAGCCTGGGGGCGCGAGCCCCCGGGCTTCGGTCGTTGTTGCATCGGGCCGTGAAGGGTGAGCTGTGAAATAGACGCCGGTTGCGTCGACGATTTACAGCTGACCCTTCGCGATTCCTTCCTCCCCGACTGGCGTTCGCCTGCCGGTCACGCAAAACCTAGGTGGTGCTCACCATGAGTTATTCGTTCACCGAAAAGAAGCGCATCCGCAAGGACTTCGGCAAGCGTCCCGTCGTGCTCGACGTGCCGCCGCTGCTGGCCATCCAGACCGACTCCTATCGCGAGTTCCTGCAGGAAGCCATCGCCGGCAATCATCGTGCGGATCGCGGCCTGCATGCCGCGCTGAAATCGGTGTTTCCGATATCCAGTTATTCGGGCAATGCTGCACTCGAGTACGTGAGCTATCGCCTGGGCGATCCGCCGTTCGACGAACGCGAGTGCCGTTCGCGCGGCATGAGCTACGGCGCGCCGCTGCGCGTGCTCGTGCGCCTGGTCATCTACGACAAGGACAGCCCGGCCAGCAACAAGGCCGTCAAGTATGTGAAGGAGCAGGAGGTCTACATGGGCGAACTGCCGCTCATGACCGAGACCGGCACCTTCATCATCAACGGCACCGAGCGCGTCATCGTCTCGCAGCTGCACCGTTCGCCTGGCGTGTTCTTCGATCACGACCGCGGCAAGACGCACAGCTCGGGCAAGCTGCTGTATTCGGCGCGCATCATCCCTTATCGCGGCTCGTGGCTCGACTTCGAATTCGATCCGAAGGACGCGCTTTTCACGCGCATCGACCGTCGCCGCAAGCTGCCGGTCACGGTGTTGCTGCGCGCGCTCGGCTACAACAACGAGCAGATCCTCGACATCTTCTTCGAGAAGAACGTCTTCCATCTGGACAAGAAGGAAGGCGCCAAGCTCGAGCTGATCGCCGAGCGCCTGCGCGGCGAAACGCTGAACTTCGACCTGCGCTCCGGCGACAAGGTCATCGTCGAGGCGGGCAAGCGCGTGACTGCGCGCCATGTGCGCGAGCTGCACACGGCGAAGCTGCGGAACCTGGAAGTGCCCGACGAGTACCTGGTCGGCCGCATCCTCGCGCACGACATCGTCGACAAGAAGACCGGCGAGCTGCTGGCTGCGGCCAACAGCGAACTGGACCTGGCGCACCTGGAGAACTTCCGCAAGGCCGGCGTCGACCAGATCGGCACGCTTTACGTCAACGATCTGGACCGCGGTCCGTACATCTCGAACACGCTGCGCATCGATCCGACCAAGACGCAGCTCGAGGCGCTGGTCGAAATCTATCGCATGATGCGTCCGGGCGAGCCGCCGACCAAGGAAGCGGCGCAAAACCTGTTCTTCAACCTGTTCTTCACGTTCGAGCGCTACGACCTGTCGAGCGTCGGCCGCATGAAGTTCAACCGCCGTGTCGGCCGCAAGGAAATCACCGGCACCGGCGTGCTGTACGACTCGCAGTACTTCGGCATGCGCAATGACGAGGATTCCAAGAACCTCGTCAAGAAGCTCGGCGGCACGTCGGACATCCTCGATGTGCTCAAGGTGCTGATTGAAATCCGCAACGGCCGCGGCACGGTCGACGACATCGATCACTTGGGCAACCGTCGCGTGCGGTCGGTCGGAGAAATGGCCGAGAACGTGTTCCGCATCGGCCTGGTGCGCGTCGAGCGCGCGGTCAAGGAGCGTTTGTCGCTGGCCGAGGCCGAAGGCCTCACGCCGCAGGACCTGATCAACGCCAAGCCGGTCGCCGCCGCGATCAAGGAATTCTTCGGCTCCTCGCAGCTGTCGCAGTTCATGGACCAGAACAATCCGCTGAGCGAAGTCACGCACAAGCGCCGTGTCTCGGCGTTGGGCCCGGGCGGCCTGACGCGCGAGCGCGCCGGCTTCGAAGTGCGCGATGTGCACCCGACGCATTACGGCCGCGTCTGCACGATCGAGACGCCGGAGGGCCCGAACATCGGCCTGATCAATTCGCTCGCCGTCTATGCGCGCACCAACTCGTACGGCTTCCTCGAGACGCCGTACCGCAAGGTCGCGAACGGCAAGGTCACCGACAAGGTCGAATACCTGTCGGCAATCGAGGAGGGCGAATTCGTCATCGCCCAGGCCAACTCGATCATGAACAAGGACGGCAGCTTCGCCGAGGACTTCGTCGCCTGCCGCTTCAAGGGCGAGTCCGAACTGCGTCACGCGAACGAGATCCAGCTGATGGACGTTTCGCCGATGCAGACCGTCTCGGTCGCGGCGGCGCTGGTGCCGTTCCTCGAGCATGACGACGCGAACCGCGCGCTGATGGGCGCGAACATGCAGCGCCAGGCCGTGCCGACGCTGCGCTCGCAGACGCCGCTGGTCGGAACCGGCATCGAGCGCCCGGTGGCGCGCGATTCGGGCGTGACCGCGGTTGCCCGTCGCGGCGGCCAGATCGACCAGGTCGACGCCGGCCGCATCGTCGTGCGCGTGCACGAGAAGGAAGTCGGCGACAACGACGCCGGCGTGGACATCTACACGCTGACCAAGTACACGCGTTCGAACCAGAACACCTGCATGAACCAGCGTCCGCTGGTCAATGTCGGCGATGTGGTGGCGAAGGGCGACGTGCTGGCCGACGGTCCGTCGACGGATCTCGGCGAGCTTGCGCTCGGCCAGAACATGCTGGTCGCGTTCATGCCGTGGAACGGCTACAACTTCGAAGACTCGATCCTGATCTCCGAGCGCGTCGTGCAGGAGGACCGCTACACGACGATCCACATCGAGGAACTGACCTGCGTCGCGCGCGACACGAAGCTCGGGCCGGAAGAGATCACGGCCGACATCCCGAACGTCGGCGAACAGGCGCTCGCGCGCCTCGACGAGAGCGGTGTCGTCTACATCGGCGCCGAGGTCAAGGCCGGCGACATCCTGGTCGGCAAGGTCACGCCGAAGGGCGAGAGCCAGCTGACACCGGAAGAAAAGCTGCTGCGTGCGATCTTCGGCGAGAAGGCTTCCGACGTGAAGGACAGCTCTCTGCGCGTGCCGCCCGGCATGGACGGCACCGTCATCGACGTGACCGTATTCACGCGTGACGGCATCGAGAAGGACAAGCGCGCGCTGCAGATCGAGCAGATGGAGATCAAGCGCATCAAGAAGGACTTCGACGACCAGTTCCGCATTCTCGAAGGCGCGATCTACCAGCGCCTGCGCGGTCAGCTTATCGGCGCGGTCGCGAACGGCGGGCCGGCCGGCATCAAGAAGGGCGCGGCGATCACGGCCGAGTACCTCGACGGCCTGAAGAAGGACGAGTGGTTCGCGCTGCGCATGAAGGAAGAAGACACGGCCGAGTTGCTCGAAAGGGCGCAGCAGCAGGTCGCCGAGCACAAGGCCGAGTTCGACAAGCGTTTCAAGGACAAGCAGGCCAAGATCACCGCCGGCGACGACCTCGCCCCGGGCGTGCTGAAGATGGTAAAGGTATACCTGGCCGTCAAGCGCCGCATCCAGCCGGGTGACAAGATGGCCGGCCGCCACGGCAACAAGGGCGTCGTCTCGATGATCGTTCCGGTCGAGGACATGCCGCACATGGCCAACGGCCAGTCGGTCGACATCGTGCTCAATCCGCTCGGCGTGCCGTCGCGAATGAACATCGGCCAGATCCTCGAGACGCATCTGGGCTGGGCCGCGAAGGGCCTGGGCGAAAAGATCCAGCTGATGATCGAGGCGAGCGAAAAGGTCGCCGAACTGCGCAAGTTCCTCGACCAGATCTACAACCACGACAAGGAAGTGTTCGGCCAGCGCATCAACCTGAAGTCGCTGACCGACGACGAGATCGTCGCGCTCTCGAACAACCTGCAGAAGGGAGTGCCGATGTCGACGCCGGTGTTCGACGGCGCCCACGAAAGCGAGATCAAGGCGATGCTCAAGCTCGCCGGTCTGCCGGAGTCGGGCCAGACGATGCTGATCGATGGTCGCACCGGCGAGGAGTTCGATCGTCCGGTCACCGTCGGCTACATGCACATGCTCAAGCTGAACCATCTGGTCGACGACAAGATGCATGCGCGCTCGACCGGTCCGTACTCGCTCGTCACGCAGCAGCCGCTCGGCGGCAAGGCGCAGTTCGGCGGCCAGCGCTTCGGCGAAATGGAAGTCTGGGCACTCGAGGCCTATGGTGCGGCCTATACGCTGCAGGAAATGCTGACGGTGAAGTCCGACGACGTGCCGGGCCGCAACCAGATGTACAAGAACATCGTCGACGGCAACCACGAGATGGCTGCGGGCATGCCGGAATCCTTCAACGTGTTGGTGAAGGAAATCCGCTCGCTGGCGATCAACATGGAGCTGGAGGAACACTAAGACGGCAGGAGTGAGGTCGCGCGCCTTGCGGCGCGCTCGTGAGGAGTAAGGGAAAGCAACAATTCCCGACATCTCACGAGGTCGCGAAGCGACCGATCTCACAAGCTCGCGCAGCGAGCGACCTTGCGTTGCGGCCTTCCTCGACTACAGATTCCTCCTTTCGGAGAAAGAAATGAAAGACTTGCTCAACCTGTTCAACCAGCAGCGCCAGTCGCTCGACTTCGACTCGATCAAGATCGCCCTGGCGTCGCCGGAGCTGATCCGTTCATGGTCGTTCGGCGAGGTCAAGAAGCCCGAGACGATCAACTACCGCACCTTCAAGCCCGAGCGTGACGGCCTGTTCTGCGCGGCGATCTTCGGGCCGATCAAGGACTACGAGTGCCTGTGCGGCAAGTACAAGCGCATGAAGCATCGCGGCGTCGTCTGCGAGAAGTGCGGCACCGAAGTCACGCTGACCAAGGTGCGCCGCGAGCGCATGGGGCACATCGAACTGGCGTCGCCGACCGCGCACATCTGGTTCCTCAAGTCGCTGCCGTCGCGCATCGGCCTGATGCTGGACATGACGCTGCGCGATATCGAGCGCATCCTCTACTTCGAAGCCTATGTCGTGGTCGATCCGGGTCTGACCTCGCTGCAGCGCGCGCAGTTGCTGACCGAGGAGCAGTACCTGCAGGCCGTCGAGGAGCATGGCGACGAGTTCGACGCGCGCATGGGCGCCGAAGCCGTCTACGAACTGCTCAAGACGATCGACCTCAACGCCGAACTGATCCGCCTGCGCGAGGAAATCGCCAGCACGAATTCGGAGACCAAGTTGAAGCGCCTGTCCAAGCGCATCAAGCTGGTCGAGGCGTTCATCGAATCCGGCAACCGTCCGGAATTCATGGTCATGACCGTGCTGCCGGTGCTGCCGCCTGACCTGCGTCCGCTCGTGCCGCTCGATGGCGGCCGCTTCGCGACGTCGGATCTGAACGACCTGTACCGCCGCGTCATCAACCGCAACAACCGCCTCAAGCGCCTGCTCGAGCTCAACGCGCCGGACATCATCGTGCGCAATGAAAAGCGCATGCTGCAGGAAGCGGTCGACGCGTTGATGGACAACGGCCGCCGCGGCCGCGCGATCACCGGCACGAACAAGCGTCCGCTCAAGTCGCTGGCCGACATGATCAAGGGCAAGCAGGGCCGTTTCCGCCAGAACCTGCTCGGCAAGCGCGTCGACTACTCCGGCCGTTCGGTCATCGTGGTCGGTCCGACGCTGAAGCTGCACGAGTGCGGCCTGCCGAAGAAGATGGCGCTGGAACTGTTCAAGCCGTTCATCTTCTCCAAGCTGCAGCGCCGTGGCCTGGCCACGACGATCAAGGCGGCGAAGAAGCTGGTCGAGCGCGAGAGCGCCGAGGTGTGGGACATCCTCGAGGAAGTCATCCGCGAGCATCCTGTGCTGCTGAACCGCGCGCCGACGCTGCATCGCCTCGGCATCCAGGCGTTCGAGCCGGTGCTGGTCGAAGGCAAGGCGATCCAGTTGCATCCGCTGGTCTGCACCGCGTTCAACGCCGACTTCGACGGCGACCAGATGGCCGTGCATGTGCCGCTGTCGCTCGAAGCGCAGCTGGAAGCGCGCGCGCTGATGATGTCGTCGAACAACATCCTGTCGCCGGCGAATGGCGATCCGATCATCGTGCCGACGCAGGACGTCGTGCTCGGTCTGTATTACATGACGCGCGAGCTGGTGAACGCCAAGGGCGAGGGCATGGTATTCGCCAATCTCGCCGAAGTGCATCGTGCCTACCAGAACCACGCCGTGGAGCTGCACGCCAAGATCAAGGTGCGCATCCACGAGATCGAGATCGACGAGCAGAAGAACCGCAGCGAGAAGACGTCCATCGTCGAGACGGCGGTCGGCCGCGCGTTGCTGGCGGAAATCCTGCCGGTCGGCCTGCCGTTCGCGCTGATCAACATCGTGCTGACCAAGAAGGCGATTTCCGGCCTGATCAACCAGTGCTATCGCCGCCTGGGTCTGAAGGACACGGTCGTGTTCGCCGACCAGCTTATGTACATGGGCTTCCACTACGCCACGCGAGCCGGCATCTCGATCGGCATCGACGACATGAAGATCCCGGCTGAAAAGAAGGCGATTCTCGAAAGCGCCGAGAAGGACGTGACCGAGATCCAGGAGCAGTTCTCCTCGGGCCTGGTCACGGCCGGCGAGCGCTACAACAAGGTGGTCGACATCTGGTCGCGCACGAACGAACTGGTCGCCGGCGCGATGATGAAGGGCATCGGCGTCGACAAGGTCAAGAACGCCAAGGGCGAGCTGGTCGAGCAGAAGTCGATGAACTCGCTGTTCATCATGGCCGACTCCGGTGCGCGCGGTTCCGCGGCGCAGATCCGCCAGCTGGCGGGCATGCGCGGCCTGATGGCGCGTCCAGACGGTTCGATCATCGAGACGCCGATCAAGGCGAACTTCCGTGAAGGCCTCGACGTGCTGCAGTACTTCAACTCGACCCACGGCGCACGCAAGGGCCTGGCCGATACCGCGCTGAAGACGGCGAACTCCGGCTACCTGACGCGGCGCCTGGTCGACGTGGCGCAGGACGTGGTCGTCACCGAGCCGGATTGCGGCACGATGCACGGCCTGACCATGGCGCCGATCGTCGAAGGCGGCGATGTCGTGGAGCCGCTGAAAGACCGCGTGCTCGGCCGCATCGTGGCGTCCGACGTCTATGCGCCCGGCAACGAAGACGCGCCGCTGATCACGCGCAACACGCTGCTCGACGAGAAGCTGGTCGAAAAGCTCGAGGCGGCCGGCGTGCAGAACATCCTGGTGCGCTCGCCGATCACCTGCGAGTCGGGCTTCGGCGTCTGCGCGCATTGCTACGGTCGCGACCTGGCGCGTGGCCACCTGGTCAACATCGGCGAAGCGGTCGGCGTCATCGCCGCGCAGTCGATCGGCGAACCGGGCACGCAGCTGACGATGCGCACGTTCCACATCGGTGGTGCCGCTTCGCGTGCCGCCGCGGTGGATAACGTGCAGGTCAAGACGACCGGCGCGCTGAAGCTCAACAACCTCAAGACCGTGCATCATGCGCAGGGCCACTGGGTCGCGGTATCGCGCTCCGGCGAACTGTCGGTCATGGATACGCACGGCCGCGAGCGCGAGCGCTACAAGGTGCCGTACGGCGCCGTGATCAATGTCAAGGACGGGGCTTCCGTCAAGGCCGGCCAGATCGTCGCGACGTGGGATCCGCACACCCACCCGATTGTTTCGGAAGTCGCCGGCCGCGTGCGCTTCATCGACTTCATCGATGGCATCACCGTGCAGCAGCAGACCGACGAGTTGACCGGCCTGGAAAGCAACGTCGTCACCGATCCCAAGCGCCGCGGCACGCAGGCCAAGGATCTGCGTCCGACCGTGCGCCTGGAGGACAAGAAGGGCAAGGATCTCAAGTTGCCCGGCACCGATATTCCGGCGCAGTACTTCCTGCCGGCAGGAGCGATCATCTCGCTGCAGGACGGCGCGGAAGTCGGCGTCGGCGACGTGGTTGCGCGTATTCCGCAGGAAACCTCGAAGACCCGCGACATCACCGGCGGTCTGCCGCGCGTTGCCGACCTGTTCGAGGCGCGCAAGCCGAAGGAACCGGCGATCCTCGCCGAGGTCTCCGGCATCGTCAGCTTCGGCAAGGACACCAAGGGCAAGCAGCGCCTGGTCATCAAGGATGCCGACGGTGACGATCACGAGGAGCTGATTCCAAAGTGGCGTCAGGTCATCGTGTTCGAAGGCGAGCATGTCGAGAAGGGCGAGACCGTCGTCGACGGCGAGCCGAACCCGCACGACATCCTGCGCCTGCTCGGCGTCGAGCCGCTGGCGGCCTACCTGGTCAAGGAAATCCAGGACGTCTACCGCCTGCAGGGCGTGCGCATCAACGACAAGCATATCGAGACGATCATTCGCCAGATGCTGCGCAAGGTGGAGATCAGCGATACCGGCGATACGCGCTACCTGCGCGGCGAGCAATCCGATCGCGTGCGCGTGGTCGAGGAAAACTCGCGTGCCCAGGTGCGCAACGAGCGGACCGCGGAATTCATCCCGATCCTGCTGGGCATCACCAAAGCGTCGCTGGCAACCGAGTCGTTCATTTCGGCCGCTTCGTTCCAGGAAACCACGCGCGTGCTGACCGAGGCTGCCGTACGCGGCACCCGCGATACGCTGCGCGGACTGAAGGAAAACGTCATCGTCGGCCGCCTCATCCCGGCTGGCACCGGACTGGCGTACCACGCCAAGCGCCGGCGCAAGCAGGGCGACCTGACCGATTCGGAGCTGCAGACGCTGCGGGGCGGTAGCGTGACGGAGTTCGTCGGCGAGGCACAGGGCGAAGGCTGAACAGGGCCCCCGAGCTCGGACCCGGGCCAGGCGTTGCGCCCGGGTCTCCAGGCAAGGACAAGCCCGGCCCTTGCAAGACGGGATAGGACCGGATAAAATTCCGCTTCTAACTCGCCCGTGTTGTCTGCGGGTGGATGTTATCGAGGCGTGAAAAGCGAGATGGGGGACAGGAAGTTCCTCGTGATCGCCAAACGGATTTTGGTGGACGGGGCCGTATTCGGCCGCTCCGCCGGGCGCCTAGAAACCATGCAATTGAACAGGCCGGACTTTGTCCCGGCCTGTTTTTTCGTCTCGAAGCTTTGTTGAAAGTGCGGCCAGGACGGCCGCTGCCTGATCATCAGGGACGAGCGAAAAAATCAGTGCGGCCGATGCGGCCGCGAAACCTGGAATTATCGAATGTCGACAGTCAATCAGTTGGTGCGCAAACCGCGGCGTGCGAAGACGTACAAGAGTGCGTCGCCGGCGCTGGAAAACTGCCCGCAACGCCGTGGCGTCTGCACGCGCGTCTACACGACGACGCCGAAGAAGCCGAATTCGGCCTTGCGCAAGGTCGCCAAGGTGCGCCTGACCAACGGTTTCGAAGTCATCAGCTACATCGGTGGCGAAGGCCACAACCTGCAGGAGCACTCGGTCGTGCTGATCCGCGGCGGCCGCGTGAAGGATCTGCCGGGCGTTCGCTACCACACGGTGCGCGGCTCGCTCGATGCGGCCGGCGTGACCAAGCGTCGGCAGAGCCGTTCCAAGTACGGCGCGAAGCGCCCGAAAGGCGCCTGATTAGACCTTTAGGAATATCGGACATCTATCATGTCGAGAAAAGGCAATACCCCAACCCGCGAGCTGCTGCCTGATCCGAAGCACGGAAGCCAGCTGATTTCCCGCTTCATCAACATGGTGATGAAGAGCGGCAAGAAGTCGGTGGCCGAAGGCATCGTCTACGGCGCAATCGACCAGATCGGCCAGAAGAACTCCACGCCGATCGAACTGGTGGAGAAGGCGCTGAGCAACGTGGCGCCGGCCGTCGAGGTGAAGTCCCGCCGCGTGGGTGGTGCGACCTACCAGGTGCCGGTGGAAGTGCGCTCGTCGCGCCGTCTGGCGCTGGCCATGCGCTGGGTGATCGAAGCGGCGCGCAAGCGCAGCGAGAACTCGATGCCGCGCAAGCTGGCCGCCGAACTGATGGAAGCCGCCGAAAATCGCGGCGCGGCGGTCAAGAAGCGCGAAGAGACGCACCGCATGGCGGAAGCCAACAAGGCGTTCTCGCACTACCGCTGGTAATTCGTTGCTTGTGCCGTCCTCCGTGACGGCAAAGAACAGACCGGCATCCATGCCGGACTTCTCACGAAAAGCGCGGCCCCGGATGGCTGCTTATGGAATCAGGGCTGGGAGCCCGAAACAGGTAAATTATGGCACGCATCACTCCAATCGACCGCTATCGTAACTTCGGCATCATGGCCCACATCGATGCAGGGAAGACTACGACCACGGAGCGCATCCTTTTCTACACCGGCGTCAATCACAAGATCGGCGAAGTGCATGAAGGCGCCGCGACGATGGACTGGATGGAACAGGAGCAAGAGCGCGGCATCACGATCACGTCCGCCGCGACGACCTGTTTCTGGAAGGGCATGGACCTGTCGTTTCCGGAACATCGCTTCAACATCATCGACACCCCGGGGCACGTCGACTTCACGATCGAAGTCGAGCGTTCCCTGCGCGTGCTCGACGGCGCCGTGTTCGTGCTGTGCGCCGTCGGCGGCGTGCAGCCGCAGTCCGAAACCGTATGGCGCCAGGCCAACAAGTACGGCGTGCCGCGCGTGGCGTTCGTCAACAAGATGGACCGCGCCGGCGCCGACTTCGACAAGGTCGTCGGCCAGCTCAAGTCGCGCCTGGGTGCAAACCCGGTGGCGATGCAGCTGCCGATCGGCGCCGAGGATCACTTCGAAGGCGTGGTCGACCTGCTCAAGATGAAGGCGATCCACTGGGACATGGAATCCCAGGGCATGAAGTTCGAGTACCGCGACATTCCCGCGAACCTGGCCGACAAGGCCGCGAAGGCGCGCGAGCACATGGTCGAGTCGGCTGCCGAGACTTCCGAAGAGCGCATGAACAAGTATCTCGAGAGCGGCGAACTCTCCGAGGCCGAAATCATCGACGGCATCCGTGCAGGCACGGTCGCCAACAAGATGATCCCGGTGTTCTGCGGCTCGGCGTTCAAGAACAAGGGCGTGCAGGCGATGCTGGATGGCGTGATCCGCTATCTGCCGGCGCCGTCGGATCGTCCGCCGGTCAAGGGCCTCGACGAAAACGACAAGGAAGACTCGCGCACGGCTGGCGACAGCGAGCCGTTCTCGGCGCTCGCGTTCAAGATTGCGACCGATCCGTATGTCGGCGCGCTGACGTTCTTCCGCGTCTACTCGGGCGTGCTCAATTCCGGCGACACCGTCTACAACCCGATCAAGGGTCGCAAGGAGCGTATCGGCCGTCTGCTGCAGATGCACGCGAACAATCGCGACGAGATCAAGGAAGTTCGCGCCGGTGACATCGCCGCGGCCGTGGGTCTGAAGGACGTCACGACCGGCGACACGCTGTGCGCGCAGGATCACCTGATCACGCTCGAGAAGATGATCTTCCCGGAGCCGGTGATCGCGATGGCGATCGAGCCGAAGACCAAGGGCGACCAGGAAAAGATGGGCGTTGCCCTGTCGCGTCTTGCACAGGAAGACCCGTCGTTCCGCGTGCGCTCGGACGAGGAGTCCGGCCAGACCATCATCGCCGGCATGGGCGAACTGCACCTGGACATCATCGTCGACCGCATGAAGCGCGAATTCAGCGTCGAGGCGAACGTCGGCAAGCCGCAGGTGGCCTACCGCGAAACGATCCGCAAGGCGGTCAAGCAGGAAGGCAAGTTCGTGCGCCAGTCCGGCGGTCGCGGCCAGTACGGCCACGTCGTGATCGAGATGGGCCCGCGCGAGCGCGGCGCCGGTTTCGAGTTCGAGAACGGCATCGTCGGCGGCGTGATTCCGAAGGAATACATCCCGGCGGTCGAAAAGGGCATTCGCGAGCAGCTCGGCAACGGCGTGCTGGCGGGGTTCCCGGTCGTCGACGTGTCGGTGAAGCTGATCGATGGTTCGTACCACGAAGTCGACTCGAACGAAATGGCGTTCAAGATCGCCGGCTCGATGGCGTTCAAGGAAGGTTTTGCCAAGGCCAGCCCGGTCCTGCTCGAGCCGATCATGAAGATCGAAGTCGTGACGCCCGAGGATTACATGGGCGACGTGATGGGCGATCTTTCGCGCCGGCGCGGCGTGCTGCAGGGCCAGGAAGACGGTCCGTCCGGCAAGACCATTGCCGCGCAGGTTCCGCTCGGCGAGATGTTCGGCTACGCGACCAGCCTGCGCTCGATGAGCCAGGGCCGCGCGACGTTCACGATGGAATTCGATCACTACGCCGAGGCGCCGACCAATATCGCCGAAGCAGTGATCAAGAAATCCTGATTTGATACAAACACATTCGTATACAACCTGACGGTTTGAGGTTTTAAGTCATGGCAAAAGGCAAATTCGAGCGCACCAAGCCGCACGTGAACGTGGGTACGATCGGTCACGTGGACCACGGCAAGACGACGCTGACGGCGGCGCTGACGAAGGTCGGGGCGGAGCGGTTCGGCGGCGAGTTC
>Ga0157369_10003886_pt1 | contig 17727 bp, 5 predicted proteins | sample C25metaG_FD_113461 | JGI IMG/M metagenome (GOLD analysis project Ga0157369, IMG submission 113461) | Corn rhizosphere microbial communities from Kellogg Biological Station, Michigan, USA - C2-5 metaG | ecosystem: Host-associated > Plants > Roots > Rhizosphere > Soil | place: USA: Michigan... | reverse complement strand
TTCTGCGCCACCATGTAGCCGACCTCGAAGCCCACGCCATATTGCTTCGAGGTCGTGCCCTCGCCCATCAGCACCGAGGTGACGATGCCGGCGTCCCACTTGCTCGCGAATTCCCAGGTCGCGCGGGCGCCGACGACCTGCGCGTGGTAGCGCGTGGAAAGCCCGTTGGAGTCGTCGCGCGACCACTTGGCCGCGTAGCGCCCGGAGACGAGGAACGGCCGGCGCGGCTGCCAGTCGGCATGCAGCGAGACGATCTGCGTCGAGGTCTTGAGGTCGACGCCGGGCACGGAGGCGTCGCGCTCCATGCGATGCTCGACTCGCCCCAGCGCGTTCCACCGGTTGGTCGCTGTGTCGCGCCAGGCGAAGCCCGCCTGCATTCTCTCGATGACGTGATCCCCCGCTCCTTCGGTGCGCGTCAGGTTATACGCGTTGCGCGCGAGGGCCGTCCAGTCCTGGTTGAGGCGCGCGGCGAGGCCGACGGTGAAGAGGAGCGAATCCTGGGTCTTGCCGTCGCGCACCTCGAGGCGCGTGCTGCCCTTCCAGCGGTCGCTGCCCGTGTACTCGAGGGCGAGCGCCACGGCGGTCGCCTCGTCCTGGCCGGTGCCGGCGATGGCGTGCACGCGCTCGAAGGTCGTGCCGAGCTTCATGCCCGGGGCGATCGTCCACAGGTTCTTGAGCCCCAGCGCGGCCTCGACGTCGCCGCCGCTCATGGCGTCGCGCACGCGGTACTCGCTGAACGCGCGGCCGTCCTTCATGTACTCGGTGTCGATGCCGACCGCGGTCCGGTTGGTCTGCTCGTTCTGGTTGAGGCTGTACGGGCCGTTGATCGACGAGATGAACTCGTGGCGCGCGTAGATGCGGCCCTTGTTGGGCAGGGTGTACTCGGCGCCCACGGCGACGACCTTCTTGTCGGTGTCGTGGATGTCGACCTCGCCCTCGCCATACACCGCAGCGTTCTCGACCCCCGGCACGCCGGCGTTCACCCGCGCGCGGACCGTCGTGACGTCGTCGGGCAACGGCCCGGGCAACGGCTGGCCGGCGACCGGCGGGATCGGCGAGACGACCGCGTTGCCCTTCTGCGCGGCATGGCGCATGCCCACCTCGAACGAGAGGCGCTGGGCGATCTGGTAATGGATCGCGAGGGAGGCGCCCTCGAGGACCGCGTGCGTCGACTCGTCCTCGGTGCGCAGCGCCTCGCCTTTCAGCTTCATCTTCTCGGTGAGCTGGTAGTCGAGCTTGCCGCCCGCCTCGCCGCGTCCCTGCGCGAGGTAGGCGCCGGGGTTGTTGAAGCCCACGTCGGTCTTGGCGACGTAGGCGTCGGCCTTGAAGTTGGTGCCCTCGTGCTTCACCTCGATGCGGCCCGCGTTGCCCTTCTGGTCGTCGAGGCCGCTTTCGGTGCGCGCCGCCTCGCCGATCACGAAGGTGCTCTCGCCCAGCTTCACGGCGAGATTGGCGCCGCCGAGCGTGAAGGGCAGCAGCGGGTTCTTGTCCTTCACGTAGATGGCGCCCACCTGGACGCGGTCGGTCACCTTGACCTGCCCGTCCACGCCCACGACCCAGAACGCGTCCCCGCCCTGGTCGACTTCGTAGGTGACGCGGATGAAGACGGGGTTCAGGTTCGCGTCGAACGAGGCGACCGGCGCCTTCATGAGGATGCGCCCGGTGAGCGCCTCGATCTCGTAGTCGGCGAAGCGCGCCTGGGGCAAGCTCTGCAGGATGATCGCGGGCTGGTTGCGGTCGCGCGTGATGATCTCGACCTTCTCGCTGTTCACGAGCGCGCCCTGCGTGCCGAGCTGGAACGGGCCGGAGGTGCCGTTGGCGCGCAGCTCCTCGATCACCTGGCGCGTCGTGTCGCGGCTCGCGAAGGCCGTCACGGACACGCGGTCGTTCTCGTAGTGCTCCTTGATCCCGGTGAGCGAGCGGCTGTAGTTGGTGAGCTTGCGCGCGTCGGTATTGGCGGCCGTCGTGAAGTCGCCCCACAAGAGGTACGAGCGCTTGTTGTCGATGCGCACGTAGAGCTTCGAGGTCGACTGCGCGTCGAAGCCGCGCACGCCCGAGTCGCCGTACACCGGGTAGAACTCGTCGGGCTGGATGTCGCGGAAGAGGCGCTCCTGCGTGTCCTTGTCGGAGTCGTAGGCCGCGGTGAGCAGGTATTCGCCCTTGATCTTGCCCTTGAGGTAGAACGCCGCGCGGGCACCCGCCTGCGTGTCGTGGCCCCATTCGCGCGAGAGCTGGCGGATCTCCTGCTCGAAGCCGTCGGAGGCGCGCGCCGGGGCGAGGGAGCCGCTGGAGAGGTGGCGCACGTTCACCACGCCCTCGATCACGCCCGTGGCGATGAGGTTGCGCAGCTCGGGCAGGAAATCGAGCGTGGCCTCGGCCTTGAACGGGCCGCTGGTCACGGCGATGCGCGCGGCACCCGGCTCGATCGGCGGCTTGATCAGGAACTCGCCGCGGCCGTTCTCCACGAACTGCTGCACGCCGGGCTCGGCCGGGTCCAGGTCGTCGGCCTGCCATTCGCCGTTGCTCGCCTCGAGCGTCACCGCCGTGCGCGCCGTGACCGGCACGCCCGCGGCGTCGGTGAGCTTCACGACCACGCGGGCGGCGGTCTTGCCGTCGGCGATCGCGCCGCCGCGCGGCAGCTCGATCGTCACCTTGCCCAGCTTGCCGGGCGCCACGACGTGGATCGTCTCGCTGCCCCGCGGGTTGCCGAAGGGATCGACGGTCGTGACGACGAGCGTGTTGGGGCCGGGCTTGAGCTCGACGCCGATGTACTCCCACGCCTGCAGCTGGCGCTCGGCGAGCGTCGCGCGCTTGCCCACGCGCTTGTCGCTCACGTCCTCGCCGTTCACCTCGAGCTTGAACGTCGTGCCGGCGAGGCCCTTCACGCGCACGGTGGCCTGCGCGTAGGGCAGCGTGTCGCCTTCCTTCGGGCTCACGAAGCCGAGCTTGTTGTCGGCCATCGCGGGCAGCAGGGTCTCGAGCGGTGCATCCTTCGGAGCTGCCGTGGCGGCCTCCGCGAGCTGCGGCGCGGGGCTCGGACGCTGCGGCGCGACCGTGGAGGGCAGCGCGTTGAAGCCTGCGCCCGGCGCGGCGCCGGTGGCGGGTGTCGTGCCGGCCATCGCGCCCGCCTGCACCGCGCTCACCACGCCGGCCGCGGGCAGCGCCTTCGCGTCGGTGACGACGCGCGCTTCCGTCGCGAGCTGCGAGCCCACCATCGCCGAGATCTCGTCGTGCTTCGCGGCCTCGGCGGCGCGCGCCTTCACGTCGGCGAGGAGCGCCTCGTCGCAGCCGGCGATGGCGAAGTCGGCGCGGCCGAGGCTGCCCGCCTTGAGGTCGACGATGCGGCTGCCCGCATCGCCCAGGTTGCGCGCGCTGGTGACGACGAGGCGCGCACCGGGCGGCAGCGTCGTGCGATCGACCTTCAGGACGTGCGTGCGATTCGAGACGCCGTAGAAGCTGAAGCGGCCGGCGTCGTCGGTGATCACGTAGGTGCCGTCCTCGAGGACCACGCGCACGCCCGCCACGCCCGCTTCGCCCGCGTCCTGCGTGCCGTTGGCGTTGCAGTCGAGGTGCACCTTGCCGAGGATGAAGCCCTGCTCGGTGAAGACGCCGCCCGTCACCTGCACCTTGGCGGAGGCGACGTTCGAGCGCGTGACCGCGCCCGCGGCGGCGTAGAGCGCCTGCACGCGGTTCACGCCGTCGCCCTGCATCGCGCCGGGGCCCACGCGCACGCGGTAGGTGATCACGACCTGGGCGTCGCGGTCGAGGTGGCCGATGTCGAGCACGAGGCGCGGCCCGCTCCCGCCCGCGGGATCGGCGATGCGCGCGCCGTCGCGGCGCGCGGTGCCGGCCACGAAGGCGAAGCCGGCGGGCAGGTCGTCGGTGAGCGTCACGCCGGCGCGGTCGAGCACATTGCCGGTGCTGTTGCGCACGCGCACGGTGTAGTCGACGAAGTCGCCCATCTCCACGACCGGGCGCGAGGCTTCCTTCTGCACGAAGAGCCCGTCCTGCCCCGTCGCATCGACCGGCACGTCGATCACGACGAGGCCGCCGGTGCCGAGCGCGAAGACGTTGCCGTAGGAGCCGCCGCTCGTGGGGCCGGTCGCGTTGAGGTTGCGCGTCGCGGGCAGCTGCATCCACGGCACCTGCGACGGCGCGTGATAGCCGTTGGGCGGCTGCACCACGAGGCAGTAGCGGCCCGCAGGCAGCGGCGGGAAGGCGAAGCGTCCGTCGGCGCCGGTCGTCGCGGGGTTGGCCGCGCTGCCCACATCCGCCGGCGTGGCCGAGCACTGCGAGCCGTTGGCCGTGACGAGCGTCACGACCGCTCCCGGCACACCCTCGTTCGTGCGGCTGTCGAAGACCGCGCTCTGCGGGCTCATGAGCGTCACGACCGTCTCGATGCGCTGGCCGCAGCCGAGCATCTGGACGTCGAAGACGTCGTTCGGGTTGCCCTCGAGCACGTGGTCGCCGGCGACGACGGGCGGCGCGCGCACCGGGAGCGGGTCCATGAGGAAGACGCCGGTGTCGGGCCCGGTCTCGGTCGCGAGGAGCTCCTCGCGTTCGCCGTTGGGGCCGGTGATCACGACCGTGCGCTGCTCGACCACGTCGGGCACCGCGTTGCACGACGAGGCGTCGGCCCGCAGCCAGAGGCTCGAGCCGACTACGCCCCAGAGGGTCGCCACCTGGTAGGTGTTGTCGGTGAAGTTGCGGATCGAATTCGAAGGCTGCGTGGGCTCGTCCTTGTCGTCGACGAGCGTCGTGTCGCGCGCGGTGACGTTGCCGCTGCCGCTGCCGGTGAGGGCGAGCGTGGTGAGGTCCGAATCGACGAGCTGCTTGGCGCCCTTCGCGGCCTTCGCGGCGAGCGCCGAGGGCGAGAGCACGTCGACCAGCAGGCGGCGCGACTCGCCCGGCTGCAGCGTCGTGCTCCAGCCCTGCTTGATCGCGGCGTCGGTGGCATCGAGCGCGCCGGGAAGCGAGCCCGCGCCGGCCGTCGGCGTATCGAGGTACGCGCCCGACTGCCAGCCCGCCTGCGCGTCGGCGAGCACGTTGGCGCCGGCGGTCACCGTCTCGACGCAGTTGCCGCGGTTGGCGAGGTAATGCGTGTACGTGACGTGCTGGCCGCGCCCGATGGTCGCCTGGTTGTCCGGCTCCAGCGCGAGCACGCATTTGAACGAGAGCGTGTCGACCACGTCGTCGGCGGTCGCGGTGCGCATCGGCGCCGACGCGGCGCGAGCCACCTTCGTCACCTTGTACGCGGCGGGCGGCGCGGTCTCGGGGATGCGCGCACGCAGCACGATCGAATACGACGCGCCGGGGGCGAGCGGGCCGGTATCCGGCGTGCCGTTGCCGTCGGTGTCGGCGAGCGGCGTCGTGCCGTCGCTCTTGAAGAGGGCGAACGTCGTGCCCGCGGGGAAGGTGCTTCCCGTGAGCGTGAGGTCGAAGGTCTCTGTCCCGGTGCCGCGGTTGGTGAGCACGTTGGTGAAGATCGCCGTGCTGCCCGGGACCGCGGTGGGCAGGCGCTGGCCCACGAAGTCCATGTCGATGCGGGACGTCACCGTGTACGTGACCGGCGGAGCGTTCAGGCGCGGCCCGTAGTTGTTCAGCGAGTCGAAGAACACCGCGTCGGCGTTGTTGACGATCGCGCTGCCGACGGCGAGGCCGCTGTCGATGGAGACGTCGAAGGAGACGGTGCCGCCGCCGTTCGCCGGCACGTTGGTGACGGTCGCGGTCACGGCGCCGGGCGTCGTGAATCCGTAGTCGTAGGAGACGCGCGATGCACCGCTGCCTTGCAGGTCGTCGCCGGCGACGTTGTCGGTGAGCACCAGCCCGGGCGCGCCGTTCCAGCGTCCGCTGCCCGGAACGTACTTCATGCCGGGGGGGAGCAGGTCGGTCATCACCACCTTGGCGCGCGGGTTCTTGCACGCCTCGAAGACGAGCGTGACGGTGACGGGCGACGCCGGCGAGGGACCCTGCGAGCGCGACAGGCCCTTCACGAAGGTGGCGCAGTCGGCGACGAGGCCGTTCACGTCCACCTCGTCCATGTTCGGCACCACCGCCGCCTTGTTCGTGCTGCTGGCGGAGATGCGCGCATGGCCCTGGCTGCCCGGCGCGGCGCCGGCAGGCACCCCATAGGCGACCACGAAGTGCAGCGCTTGTCCCGGGGCGAGCGCGATGGCCGCGCCGAGCGGCGCCGCCGAGTCGGGCATGCCGTCGTCGTTCGCGTCGGCGTAGAGCGCGATGGACGAGAACGCGTAGCCGCCGCCGAGATCCGCGGCCGAAAGCGTGAACGTGTCGCTCGCCGTGCCCGCGTTGGTGAGCACGTGGCGCGCATACACCGTGGTGCTGGGCGAGACGTTGCCGAGGGTGCGGTTCGACTCGAGCATGGCGCCGAAGGTGCCGGTCACCGTGCCGGTGCCCACGCTCAGCGACACGACGTTCGACGATGCGTTGACCGTCGAGGCGCCCTGCTGGCCCGTGGCCGTGGCCTGGTTGGGGATCGAGGTGCCCGGGGCCGGGCCCGCGTTCGCCGTGCCGAAGACGAGCGCCAGCGCAAAGGCCGCGAGGGCGCGTTTCGCGCCTCCCGCAATCCTTCCGCCGTTGATGTCACTCGTTGTATGCACGGTCTTCGAAGTCTTGTGGTCGTGGGGCTTTTCGCTGGACCCTCCTGCCCGGAAGGCCCTTCGAAAAGCGGAGGCGCCGTCGCCGGCGCCTCCGTGAAATCACCCGGGAGCCATCAGGGAGGCAGAGCAGCCCGGGTGGAGTGACGCCGTTGTCACGGGTCGATCCTCACGCAGAAGTAGAGGACCGCGGCCTGCGTCGAAGTGAGCGAGCCCACGTTGGCGATGACCGTGCCCGTGGCGCCATCGGCGGCCGAGCCGCCCGCCATCGAGCCGATGGTCACCGTGGGCGTGGCCGCCCCGTTGCCGCTGCACGAGAACCGCATCTTCGTGTTGGCCGGCACGATGTCGCTGATCACGACGTTGTTGATCGTGCCCGCGGTCGTGTTCGTGCCGGTGATGCGGTACGCGATGCACTGGCCGGGCGCCGTCGCGGGACCGGCCGGGATCGCGCCCGTCGTGTAGCCCGCGTGCGGGCCACTGACGGTGCACGTCACCGCGACCTGTTCCTTGAGCAGCACGAGCCCGTCGGTCACCGTGGTCGAGTCCGTGGCCGACGTGGTCGAGGCACCGTACGTCGCGGTGATCGTCGTCGCGTTGGCCGGATCGGCCGACGTGGCCGACGGCGGCGCGAACACGCGCACGATGATCGTCACGGTCTGCCCGACGGCGAGCGGCAGCGTGGAGCTCGCGCAGGTGATCAGCGTGTCGGTGCCGATCTCGAGCGTGCCGTTGCCGTTCGTGTCGATGTACGCCGCCGAGGTCCAGCCCTGGGCCGAGCGGCTGTCGGTGAGGCAGCTCGCGGCGAAGCTCGCCGTGTCGGCCGCGTTGCCGTAGTTGGTGATCGTGTGCAGGTACGTGACCGAGCCGCCGGGGAACGTCTGCTGCGTGTTGTTCGGCGTGATCGTGATGCTGCGCACCGTGGCGATCGCCACGCGGTCCCGGATCGAATCGCTCACCGTGCCGTTGGTGGTCGACGTGGCGGTGAAGTCGAAGTCGAAGTTGCCCGGGAACGCCGTGCCGCTGATGGTCGACGGGATGGTCACCTGCACGCAGACCAGCTTGTTGGCGCCCGCGTTGATCGTGCCCGTCGACGTGATCGAGCTGCCCAGCGTCGAGCAGTTGCCGGCGCCGCCGTCCGCGAAGAACTGCACGCTCCAGCCCGCGGGCAACGTGGGCGGCACGACCGAGCCGTTGCTCGATGCCGCCAGCGCCGACGCGAGGTTGAAGTTGTCGTTCACGGTCCCCGCGTTGTTCACGTACAGCGTGAAGCGCGTGGTCACGGGGCCGGAGCTCAACGGCGTCACGTTGTTCGTCGCGATGACCGTGTTGCCCGTCGCGCCGAAGCCCGTGGTGGCCGCGTTGCCCGAAGCCGCCGTGCCGACCGGCGTCGAGTCGAAGCGCGCGGTGCCCTGCGTCATGTCGACCGTATTGGCGGTGACGGCGGTCAGCGTGTCGATCACCGTGTCCGTCTTGCTGTTGTCGAACGCCGACGTGGCCGTGAGCGTGACCGAGTACGGCCCGCCGCTCGCGCTCGACGGGAGCGTCACGCGCACCACGACCTTGTAGCCGCAGTACGTGCCGTCGCTCACGAGGGGCGCCACGCACGCCGCACCCGCGCCCGGGACCGGGCCGGTGTCGGGCGAGGCCGAGCCGCCGCTGTTGAGCAGCGACGAGGCGCCGTCCTGCTGCAGCAGCGTCACCGTGCTGCCCGCCGGGAACGTGTTGGCGGTCACGGCGATGTCCATCGTGTCGGTGCCGTTGCCGCGGTTCCAGATGTAGTCGTTGAACGTGATCGTCGAGCCCGCGCCGGCGCTCGCGATCGTGACCGGCTCCGAGGTGCCGTTGACCGAGCTCGTCGTGGAGCCGTTGGCCACCACGCTCGCGTTCTGCAGCACCGTGTAGGTCGCGGGGTTCGTGTTGGCCGAGGCCTGCGTCGACGTCTGGAACTGCGCCGTGTTGCTGATGATCTGCGGGGCGAGGTTCGAGGCGATGTTGACCTGGAAGGTCACCGTGCCCGAGACACCGGCCGCGACCGACGGGATGAGCGCCGTGATCGTGTTGCCGGACGAGCGGAAGTCGATGCCCGTGGCCTCGGTGCCGTCGTTCGCGTCGGTGAGGGGTGTGACACCCGAGACGCTCCAGCGGCCCGAACCGGCGACGTAGGTCATGCCCGCCGGCAGCGCGTCGGTGAGCTGCACGCTGGCGGCACCTGCGTTGCCCGAGTTCGTGTACGACAACGTGACCGTGATCGGACCGGCCGGCGAGGCGCCCGAGTTGCTCGAGAGCGCCTTCGTGACGCCGATGACCGACGAGGCGACGGTGGTCGTGTCGACGTTGGTCTGCGCCGCGCCACCGGACGTATCGGAGACCGAGGGCGTCATCGTGCCCGTCGTGCCCGTGGCGGTCGCCGCGGGCACCGTGCCCGAGACCACGAAGCGGAACACGCCGCCGGCCGCGATGGGCCCGGTCGTCGTGATCGGCGTCGCGCTGTCCGGAACGCCGTCGCCGTTGGCGTCGATGAAGTACTGGACGCCCGTGTGCGTGAAGCCGCCGCCCGTGGCGACCGGCGTGTTCAGCGTATAAGTGTCGGTACCGTTACCCGTGTTGGTGATCGTGTGCGGGTAGTAGACCGTCTGCCCGGGCGCGGCGGTGCGTGCACCGTCGGCCGTGAGCGTGAAGGTCTTCACCTGCGAGACAGTCGTCGTCACCAGGTTCGAGGTCGCCGTGCGGGCCGTCCCCCCGGCGTCGTTGTACGTCGCCGTCGCCTGGTTGCCGATCACCGTCCCGGCGGCCGGCGCGGCGTTCGCGCTCGCCATGCCGAGTGCGTACAGCACACACGCGACGAAGGCGAGCGAGAACAACGCGCCGAGGCGGCCCGTCAGGCCGCGGCTGCGAGGTTGCGTGCTCGTGTTCATGATTTCTCCTTTTGTGTTTTCGCTTGCGTTGTTGCTTCTGTTTCAAGACGGCGACGCCGGCGCGGGGCCGGCGGCATGCATTCGTCAGTCACGCACTGTCATCTCCCGGCCGCGGGAGGCGCGCGCGGCGATGCGTCGTCGAGGACGCGGACTCGTGCGGTGAAGGTCACCGACTTCTCGCCGGCGATCTGCGGAGCGGACCAGCGCAGGTAGCGGTATTCGCGTGCCGGCACCGGCTCGTCGACGGCCTTGCCGTCGCGCGTCACCTGGCGCTTGAGCGGCATCGCCGCGTAAGTCACGCCGTCGACGCTGGCCTTGGCGTCCCGGGGATCGGCGCTGCCGGGGACGTATTCGGTGTTCGGCGGGATCGGCACCGTCGCCTGCACGCCGGTGATGGGCGCGCGGCCGGTGTTGCGATAGGTCGCGGCGTATTCGATCAGGTCGCCGGGCCGCACGTTGGTCGCGGGAACGAGCGACTCGCGCCCGTCCGCGGCCTTCGCGACCCTGTGCTGCTCGAGCGTCGACTCGAGCGGTCCCTTCTGCTGCGCGTGCGCGATACCGGCGGCGATGACCATGGCAAGCATCGCGCGGTACATCGACTTCTTCATCGTTGTTCTCCCTGATTGATGTGCTTCTTGTTGTGTGCGCAGCATCGCCCCGCGAGCGCAGAAACCCGTATGAAACAAATCACTAAGCGCGCTGGAGGGGGTTTACAGATGCAACGCACAAATACGCGCGCGAACGCGGCGCGAATGTGACGTGCGGCACTCGCGCGCGATGCGCGGAGCCGAATTCCGCGATGGGTCGAAAACTAAGCAACGACGTTGCGCGCGGACACGCGTGGCACTTCCGGCGAACGAAGCGGGCTGGTCGCCGTGGCTGCCAGGCGGCAGGTATGGTGCGTGCGCACCTGCGGCCGGCGCAGCGCGCGCCGGGCTGCGAAGGGGTTGCATAACGCCGCGACCGCGCGCTCGGCGCGGCCGCTCCCCGGTTGCGCACCCGTCCTGCCGAGGATCTTCCAAACTTGTTCTTTTTGCGGGTGTTTTCGCCTGCGAGAGCACCCGATGGCGGGCCGTTCGCCGAGGAATTTCGACACGCCTTGCGCTTCGCCAAAGATCGGCCGAAGGCGGCCCGAATCAAGCCCTTCCGGAAGCACTTGAAGCAGCTTCGAGGCCGCCCCCCACGCCCGGGCCGGGGGCGAAACTGCTCCGCGGCGGGCCGGCGGCGCACGCGCGGCGATTTCGGGCGGGCCGCGAAAATAAGCTTGCGCGTGTATTTTTCCGCGCAATTCGAGCTGAAAAATGTTAACCACGTCACAGCGGAAAAGCGTTAAATGGGCGCCCTCGGCCCTGCCTCGGCCCGCACGCGAAGTGACCGTGACGGGCGGTGCGGGGCCCCCCTTGGGAGTGTCGATGGGGATCCGCCGCCTCGTGCCGTGGCTCGTGCTCGCGCTCTTCCCCGCGCTCGCCGGCGCGCAGGGCGTCGTGCACGGAAAGGCCGCGCATGCGACGGCGCCGCTGCCGCAGCGCACCGCGATGCACGCGCAGGCTTATCCCGTGGCATCCGAACGGGTCGTCATGCTCGCGGCGCTGCAGGCGGATGCGAAGGCCCTCGTCTCCTCCGACGACAAGCGCATGCGCGTGGGCATCGCGCGCGACGTCACCGGCGAAGCGCAGGCCCTCACGCCCTCGACGCTCGAATGGGTCGCGACCGCCGACGGCGGGCGCGCGCTGCACCTGCGCGTCACCTCGAGCGGCGCGCTTGCACTGCGCGTAGGCCTCGCGATCCGTGGCCTCGCGCCGGGCGCGGAGCTGCGCGTGAGCGGCGGCGACGGCGTCGCGACCGCAGCTCCCGTCGATGCGGCGACGATCGCCGAGTCGCTTCGGCTGCAGGGCGTCTACTGGACCGCCGTGACCGAAGGACAGACCCAGCTGGTCGAGCTCTGGCTGCCGGCCGGAGCGCGTGTCACGCCCTCGGTTTCCATCACGAGCGTCTCGCACCTCCTGGCCGCGCCTTCGCGCCTGCTCAAGTCGACCGGGCCGGGCACCGCGCAGGCGTGCGAGGAGAACGTGGCCTGCGTCGCGGGCAACAACCCGGCGCTCGCGCGCGCGGCGGACGCGGTGGCGAAGCTGCTCTACACCGAGAACGGCGTGAGCTACCTTTGCACCGGGACGCTCGTGAGCGACGGCGACGCCGCGAGCCAGGTGCCCTACATGCTCACTGCCTCGCACTGCATCGATTCCGACGCCGCGGCCGCCACGCTCAACACGTTCTGGTTCTTCCAGTCCGCGAGCTGCAGCGGCAAGGACGCGGCGGGCTACAAGCAGCTCTCCGGGGGTGCATCGCTGCTCTTCTCGGATTCGTCGAGCGACGTCGCGCTGGTGCGCCTGCGCGACCTCGCCCCGGACGGCGCATGGTTCGCGGGCTGGGATGCCACGCCGCTCACGCCCGGCACGGCGACGGTGACGCTGCATCACCCGTCCGGCGACGTGAAGAAGGTCTCGCTCGGGCAATCGCTCGACGCGATCGGGACCGCTCCCGCGAGCTACACCATGGTCGCGTGGACCACCGGCAGCACGGAGGGGGGAAGCTCGGGCTCGGGCCTCTTCACCTTCGACGGCCGGGACTTCGTGCTGCGCGGCGCCTTGCGCGGCGGCAGCGCCTCGTGCCAGACGAGCGGAGATGCGTCCAATCCCGCCAATCGCGACTTCTACTCGCGCCTCGACCTCGCCGGCCCCACGCTCGCGAAGTGGCTCGCGACCGCGCCGGCGCCGCTCGACGATTACTCCGGCCTCTGGTGGGATCCCGCGGAGCCGGGCTGGGGGCTGTCGATCACGCAGTCACAGGACAACCACGTCTTCGTCGCATGGTTCACGTATGACGCGCAGGCGCATCCCACCTGGATGGTGATGCCGCAGGCGTCGTGGAAGACCGCGGTGGCGCTCGAAGGCGCCCTCTACCGCACGCAGGGCAGTGCCTTCGACGCGCCTTACGACGCCTCGGCCTTCTCGGTCGAGCCGGCGGGCACGCTGCACCTCGAGTTCGCCTCCGGCGGCGGCGCGACCGCGACCTTCACCGTCGACGGCCAGACCGTCGTCAAGGCGCTTCGGCGGCAGCCGATCTGATCGCGGCTGGCGGTGCGGAAGGTCAGGAAAGCTGCAGCGCGAGCGACCGGGCGCGCACGAGCTGCCCCACGCCGTCGGGCGGCAGCGCGGGCGAGAGCAGGAAGCCCTGCATCTCGTCGCAGCCCAGGCGCCGCAGCACCGCGAGCTGCTTCTGCGTCTCCACGCCCTCGGCGATGACGGACTTGCCGAGCGCGTGCGACATCGCGATGATCGCCGCGACGATCGCCTCGGAATCGGGCCCGGAGCCCAGCCCCTCGACGAAGACGCGATCGATCTTGATGGTGTGCACGGGGAAGCGCTTGAGGTACGACATCGACGAGAAGCCGGTGCCGAAGTCGTCCAGCGCGATCGGGTGGCCCGCCTCGGCGAGCTCGCGCAGCATGCCCTCGACCGCCTCGCCCTGCTCGAGCAGGAGGCCCTCGGTGATCTCGATCTCCACGGAGCTCGCCGGCACCTGGTAGCGCGCGAGCGCGTCGCGCAGGTGCTTCACGATGGAGCGGCGGCGGAACTGCCGCGGCGAGACGTTGACCGCGATGCGCTCGATCGGCACGCCCTCCTCGCGCCACGCGCGGATCTGCGAGCACGCGCGCTCGATCGTCCACTGGCCGATCTGCTCGATGAGCCCGCTCTGCTCGGCGAGCGGGATGAAGCGGGCCGGCGGAATGAAGCCGTGCCCCGGCCGGTTCCAGCGGATGAGCGCCTCGGCGGCCACGAGCTTGCCGGTCTTCAGGTCGAGCTGCGGCTGGTAGTGCAGCGTGAGCTCGTCGCGCTCCAGCGCGGCACGCAGCTCGCGATCGAGCGTGAGGCGCGAGACCGCCTCCGAGTTCATCTTCTCCTCGAAGAAGACGACCTGCGAGCGCCCGCCCGACTTCGCGCGATACATCGCGGTGTCGGCGCTCTTCAGCAGCTCCTCGGCGGCGTCGCCGTCGTCGGGGAAGAGCGCGATGCCCACGCTGGCGCTCAGGAAGCAGGTGTGCCCGGCCGGCTCGAAGGGACTGGAGAGCCGCTCGACGATGGTCTCCGAGATGAGCCACGCCTCCTGCGGATGGTGCAATCCGGTGAGCAGCACCGCGAACTCGTCGCCGCCGAAGCGCGACACCGTATCCGAGGAGCGCACGCAATTCGCCACGCGCGTGGCGGCTTCGCGCAGCACCGCGTCGCCCGCGCTGTGGCCGAAGCTGTCGTTCACGTTCTTGAAGTGGTCCAGGTCGACGAAGAGGACCGCGAAGGGCGACGCGTCGCGCCGGCTGCGCTCGGCCTCGCGCTCGAGGCGGTCCTTGAAGAGCAGCCGGTTCGGCAGCCCCGTGAGCGCGTCGTAGTGCGCCTGCTGGTAGAGCTGCTCGTCGCGCCACGCCGAGGACACCGCGACCGCGACCCGGTCCGAGAGCTCGCGCGCGCGCTCGCGCTGCTCGGCGGAGGCGCGCATGCCCGAGCGGAAACCCATCACGAGGACGCCGCACACCTCGTCGCGCCAGAGGATGCGCTGCACGAAGGCGCAGCCCATGCCGGCGTCGCGCGCGCGCTCGAGGTAGCTGGGCAGCGACGCGTCCCCGCCCTGCAGGTCCAGGTCGAAATCGTCGGCCATCGCGGCGAGCGCCGCGAGATCCTCGCCCGAGAGGTCGCGCAGCTCCATCGAGAAGCCGTCCGCCGTGCGGAAATACGTGCGGGCATTGCTGCGGTTCTCGTGCTCGAAGAGGGTCATGGTGACCAGGTCCGCGCCGGAGATTTCCGACATGCGCGTGATGACCGCCCGGATCACCTGCTCCGTGTTCTTCGAGAGGATGTGCCGGTCGATCTCGGAGAGCGCCTGCAGCGAGGCGAACTGGCGCCCGAGCCGCTCGGTCATCTGGTCGAAGGCCGCCGCGAGCTCGCCGAACTCGTCGTTGCGGTCGAGGGCGAGGCGCGTGTGGAAGTCGTTGCGGGCGACGCCGCGCGCGCGCTCCGCGAGCTGCTCGACGGGGCGCACGATGTTGCGCGACTGGCGGATGGTGAGCCAGCCCGCGATGAGGAGCGCGAGCCCGATCACCGGGATGTAGATCGCGGTGAAGTGCCGCGCGCCCGCGAGCTGGTAGTCGCTGGGCTGGCTCGCGACCACCGCCCAGTCGGGCGTTCCGTACGCCTCGCGCAGGAACTGCTTCCAGGTGCGCGACATGTATTCGGTGCCGCCGCGCGTCCACTTCATCTCGGGCAGGCGCGACTCCATGCGGCCGCTCGAGATGCGCAGCACCGCCGGGGCCATCGGCGCGGAGCAGTAGAGCTGGCGCGAGGTGCCGTCCTCGACCACGCAGAAATCCGTGAGGGCCGGCAACTCCGCGGTGCCGCCATAGAGGTAGTCGGACTTGATCTCCCCCACCACGAAGACGCGCGACGCCTCGTCGACGGGCGCGGCCAGGTACACACGCGGCGAGCGGAAGGCCTCGGTCACGAAGATGGCGTTGCGCCCGGAGTGCAGCCGCTCGACCACGGCGTCGGAGAGCGGCGGCGGCGGCAGCTGGCCCATGATCTGCTCGCGTGCGTCGCCGCGCACGATCTCGAGCGACTCGAAGGTCTTCGGGGCGAGCGCGTCGGACTGCGTCGCGAGCGCGGGATTGTGGGCCGTCGCGATCGCCACGTCGGTCGCCACGAGCAGCCGCTCGAAGAGCGCCATGCCGTAGGTCTTGGCGAGGGCCGCCACGCGCTGCTCGCCCTGCTCCGAGAGCAGCGCCCTCACCTGCGTGAGCGAGAGAAGCGCGCCCACCGCGAGCGGCAGCAACGCGGAGATCGCGAACAGCAGGAAGAGCCGCCGTCCGATGCTCGTGCGCAGGAATCGCGAGATGATCGTCTTCACATCGGGTCGAATTCGGAAGCGGGGCCGACGAACGCGCCGTCGCGCGCGCGCACGATGTCGTCGCGGCTCTCCGGCTTGGCGAGCGAGGGCATGGTGACCCCGTCGGGCCCGATGCTGTAGAGGTCGAAGTCGGAGTTCAGGGGCCGCAGGATCTTGTCCTGCCGCGCCTGCCCGTTGCCGTGCGCGGTGCGCAGGTTGAAATACTGGTACGCATAGCCCCACGGATCGCTGCGCGAGACGTTGAAGGTCACGCTGTCGAGGGAATCCGGAAGCGCGCCGGTCTTCTTCTCGTAGTCGCGCACGGCCTTGGAGATCTCGGCCAGGTCCGTCACGGCAGTGGTCACCTTGCCGCGTTCGATGTAGCGGCTCACCATCGGCACGGTCATCGCGAGCACGAGGGCCGCGATGCCGAGGACGATCACGAGTTCCACGAGGGTGAAACCACGCTCACGCATGGCGCGGGCCGCAGGCTGGGGACAGTGGTAGGAGGCTACTGGCGCGCCTTCGGGGCGTCAACGTGGGCGTGGGGCAAGGCGGTTACGGTTGTCACGGCCGCTATAGGCGGAGAACCCCTTCGGCGATGTGCCGGCAACCTCACTACGTCCCGCAGATCCCCATGCCTACGGCTGCAGCGTAAGCGTGGACGCGGTGACCGCATTGTCGATATTGGCCATGCCGCTCATAGAGGCGGACGTATTGGTGTAATCGCCGGGCGTCGCAGATGTCACATTAACTTGCAGTTGGCAACTGCCGACCCCGCTATTGATGGAGGCGCCCTTCACGGAGATCGCGCTCGAGCCGACAGCGGCACTCACGGTAAAGGAAGCGGAGCCAAGCGCGCCGCCAGCCGGGCAGTTCGTCTGAATGTTGGGTGAATTGGATACGATGAGATTCGTGGGTAGAGTGTCGGTGAAGGCAATGCCGTCCTGCTTCGGCGAATCTGTCCCGTTTGTAATCGTGAACACAACCGTCGAGCCGGAGCCGACGCTAGCTGTAGTGGGAGAGAAAGCCTTCGTCAACTGAGGTCTGGTACAAACCGTGCCCGTCGAAAGGGTTGTATCGCAGAGTGCGCTCGTGCAACTTGCGATCTCCGAAATCAGAAACTGAGAGCTGATGAGGGAAAAGTTTGTGAGAGCCAATGGTCGCACGTCCACGGACTCGTACTTCATGGTGGGATCCGGAGGGTCAACGAAGTAAGTAGCAATACCGCCATCTGCTCGACATCCCTGCTTGGTCACGGATCCGATCAAACTCCCGCCCGAGTCGTAAAAGCGAAATTCGACTTGTTCCCGAAAGGCGTTCGAAAACTCCCAACCGAAGTTCGCAAGACTTACCCCAAGTCGGCTAGCGTTCTGATGAAAATCGAAATGAATGAATTCCGTGCCAGAGATGAGCAAGCTGCTGCCGCCTACCACGCCGATCCCCTCCACGCCCCCGGTAGTCGTAAAGGAGACGTTTCCGCCCGAGGCGGTTACGTCAGTCGCCATAAACGAGAAGGAGCTCCTTCCGGTATCTCCGGAGGCGGAACTGCCGGTTGCGGCTAAAAGAGTCGCCGAGTTGAAGGTAGCACCCTCAGGCCAATCACGCGCTGCGAGTCCGACACGCGCGGCCAGGTCGGTTATCCGGCGATAGAACACGAAATCGTCGAAGTGTTGATTGCTCGTAGTGGCGATGTCAGGGTCGGAAAAAGGCGCGCTGACAAAATTGTCATCCCGCGTGTTGTTGCGCTCATCGCTGGTCGGTACAGGCGTAAGTTGGACGCCTGAAACCGTATAACCGCCCATACCAGTCGGACCGTGACTTATGAGCACGTAAGCTACGTCCGTGTAAGTGATGTTGGGATTTACGGTCTTGTCGGTTAGGGTTAGTCCCTTTCCCGCGACAAACTGTGCCGACGTGGTGTTGTGTTGATACGCGTCGGTGCTGGATTGGCACAATCCGCCCGTGTTGTCGAAATGGGAGACGGCGGTCACGCCTGCGGGTGACGGCTCGGAAAGGTCGCATTGCACCATGCTTATGCCACCGGGCTGGGTAAAGCTTCCGTTGCTTCCCGAATAGACTTTGTACGAAATCTTTCTTCCCCAAGCATCCAACGCTTTGTCGGTGTTCAGGCCTAACGTGCTCCACGGAACGGAGCCTTCCGGGTGCGCGTTCGACCCGTAGGTGCATTGCCCCGCCGACGCGGGCACCTCGACGCCGCTCGAATCAGCCGGATTCGCAGGACAAGGTAACCGTTGGTT
>Ga0157369_10003885_pt1 | contig 17727 bp, 16 predicted proteins | sample C25metaG_FD_113461 | JGI IMG/M metagenome (GOLD analysis project Ga0157369, IMG submission 113461) | Corn rhizosphere microbial communities from Kellogg Biological Station, Michigan, USA - C2-5 metaG | ecosystem: Host-associated > Plants > Roots > Rhizosphere > Soil | place: USA: Michigan... | reverse complement strand
GCAGTGGCCCTATGTCGGTTTCGGCTATTGGGTCGTCGAGCGGAAGTCGGATGGCAGGGTCATCGGTCAGGCCGGATTTGCCGACTTCAAGCGCGACATGCGGCCCAGCATCGAGGGCGAGCCCGAGCTCGGCTATGTCTTCGCACCCGAGGTGCATGGGCAGGGGCTCGCCGGCGAGGCTTGCCGGGCCGCGCTCGACTGGGCCGACACGAACCTCCAGGCCGCTTCCTATCCGGCAATCATCTCGCCGGAGAACCACCCGTCGATCCGGCTGGCCGAGCGCCTCGGTTTCCAGCGCGCTCCCGACGCCACGTATCGCGGCGAGACGATCGCGCTGTTCCGTCGGGCAAGGCCGTAGTTCTTCGGACACGCGCGAGGTTGGTAAGAGGACTGACGAGGGTTCCGCTTCCAACCCATTGCGGACACCGGCGCGGTCCCTTTGGTCGACGTTCTCAGATGCTTCGTGAGCGCGAGCAGCCGTTAGTCGAATTGTCCGAGGTTTCCGCGCCAATTCACTGTCGCTGAAGTGCGCATCCGGATATCACGACTTTGTCATTGCGGGGTTCGGGAGATCAAATGCGCCTTAGCAAATTGCTTGCGCTGGCGACGTTGCTGGCGATGGGGACCTCGGCGATCGGTTGGTACTCCGGTCTAACCGCCCAGCCAAATCCCGCCCAAGGAAATCCGCCGCGGGAAAAGACTGCCGGTGAAACTTATAAGAACGTGCAGGTGCTGAAGGATGTACCGGCCAGTGACTGGATTCCAACCATGCAGTTCATCAGCGGCTCCCTGGGAGTCAGCTGCGAGATGTGTCACACGATCGGCCACTTCGATAGTGACTCCAAAACTCCTAAGCGCAGAGCGCGCATGATGATCCGCATGGTCAGGGCAATCAACGACGATAATTTCGACGGCCGACGCGTCGTGACATGCAACACGTGCCATAGGGGAGCGACACACCCGAACCCGATACCTGCACCATGGAACAAGACCGACGATCAGTTGGCTGCGTATCACGCCGAGTTGCAGGCGCTGGCTAGTAAGGATCGAGGCGAGCCAAGCCCCACGCCTCCTACGCTTACTCGAGATGTCGCGATGCCAACGCTGGAGCAGGTCATCGCCAAGTACAAAGCGGCGGTTGGGGCAGCCTCGTTCAGCACCTGGAAGAGCCTTCAGATCAAGGGAACTCTATCGGTGCAGGCCGAGAAGGCAGTCTCGAAATACACCGTGTATTTCCTTCCGGGAGGTCGAGTGCTCTTCGGCGACTCGGTCCAGGGAGCCCAACCCCGTACGTTTCTCAACGGTGACCGCGCGTGGACCGTCACCGCGCAGGGCCGCAAACCGGTGGCAGCGGACAAGATCGGTTTTTTGCGGGCTCGCGCGCTTCTTCTTGGTCCGGTCAAGGTGACCGAATCGCCGGCGATGCGCATCGCGGGCGCGGAGATAATCGACGGCCGAAAGGTCTACGTCATTGAATCTCGAGAATCGAAGGTCGTCCGTCGTCTCTCATTCGATGCCAAATCCGGCTTGCTCTCTAAAATGCGCGAGGAGATCGATACGCCGCTTGGTACAATGGTGAACGAAACCCACTACGATGATTATCGCCTCGTGGACGGCATCAAGGTGCCATTCGCGATCACCGTGTTGTACATGGAAGACAAGTTTCAGTACGCCCTCACCGATGTGCGAAAGAATGCCGCGATTGACGCAGCGCAGTTCCAGCCGGACAGTGGAGGCTCGACCAGCGTGCCCTCGCGCTGACGCGGCTGCGGCCCAGAGAGAATCAGGGCCTTTGGACATTCTCGGAATGTCCCTTTTCCCCCCAAAGCGGACATTCGCGCAGCAATCCGTCGCCGGTCGCTTCGTCCTGCCAGTGACGGCGAGGACCTAAAACGCGCTCAGCCCCGTAATCGCTCGCCCCATGATGAGGGCGTGGACGTCGTGCGTACCCTCATAGGTGTTGACGGTCTCGAGGTTCGCCGCGTGGCGCATCACGTGGAACTCGGCCGAGATGCCGTTGCCCCCGTGCATGTCGCGGGCGGTGCGCGCGATCTCCAGCGCCTTGCCGCAATTGTTGCGCTTGATGAGGCTGATCGTCTCCGGAATCAGCTCGCCCGCTTCGAGGCGGCGGCCGACACGGAGCGAGGCTTGCAGCCCAAGCGTGATCTCCGTCGCCATGTTGGCGAGCTTCAGCTGGACCAGCTGGTTGGCGGCGAGGGGGCGCCCGAACTGTTTCCGGTCGAGCGTGTATTGCCGGGCGGCATGGTAGCAGGCCTCGGCGGCGCCCATCGACCCCCAGCTGATCCCGTAGCGTGCCCGGTTGAGGCAGCCGAACGGGCCTTTGAGGCCCTCGACGTTGGGCAGCAGCGCATCCTCGCCGACCTCCACCCCGTCCATGACGATTTCGCCGGTGATCGAGGCGCGGAGCGAGAGCTTCTCCTTGATCTTCGGCGCCGACAATCCGGCCATGCCCTGGTCGAGAACAAAGCCACGGATCTTGCCGTCATGCGCATCCGATTTCGCCCAAACCACGAACACGTCGGCGATCGGTGAGTTGGTGATCCACATCTTGGTCCCGGAAAGGACGTAGCCGCCCTGCACCTGCTGGGCGCGGGTGCGCATGCTGCCGGGATCGGAGCCGGCGTCGGGCTCGGTGAGGCCGAAGCAGCCGACCCATTCGCCGGTGGCGAGCTTGGGCAGGTATGTCTTGCGCTGCTCCTCGGACCCGTAGGCGTAGATCGGGTACATCACGAGACTGGACTGAACCGACATGGCCGACCGGTAGCCGCTGTCGACGCGCTCGACCGCGCGGGCGATCAGGCCGTAGCTGACATAGCCGAGCCCCGCGCCGCCATAATCGTGCGGGATCGTCGCGCCGAGCAGGCCGAGCTCGCCCATTTCGGTCAGGATTTCCCGGTCGAACCGCTCGTCGAGATAGGCCGACGTCACCCGCGGCTGCAATTTCTCCTGTGCATAGGCCTCGGCAGTGTCGCGAACGAGCCGCTCCTCGTCGGTGAGCTGATGATTGAGATCGAACGGATCCTGCCAGTCGAACGGCAGGACGGCTGGCTCGGCCACTGCTAGGTCCCCGCTGTCAATGAAGTCGAGGGGTCTTAGCGTTGGAGCAGGGTGCGCGCCACCCCGGCTCGCGGAGTCGACTTCAGCGCCGATCGCCGAACATTCTCAGTTCTTCGAGGTGACTCACCGACGGCAGCGGCGCACCGGCCGGAACCGACCGGCGCACGAACTCGGGTGAGATGCCGAGCGCCTTCAGTTCGACCAACGTGTGGACCGGCAGGTCGCGATAGCCAATGCGCTGGTAGCCAAGGATGAATTCTGGCGTGATCCCAAGCGCGCGCATCTGGATAAGGCCGTCACCGGGCACATTGGCATAGCCGATGTTGACGAAGCCCGAGATCCACTGCGGCGTAACCCCCAATGCCTTGAACTCGACCAGGCGCTGGACGCTGTTCGGGCGATAGCCGGCGCGGACCATCTCGCCGACATAGCGGCCGTCGACCCCTAGCGCGGCGAGTGCCATCAGATTATCGATGGTCGGCGTCGGATAGCGCGCCGCCGCCATGGCATCGATCAAGTCGCGGCGCGCATTGACCGCCATCAGTCCAAACCCTTGCGTCGCGGTCGGAGTCCCGATCCCGCGGGCGGCAAGGAGCTGCGTGAACGCCGGGTTGGCGGTGAAGCGGCAAGTCCCGTTCGCATGCTCCCCGCCGCCGCTGCCCGCACAGTCGAGGCGCCCCGCTTCGCGCATTATGGCGAAACGAACCGGTCGCGTGCCGGCGCCGCGAAAGGAGGACACCTCCAGCCCAACGAGGTCCGACGGCAGGAAGCCGGTCGACCAGTGATTATGGTTCCGGGCGTCGCGGTCGTCGTTGAAACTCGCGCGGATCCTGCCGTCGTTGCCGCGCGCGGGTTCGAGCGTGAAGCGGACTGTCTCATCCTGCGCGGCGCAGGCGGAGGATACGGCCACGATGGCGCACATGAGCGCACAGATGAAAGCGATCGGACGGTTCATCGTCGTTCTCCTTGGGTTGCTTCGGGCAAAGATCGCCCGTCCGCCTTCGCGGGCGCTTTAGAAGTCGGCAGTCACGAATTCAGAGGCGGACGTGAAGGCAGTCAGCCGTCGCCGGGATCGCTCGGCGGCCGCGGCGGCGAGGGTGGCGCTGGAGCCCGCGACTTCAGCACTTCCTTGAGTTTAGTCCTGGTGATTCGGCCCGAGCCACGGACCCTGGCGAGCTCATCGGGGCGGATGTTCATCGCCCGAAGCTGGATCAGCTCGTCGATGTCGGGCCGAACGCCCGTCGCGACGATCTCGCGGACATATTCCGGAGTCACCCCCATCGATCGGGCTTGTTCGAGATCATCGGCGTCGAGGTTGTTGTAGCCGGATCGAGCCAGTTCGCGGATATAGTCCGGCGTGACGCCGACGCTCCTCATCGCCACCACATCGTCGGTGTCGGCGCCGCGCAAAGCCGGCGAAGCCGATCGGAACGAGTCGATATATTCGGGAGTCAGGCCCAGCGCCTTCATCTCGATCGCTGCCTCGATCGCACGCTCGCCGTGCCGCGAAACGCGAACGGCCCGAGCGTCGGCGCCGGCATTTGCATCCGCGTAGCTTATTGCCGTCGCTCCGTCCGGTGCGACCGCGACCACTCGCCGGCGACCCTGGGCATCGGGCGGATACACGGTGAGGGTTGCGCCGCTCGAGCTTCGGGCAACGACCGTCCCACCCGAGGCCGCCATGGTCGAGCCATCCGAGGAGGTCAGGCGGTAATCCCGTTGCGCCGGTTGCCTTGGCGGCGTTGCTGCAATCGCGGCGCTTGCAGTGGCGAGGGAGGCAGAGACGCCGCGCGCAATGATATGCGGCAGGTCGGCGGGGACCTCGGCAGCAGCGGCTTCCGCGACCGGCGCCGCCGGCTGGCTGGGAACGGCAGCCGACGAAGGCTTGGGCGGCTTCGAGGCAGGCGGGCTGAAGGTAAGAGCGGCGAGCGGAGTAGCGACCAGCAGCGCGCCGGCCAATATTGTGAAGCCGAAGGAGCGCGGGACCGGTCCGCGCATCAGCTTCCCGTCGAGCACCCGAGCGACCCGGCGAGCGAGTGATCCTTTCGACGGCGCCACGCCATGGGCTCCCAGCAAGAGGCCCGGGCACTCGTGGCGCGCGACGCCGACCAGCAGCTGGGCATAATCGGTGTCCGCGATGTCGGAAGCCAAAACGCTGTCGTCGGCCGCTTCCTCGCGCAGCTGATGCGCTTCGCGCGCCAGGACCCAAACCAGCGGGTTGAACCAGAACAAAGCGGTCGCTAGCCGGGCGAGCAACAGCTTGATCCAATCCATCCGCGCGACGTGCGCCAGCTCATGGGCGATGATCGCTTCGGCTTCGTCCACCGCTTCGACCGCTCGGCTGTTGAGCAAGATGACCGGGCGCATCAACCCCCAGCTGACCGGCGACGCCAGTTCGTCGCTGGTGAGCAAGGCGGTCCCGTGCTTGAATCCCATGCGCCGCTGGGCCCGGGCGAGGGCGCTCAGCCAGTGCCCGTCGACGAGCACGTCCGCCCGGGCGCGCAGGGCCACCAGTCGAAGCAGCGCGACGAAGGTGAGCAGCAGCAGCGCGAAGGCGGGCAACGCATAAGCCGCCGTCGCCGCGGTGCCTGCATCGATGGAGACGCGTGGCGACGGCAGCGCCGCATTGGCCGGCGGCAGCGCATTTCGAACGGCGTGAGCGGCAGTGGAAATCGCGGCGGGCATCTGGCGCGCTGCGAGGACTGGTGCCCCCGTCTCAACCGCCTTGTCGTAGAGCGCTGGCGTCTCCACCCGCCAGCGCGGGAGCGCCAGCGGCGCAATGGCCAGGACCACCAGCGCGACCAGGCCGACATGGGCCACCCAGGACCGCTCGGCGGCCGAGCGCTGCTTCATCAGCTGGAGCAGGCCGAGGCACAAGCCGGCGATAAGCAGCGACTTCAGAGCAATCGCGATCAGGACTGGCATCACTGCCCCCCTTTTGCTTTCCGAGCACGGGCGATCATTTCCTCGAGCTTGTCGAGCTCGTCTTCCTTGAGCTTGTCCGACATGCCGAGCAGGGCGCTGGCCGCGCTGGCCGGCGAGCCGTCGAAGAAGACTCGAACGATCTCGCTCAGCGCGGACTTCTTGGCGACGGTGCCCGACACCACCGGGCTGTAGAGGAAACCGCGATCCGATTCGCTCCGCTGGACGAAGCCCTTCTTCTCCAGCCGCGAAAGCATGGCGCGCACCGCCGACCCGCTGAGCTGGACCGGCAGCGCCTCACAGACTTCGGCGACGGCGAGGGGCCCCCGCTGATAGAGGATGTCGACGATCTGGCGTTCGCGCGGCGGCAGCTTGCTGAGCATTCTCGACCCTTTCCACGCGACAGGCGAGTCGCGCACTTTGGTGCTGTGCTACATTTGTAGCGTGAATGCAAGATGAATGAGGAGGTTCGTGGCCACGATAACGGGGGGGAGGACGACCGGAAGGTGGGGGGCGCTTTTTGCTAGCGTCTGCTTTCGACCCATTGCGGACATTGGGGAATCAAGACGGACCGCGTCATCCGACCATTAGTGCCGTGCCCGTGACATGCCGGCTGCCGGGGAGCCGTCCGACCAATGAGCAACGGGCACCATGAAGGTGATGACATGGTCGAACTTGGCGATGTCGCTAATCACTGGCGAGCCTTCCAGATTGGCGCCCCAGCTTCCGCTCGCGACCGAAGTGGGAAAATAGAACATCACATGCGGGTGCCAGGGATGGCCGCCATCGTCGCTGAGATATTGCTGCTTCGACATCATGTAGCTCATCGCGCCGGATCGCGGAGGAGCGATCTTTCCGGCTTTGACGTTCCGTTGGACGCGGTCGCGAACATCGGCCTCGCTCGCTCCGGCCAACACCCATTTCGTTCGGTCGAGATACGAGGAGAGAATCGACCGGGCCGCCGCGAGGTTGAAGCAGGTCGGCGCCCGCATCCTCGGATTCCAGAATTCGGGATCGCCGGGGTCCTTGGCCCAGGAGCGCTCGACAAGGCACGCGAAGCCGTTGCTGCCCTTTGAGTAACGACGGTAACCCGAAGGACCGAAGACGAAGATGTCGGCTTTCGACGAAACCGTGACCGGAGCCGCGGTGCGGGCCAGGGCCGCCTCCGATTCAGCCGATTGCGACATGTAGGGCGCGAGACGCTGCATCGTGCCGTGCGCGGGCTGGGCGACCGCGCCGGCCGCCGCGATCGAGGCGGCGGCCATGACGGCTAACTTGCGTTCGAAAGCCCCCATCGCGATTCTCCCGACTTGGCGGGCGCTACTTTAGTGGAAGCCCGGCAGGCTGGCAAAATCCGCGTTCCACCCAAATCAGACGATTGAGTGCTGCTCTCCCCCTTTTGCTGCCAAGATGGTATCAGAAGAGGGGCCTGCGGAAGGATCGCTCATGCCGACAACATTTTGGAGTCTCTTCTTGTTTTCGACCTGCATGTCGCTGGTCGCGACCTTTGCCGCTGTCAGCGCAACCGCTGTCATTCGTCGCCTTCGCGGAAGGGTCAATCAGGAAGGGCCGCCGATCAGATAGCCTTCGTTCAATATCCGCTTTCGACCCATTGCGGACATTTCGGGCTTCAGACTGCGTCCGCTCGATTGCGGATCTGGGGCCATGCGCTAGACTGACGGGATGCTGCGCGCCGAAGAGCGGCCTGAGGGGCAAGCGGGCGCATTCTCGTTCGCTGACCTGCTAAATTATGTGCGAAGCTCGAAGCTGGCGATGGTGTCGACGCTCGGATCAGACGGCCGTCCGCAGAGCGCGCTCGTCGGGATCGGTGTCACCGACGATCTTCGAATAATCTTCGATGCTGTCTCGACGAGTAGAAGCACCAAAATCTGACTCGCGATGCTCGCATCGCGCTGGTGGTTGCCGGTCCCAAAGAGCAAACGCTTCAATATGAGGGTGTTGCTCATGCCGTGCCGATAACGGGTCCGGTGGGTGCCGAGCTCAGAAAAGCCTATTATCTGAGTTGGCCCGATGGCCAGGCACGCTTGAGCTGGCCGAACCTGAGCTATTGGTGCATTTCGCCCGTCTGGGTGCGCTACAGCGACTTCGACCGCGGCCCGCTGATCGTCCATTTTGTCCATGACGACGCGGCTGATCGTTCGCGGTGAGTCACGGGCTGCCAGTAGGGTTCGGTACCGAGCGCAAGAGCGATGCCAATGAGCGTGGCTATTGGCGGATGGGGTGGGATTCGAACCCACGGACGCTTGCACGTCGCCGGTTTTCAAGACCGGTGCCTTAAACCACTCGGCCACCCATCCGCTAAAGCGCTTGTCAGAGCGCTGCGCGCGGTTTTCAAGACCCGCTCGGCTTGGTGTCCTGCCCCCGGCAGGACAGTCGCCTCCCGCTTAAACCACTCGGCCACCCATCCGTCGCGTGCTTGTCCGTGCGCATGACGTGCTTTGCAAGAGCGCTCGGCCAGCTTGCCTTAATCGCTTTGTCGCTACGGTTACCGACCGAACGTGCAGCAGCCGCGATGAACGAAGCTGTGCGAGGTAGGCGCGGGCCGATAGCTTCGGCCGATTAGGAGGGTCGTGTGGCGATGAACGGGTGGGGGGTGGCGATCGTTGCGGCGCTGTCGCTCGGCGCCGCGCCGCGTCCGCCGATGCCGGTCCTCCAGGCGGTGCAGGTCAGCGGACTCGAGCCCGCCTACAGGCAGCCGCCTGCGGCCGATCCCTGGTCGACCTACAAGGTCCGCCTGGCCGCGCTCGCTCGCCAGCAGGGGGTGAGCGAGACGACCATCCGGAGCAACGTCCCCGGCCTCACCGTCAACCGGGAGGTGATCGAACTCGAACGCACGGAGCCGCTGGCCCGAAGCAGCGGCGGAGTGGTGGGTGCGCTCGGGCCCTATCTTCGATCGCACGTCACCGCGTCGCTGATCAGCCGCGGCCGAGATCATTACGCAGCGCATTACGATGCGCTCCGCGCGATCGACGCACGCTTCGGAGTCGATCCGGCGGTGCTGATGGCGATCTGGGGGCTGGAGACCAGCTACGGAACGGTGACCGGCCACAACGACTTGCTTCAGGTGCTCGCCAGCCTCGGCTATTACGGCCGCCGCCGCGACCTGTTCGAGAGCGAGTTTGTCGCGGCGCTCAAGCTGATGGACGAAGGCGTGCCGCGCTGGCGGCTGAAGGGCAGCTGGGCTGGAGCGACGGGCTATCCGCAGTTCATGCCGTCGGTCGCGCTGCGCCTGCGCGCCGATGGCGACGGGGACGGCTATGCCGACATCTGGGCGAATGAGCTCGACGGCCTCGCCTCGATCGCCTCTTACCTTCGGGACGCCGGCTGGAAGCCGAACCTCGCCTGGGGAATCCGCGTGCGCACCCCGGCGAACCTCAACCGGGCGGCGATCGTCAGCCGAACGACGGCGCCGCGCTGCCCGCAGGTCTATCGGCGCCACAGCCGCTGGCTGACCATGCGCGAGTGGCGCGCGCTGGGTGTCGCCCCATTGGGGCGCTCATTGCCCGACAATGAGATGGCGAGCCTGATCGAACCCGACGGGCCGGATGCCACCGCATATCTCGCGACGACGAACTATCGTGCTATTCTCGATTACAATTGCTCGAATTTCTACGCGATTTCGGTCGGGCTTCTGGCGGACGCGATTGCGCGGCGATAGAATGGCGGCTCACTTTCAATCGGGGGCACCACCCAAGCTCATGCCGCGTCCAATCATCCTCATGACCGCCGCCTCGCTACTTCTCGCCAGCGCCGCTCCCGCGGCGGCGCCGCAATTCGATACGCCCGCGAAGGTTGCCTATCTCTACGATTTGAACTCGGGCGCGATCCTCTACGCCAAGAACCCGGACGTTCGAATGCCGCCGGCCTCGATGGCCAAGATGATGACCACCGAGGTCGCGTTTGAGCTGATCGACAAGGGCCAGCTGTCACCACGGAAGATGTGCACGGTTCGCCCCGAAACGTGGCAGAAGTGGCATGCCCAGGGCTCGACCATGTTCCTCAGTCCGAACGAGCAGGTCAGCGTCGATAATTTGCTGAAAGGCATCGTCACCCTCTCGGGCAACGACGCGTCGGTAGTGCTTGCCGAATGCATCGCCGGAACCGAGCAGGCTTTCACCGACCAGATGAATGCTTTGGCGCAGCGGATCGGCGTCAGGAACAGCCACTTCGGCACCGCCAACGGCTGGCCCGACAATGGCGTCACCTATGTGACCGCCCGCGATCTTGCGACCATCGCCCGGACGACGATCCAGAAGCACCCCAAGCTCTACAAGCAATATTATTCGCTGCCGAACTTCACCTGGGGGAAGACGCTCGGATCGGGCAAGGACATCACCCAGGAAAATCGCAACCCCATTCTCGGCCATGTCGCCGGCGCCGACGGCCTCAAGACGGGCCATACCGACGAGGCGGGCTACGGCTTCACCGGTTCGGCCGAGCAGAATGGCCGGCGCCTGATCGAGGTGCTCGCCGGAATGGCGAGCTGGAACGAGCGCGTCCAGCAATCGACCAACCTGATCCAGTGGGGCTTCAATGCCTGGCAAGATAAGCCATTGTTTGCCGCCGGGACGAAGGTCGGCACCGCCAAGGTTCAGCTCGGCAGCGCGAGCGAAGTACCGCTGCTGGCGCCGCGCAACCTCGCGGTAACCGTTCCGGCGGGGCTCTCGGGCGGGTCGATCCGGACGAAGATTCGCTACGACGGCCCGCTGCTCGCGCCGATCGCCAAGGGCCAGGAAGTCGCGCAGCTGGTGGTCACCACCGGCGATACGTCGCCGCAGATTGTCCCGCTGGTCGCCGGCGAGGATGTGGGCCGCGCCGGCTTCTTCGGACGCGTCTGGCTTGGCCTGAAATCGCTGTTCGGGATGGCGTGACGGTAGCGGGCAAGTTCATCGCGCTGGAGGGCGGGGAGGGGGTCGGCAAGTCGACGCAGCTGAGAGCCCTCGCCGAGGTGCTGAGGCAACGCGGCGTCGAGGTGATTGTCACCCGCGAGCCAGGAGGCAGCGAGGGCGCCGAACGGATCCGTGAGCTCCTTCTGACCGGCGCCGACGAGCGCTGGGGTCCGGAGGCGGAGGCCCTGCTATTCGCGGCAGCCCGCGCCGATCATGTTGCGAAGACCATCCGCCCCGCGCTCGAAGCAGGACATTGGGTGCTGTCCGATCGGTTCGTCGACAGCTCGCTGGCCTATCAGGGGGGCGCCGGCGGTCTCGGGATCGAGGCCGTGCGGGCGATCAATGCCTTCGGGATCGGCGACAGCTTCCCCCACCGGACGCTGGTGCTCACGCTCAACGAGGGCGCCGAGCGGGCGCGGACGCGCGATATCGAGGGAAGCGATCGAATCGGCGGCCGCCCGGACGATTATCATCACAAGGTCGCGGCCGCGTTTCAGATCATCGCCGCGGAGGAGCCCGAGCGGGTGAAACTCGTCGACTCCTCTGGAAGTCCCGGGGAGGTCACCAAGCGACTAGTCGAGGCCATCGCGGATTTGTTGCCGTGATCGTCGGACAAAATCGGGCCGTGAATCAATTTGCGGACGCCTGGACCTCGCGCAAGCTTCACCAAGCGTGGCTCCTCGCGGGGCCCAAGGGGGTCGGTAAGGCGACCTTCGCCCATGCGGCCGCTCGGCGCGTCCTCGCCGATGCCGCCGGTCCTCAGTCGGAGCTCGCCGGCATAGAGACGAATGACGAACATCCGATCGTCAAGCTGGTCGAGGCGGGAAGCCATCCCGACATGCGCCGTTTGGAGCGGCTGGTGAACGAGAGGACTGGCAATCTCGCGCGTAACATCAGCGTCGAGCAGGTCCGTCAGCTGGGCGAGTTCCTGAGCCTTACGACGGCGCTTTCGCCTTGGCGCGTGGTCATCATCGATACCGCCGACGAGCTTGCAACCTCGGGTGCCAACGCGCTGCTCAAGATCCTGGAAGAGCCGCCAGCCAACACCTTGTTCTTCCTGGTCAGCCACGCGCCGGGGCGGCTGCTACCGACGATCCGATCACGTTGCAGGCGCCTCGACTTCCAGGTGCTGGACGATGACGCCATGGCGTCAATCCTGGCGATAGAGGCGCCCGGCACCGCCGCCGCGGAGGTCCAGCGGGTCATTGCGATGTCCTTCGGCTCTGCAGGGAGGGCACTTGCCTTCGCCGAGCTTGGGCTCGCCAAGCTCGAGGACGCCGCGCTGGCCATTCTTCGCCAGGGCGATCCGACGAACGCTCGCCGAGCGGAACTGGCGCAGGAACTGGGCAAGAAGGGTGCAGCGGAGCGTTACATCGCCTTTCTCGATCTCGCACCGTCCCTTGTCGCCCGCGAGGTCAGGAGCTTGAAGGGCGCTCATCTCGAACGCGCGCTCGATGCCTACGCGAAGGTGCGTGAGCTGGCTGCGGTTGCTCCGCGCGTCTCGCTCGACCCGGCCGCGACCGTGTTCCAGATCGGCGGCATCCTCGCCACCGTCGCCGACGGCGCTTCCTTGAAGCCCTAGGCGCGCGCCGCTAGGTGCGGGCGGCAAGCCATGTCCGAACCTTTCTACATCACCACGGCGATCAGCTATCCGAACGGGCGTCCGCACATCGGGCACGCCTATGAGGCGATTGCCGGCGATGCCATGGCACGGTTTCAGCGGAGCCGGGGACGCGATGTTAGACTGGTCGGCGGGACCGACGAGCACGGCTTGAAGATGGTTCAGGCAGCTCGTTCCGAGGGCCGGGATACGCTTGAGTTTGCCGATGAAATGTCCCGACATTTCCGTGCAATGGCGGAACGATTTAACGTTTCTTATGATGTCTTCGTGAGAACTACGGAGCCGCGGCACGAGCACGCGAGCGTGGCCATTTGGGAAGCGATGAAGGCCGCTGGCGACTTGTACCTCGACCGCTACGAAGGCTGGTATTCGGTGCGCGACGAAGCCTTCTACGACGAAAGCGAGCTGGTTGAAGGAGAGGGCGGCGAAAAGCTGTCGCCGCAGGGCACGCCCGTCACCTGGACCGCCGAGGAGACCTGGTTCTTCAGGCTGTCGAAGTACCAGGAACCGCTGCTCAACCTTTATCGCGAGAATCCCGAATTCATTCGTCCCGAAACGCGCCGCAACGAAGTACTGCGCTTCGTCGAAGCCGGTCTTAACGACCTCAGCGTTTCGCGTACCAGCTTCGACTGGGGGGTGCCCGTGCCGGACTCGCCCGGCCACGTCATGTACGTCTGGGTCGATGCGCTGACCACGTACATGACCGGTGTCGGCTATCCCGACAACCGGCAGGAATATGATCGATACTGGCCCGCCGACGTCCACCTGATCGGCAAGGATATCGTCCGCTTCCACGCGGTCTACTGGCCGGCCTTCCTGATGTCGGCCGGGCTGCCGCTGCCGAAGCAAGTCTACGGTCACGGTTTTCTGCTGAGCCGGGGCGAGAAGATGTCGAAGAGCGTCGGCAACGTCGTCGATCCGATGGAGCTAGCCGACCGCTTCGGGGTCGACCCGCTGCGCTATTTCCTGCTCCGCGAAGTGCCGTTCGGACAGGATGGAAGCTACAGCGCCGAGGCGATCGTCAATCGCGCCAACGCTGAGTTGGCGAACAGCTTCGGGAACTTGGCGCAACGAACATTATCGATGATTTACAAGAATTTGGATGGTGTTATTCCTGCTGCTGGGGAGGCATCGGACGACGTTCAATTGCTCGCGCAGGTGCGCAAGGCGACCTTGCATGAAGTGCCCGAGGCCTTCGATCGCTTCGCTTTCTCGGTCGGCATCGAAGCCTGGCTGCGCGCCGTGTTCGCCTGCAACGGCTATGTCGACGCGCAGGCGCCCTGGGCGCTGCGCAAATCCGATCCGGATCGCATGGCTGCCGTTTTGGGAACACTCGTGGTTGCGGTTCGTGAGCTTGCTCGCGCGATTGCGCCGATCATCCCCGAATCAGCCGACAAGCTGCTGCGCTTGATCGCCGCGGGAGAAAGCGGAGCTCACATCCCGCAGCCGATCCCGCTGTTCCCGAGGCTGGAGCTGCCGGGCGACGAGGAGGAACCGGCGTGAGGCTGATCGACAGCCACTGTCATCTCAATTACGAAGGCTTGGCAGAACGCCAGGACGAAGTACTCGCAAATGCTCGAGAATGTGGCGTCTCCGGCTTCCTCAACATCTCGACGCGCCAACGCGAATGGGATGAGATCATCGCCGTCGCCGATCGCGAGCCCGACGTGTGGGCCAGCGTCGGCGTCCACCCGCACGAGGCGGATGCGCATCCCGACCTTGGCGCCGCCGCGCTGGCCGAAGCCGCCGATCATCCCCGCGTGATCGCCATCGGCGAGTGTGGGCTCGATTATTATTACGACAAGTCGGACCGCCAGGCGCAACGCGAGCGCTTCGAAGCGCATATCGAGGCGGCCCGTCAGACCGGGCTCCCGCTTGTCGTCCACACGCGTGACGCCGAAGAGGATACTGCTGCAATCCTCTCTACCGCGGTCAGGGAAGGGGGCGTGACGGGCGTCCTCCACTGTTTCACCGGTTCGGCCGAGCTTGCGCGAAAGGGGCTCGATCTAGGCTTTTGTGTCTCGCTGTCGGGGATCGTCACGTTCAAGAATGCGGCCGACCTCCAGGAAACTGCGAAATGGCTGCCCTCCGATCGGATGCTGGTCGAAACCGACGCTCCGTTTCTCGCTCCGGTTCCCCACCGCGGACAGAAGTGCGAGCCGGCGTTCGTTGCGGATACCGCGAAGTTCGTCGCTCAATTGCGCGGTGAAGACCTTGAGCAGCTCGCCGCTGCCACGACCGACAACTTCTTCAGATTGTTTAGCAAGACCGCGTGAAGATACGGATTCTCGGCTGCGGCACTTCGACCGGCGTGCCGAGGATCGGGAACGACTGGGGCCTGTGCGACCCGGCGGAGCCGCGCAACGCACGTCTGCGTACGTCGATTTTGGTTGAGAGCGCAGGGGAAGGAATGCTGGTTGATTGCGGCCCGGATCTTCGGCAGCAGCTGCTCGCCGCGGAGGTGAGCCGGCTTGCCGGAGTGATCGTGACTCACGCTCACGGCGATCACTGCCACGGCATCGACGAGCTCAGGCCTGTCTCCCAGGCGATCGGCGGTCCGGTGCCGCTATACGCGCGCCCCGCGGTGCTCAATGAATTGAAACTTCGTTTCGCTTACGCCTTCGACCGGTCGAACTTCTATCGCCCGATCTGTAAGTCGTGCGAACTTGGCGAGGATTTCGGCTTTGGCGATGCCGAGATCCGTTTCGTCGATCAGCCACATGGCGGCCCGACGTCGCTTGGCCTGCGCTTCGACGAAGCCGGTTATTCAGTCGGATACGCCATCGATTTCAGTGACTTAAGCTGCGAAATGGAAGTGCTGTATCAGGGCGTCGACGTGTGGATCGCGGACTGTCTGACGCGCAATCCGCATCCGACTCACATGCACTTGGACGGCGTGCTGCGGGCCGCGCGTGATCTTGGCGTCGGCCAGCTTTATCTGGTGCACATGGGCAACGGCCTCGACTATCGTGAGCTGTGCTCCGAGCTGCCCGACTGGGCGGCGCCGGCCTATGACGGGCTCGAAATCGCTTCATGATGACCAATGACCTGATGCTTGGCGGCGTTTACCTCCTGATGGCTATCATGCTCGTTTTGGGCTCGCTGATGGCGCGCCGCGAGCCGGCGGCGAAGCTGTTTTCCCAGGCGCTTGCCTGGATCGCGATATTCGCCGCGGGCTTCGTGCTTTTCACTTTCCGCGACAATCTTGGTTGGGTCGCTCAGCGACTTCGGGCCGAAGCCATTGGAACGCCGGTCGAGCAGGGCCGTGAAACGCGGATTCCGATGGCGATCGACGGCCATTTCTGGGTTCACGCCAAGCTCAACGATCATGACGTCAAATTCCTGATCGACAGCGGCGCGACGACAACGACGATCGACCGCGGCACGGCGAAGGCGGCCGGAGTCGAAGTTTCGCCTCGGCGCGATCTTTACGTGCGCACCGGCAACGGCGTGATCCGTGTCGCCAGCGGCCAAGCGGACGTTCTGACCGTGGGCGGCATCACCCGCCGCGATGTCGCGCTGGAGATCGCCGACAATGACGACCTCAACGTCCTGGGGATGAATTATCTATCGTCGCTGAGCCGATGGGGCGTCGAGGGGCGCTGGCTGGTTCTGGTCTCCTGACGTGGATTGATATTTACATAATGGACATTATCATACTTTGCGATTATGATGAGTGAGGGACCCCCCGCGCCACTTGACCGGCTTGTCGAGATCATGCGCCGGCTGCGCGATCCCGTCAGTGGGTGCGAGTGGGATACGGTCCAGACCTTCGACACGATCGCGCCCTATACGATCGAGGAAGCTTATGAGGTCTCCGACGCGATCGCCCGCAAGGACATGGACGCACTGGCCGACGAGCTCGGCGATCTTCAGCTCCAGGTCGTGTTCCACGCTCAGATGGCCGAAGAAGCCGGCTTGTTCACCCTCGATGACGTTCTCGATCGCATTTGCGACAAGATGGAGCGCCGCCATCCCCATATCTTCGGCGACGCCGAGCATGGCGGCCATCACCTGTGGGAAAAGATCAAGGCCGAGGAACGCGCGGCCGATCCCGACAAGAGCGCGCTCGCCGGCGTCGCCTTGGCGCTTCCGGCACTGGAACGCGCCGCCAAGCTCCAACGACGGGCAGCGCGCGTCGGCTTCGACTGGCCGGATACCTCAGGCCCGCGGGCCAAGATCGATGAGGAATTGGCCGAGCTCGATGCCGAGACCGAGCATGACCGCAAGCTCGACGAACTCGGCGACCTCCTTTTCGCCGTGGTGAACCTCGCACGTCATCTCAATGTCGAGCCGGAAACAGCTCTTCGTCAAGCTAATCGCAAGTTCGAGCAGCGTTTCCGGGCGATCGAGCAGGAGCCGGGGTTCGCGGACCTGTCGCTAGACAAAAAGGAAGCGCTCTGGCTCGCGGCCAAGAAGGCTCAGGCCGACTCCCGCGCCTGAAAGCGCGCCCAATTGTCGGGCGAAAGCCGCACGGAGAGCTCCAGCTCGTCGTGATCTAGCGTCTGCTTAAGGACCTCACCGCGCGAATGCAGCCAGGCGATCTTGCCGCCGTCCGTCGCCGATAGCCGGATGAGATGCACTTGCTCTCCCGACCTTAGCTTGGCGGCCATCAGTTCGCGGAGTGCGCCCAGCCCCTCGCCCGTGACCGCCGAGATGGGAATGACGTCATCCCTCCGTTCCGCCTCTTGGCTCAGCCTGGCGCGTTCATCCCCGAATATTAGATCCACCTTGTTCCAGGCTTCGATTCGCGGCGGCGACCCCTCCTCTGCCAGACCGAGCGACGCCAGAACATCATCCACGTCGTTCCGCTGCGCCTCGCGGTCCGGGTGCGCCATGTTGCGGACGTGAACGAGCAGGTCGGCCGACGCGACCTCCTCCAGTGTCGCGCGGAAAGCCGCGATCAGCTCGGTCGGCAGGTCCGAGACGAACCCGACCGTGTCGGATAGGATCACCTTATCGAACCCCGACAGCCTGATGTCGCGCATGGTCGGGTCGAGAGTCGCGAACAGAAGATTCTCGGCGAATACCGTTTCGCCCGTCAGCTGGTTGAAAAGCGTGGATTTTCCGGCGTTGGTGTAGCCGACCAAGGCAATCACCGGCCACGGGGCGCGCTGCCTCCGGCCGCGGTGAAGGGCGCGAGTCCGCTTCACCTGGTCGAGCTCACGGCGGATCTTGGCCATTCGGTCGCGGATC
>Ga0157369_10003884_pt1 | contig 17730 bp, 26 predicted proteins | sample C25metaG_FD_113461 | JGI IMG/M metagenome (GOLD analysis project Ga0157369, IMG submission 113461) | Corn rhizosphere microbial communities from Kellogg Biological Station, Michigan, USA - C2-5 metaG | ecosystem: Host-associated > Plants > Roots > Rhizosphere > Soil | place: USA: Michigan... | reverse complement strand
TGGGCGCAGACGACGCTAGCTGCACAAAGGGCCGCGATGAGCGCGAAGTTTCTCAAGGCAACGACCTCCACGAGAAAGGGGATTTTGGAGAATCAGGATACTACCGGAATGGGAACGCAGGTAATGGCGATATTGGACAGGCTCGGGGCCGGTCGAGTTCTCAAGGCGCGACGGTCAGTTCGCTCGGTCGAGCGAACACGGGCTCTTTCTCTCCCATGTCGAAGCCGATTGCGGCCTGGTATGTGCCGGGCTTCAAAGCGAGCTTCGCGATATCAAGTTCGCCGGAAGCGATGAATCCCCGCACTGCGCCCCGGGTGATGTTGAGCGGGATCGCAGGCCGATCGCCTATCTTCACAAATGCTTTCCAGTGTTTGAGGATGAGCGGGTCGAGCTTGCGATCGGCGGCGTAGAGGCGGGCGAGAATGTTGAGCTTGCTTTGCGGTGAGAAAACGCCGGAAGCGTCAGGCGCCAGAAAACAGCCGTCGAGCAGCAAAGGGTCGAGAAGATTCTTGCGGCCCTGGTGCTCTTCGTCTGACAGGCAGCGGCTGGCGAGCAATGTATGGCTCAGACGGACGACACCAAATCCAGCAGCGGGGTCAGCCGTGAAGGGGAACGCGCGAGTAACGACCCGTTTCTCTGCCGAGTCGATCGCGAAGAGTCGCAGTTCATAGCTGCCGGGGTAAAGCGGGAGCTCGCGCTGCCAATGGATGGTCGGATTGGCGCCGCCAGAGTAGTTCCACTCGCGTTCCGCGATCCATGAACCTACCGGATGGCCGATGTTCTGGTTGATGAGTTGTACATAGAGTTGGAGCTTGGAATCATGGACGAGCGGATGATCCGTTGTCGGCCACGTAATGTCGGCAGCCATCACTGTGGTTGACATTCCATTGGTGTCCGGAAAAATCCACACACGCATTGCGGCATCGAGTCCGCTCGGACTTGCACCCGCTTTCAGCGCTGCATGAATTGCGGACGGGACTTGCTCTCGACTCTCAGACGTGGGCGACACGTAGAAACTTCGATACCGGGCATGCACGCGGGGCGATCGCACTTGAACAGAAATCGGATGCCAGCTCCCATCGGCTTCGAGAAGGTGGGGACGGAACGTAATTCGGTAGAAGCCGGCGACATCTTCGGCGACTTCCTCAAGTGCTTCCTGCATATTTCGCGCAGAACGGCCGCCTGTCTGGTAGGCAGCCCAGGCGAAATCCCCGACGGCCGCACCCAACCCCACAAGGCTGGAATTAATTTGGCTGGCTACACTCTCTCCCGACATCAATGGGAACGTCATGGGCCCCATGGCTTCAGGAAGTTCTCCGGAGGCAGCATCCCCGAAGGGTGTAGCAACACCAGGGCCGGAGGCCTGCAGGGTATACATCGGGGCCTGCGCACTCCGAGCTGCGTCGATGAACTGCGATGGACTGACTCGAAGCAGTTGAGGGCCGCCGCCGACTCCATTCACATTGAGTGCGAAGTCTGATGCGAAGACAATGGCGCGGCGGCCGGCCTTGACGCCCAACTCTGCGACCGCGCGCGCCGCAAGAGGAACCCACGGACCTTCGATGAATTGAGGCGGGCTGGAATGGTGGTCAAGATAGTCCAGGCGAGATTGAAGCGGACCGAGGTCTCTGTTGAACGGCGCTAATTCCCCCGCATCATCGAAGAGCGCAAATGACCAATCAGCGGGGTGCGGCTGATCCAGAAACTTCTGGAGCCCCGAAATCGACGCGTTCCTGCCCGCGGCCGACATGGGAGCCAGGATGAGCAGAATCCACGTGGTTGTGCGTGCAGGTGGAACGGCCGATGATGTGCTTTGCGCAAGATTCGTCTGCGATGAGGATTGCGGATTCGGAGCGCCCGTTTCCGCAGCCGGAGCGGCTGTCGTCAGCTCCTGAAAGCTCTGCACGGAAACGACCGGATCAGTAGCCCCGTTCTCGTTGACAATGAAATTCGCCGGCTCGAGACCCGACACAGGCCGTCCGCTGCCGTCCCGCACCTGCACCTGAACGGTTGCATACCAATTCAAACCTGAATCGCCCGGTCCCCCAGGACTCTGCGAATGGAGAAGGCCGACAAAAAGGACGAGCAAGAAAGCCGCCGACGTGCTGAAGCGGATATCCATCAGAGGGCCGGAAAATGATTCGCCCGCAGAATACACCCGTTGATGGATTGGCAATGTGACGCTCAGCCCTTCGGCAGTTTTTCTGGCTTGGGGATGGCGCTGAACTGCGCTCCCGCAAAGAGAATGAGGCCGGAGACGTAGGCCCAGAAAAGCAATCCGACAGACACAAAGAACGGCCCGTACAGCGCTTTCAGATCCATGTGGGGCAGGATCGCGACGTAAGCTTCTTTGGCGCCGAGCCAGATGATGCCGGTGACGATGGAAGTGCGAATCACCTGCCGCGCGGGAATCCTCCGGTTAGGCAGCAGCCAGTAAATGGAAAAAAAGAACAGGATCGAAGCCAGCCCGGTAGTGATGGCCAGCCAGACGTAGCTGATTCCTTCAAAGATCATGTTCTCCGTGTGGTGGAAGAAGACGAACCCGAGGAGTTGCCGCTGCCAGGTGCTCAGGAAGACGCTGCCCATGGCAAGTAAAACCATGAGAATGGCAAGTCCGAAGGCGACGGTCTGGTTGAGAAGGTAGTTGCGGCTCTTGGTCACTCCCCACGCCTGATTGAGCGCTACCTCGAGCGGCAGAAAGATCCCGGTGCAGGAGATGAGGATCATGACAACCGAAAGCAGTTGCACTCCATGCCGGGAGGCGAGCGCGGCTGCGTTCTCAAGCCGATATGTCAGAAACCCCTGCGAGGCGGTTGTAGGCAGAAACTGCTCCACCAGTTTGGTAACGACATTCGACATCTCCTGCGAGTGAAAAACCGACAGTGCGATCGTATAGAGCAAAACGATCAGCGGGATGAAAGAGATGATGGCGTTCGCGGCGACGCTGAAGGCGTAGGTGTGAACTTCGGAGTCGAGCAGGTATTCGATGATCGGGGTGCAGTTCTTGCGCCACCGATACCACTTGGATCTCTGCACGGGCTCGGTCTGGTCGAATCCGCCGGCTGCGGGAATCGGCTCGGCGACGCAGGTGCCGGAATTTGAGACGTTCTCCACTCGGGTCTCCACTGAATACAGGGTACGGAACAGGCGGCTTCGCAGCTGTGCGCCCTCTCACGCCTAAATCTCAAGCCGAAATGGTCCTGAGGCAGCCAAAAGACACGCCGAGCGGCTCAAAAAACATTCCCGGTTTGGGGGATGGAAACTGTTGCTATTTTTTCATAGCTTGGGAAAGTCAGATGGTTACCGCACGTTACTTCCGGAAATTTTCTCTTGCTTTTCAGGTACATACCTGCCATAACATGAGCACGACGTGCGGGAGACACGCCGTTTTCAAAAAGTTCAGGAAGGCCAAAGCATTCTTGGGACGCACACCCCCACCGAGCGATGAATCGAGCTGCCACAGCGCTTTTGAACAGGCGCGTCGGCGGCTCGCGGCGTCTCTTGGCTGGGTTCACCTTGCAAAAACGGATCCTGCGGCAGAAATAGACGGGAACGCGGAAGCGAGGTTTCCCCATGTGCTACCCGCAAATAGAAGGAGAAGGTGAATGAAGGAGCAGGGCGTAGTTAAGTGGTTCAACGGGGCTAAGGGGTACGGGTTCATTCAACGGTCCAGCGGTGAAGATGTGTTCGTTCATTTCTCCGCCATCAACGAAAGCGGCTACAAGACGCTGAACGAGGGCGATTCAGTCGAGTTTGAGTGCCAGCAGGGACCCAAAGGACTGAGCGCAGCCAATGTCAGCCGCGTGGTCGGGTAGCAACGCCTTTTTTAGGGCCGCGCACGAGGGCCACGTTGTTTTGCTGATTTGCCTTTGGTAGCAGTACTTTCCCGGGGTCAATTCAAAAAATCTAGAGATTGCTGACGGCAGGTCGGGAGCGGCCGTGTGCGGTTGGAGTGTGTTTCTCGTCGGCTCATTTGTTCGGCGCCGGAGCGAGACGGGAACCCTCTGGCCTGTGCGAGCGAATCCCCAGTCTGCTGAAGCGCCCTCCTGCTGCGATCGAAGCGCGCTCGGGCACTCGTGTTCGTTCGTCACGAAGTGAGTTTGCGATGCCCGATTCATGATCCAATTGCTCTCGGGGCTTGGATTCCTTTCATGTTGAACTCGATAACTCCGTTCTTCATCGTCGATGATCTCGACGCCACAATTGCCTTCTACGAATCCGAGCTCGGCTTCGAGGTTCGATACAAAGGCGGCGGCGAAGGAGACGTTGCGGACTACTGGGTCTTCGTCGGGCGTGACCGGGCGATGATCATGTTCAAAGCGATCGCGCCGGACATCCACCCGCAGCCAAATAGTTCACGACACGACTGGGCCCGCTGGGATGCCTACGTGAACGTCGACGATCCGGATGCTCTGTACGCGGAGTTCGCGGGCAGAAACGTGAAGTTCCACCAGGAACTCGGCGATACATCCGATGGGCTCAGGGCGTTCGAGGTCATTGATAACAACGGCTATGTCATCTGCTTCGGTCGGCCTATGGACAAGAAATCTTAACTGCGCACATGAGTCTAATAAACTTCTGTCTGGCCGCGCTCGGATACATTCTCGTTCTCGTAGGTGGCGGACTTACGGTACTGATCCTTCTTTCCGGTTTCCTCTCCGGAAGCTGGAGCATCGGACACGGATACCCGATCTTGATTGTGAGCCTGCCGGCATTGATCGTCGGGGTATCTTTGATACGTTTTCTCACGAAGACAAAGCAGATTTGAAGCGCACTCCTCCGTAAGCGAAGGGGCGCAGATCACCGAGTTTCACCAAGTCGTTTCATCGCAACGGTGACGGTGCGGCCTCCCGGCAAGGGAACGACGGCGCACGGGAATCAAGCCTCCGCAGGCCATCCCCGGTTTCCACGGATGGCCTGCGTTTGCTTCCCGTTCTGTTTCTCCGGAACGACGATCATTCAATTCCTATTTCGCCTGCATCAGCCCAGCAACAACCTCAGCAACCTTATCGAGTATCTGGTTCCAGCCCTCCAATTGACCGCTATCTTTCGCGCTCTCCATCGGTTCATTTCCAATGAAGGTGAGTCTCGTCTTGCCGTTTCCGAGATCCTCAAAGATCGTCACATCGTACGCGCCTTCGATGGCCTCATGTTCTATTCCTAGCTCCGCCGCTTCGATCTTGTTCCCGTCCTTGTCGGAAAAATACATCGACGAAACAATCTTCTCCTGCGGAACAATCTCGTGATATTCGCCCGCATTCCAGAACTCCTGCCCATCCGGCGTCCTCATGCAGCACAGAAACTTCCCTCCCACGCGAAAATCCATCTTGCAATACGGAGCGGTAAAACCCTTCGGCCCCCACCACTGCATCACATATTTCGGGTCAGTCCACGCCTTCCAAACCAACTCGCGTGGAGCATCAAAAACTCTCGTCACAACCATCCGCTCTGTCTCATTCACCACGTTTTTTGTCATGTAGAACCTCCTCTTTTTTCATTTGCTTCACCACCGCATCCAGTTTGTCGAAACTCTCTTCCCAGAATCGGCGATAGCTGATCGCCCAGTCGCTGACCGTCTTGATCGCCTCCGGCCTGAGCGTGCACACACTCTCTCGTCCACGCTTCGTCTTGATCACAATCCGCGCGCGCACCAGGTACGCAATATGTTTTGAAATCATCTGCTGCGACAGCTGAAACGGCTCCGTCAATCCATGCACAGAAGCAGGCCCATGCGAGAGCCGTTCGATCATCGCCCGTCGCGTCGGATCAGACAAAGCCGCAAATGTCGTCCCCAATCGATCCACAACCATATGGTAGTGGATGATCCGCAGATGTCAAGTTAGAAATCCGCGATTCCTGATTTCTGTTCCCGATCTCTGCTCAGAAGCACGAGCCGTAGAGTCACCATCAACCCGAAAACGCCCCAATGTTCGGATTACGGTTAAAGGAACAAGCCCACAACCACGAGTCATGCCTTCTCCACCGCACCTCAAAGCGCTGTCATCCCGACCGGAGCGCAGCGCAGTGGAGGGATCTGCAGTTGCTCTTCGACATTCGCGCTGTTGAGGACGACCTGCCGGATTCAATTTCAATCCCTATCAGCGCTTGCAGAACTCACTTCGAAACACTGGCGGCTTCGTTCTGCGATAGGCCTGAATCGAGGTCGACGTTGGGCTGCATCTATGTTCTTTATTCCGGGTGCACTAGGCGGCTCCCGAGTCGCGAGCGCCGCCGTAGGGCGGGGCGGGGTGCTTTTCTCTTCTGTGTTCGATGAAGTGGTCTGAAAGCCACTGGATGATGTCGGAGCTGTCGTGAAGGTCAGACGGGGGAGGCGGCATCTGTTGTCCACAGGAAGAACACTGTGCAGAAACGGGATGCAAGTCGTGGTCGTAGCGGATGGTGAGTTCGGGGATCATGTCGGCTTTTGCGCCTTCAGGGGCCCGTCTGCGTGAACCTTCACGCACGATTGTGGTGCGATGCCGTATTCTCCTGCGCCTGTTGCTTCGTACGTCAAAGCCATTCGACGACGTTGGTCGGCCTATCTAAGTTGGGTTGTGACTTTTATTGGGGAGTCTAATCGCCCGCTGGCTGCGGAGCTGTTTGGAAGCTGGCGATACGCTGCAGCAGGACTTCGGGGGAAACAGGTTTGGCGAAAATCTCAAAAGGTGTCTCGCCGCGCTCCACCAGTTTGGCCGTGTCCGGGTGGCCCGAAAACAGGACGATGCGGCACGAGGGGCGTTGCTGCACGATCATCGAAGCAGCATCGATTCCATTCAACCCACCGAGCATCACGTCGAGAATAGCGATGTCAGGAAGAAACGTGGACGCCATCGCTACCGCTTCTTCACCTGAATGGACCGAAGTGGTTATGAAGCCTCTTGTTTTCAGAATGAGAGCGAGCGTGTCGGCGATGTTCGGCTCATCATCTACGACGAGAACTCGTTGACCCTGATTCGGCATGATGACCTCGACCCGGGGCCCGTTGTTACGTTTGTCCTATGGTAGTGCGCAGATCCAGAGAGTTATACGGAGAAAATTACAACAGGTCGAGGGGTCCTGTGGGGCGGCTTGGGCCCATGATCTATTGCAGACGCGTGCACCATTTAGATGCGCGCCGGAGCGCGAAGAGTTGCCAGGATCACAAGTCCTGGGTGCGCTCTAACTCTTTGAGGCGTGCGATGGCAGCTTCGAGCACTTCGACACGACGAAGTAGCATGCGCCGGAGTTCTGCCAGGTCTGTGTTTGCTGCGTCCATCTCACGCGCGGAGTTATCAGCACAAGCAGCGGGAGCGGAAGCGGAACCACGGGCTGGTTTTCGAGTGTCCATACGACAACGGTTTCGACATTCTACCTCGACATGCGGCTGCTTGTAACGGGGCACACAGCAATTCGAGGCGGTCTAGGGTGTCGGTAGTTGTTTATCTAGCTGGGTTGTATCTATGGTCGTTTATCGAGGCGCGATCCGGTGCGATGCGAAGCTGGGCTTCGACCTCGCGAATTCTCTGATCGAGGCGGCGCTTGATCTCATCGACAGTGTCACTCGCGCCCAAGTGGCTGGTGTCATCGAAATGATGAAAATGCTTTTCAGCGTGACGAGAGAAGGATCATCGGGCGCAAGATCAGTCTGCTGCTCCACTTGAGCGAGCGTGGCGCGGAGAGCTTCAATGGTTCGAGTGCTGACCTGATACGGCATTGGCCTCTGAACAGCCTGTGGTTTGATGCGCACTTTTGTGAAAGCGTTTGCATGAAGCAAGCGATGATCACAGCAGGTCGAGGCGATCGAGCGTGTCGGCTAGGCTGCGGCGGGCGGCGCGGGAGGATCAATTGCGGGCAAAGCAGCGGAGCTGGCTTCCCCGTCGGAGGCGGTTGCAGCAGAGTGCAGTGCTTCCAGTTCGGCGATGCGGGTGAGCAGCAAGCTTTTGAGGGTGACCAAAGCCGCATCATCGGGAGCGAATTGGCCGGATTGTTCGAGCTGAACAATTGTGCCGCGAAGTGCGGCAATGGTGAGCTGGAGATCGGAGGGGAGCGAGTTGCTGTTAGACATTATGACCTGCATCTATGCTTTCACGGATGCACTGTCTTAGACGGGCCCTGTTGGTGACGGGCGTCACAGCAGAAATCTAAGGTCCGATGCAGTCAACAACATGCGCAATGATTTCGCTGGGGTGAACGGGTTTACCGAGGACCTCGAAGTGGTGTCCGGCGAGCTTCGCTCGTGCGATGCGCTCTGCGGTGGCGGGCTGGCCAGAGATGAGGAGAACGCCGCAGGTGGGCAGTCGATCCTTCAGCTTTATCGCGAGCTCGAAACCGTCGATACCTGGTAGAACTACATCGCTGATGAGCATGTCGGGCGGCTGCGTGGCTGCAAGGTCCAAAGCCTGCTCGCCGCTGTGTGCGACCGCGACAGAGTAGCCGCGTGACTGCAGGATAAGTGCGAGTGTGGCGGCGATGTTGACTTCGTCATCGACAACAAGAATGTGTGCCATCCGGGGTCCCGAACTCCTGCTGTCCAGATCAGCTACTTAGAACTAAAGCTGTATAGATGCTGCCGAGAAAACGTTAGTTGCAGTTACAGCAGGTCCAAGCTCCGGCGTCTCAAAGAACGGGCTGAGCTCCGTCTTCTGACAACCGCATTTTGAGATGATCGAGGAGCTCCCGAGGGTGAACTGGTTTCGCAAGAATGGGAAACGCGTGTCCCCGCAATTTCGCATCATCCAGAAGGTGTGCCGTACCGGCCTGACCTGAGAAAAGAACGATCTTGCAGTCGGGTAAAGCCTCTTGGAGTGTGATGGCGAGTTCTACGCCATTCATACCAGGAAGCATCACATCCGTGAGCATGAGGGTTGGCGGACTTTTGAGCGCCATTTCCAGTGCGTCCTCGGCGTTATATGCCGTGTGCGCCTTATAGCCATACATGGTCAGAATCTGCGCAATCGTATCTGCGATGAGGGGTTCGTCATCAACAACCAGGATTGTCGCGACGGATTTCTGCCCGGGAGGCATGGGGCATCAGAGTACCACGATCCTCGGTTTACCAAAATGCGCGGTCAGTTCTCGCTCGAACGATGTGGGGAGCCTGGTTTCATGCAGAAAGAGCACCTTGACGGGGGATCGGAATAGTCAGGTAATGCCCGAGAAAACCTGACTGGGGATATCCCTAGTTGTACACAGTGGAATTTTGGCGGTAAATTGCGCGAATCAGAGGTCGGCCCTTTCTTTAAGGGCGGCCTTGAGGAGCAAGCGTTCATGACGGCATCTCAGAATCTTGGACGGCGCGAGAAGGCTTTGAACGTCATTGCCTTGGCGAGCTTCATTCTCATCGCCCTCCTCTTCATTGCTTTGCTCTATTACAGTAAGTCACTCGGAAATGAACGGCACCACAATCTCAGCGAATCGCGTTCCCGGCTCAGGGAAGCCCCACACAGTCACAAGGCAACGGTCGAACGAGGCAATCGCATCGCACCAAGCCTCGGGCCAATGACTCGCGAACAATCGTATGGTGCTACATGATTCAGGATGGAGAGCTCTTCTGCGATGCATGCAAAGAGGAAATCACGCTTTCAGACAAGTCTTCTCTTCAAATGCTGATTGAGATCGTCCAGGATGATGCCGATCGGCATTACTGCGAGCATTGCGCTGCTCAGTTGCTCGAGCAATCTCGCGCGGGGGAAACGCGTTTGGCGAAAATCAGATCAGACGGCGGCGATTGAACGCTCTCAACTAGGCACCCGTCCCAAGCGCGAGTCCTCCGCTAGGCTTTGGGGTGTTCGGGGATTATTCCCATCATCTGCAGAAATGGAATCATGTCTTTCTCCGACCACTTCTCTGCCAACCGCCCCTTCTCAATTCGATGAATTGTGATGGATGTCATTTTCAGGTCCTTCCCTGTTCTTGGCACGCCCGGTAAATCGCCTTCGTGCTTTCCTAAACAGGTTAGGCGGGTAACCACTCTGTCGGCTTCAGCAATCTGATCGTCTATCCGGTGCGTGCCAGGCGTCGCTTTCCAAAAGATCCGGAATGCCTCTTTCAGTCCTTCTCTTCCAGCGGCGACCGGGAACGGAGGCGGGTTGTGATCAAGGTAGTCCTCGGCAACCAACTCATCCATTGCGTCCAGATTGCCCTTGTCGATCTCTTCGTAAAACCTGCGTACCAGTGCCTTGTTCTCCTCTGGCGACATAAAAACCTCCCTGTGATCCTCAAGCTACCGCGTTCGTTCAACCGAGGCCAACCACAAAAAGGTACTTCCGAATCGGGGACTAACCTAAAGGTCTTCTTTCCGCAGGATGGATCGCGTCGGGTCGCGAGGGTCTACATGTATCGGAACCGAGGTGCCCTTATACGACGCGGCCCAAGCCTCAGCGTCTGCTTTGTCATCCGTCGGAAATGAGCGACAGTATTCGCCACTTTGCAACTCGGGATTGCGATAGAAGTAGGTCAGCGTGCAAAGGTATCCAATGGTCTCTCCTCCGCTGCCATACTCTTCGCTGACGCTAACGATATCGACCACAGCGGAGGTCGTCGGCCATTTGCCTCCGCGTTTCCCTCGCAACCACTGAATGAAGAATCGCCAATAGAAACTCACACCCGCTGCGATCCCCCCGGCTAAGACGAATGGGAGTGCATACCAATCGTAGGGTGATCCACGCAGAATTATGCTGGCGAGTTCTGGGTTCACAGGGCTTGGGCTCTTGAAGGAGTTGAGGGAATTATCACACTTTCTGGATGCGCTGAAGTTTGTTCCAAGAATCGCTCTGGCTCTGATCATCACCGGAGCTGGAGTCCTGCGGTGGTTGGTCGTTATAGAGCGATCGCTTCGTTCTTTGCACCATGCCGCGGCGTATGATCTGTAGATGCTCCCCGGAAAGTTTGCACTTCTTGTATTCGCAGAGCTTTGTGTGACTTCGGCAGGATTCACGGGTCGTGCGCAGCAAGTCCCGCTGCCCACACCGGTTCGCTTCCACGTCGGCGACGACGCACGCTGGGCAGATCCGAATTTCGATGACAGTTCCTGGAGTCTATCCGTGGATGGGCATCTGCCTCCATCTACCCCGCAAGCAGACGGATTCATCTGGAGCCGTCTACGGGTGATTGTGCCAGAATCTGCTACGGGGCCGCTTGCTCTTCGCTGGAGCACACCGCAGGAGGGAGCCGTCCAGGAAGTGTTTGTCAACGGCGTACCCGCAGGGCGCACTGGCGATTTCCCTCCACACTTGAAGATGCGCATGGTGTCCCAAAACATTGTTTTTGACCTTCCAGCAGGGGTTGCGCGCGCGGGCACTGTGGCCGAGGTCGCGATTCGAGTTTGGACTGTGATCGGTCGCCCCACCCAGATAACGGGGATCTCCATCGACTCTGCAACCCTGCAACACGCAATTGCGGGCCAGCTCCAAACTCAAAATCTGCTTGGTTACATGCCTCAGTTTGCGGTGAGTCTGCTGCTGGAGGTGCTGGGTTTGGGTGTACTGATACTCGGGTTGTGGTCGGGTCGCAAAGAGTTGCTGCTTTGTGCCATTTGGCTTGTCATCATGCCCGTGTATCTGACTTCGATTTCGTTGATCTCGCTTGTGAGCGGCGTGAATCTGCGTCTCTTCCAATCAATGTTCGCACTTCTTAACGCGTTGGGAATGGCTGTCGTGGTGGAGTTTATTTGGACCGTACAGGGCTTTCGAGATCGGCGTTCCCTATGGCTGGCCCGCGTATTGTGGGTCCTTACGGGTTTGTCGGACATCGCTTTCCTTGCGTTTCTAGACGAAGGAAGGATTGTAGCGAGATTCGGCTTCCTGGGCACCTCATTCCTGTTTGCGTTCAACGTGCTGCTCGTCTCCGCGGATCTTGTTGCGCTCTCCGGCCGCGGCCGCAATCGTGCAATTGCCGCAGCCGACTTGCTGATCAGTGTAGGGTTTTTTCTGAACGTTACAGGTCATCAGATCAAAGTTCCATGGCTCCGGACCGATTTCTTCGGAGCGGCCTTTTATCTTTCGAGCGTGGTGATTGCAGGATTGCTGATTCGGCAAACGTGGGAGGCCTGGAAAAAGAATGACGATTTACGTATAGAAGTCGCAGCCGCGCGCGAGCTGCAGCAGCAACTAGTGCCACTTTCTCTGCCGTCAGTGGCCGGGCTTGAGCTGGACGCCGCGTACATGCCAGCGCTTGAGGTCGGCGGCGACTTCTACCAGGTGATGAAGCAACGCGACGGGGCGTCCTTAATCCTCGTGGGAGACGTGAGCGGCAAGGGGTTGAGGGCGGCGATGACAGGTGTATTGACGATTGGGGCCGCGCGTGTCCTCAACGAGGATGTCGAGGGACCGGCCGAACTGCTGACGCGGTTAAACCGCGAGATGATGCGTTCAAGCATGGAAGGATTTGTGACCTGTCTGTGCGCGGCGATTGGCCGGGATGGCAAATTGAGATTGGCAAACGCCGGACATCTGGCGCCGTATTTGAATGGGGAGGAGCTGCCGGTCGAATCAGGTCTACCTCTGGGAATACTAGCTGGCGTGGAGTATTCCGAGACCGTGTTGTGCCTTTCTCATGGCGATTCAATTACATTTCTGTCCGATGGAGTAGTGGAGGCGCAGAATGCTGCCGGTGAACTGTTTGGCTTCGCGCGGACGAAAGCACTTGCAACAAGGAGTGCGGAAGAGATTGCCCTTGCCGCGAAAGCTTTCGGCCAGGCAGACGACATCACGGTATTAACGCTTGGCTTTGCGCCTGTGGCCTGACTCTCGATCCTGCGCCTTCCGCCAAGACACTGCCGCGAGAATCACCGCGCGACACCTAGGTAGCCATCGTGCGACGAAGGAACGAAACGTGCGTGGAGATCGCATCATGGTTCAAGCCCAACCGGGGGGGATAGTCGTGGCATTCCGGTTGGATCACCGCGTACTCGGACATAACCCGATTTCGGCCAGTCTCCTGCGTTACTTCCCGTTTGCGGACTACTCGAGCGGCATAGCGGAATACACTGTTAATCACTGTCCGCCTTCGTTACTGTCGGGATGGCCACAACACAGAAGTTTCTCAAAAACAAAGTTCCATTCAAATGTCGCCACGTGAATGTCGCCACGTGACTCGCGGGAGCCACCAAGAGTCCTTCGTGATACGCTTAACGGCCCGGCCAAATACCCCGTGATGCCCACTTGGGCCGTTCCTCATGGAGAAATATGTCTGGAACAACGCTCTCGGCAACTTTGCCGGCCCGTACCGATCGAAAGGTTTACATCGCCTGGATGGCGGTGGTCTGGGCCGCAATCCTCGGCGGCTTTGGACTCGATTTTTCACGCTATTTGCATGAGAGCCCGCCGCCTCCCGCGCTATTGCACCTGCATGCGGCAGTGTATGTCATTTGGCTAATTCTGGTATCAGTGCAAGTTCTTCTGGTCGAATCAGGCAATGTTCGGCTTCACATGCGACTGGGCTGGGCGACAGCCATCCTATCCGCTGCGATGGTTCCGCTGGGCCTCACGGCGGCAATCGTCGATCAGGCGCGGCAGGTCAACCATCCTGACTATGCACCGCAGTCCCTTGCGCTGGAATTCGAAGAAATGTTTGCCTTCTCGACGTTCGTAATCGCGGGCTTGTTCACACGGAAGAACTTGGCAGAGCACAAGCGGTTGATGATCCTGTCTGCGGTAGCAATTTCAGATGCGGGCTTCGCACGGATATGGCTAATGGGAATCGATTACACGCTCCCAGGCCCGTTCGGATGGTGGCTTCAGTTTTATTGGGGCATCACCCTGATGCTGATCGCCATGCTGGCTTGGGATTGGTTCAAGCACAAGCGCGTCATGCGCTCGGTCTTGTGGGGCGCGGCACTTTTGTGGGGCGGCGAGGCCATCGTAACGATTCTTCATTTCAGTCCCACATGGAAAGCTTCGATGGCCAGATTGGTCAGAATATGGGGCCATGCTGGCTAATTTCTTCTCCAAGATCGGATTCCGAGCGGATCACCGCGTACTCGGACATAGCCGATTTCGGCCAGTTTCCTGCGTTAACATCCGGTTTGCGGACTAACGGACCGCAACCACGGAAATGGGCTGGCCAGAGGTGGATGAGTGCATTGCCCTGTATGGGTCAACTGAAGATTGGATCGTAATTTTTGAATCCATGGATTATGCCTATAATCTGATAGCTAACTGGTATGCGTTACGAACCGGAACACAAGCGGCAGACTCGCGATCGTATCGTGCGGAACGCAGCTCTCAAGCTCCGCGCTGAGGGGCTGAACGGCCCTGGTGTGGCCAGCGTGATGAAGGCGTCGGGTTTGACAGTAGGCGGCTTTTACAAGCACTTTCGGAGCAAGGACGAGCTTCTGGCCGATGCGATTGCACTGGGCTTCTCGGAGTTTGGCGAGAAATCCCATTCGGTGCTGAAGAACGTGCCGCGTGAGGACTGGTGGAAGGAAATCGTGCGATGGTACCTCTCACCCGAGCACTGCAATCATCCAGACACCGGCTGCCCGGTCGCGACTTTGGCGCCAGATATTGCTCGCGCCAAACTCAGTATCAGGAAACGAATTGCTGGCCAGGTGAGGGGCCTTGTGGAACAGTGGGCCAAGTTGATGCCGGGAGCGACCGCGGCAGAGCGGGAGCGAAACTTCTTTGTCATCTTTAGCGCGATGGCGGGCGCCATCTCCACTGCTCGCCTTTTCACCGATCCTTCCGACAGGCAAAAGATCCTGGTCGATGTGCAGGAGTACCTATTGCGCAGTTTCTGACACTTTTATTGCGACCTTAGGATTACTGACATAATCTCATGCACGGGACAGAGCTTAGAAGACGAACTCGTAAGACCTGAAAAGTTCCGGGCCGCACCAATGGCGCGGCCGTATTCATCGAAAGGAATTCTATGAAGCTCACCGGTCGCACCATTCTCATTACTGGAGGCTCTGCCGGGATCGGCCTTGCCTTCGCGCTCAAGTTTTTCGAACTAGGCAATACGGTCATCGTGACTGGCCGTCGGCAGGCAGTGCTCGATGAGGTGAAAGCCAGGTATCCGAAGCTGCACACGATTCAGGGCGACGTCGCGGATGCGGCCCAGATTGCGGCCCTCGCGGTACGGGTGAAGGCTGAGTTCCCGAATCTGGATGTGCTGATGAACAACGCGGGCGTTCTGCTCTACAAAAACCTCAAGGCACCGGCGAAGGACCTGGCAGGTTTAATGGCGGAGGTGAATATCAATGTGGGAGGCGTGCTTGGTATGACGTCTGCCTTCATCGGCATCCTGACGGCCAATAAGGGCACCATCCTCAACGTGTCCTCCGGGCTGGCGTTCGTGCCGCTGCCGGCTGCGCCGATCTACTCCGCGACCAAAGCGGCGATCCACTCCTATACCCAGTCGCTGCGTTTCCAGTTGGAGGAGAGCGGTGTGGAGGTCATCGAGATCATGCCGCCGGCAGTGAAGACCGACATGACGGCAGAGATGTCCGAGGGCGGTGCCAGCCTGATCACCACGGATGAACTGGTGAAACTCTGCTTTGCGAAGCTAAAGGCGGGGGCGGTGGAGATCTGGCCGGGGCAGACGAAGCAACTTGCGCTGCTGCGTCGGCTCGCGCCTGATTTCATCAACAAGCAGCTTTGGAAGGCTTCCAAGTTGTTGGTTCCGACAGACGCATCATGAAGGTATTCATAGCCGATCCTTACGAATGCACCGGTTCTGGACGAGCGCGTAATCGCCGAGTTGCTCATCGACTGAGACTTGGGCTTGGGCAAGGGACTTGCGAATTGCGGTAGGATTACCGCGTACCCGGACGTTACCTTTCAGTAACTGACGGGTGGGGGCCTACTCGCCCCGAACCCCAGTTAATCTCTTTGTGAGGAGTCGCATTCCGCTGATTACTCCAAAGATGGTGAGCGCAACAGTGATGAAGACAAGGGGAATTCCAAGTGCGTAAATCTGCCATTTCTCACCACCTCACGAAATGATGCCCGGGAGATATACAAGGTGGACAGCGATCGGTATACCCCCAATGGGAACAACCAAGGCAAGAGAGACGCTAATCGCAATCCTCGTTCTTGGGCTTTGCGAGACTCGAGACTGTCTACCACCCGTGCGAGTCAGCCATAAGAGCAGCAACGTGACAACCGCAAGGGCAAGGCTCTGCATTAAAACGAGTTCTCGGTTCACAACTGGATAAAAGGCTGACGCGGGTGTCTCGGCACAATCTTCGAAGCTGAAGTAACAACCGACGGCAACGCTTTTCGGAGGACTCCACAGAAATCCCCGTCCGATCTCTTTGCGATATTCGGGCGGCATTTTCGAAGATGCTTCTTGCCATTCCGGATAGAGCAAAAGGAAGAGCAGGACAGTCGAACTCAGTAGGGTGATACTGACTCGTAGTCTGCTAAATCTCCTCGAATCTGGACAGGTTCGTGTTGCTTCAAGATTAGCTGATTCTGGGTTGCGGGCGGTTAACCGCGTACTCGGACATAACCCGATTTCGGCCAGTTTCCTGCGTTCATCCGGATAGGGGACGATAGAATCTGGATCTGAGAAACTGCCAGTTCTCCCTCGACAACACACCAGAAAGCTTGTGCCTGGAGTGCATCGACTCATCCAACTACTGATGGTGAATCCTCGCCCATTTTGGCTGAATGCTGGTCGAACCATTTGTTTGATTGGCATCTCCGTTGTGGCAGTAGCTTCAGTCCTCGCTCAAGCCGGTAACACGCCTGTCGCCACTGCCGCCGCCGATGTAGACGCGACGATTCGTGCCGATCTCGCCTTCGAAGTGGTTTCTATCCGGCCCAGCAACGCCGGACCTGAACAGTGGCGGCTGCAAGTAGTCCCGCGCGGTGATCGATATGAAGCAATAGGGATGCCGCTCGGAGTGACCATCCTGATGGCGTATTTTCCGGTTCGGATGGGAGCGGATCGCATCGTCGAAGCGCCGGGCTGGGTCTGGAACGACAAGTACGACATTGTCGGAGAAGTCGGCGAGGCTGATCTGCCCGCTTGGCAGAAATTTAGCGAGCGCCTGTTAAAGGCGAAAAATCCGATGCTGCAAATCATGCTGCAGAACGCGTTGGCCGAACGGTGCAAAATGGCGGTTCATCGTGTTCCAACGCAGATCGACGGCTATGCTCTTGTCATCGCCAGGCACGGACCCAACCGCAGGAACCTGATCGCATCCAAACCGGGCGACGCCATTCCGGATCGGGCATTAAATATCGCCCTCGACGGAAGAGTAGTTCCGATCTATTCACATGACGACCCGGTGCTGCATTTCTATCAAACTTCCATGGCCGCACTTGTCTTGGAGATTTCGGGCAACCAACCCGTCGAGGACAGGACCGGCCTGACCGGAAAATACACCTTTAACCTCACGCGATTGGGAACCGAAGGGATTCCCGCCTCCGATTGGGACCTGGCTCCGCTTGGCCTCAAGCTCATCCATGCCAAAATTCCCACGGAAAAGATCTTGATAGATCACATCGAGCGGCCCTCGCCGAATTGATGCTCGGAGCGGCTTCTTACCATACGTCGGTTGGATCACCGTCTACTCGGACATAACCCCTTTTTGGGGGTTTGGGGAATCGTGGCGTACCATACGAAATTCTAGTGCCCCAATCGTAGATTCGCATCGTCAAGTATCGTGGTTTGATCGAATGGAGGTCGCAATTACATGCTTACCCGAATCGCATCCATTGCGTTTTGCTGGTTGTTTGTCGCTGCAGCAAGTTTCGGTCAGTCACAAGCTTCCGACTCGCAAACCTTGCGCGATATCCTTGG
>Ga0157369_10003881_pt1 | contig 17737 bp, 13 predicted proteins | sample C25metaG_FD_113461 | JGI IMG/M metagenome (GOLD analysis project Ga0157369, IMG submission 113461) | Corn rhizosphere microbial communities from Kellogg Biological Station, Michigan, USA - C2-5 metaG | ecosystem: Host-associated > Plants > Roots > Rhizosphere > Soil | place: USA: Michigan... | reverse complement strand
GTGCTGGGACTGTACGGGCGGGTACGCGGGCTGATCGGCTGAGGGCCGTCGGTACTCAGTCGAGCGGCGGGGTGTCGATCGGTCGCGCCGCGGGTGCCACGCCCGGGTCGTGGTAGCTCCCGTCGGCGATGGCCGTCCCGTACCGCTGGCGTGAGGCCCTGATCTCCGCCTCGGCGTCGGCCCGCCCGACCCAGCTCGCGCCCTCGACGCTCTTGCCGGGCTCCAGGTCCTTGTACACCTCGAAGAAGTGCTGGATCTCCAGCCGGTCGAACTCGCCGACGTGGTGGATGTCACGCAGGTGTTCCAGGCGCGGGTCCTCGGCCGGCACGCAGAGAACCTTGTCGTCGCCGCCCTTCTCGTCGGTCATCCGGAACATGCCGATCGCGCGGCAACGGATGAGGCAGCCCGGAAACGTAGGCTCCTGTACCAGTACGAGCGCGTCGAGCGGATCGCCGTCCTCGCCGAGAGTGCCCTCGATGAAGCCGTAATCCGCTGGGTACTGGGTAGAGGTGAACAAAGTCCGGTCCAGCCGGATCCGCCCGGTAACGTGGTCGACTTCGTACTTGTTGCGCTGCCCCTTGGGGATCTCAACCGTGACGTCGAAATCCATCTCACCCGCTCCTCAGTTCGCCGCGCACCGACCGACCTCAGTAGTCTGACCGAGGATCGCGGCGGGGGACGAGGAGGGGGCCGTGGGCGACACGCAGGGCGGCCCGGAGCAGGCGTCTACGCCGGTACCGGCGGCGGAGCCGGACACCTCGGCACCGCGGGCCAACGCCGGGTCCCAGCCTCCCGGCGACTCGTCTGCCGAGCCGAACTCGGCCGCCGGGACCGCGCCACAGGTCGCGGAGTCCACGCCGCCCGCGGGGCCACGGTTGCAGCCGGTGAAGCCGACCGTCCAGACCGGACGGGCCAGCGTGCGCCCGGCGCCACACAAGTACGGCCCGGAGGCGGCCCCGGAGCGGCCGTCGTTCCCGCCGCCGGCCGGTCAGACCGCGACACCGGCGCCGCCACCGGCCGGCCGGACCGCGCCCCCGCCCGCTCCGCCAGCGAAGCCGGCGCCCGCCGCGCCGCCACCGCCTGCCGGCCGGACAGCGCCACCGCCCGCCGCGCCGCCGGCGAAGCCGGCGCCCGTCGAGCCCTCAGCCGAGCCGGCGCCCGCCGAGGCGTCACCGAAGCCGGCGCCGGTCGAACCGGCGCCGCAGTTGACGCCGGTCGACAAGCTGCCGTCGGTTCCGGCGCGCGCCCGGGTGGCGCCCGTGCCGCCGTCGCCGACCCCGCCCGCGCCGTCGCCGACCCCGCCGGCACCGTTACCGGCCCCGCCCGCCGCGCCATCCGCGCCCCCCGCGCCCGGCCCTGTCGCACCGGCCGCCCCACCCGCGACGTCACCGCCGGCCGCCCCGCCCGCGACGTCACCGCCGAGCGGGGCCAAGTCATGGTTCGACCCCCCGGCCTCGAAGCCTGTACCGCCGCCAGCGGTGGCGCCGGCGCCCGAGGCCGGGCGGATCCCACCGAGCGAGGAGCCGACCCCGCCGAGCGGCCTGCCCGTCCCGCCGCTGCCGTCGCGCACGCCGCAGCCCGTACCGCCGTATGAGCGGCTGACGCCGCAACGTCCGCAGGCGTACCGGGCCAGCGCGTCGCCCACGCGCCCGCACCCGGCTCCGCCCGGCCCGTTCCCGCCGGCCGGGCCGTACCCTCCGCCGGACCCGACGCGGCCGGGCGCGGCCGTCCCGAGCCGGCCGCAGCCCGCGGCACCGAGCCGGCCGCAGCCCGCGGCACCGAGCCGGCCGCAGCCCGCCGCACCGAGCCGGCCGCAGCCCGCCGCACCGAGCCGGCCCGGCCCCTTCCCGCCGGTGAACCAGCCACCGCAGTCCGGCGCCTGGTCGGCCGTCCCGTCCGCGCCGCCTGCCCGTGCTCTGCCGGCGGCGCTGCCCCGTCCGTTGCCCGAGCTGCCGCCGGCCCCGGCCCTGCCGGCCGCTGCCGCGCGGCCGATGCTCGAGCTGGCGGCCGCCCGTGCCCTGCCTGCCGCGCCGTCGCGTCCGGCGGCGCCGCCCGAACCCCCGGCGGCACCGGCCGGCGCAGGCCATCGGCGACTGTGGATCGGTCTGCTCGCGGTCGTGGTGGTACTCGCCGTGGCGACCGTAGGACTGGTCGTCGTCCGTCCGGGCGGCCTGTTCCACTCCGGTACCGCGGCACCGTCGCCGTCCCGCGGCAGTGCGACGCCGGCTCCGCTGCCCTCGCCGGTACTCGCGGCGGCCGGCACGGACGAGCCGGTACCGTCCGAGGCCGACGTGGCGGCCGCCCTGCGCGGGCCGCTGAGCGACAGCCGGCTCGGCGGGCACGTCTCGGTACGGGTCGTGGACGTGGTGACCGGCAAGCAGTTGTTCGCGCAGAACGACACCGAGCCGACCACGCCCGCGTCGGCCATGAAGCTGGCCACGGCGACCGCGGTCCTCGCGCTGCGCGGCCCGGCGTACCAGTTGACGACCCGGGTGGTGGCGGGTGCCAACCCCGGCGAGGTGGTGATCATCGGCGGCGGCGACCCCACGCTGGCGATCAACGGCACCGGTTCGTACCCGGGTGCCGCCCGCCTCGACGACCTCGCCGATCAGGTCAAGCGCGCGCTGGGCGGCACGGCGCCGACGAAGGTCATCGTGGACTCGTCGCTGTTCAGCGGTTCGAACACCGGGCCCGACTGGGATCTGTCCGATGTGGACAATGGCGGGCAGGCGTCGCGGATCACCGCCCTGATGAACGACGGCGGGCGGATGACGCCGACGAAGGTACCGCCGCCCTCCCCGCGGTACCCCCGGCCGGACCTCGCCGCCGGGCAGGCGTTCGCGAAGCTCCTCGGCGTACCCACATCGGCGGTCGTGTCCGGAACGGCGCCCCCGGCGCCGGCCGATCCGTTGGCCGCGTCCCCCGGCGACGCGAGCGCGACGGCGACGGCCAGCGCGCTGGCGCCCGGCACGCAGCTGGGCGCGGTGAAGTCGGCGCCCCTGCTGAACATCGTGGAGCAGATGCTGGCCAACAGCGACAACACGGTGGCCGAGATGATGGCGCGGCAGGTGGCCCTGGCGCGCAACCAGCCGGCCAGCTTCGCCGGTGGCGCGACGGCCGTGCTGGACGAGTTGAACGAGCTCGGCCTGCCGACGGCCGGACTGAAGATTGTCGATGGCAGCGGGCTGTCGCCGGACGACAAGCTGACCACCTCCCTGCTCACCGCGATCCTCACGCTGGTTGCCCGGGCCGACCACCCGCAGTTGCACGGCGTGTTCAGCGGCCTGCCGGTGGCGGGCTACTCCGGCACGCTGGCCAGCCGGTTCCGCACGCCGACCGCCAACCCGGCCGACGGCGAGGTACGGGCCAAGACCGGCACCCTGACCGGCGTGCATGCGCTGGCCGGGTACGTGCCGGACGCCAAGGGGCGGCTGCTGGCCTTCGCGGTACTCGTCGACAAGGTGACCGCGCCCCTGCTGCCGGCGGAGGACGCGGTGGACCAGATCGGTACCGCGCTGACCAAGGTTTCCTGAGAGTCCGCCAAGTACCGACGCGGCCGTAGATCGGGGCGGGTTCGCCGTTCCCGGGTACCGTGGGGTAATGGCTGCCTTCGTGGACTGGGATCTGGCCACTGCCACCGCGGGTGCCCTGAGCAGGTCGGGGCCCACGGTGTCCTACGCGGAGGCGGCCGAGGTCGTGGCCGACCTGCGCCTGGTCGCCGAGGAGGCGTCCGGGCACGTGCGCGAGTTCACCGGCCTCGTGCCCGGCACGTCCCTGGCGACGCTGGCGGTATCGGGCCCGGCGAGCGGCTCCGTGCGGGTGGTGGACCGCAAGGACTGGGCCGCGGTCAACATCGCCGGGCTGCGGCAGGTCATCAATCCGCTGATGAACAAGCTGGCCGGCGATCGCGAACCGGGCTCCATCGCCGGTGCGGTCGGCTCCCGGCTGACCGGCGTGCAGGCCGGTACGGTGCTGGCCTACCTGTCCGGCAAGGTGCTCGGGCAGTACGAGGTGTTCTCCACCGAGCCGGGCACGCTGCTGCTGGTGGCGCCGAACATCGTGGAGGTCGAGCGGAAGCTGGAGGCCGACCCGCGTGAGTTCCGGCTCTGGGTCTGCCTGCACGAGGTGACGCACCGCACGCAGTTCACCGCCGTACCGTGGTTGCGTGGCCATTTCCTCGGCGAGGTACGCGCCTTTGTCGACGCGGCCCAGGCCGGCGAGCAGATCGTCGAACGGCTGCGGCGCGGGGTGGCCTCGCTGGCGGACGCCGTACGCAACCCGGACAGCCGCGCCTCCGTTCTCGACCTGGTACAGACCCCGGCGCAGAAGGCGGTACTCGACCGGTTGACCGCGGTGATGACGCTGCTGGAGGGGCACGCCGAGTTCGTTATGGACGGGGTCGGGCCGGAGGTGATCCCGAGCGTCGAGCAGATCCGCTCGCGGTTCAACCAGCGCCGGGAGGGCGGCAACCCGGTCGAGCGGATGCTGCGCAAGCTGCTGGGCATCGACGTCAAGCTGCGCCAGTACGCGGAGGGGCGCAAGTTCGTGCACACCGTCGTGGACCGGGTCGGGATGGCCGGCTTCAACCGGGTCTGGGACTCGCCGCTGACCCTGCCGTACCTGTCCGAACTGAGCGACCCGGACGCCTGGGTCGCCCGCGTGCACGGCTGAGCCGGGTACCGGCATGGCCGCGCTGGCACCGCCCGTGGCGGCCTGCCGGGTCGCGGTACGCCGCGCGCTGAGCGGGTTGCCGGACGGCACCCTGGTGCTGGTCGCCTGCTCCGGCGGCGCGGACTCGCTCGCCCTGGCCGACGCGACCGCGTTCGTCGCGCCGCGCTCGGGACTGCGGGCCGGCCTGGTCACGGTGGACCACCGGCTGCAGCCGGGCTCCGCCGACCGGGCCTCGGCCGTGGTGGCGTGGGCGAGCGAGGCCGAACTCGCGCCCGCGCTCGCCCTTGCCGTCAACGTGGACGGGCGGCGGGGCGGGCCGGAGGCGGCCGCGCGGGAGGCGCGGTACGAGGCGCTCGCCAGCGCCGCCACGGAGTGCGACGCGGCCGCGGTACTGCTCGGGCACACCCGGGACGACCAGGCGGAGACCGTGCTGCTGGCGTTGGCCCGGGGTGGCGGTCCGCGCGGCCTCGCGGGCATGCCGGCCCGCCGGCAGATCCGGGGGGTACCGTTCCTCCGGCCGTTCCTCGAGGTGTCCCGGGCGGAGACCCGCGCGGCGTGTGCGGAGCGCGGACTGCGCCCGTGGGACGACCCGCACAACACGGACCCGGCCTACGCCCGGTCGCGGGTACGGGCGGCCATGCCGGTACTGGTCGACCTGCTCGGCCCCGACCTGGTGGACAACCTCGCCCGTACCGCCGGACTGGTGGCCGCCGACGTGGAGGCGCTGGACGCGCTGGCGGCGACGGCCCGTGGGGGCGTCGCGAACTCGGACGGTTCGCTGGACGTGGAGGCGCTGGCCGCACTGCCGACCGCCGTGCGTACCCGCCTCCTGCGCGACCTGGCGCTGCGCCTCGGCTGCCCGGCCGGGTCGCTGTCGGCCGGACACATCGCGGCGCTGGACGCGTTGGTCACCGACTGGCACGGGCAGGGACCGGTCAATCTGCCCGGGGGACGGGTGGTGTGCCGCCGCAACGGCCGGATCGCCTAGCCCGCGACGCGAGCCATGAACGCGGGCGGGTTGGGCGAGGGTGGCACGTCCGCGCCGGACTGATCCACAGCGGTACCGTGATCGTGTGTCGGATGGTTCCGTGCCGCGCTCGGCCCTCGCCCGGAAGCCGCTCTACGCACCGCGTGGAGCGGTCGCCACGAGCCAACCGCTGGCCGCCGCGGCCGGGCTGGCGGTGCTGCGCCGGGGCGGCAACGCGGTCGACGCCGCCGTGGCCACCGCCATCACGCTGACCGTGGTGCAGCCCGGCTCCAACGACATCGGCGGCGACCTGTTCGCCATGGTGTGGGACGGCGAGGCTCTGCACGGGCTCAACGCGTCCGGCCGTTCGCCGGCGGGGCTGACCCTCGACTCGGCCCGGGCCGGCGCGGGGTCGCCGCTGGCGGGCGGGGCGCTGGGTGGGGCACAGGCCGGCGCCGATCTGGTGATGCCGTCGTACGGCTGGCTCCCGGTGACGGTACCGGGGGCACCGGCCGGTTGGCGGGACCTGCACGCCCGGTTCGGCAGCCTGCCGTTCGCCGACCTGTTCACCGACGCGATCGGCTACGCGGCCGGCGGGTACCCGGTGTCGCCGACGGTTGCCGCGGGTTGGGCGCGCTCGATCGCCCGGTACGCGACGTTGTCCGGCCCGGAGTTCGCCGAGTGGGGCCGGGTGTACACAGTGGACGGTCGGGCGCCGGGCGCCGGGGAGCTGTGGCGCAACCCGGACGCCGCGCGGACCCTCCGGCTGATCGCCGAGTCGGGGGCGGACGAGTTCTACCGCGGTTCGATCGCGGCGGAGCTGGCCGGCTTCGCCGCCGTGACCGGCGGCCTGCTGACCGCCGACGACCTGGCCAAGCACGCCAGCGACTGGGTCGACCCGGTGCGCGCCGAGTACCGCGGGTACGAGGTGTGGGAGCTACCGCCCAACGGGCAGGGCGTGGCCGCGCTGCTGGCGCTGAACATGCTCGACGGCATGGACGTCGCGGCCGCGAGCCGGGAACTGCGCACGCACTGGCAGATCGAGGCGGTCAAGCTGGGCTTCGCCGACGCGCACGCCTACGTGGCGGATCCCGCCGTGGCGGACGTGCCGCTCGCCGGGCTGCTCGATCGGGGGTACGCGGCGGCCCGGCGCGAGCTGATCGGCGAGTCGGCCGGCGATCCCGCCCCCGGGAACCCGGCCCGGGGCGGCACCGTCTACCTGTGCACCGCCGACGCGGACGGGATGATGGTCAGCTTGATCCAGTCCAACTACATGGGCTTCGGCTCCTACGTCGTGGCACCGGGTACGGGCTTCGGGCTGCAGAACCGAGGTGCCGGGTTCTCGCTGTCGCCGGGGCACCCCAACGAGGCCGGGCCGGGGAAGCGGCCGTACCACACGATCATCCCGGGGTTCCTGACCCGTGGCGGCCAGCCGGTCGGCCCGTTCGGCGTGATGGGCGGCCACATGCAGCCGCAGGGCCACGTCCAGCTCGTGATGTCCACAGTGGACGATGGGCTGGATCCGCAGGCGGCGCTGGACGCACCCCGCTGGTACTGGCATGCGGGGCGGGACGTGTACGTGGAGCCGGGCATCGACGCGGACGCGCTGCGCGGGCGCGGGCACCGGGTCAGCGTGGACGAGTCGACGTTCTACGGCTACGGGCAGGCGATCTGGCGGCTGCCCGGCGGCGGGTACGCGGCCGGTACCGAGGCGCGGGCCGACGGCTGCGCGGTGGGCTACTAGCCTTACCGGGTCGACCGGAACGTGGACCGGTAGGCGTGCGGAGTGGCGCCGACGCGCCGGCCGAAGTGGTGGCGCAGCATCGCCGCGTCGCCGAACCCGGAGCGCTGGGCTACCGCGTCCACGCCGAGGTTGGTCTCCTCCAGCAGGCGCCGGGCCAGCAGGATGCGCTGACCGGTCACCCAGTCGTGCGGAGTGGTGCCGGTCTCCGCGCGGAACCGCCGGGCGAACGTGCGCGGGGCCATGTGCGCCCGCCGGGCCAGGGTCACCACGTCCACAGACTGGTCGAGGTGCTCCACCAACCAGGCCAGCAGCGGCTCCAGCGTGGGTACGTCGGGTGCGCGCGGCAGCGGCGCCTCGACATACTGCGCCTGACCGCCGTCGCGGTGCGGCGGGACGACCATCCTGCGGGCCAGCTTCGTGGCCACCGCCGAACCGTGGATGGTACGCACGAGGTGCAGGCACAGGTCGATGCCCGCCGCGGTACCGGCGCTGGTGAGGATCCGTCCGTCCTCCACGTACAGCGAGTTGGGCTCGACGATCGCCTTGGGAAACCGCTCCTGCAACTGCGCTGCGTGCTGCCAGTGGGTGGTGCACCGCCGCCCGTCGAGCAGGCCGGCCTCGCCGAGCATGAAGGCTCCGGAGCAGACGCTGAGCACATAGGCACCGCGGGCGGCCGCGGCGCGCAGGGCCTCCAGTACCGCCTCGGGAGCCCGGGTGTCGATCGGGTGCGCCGGCAGGGCGACCAGGTCCGCCTCGGCGACCGGGCCGAGGTCCGCGTGCGGCGTCAGCTGATAGCCGGACCGCGTGGTCACCGGGCCGCCATCCGGCGTGCACACGCTGAAGTCGTAGCCCGGGAAGCCGTCGGCGGTGCGGTCGGTGCCGAAGACCTCGCACACGACGCCGAGCTCGAAGGGCGCGATGTTCTCCATGGCGATCGCGACGACCTTCTTGATCATGCGATCCAGCGTACCACGAGGGGTGGCCGTAATTCGATGGACTATGGCATTCCTGCCACTGCATGATGGAGCCAGCCCGGTGCATAGTTACCGGTGAATGGTCCGGTGCGCACCGGCGGTATTGATCGGCTTGACAGGGGGTACCGCCGTCATGGAACTGTTGCTGCTGCTCTTTTTTGTCGTCATCGCGATTGCCGGAGCGTCCGGCCTGGTCGCTGACAGCCGTGACTTCGCCGATTGGCGTCCGACCAACGACGGCTTCCGCGACTCGCGTCGCGGCGCCTGAACACCGGCCGGCCCTACCGGCTCCGAGCCGGCGGGCCGGCCCCGCTCCACCCGCCGCCTCCGTTCGCGTCGACTTGAGGCCCCGGCGGCTCGCGGCGTGGGCGGATGCGGCAGGCTTGGCGGCATGGCCGATGGCAGCTGGTATGACGCGGACATCGACCGCGTGATCGTTTCCGAGGAGCAGATCCGGGAGAAGACCGCGGAGTTGGCCAAGCAGGTGGCCGAGGATTACCGCGAGGTCGACGGAGTGCTGCTGGTCGGCGTCCTCAAGGGCGCAGTCATGTTCATGGCCGACTTCGCCAGGGCGATGGGCCGGCACGGGCGATCCGTCGAGTTGGAGTTCATGGCCGTCTCCTCCTACGGCCAGGGCGCGACCTCCTCCGGGGTGGTGCGCATCCTCAAGGACCTCGACCGGGACATCACCGGCCGGCACGTGCTCGTGGTCGAGGACATCGTGGACTCCGGGCTCACCCTGTCCTGGCTGCTGCGGTACCTCGCCAGCCGGTCCGCGGCCTCGGTCGAGGTGGTTGCCCTGCTGCGGAAGCCGGACGCCGTGAAGGTACCGGTGTCCGTGAAGTACGTGGGCTTCGACATACCCAACGAGTTCGTCGTCGGGTACGGGCTGGATTTCGCCGAGCGGTACCGTGAGCTGCCCTATGTCGGCGTGCTTCGGCCTGCCATGTACGGGAAAGTCTGAGACGGCGCTGAGAGTTCCGCTCAGAGCGTGTTCCGGTTTGTCGGCATTATCGGCTCCATGCCGGATGCCATAGCCCGTCAGTCGATCGCACGGTGTACCGTCGAATAACCGAGGCGGAAGGTTCCGGATCGGCGACACGCCGGAACCCGGCGGGACCGGAAGGTCCCGGGGCCACGGCAGGCAACGGTCTCATGATGTGGAGGGCTGGGCGCAGAGCGCTCGACAAGACCATGGAACGAACCCGTTTCTTCCGCCGGCCGTGGGTCTGGCTCGTCGTCGTGATCATTGGTGCTATCGCTCTCAGCACGCTGTTCAGCGGCGGCCCGAGCTACACCAAGGTCAACACGTCGGACATCGCCGCTCAGCTCACCAGCGGCAATGTGCAGAAGGTCCTTATCGAGGACAAGGAACAGACCGTCGATCTCGACCTCAAGCAGAAGGCCACCTTCGACAACACCTCGACGGACAAGATCCAGGCGCAGCTCCCGGCGACCGCCATCGACGACTTCTATAAGGACGCCACCGCGGCCAAGGCCGCCGGCAAGATCGACGGTCCGATCGACACCAAGGTGACGAAGGACAGCGTCCTGCTGGGCGTGCTGGTCAACCTGCTGCCGATCGCGGTACTGGTGATCCTGCTGCTGCTGTTCATGTCGCAGATGCAGGGCGGCGGGTCGCGGGTGCTCAACTTCGGCAAGTCCAAGGCCAAGCTGGTCGCCAAGGACACGCCGAAGACCACCTTCTCGGATGTGGCCGGGGCCGATGAGGCCGTCGAGGAGCTGCACGAGATCAAGGACTTCCTGCAGAATCCGGCGAAATACCAGGCCCTGGGTGCCAAGATCCCCAAGGGCGTCCTGCTGTTCGGCCCGCCCGGCACCGGTAAGACCCTGCTCGCCCGGGCGGTCGCCGGCGAGGCCGGGGTGCCGTTCTACTCGATCTCGGGCTCGGACTTCGTGGAGATGTTCGTCGGTGTCGGCGCCTCCCGGGTACGTGACCTGTTCGAGCAGGCCAAGGCGAACGCGCCGGCCATCGTCTTCGTCGACGAGATCGACGCGGTCGGCCGTCACCGCGGTGCCGGCCTCGGCGGCGGGCACGACGAGCGCGAGCAGACGCTCAACCAGCTTCTGGTGGAGATGGACGGCTTCGACACCAAGGGCGGCGTCATCCTGATCGCGGCCACCAACCGGCCCGACATCCTGGACCCCGCACTGCTGCGCCCCGGCCGGTTCGACCGCCAGATCGCGGTCGACACCCCGGACATGGAGGGCCGCAAGGCGATCCTGCGGGTGCACGCGAAGGGCAAGCCGTTCACGCCGGACGTCGACCTCGACTCGGTGGCGCGCCGTACGCCGGGCTTCACCGGTGCCGACCGGGCCAACGTGATCAACGAGGCCGCTCTGCTCACCGCGCGCAACGACAAGCGTGCGATCAGCAATGACTTTCTCGAGGAGTCGATCGACCGGGTCATCGCCGGCCCGGAGCGCCGCACCCGCGCGATGAGCGACAACGAGAAGAAGATCACGGCCTACCACGAGGGCGGTCACGCGCTCGTCGCCTGGGCGCTGCCGCACTCCGCGCCGGTACACAAGGTCACGATCCTGCCGCGTGGACGTTCGCTCGGGCACACCCTGGTGCTGCCGACCGAGGACAAGTACACGCAGACGCGGGCCGAAATGATCGACACGCTGGCCTACGCGCTGGGCGGCCGCGCCGCCGAGGAGCTCGTCTTCCACGAGCCGACCACCGGCGCGGGCAACGACATCGAGAAGGCCACCGCGATCGCGCGCGCCATGGTGACCGAGTACGGCATGAGCTCCAAGCTCGGCGCGGTCAAGTACGGCGTCACCGACGGCGAGCCGTTCCTCGGCCGGACCATGGGGCACCAGCGCGACTACTCCGACTCGGTCGCCGCCGAGATCGACAATGAGGTCCGCAACCTCATCGAACTCGCCCACGACGAGGCCTGGGAGATCCTGGTCGAGTACCGCGACGTGCTCGACAACCTCGTCCTGGAGCTGATCGAGAAGGAGACGATCTCGCAGGCCGACATGGCGCGGATCGCCGCCCGGGTGGTGAAGCGGCCGCCGATGGCGCCCTACAACGGCTTCGGCAAGCGCCAGCCCTCGGACCAGCCGCCGGTGCTGACGCCGACGGAGATGGACCGCCTCAAGGCCCAGGCCGAGGCGGACGGCGCCGAGGCGAGGGTCGGCGGGCCGGGCTCCGAAGGTACTCACTGAACGCGACCGGATCGGACGGATCGGTAACGTGGGAACGGACCGCTCCTCAATGGGCACGGACGGCTCCAGTACCGAGCCCGACGATGCGACCGAAGCCGAGTTCACCGACGCCACCGACCTGGACTACCTCGCCGCCCGACTGATCAACGGGCGGCTGGGTGGCCGCCCAGTCGAAGAGGTGGTGGACCTCAAGCGCATCGAGGCGGCGGTCCGGGAGATCCTGATCGCCATCGGCGAGGACCCGGACCGGGATGGCCTGCGCCGTACTCCGGTGCGTGTCGCGCAGGCCTACGCGGAGCTGTTCGCCGGGCTCCGGGTGGATCCGGCGGTCGTGCTGTCCACGACCTTCGAGGCCAACCACGAGGAGTTGGTCCTCGTCCGCGATATCGAGGTGTTCAGCCTCTGCGAGCATCATCTGCTGCCCTTCCATGGTGTCGCGCACATCGGCTACATCCCGGGCGACGACGGACGGATCACGGGGCTGTCGAAGTTGGCGCGACTGGTGGACGTCTTCGCGCGGCGGCCGCAGGTACAGGAGAGGCTCACCTCGCAGATCGCCGACCTGCTGGACGAACAACTGGCTCCGCGAGGCGTGATCGCGGTGCTGGAGTGTGAGCACATGTGCATGGCGATGCGGGGCATCCAGAAGGCAGGCTCCCGCACGGTCACGTCCGCGGTTCGCGGTCTCTTTCAGTGCGACGCGAAGTCGCGCGCCGAGGCGATGAGCCTGATCATCCGGTAGCAAAGCCAGGCTTACCGGTCATTGGAAGCGTGCGAACGCGGGCCGGGGCAGGTTGGGTCCGCTTGTGGCCATCGCCGGCACGGGACTGCTGTCCCAGATGAGGCCCAGCCCGGCGGTGACGCTCGCGGCGTTACTCATGCCGGCCTTCCCGAGTTCCCACAGCTTGGCCATGATCCTCATGACGTCGAACACTTTGGTGGCCAACCTCTCCAGGTTCACGGCTTCGCCGACGACCTCGTACGGCGCCTCGAGGAGGCCGGTCGGCGCCTCCAAGCCCGTCTCGATGATGAAGTCGGCGAGCAGGGTCAGCATTGCGGCCAAGACCTCCGAGTCGGCCCGCACCGTCTCGGCGACCGATCGATAGGTCGCGGCCGTCCGGTGAAGCGGGTCGATCGCGGCCCGCAGATTGGCGGAGAACGCGGCCATGGAGGTGATGCACGCCTCGGCCGCGTTGCCGGTCCAGACCCGATCGATGGTCATCCGCCCGTCGTCCGCGCAGGCCGCCGCGTCCTCGATGGTGTGCGCGATGTTGTCGTACACGTCGGCGCAGCGGAGATACCCCGACCAGTCACCCGACAACGGCTGCACGACTTCGGCGACGATGTCATAGGGACGGTCCAGCAGGCCGAACCTCGCCGCGATGCCCGTCGCTCCCCAGATCGCGTCACGCAGCACGGTCGTCGGGCTGAGCGCGTCGAGCAGTGACAGCTCCAGCGGGTGGTCCGCGTGATGGTCGGGCGGCGTCTGCAACCAGCCGGTGGGGCGCCGCATGTCGACGAAGACTGACCGATCGAGCGACTGGTTCGCCGGACCGGTCGGCCGCGGCGTCGCCGGCGGGACGACGGGCAGGGCGGCGTCGGTGCGGGCGGCCGCGTCCAGGTCGCTGCTCCGGTAGGAGAGGTTGGCCTCGATGACGGCGGTCGCGCAGGGGCCGGCGAACCGTTGCGCGGCACCGGACAGGAACTCGTCGATGCTGTCCACGATCTTCTGGTGCTGACCAAGGATGTCATTCAGCAGGCCCGCGTTGAGGACAGAGAACTGCGTGTTGGCCTTCAGGTAGGTCCGGGCGGACTCGAAGTCCTCCCAGCGCCGGTCCATCATGTCGGAGAGCCCGAACAGTGCGTTGCTGTTGACGCTGAACTCCATCGTCGCCCCCTCGTGTCAACCGTGCCTCCATGAGACTCGGGTCCGATGGCGGTGGGCAACGAGGAACTGGGTTCTGTGGATAACTCCCGGCGAACCGGACATCGACGTCCCGTAGCGTGGGACGATCAGTGGAGCGCGTTGGCGGTCAGCAGGCCGGTGCAGAGCAGCAGTATCGGAGCGGCGCAGATCGCGGCACCCAACCAAGGAGTCCGCTCGACCCGCCCGTTGCCGGGGAACAACAGGCCAAGCGCGAGCCACGCGACCGCGTACCCGATGATCGGCAGGACGGCGCCACAACCGATCGCGAGTACCGCGGCGGCCCCGCTCGGCGCGGCGACGAACAGGACGACCTGGATCACCAGTACCAGCACGGCGACGGCGCCGTAGACGACGGCGTTGCGCCGGGCCGCCGACCAGGTGGCCAGCGGGGTCGCGCCCAGGTTCGGTCCGTCCACTTCGGACAGTAACGCGTCGGCGGTGTCGAGCCGCTCGCGGGCCGCGCGTACGGCCGTCACCTGCGCGCCGATCGCCGTTTCGGTACCCGGCGGGGCGGCCGCCATGGTCGCGAGCTGTGGGTCGCTGAGCTGCGGGTCAGGCAGGCGGGCGCGGCGGGCGACGTCCAGCAGACGGCCGCGCTGCAGGCCGATGCGCTGCCGCAGCGCCACGATCTGGTGCCGGAGGTCCGCGGCCGCGATCGCCTCAGCGGCCCGGGCCGTGGCAGCCTCCCGGCGGATCGCGTCGAGCCGGTGCGCCGCATCGAGGTATTCGTCCCAAACGGCCATCATGACCGTCCAGAGTGGACGAACGGCACGATGAGCTCGGTGCGGCCCGTATGGCGGTCGTGGAACAGGGCGCGGTTCGTGCGGGGCTGCCAGTCCAGCGCCGGGTCGCCGAGGAGCATCCCGGCGTCCGCGGCCGGCACGTTGAGCAGCACCAGCCCCGCGACCTGCTCACGGCCCAGCGGACCGCCGGTGTTCTCGGCGAACCGCCGCAGGCCACGCCACCAGCCGAACAGATGTACGCCGCGGGCCGGCCCGTCGCGCAGCAGCGCGGCCAGGTCGACGCCGGCCCACGGATCCGCTCCGGTACCGGCGCCGTCGAGCCCGAAGCCGAACAGGTACGCGTCGCGCTCGGGCGGGGCGAGTTGGCCGCCGGTGGACACCACGTGACCGGCCGCGCGCAGATCCTCGGCGAGTTGGTGCGCCAACGGCAGGATCGCGGCGACGAGGGGCGCGAGTACAAAGTGGACGGTCCCGGGATCGTGTTGGGCGGCGAGTGACCGGGCCGCGGCATCGAGGATGTCGGCGCCGGTCTCGCTGGGCCCCAGTACGGCGAGGTGCCGGCCGGGCGTCGCGTCGAGCGGGAAGCCGGCAAGCGACAGCGGTACGTCGACGACGCGGCCGAGGTAGGCGGTCGGTGCCATGCCGCCGGCCAGGTCCGGAGTCGCGGGGAGGCGCTGGGTGGCGAAGCCCTCGAAGACGTGCGGCGGCCGGTCGTCGGGCCGCATCTCCCACAGCTTGCGGCGCAGGGTCGCGAGCACCTCGGGCTCGGCGTGCGGGTCGGGGAACCGGACCAAGCGCTCGTGGGCGCGGGACGCGCCGGCCGGGCCGCCCAGCCCGCCCGCGGTGTTGACGATCGCCTCGCCGAGCCCGAGTGGGTTCGCCGCCTGGTTCAACGAATCCAGGACGTCGCCGCCGCCGGGCAGGGCCACCCGTACCGGGAACTGGCCGAAGATGGAGTCGCGCTTGGTGTACAGCGACTCGACGCCGCGGACGGTCTGGCTGGCGAGAATGAGGTGGATGCCGTACGAGCGGCCCTTGCGCGCCAAGGAGTCCAGCGCGGCGACCGCGTCCCGGGCCAGCCTGTCGTTGCCCTGGACGAGCACCTGGAACTCGTCGATGACGCAGACGATCCGGGGCAGCGGAGCCGGGCCGTCCTGGGCCTGCTCGTCCTGGGCCCTGAGGTCGGCGAACCGGGCGACGCCGGCGTCCTTGTACCTGGTCGCCCGTGCCGTCATCTCGGCTTCGATCTCGTGCAGGACGGCCAGGCCGTACTCCCGGTCGGACTCGACGCCGACGGCGCGCGCGTGCGGAATCCAGGTCGGGTCCCGCGGTGTCGGTGTGAACTCGGTGAAGCTCACGCCTTCCTTGAAGTCCAGCAGGTACAGGGCGAGCTGATCGGGACCGTACCTTGTGGACAGTCCATAGAGGACGTTGATGAGGAAGGCGGTCTTGCCGGCGCCCGAACGGCCGCCGACGAGCCAGTGCGGGGTGAGGTCGGACAGCCGGAGGGTGAGCGGGTTGTCGCCAGCCTGGCCGATGACGGCGGCGAGGCCTTCGGCCGAGCTCTCCTGCCACGGCTGCTCAGGCAGCAGTTCGGCGAGGGTCGATCCGCTGCCTGCCACCTGCCGGGCGACCTGGTCGCACACGGACCGGATGGTGGCGGCGGGCGGATCGGGATCGAGGTAGACGGGCGCGTTGAGGGTGCCGGCCTCGCCGAAGGTGGCGCCGGGCGGGTCGCCGAGGACGGCCCAGGGGTTGCGCAGCCGGATCGCGGTGGCGTTGGGCAGCCCGGCGGCGTTGGGCTGGCTGCCAGCATTGGGCTGGCCGTCGGTCCGTTGGTGGCCGGCCGGGAACTCGGCGGTGGTCTGTGCGGCGTGACGCGGGCCGGCCTGGCCGCCCGGTACGGCGTCCCGATGCCGTGGCGCGTTGGCGACCGGCGGCGCGGCGCTAGATGACGGCGCGCTGGCGTACGGCGGTGCGCTGGCAAGTGACGGCGCGCCGGTCGGCTGGCGGGGCGGCCTGGTCATGGACGGGCCGGTGGATGACGGGTGTGCCCAAAGGCCGGTCGGCGGCCCCGTCGGCGGCCCGGGCGGCGACTGCGGCGGCCCGCCGAAGGGCGCCGACGCGGCGATCGGTGGTGAGCCGGTGAGGTGCGGGGGCGGCCAGCCGGCGACGATCATCCGCAGTCCGCGGGCGGGTTCCACGTCGGCGAGCTGGACGATGCGGGCGAACTCGGCCTCGTCGGCGAACTGCGGGAACGACGCGATCAGCAGGACGAGCACGTGGCGTGGGCTCGGCTCCCGTACCCAGTCCTCGACCTCGGCGAGGACCCTCCGTAGACCGTCGCGATCGGCGACCGGTGCGGACATCAGACCGACGGGTACCAGGTCGCGGAAGGCGCCGAAGGCGACGCCCGTCGCATCGACGGTTTTCATTCGGATGGTACCGGCGGGGTGCGCCGCGACCAGTCGCAGCGTGAGGCTACGCAGCAGGCCGGCGACCCGGGTGTCGCGGACGTCGCCGTCGACCGCCAGGTGCGAGGTGAGCGGCACGATCGCCGGGAAGGTGGCGTCATCGAGCGGCTGAGCGGTACCGACCCGGATGAAGCCGGCCGGCTCGTTGTCGGAGACGTGCGGCTGGCCGGGTGTCGGCAGCGGGGTGCTCGGCGGTACGGCGTCGAGCGGGGCGCCGAGCCAGCCGGGGGCGAGCTGGGCGGCGGCGGCGCGCAGGGTTGCGGCGAGCTCGTGCTGCTCGGCGAACTGGGCGCTCGGCAGCGGCTGTGCTGCCCGATGATCGAGGGCCTGCTCAGCGGCGGTGACGATGAAGTCGGCGTCCCGGTGCAGGGCGGCCGCGCGTTCGACGCTTGCCCGCAGTCTGGCCACCCGGTCACCTCCTTGGCGAAGAAGGTATCCCAGTTGACCGCCGATGGCCCTACCTCAGCGGCGTGTCCGCGCTCCGCACTGTGCCGGCGCCTTCCCCGTCGACAACTCTCGACGTTGCACACGGCTGCGGACCCGCGAGATCGGCTACCCTCGACCCGTGGACGTACCGCCGCACTCGGAGCAGCAGGCGCCGCCCGCGCCCGCGGTGCCGGTACAACGCCCGGGCGACCGGCCCACCGGTGCGCCCGGCCAGCCCACTGCGAGGCGCCGTCGTCCACGCAACTGGCGCCTGATCATCGCAGTCATGGCTGGAGTTCTCTCGCCCGTCTGCGCCGCCGGATCGCTGGCCGGCTACGTCTGGTACGACAAGGCGACAACGCCCAACCGGGGAAGTCCGGCAGTGGTAGTCGTGCAGTACCTGAACTCCTATCTCGGCTCTCGCGACAGTAGTCGAGCGGCCCTGTTTGCTTGCGGTGGCAACCCAGACCTGCCGGCCGTCAGGGCGGCCCGTGACGACCTGACAAGTCGCGAGCGGCAATTCGGCGTGTCCATTGACGTTGCAGTTGATGGTGTGCAAGAGACTTCACGCGTGGACGACCGCGCGCAGGTCTCCGCCAGCCTTGCTCTC
>Ga0157369_10003879_pt1 | contig 17742 bp, 15 predicted proteins | sample C25metaG_FD_113461 | JGI IMG/M metagenome (GOLD analysis project Ga0157369, IMG submission 113461) | Corn rhizosphere microbial communities from Kellogg Biological Station, Michigan, USA - C2-5 metaG | ecosystem: Host-associated > Plants > Roots > Rhizosphere > Soil | place: USA: Michigan... | reverse complement strand
GGCATCACCCATGTGGTCCGTGGCGCCGATCTGCTCGAATCCACGGCCCGGCAGCTCTACTTGCAAGAGCTGCTCGGCCTGCCCCACCCGGGTTACCTGCACCTGCCCCTGGTACTCGATGCCGAAGGCCGCAAGCTCTCGAAGTCGGAGAAGGCGCTGCCGGTGGATCCGGCCGATCCGCTACCGGCCCTGCGCGGGGCGCTGGCCTGGCTGGGGCTGGGCGTGCCGGAGGCGGCCACACCGGCCGCCATGCTGGCCGCGGCGCTGGCCACGTTCGAGCCTGCGGCGCTTCGCCGCAGTAGTCTTACTGTCGCCCGGACGCTATAAAACACGATTGCCCGCGCGGCGGGCCACTACTTACGGGATCCACGCGAGTCATGAAACACGGCACGACGCAACGCACCGCTTTGGTCACCGGCGGCACCGGCGGCATCGGCACGGCGATCGTCCGTTACCTTGCCCAGCAAGGCCATCGGGTCGCCACCAACTTCCGCGATGAGGCCCGCGCGGCCGCCTGGCGCGAGGACATGATCCGCGACGGTATCGATGTGGTGATGGTGCCCGGCGATGTAGCCGACCCGGTCTCCGCCGCCAACATGGTGCGCGCGGTGGAAGAGCTGGCCGGCCCGGTCGAGATCCTGGTGAACAACGCCGGTATCACCCGCGATACCACCTTCCACAAGATGGATTACCAGCAGTGGACCGAGGTGGTGAACACCAACCTCAACGCCTGCTTCAACGTGACCCGCCCGGTGATCGAAGGCATGCGCTCCCGCCAGTGGGGCCGCATCGTGCAGATCAGCTCGATCAACGGCCAGAAGGGCCAGTACGGCCAGGCTAACTACGCGGCGGCCAAGGCCGGCGTGCACGGCTTCACCATCTCGCTGGCCCAGGAAAACGCCCGCTTCGGCATCACGGTGAACACCGTCTCGCCGGGTTACGTGGGCACCGACCTGGTCATGGCCGTGCCGGAAGATATCCGCGCAAAGATCGTGGCGCAGATTCCGGTGGGCCGTCTGGGCCGCCCGGAAGAGATCGCCCACGCCGTGGCGTTCCTCACCTCGGAAGATTCCAGCTGGATCACGGGCTCCAACCTGGCCATCAATGGTGGCCATTACATGGGTTGGTAAGCACCACCCGGCCCCTGTAGGAGCGCGCTTGCGCGCGATTCGCGGTTACGGCGAGCACCCATCGCGTGCAAGCACGCTCCTACAGGAGCTTTAGGTCGTCGAGGCGGGTGGGTTCTTTGATGTCTACCTTGTTGTGGTGGGCGCGGAATTTGGCCATCACTTTGTAGGCCAGGCGGCGGGCGCGCATCACCGAGCCCAGCGGGCGGTGTTCCACAACGCCGTGCCACGGGCTGAACGACAAGCCATCATCGATGGCGGCGCGGCGGGCATCGTTCCACGCGGGCTGTGGCTGCACGACCAGCCGTGCAACCTCGAGATACGGGCTTTTTTCCTCGGGCCACGGCACCGAGGCGTCTTCGATCGGCATGCTGTCCGGGTCGGTGTAGAACTGCACGCGCACATCCCACTCACCACCTTGTGCGGCGAAGTGTTCGCGCATCGCATCGCGCAGGCCATCGGGTTTGCCGTTGACGTTGAGCGTGGCATCGGTAAGCCGCGTGAGGTTCGGCGAGCGTGGCGCGACACTCACCTTCACCACGTAATCGCCAAAGCGCACCGGCGCCTGGCTGTAATAGGTATCGCCCAGCGGGTGGGTCTCGGGTTGGCCGCCCAGCGCGATCAACGTGCTGCTGCGGCTACCGAAGGCTTCGAGCACGCGCTCCGTGCCACGCAACACGGCGGAAAGGGCTTTCTTCGCGCCTTCCGCACGGTCGGTGGTGGCGGCGGTGAGCTTCAGCGCACTCGCGAACTTCTTTGCCGTGGGCGCGATAAATGCGGGCCCGTTCACCAGCACGAAGTCCTGTGTCGTAGCGCCCTCGCTACCTGGCAGGCGTTCACCTTCCACGCCGATGATTTTCAGCGCCATGCCACGCGGCGTGGAAACGCTGTCGTCGAGGATATCCCCCGGCACCGTGGAAAGCCGGAGCACCACCGGATACGTTCCCGGCGTCGCGAAGATGCCTTGGGCGAGTTCACGCGGTAAATCGCTGGGCACGATGAGTTCACCCGTCAACAGCGCGTGGCTCTTCGCATGCACCGAACGCCATGCGTGGCCGGAGTGTTCCAGCGTGGTCTGGTTGATATCGGTAAGCGTGGCGATGAGCTGCTCGACCGTCTCCGCTTCGTCCGGCTCAACCTGCTCCAGGGATTCGTGGTACCGCAACGGCGGTGGATACAGGGACAGGGGCATGGCACGGCGTCCGGACAGTGTGTCGCAAGATCGTGGCGCGCCGCCCGTGAAGATGTGGCAAACAGGTAGGCGTAACAGGTGTGTTACATGAGCTTGTAGCTGAACGTCAGGTTCCAGCGCGTCTTGCGATCGTTGCTCTCCGGCGGCCGGTCGCCCGTGGGCCGGGCCAACGCGAAATCGATGGAATAGTGCTTGCCATCCGAGGCGCGGAAGCCCACGGCGGCGGAGTCCAGCCGGTCGATCAGGGGCTTCGCGCCGTTGAGGTACACGCGGGCGCTCTGGTACACGATGTACGGGGTGAGCGAGGTGAGCCACTTCGAGGCCACGGTAAAGCCGCGGTTGATCTCGCCCGATGCCGCCCAGCCGCTGTCACCGGCCGCATCGCCCGGATCGTAAGCATACGCAAAGCTTGGGCCGCCGAAGTTGATCTGCTCCGTGGAGGGCAAGGAATTGTTGCTGTACTGGCCCATGGCGCGGAACACCGTGCCGAAACCATGCGGCCACGGATCCGCCAGGGCCAGGTTCATTGTGTAGCGGGTGAACTTCACATCGGGCGTGGCGATGCCCAGTTCCACCGGCAGATTGGTCACCGCACGCGAGTAGGCACCAAACGCATCGAAGCCATGCGCCACGGCAAAACTGAACTGGCGGCTGTGCTTGCCACTCACTTTCACCCAGCTGAGCTCGGTACTCAGTACACGCACACTGGATTGCAGCGCAACGATCACGCCGTTATCGACATTGCGGTAGCGATCGTCTTGCTTCGAAGCATACGTCGATACCGTGAGGTTCAATCGCTCGCTGTTGGTTAGCTTGATGGGATATAGCGCTGACAGCGCCAGGCGATCCTGGCTCAACTGGTGATCGAGGTAATCGGGTAGCTGGTCGCCCGTATCCGGGCGCCCCCAGTAGCGGCTGGCATCCACCTTGCCCTGCCAGCCATCGGAGCCGAACGGCTCCAGCCACGTGGCGTTGTACAGGCGCTGGCCACCGCCGTTGGGGAACAACGTGGACACGCTCAGCTGCTCACCCAGCGGCGTGGCGCCGTTCTCGAGCAGACTGAAAACACCCTGCGTGCCAGGGTGATTGAAATCGAGGCCGTAGCTGAGGTCGTAGCGCTGGCGGGTGACATCCAGCACCAGCGTGGTCGCGCCATCGGTCGTCGTGGGCGCTGGCACATTCGCGCTTACTTTCGCGCCCGGCAATTGCCCGAGCAGCTGCGTATAGCGTTCGAAGGTCTCCTGGCGCAACGGACGTTCGCCGACCACACGAGCGGCAATCGCACGGATGCGCTTATCCATGTTGCCCGCATCGCCGCGCACATCCACCTTCGATACATAGCCTTCCACTGCGGTCACGCGCACCACGCCCTGCGCGAAATCCTGTCCCGGGATGAACGCGAACGACAGCGCATAGCCGCGCTTGCGGTACATCTCCGTGACCTTGTTAGCAGCCTCAACGAGCTGGCCAATCGTGATGTCCTTGCCGCGCATGGGAGCGAACAAGGCAGCCACATCGGCAAAGGGAATCGCCTTCACGCCAACCACGTCAAACCGCGTAGGCGTGATGTGTTTCGCCAGCAGCGCTTGCAGCGCTTCATTCGGCGCCTGCACGTTCACCTGCACGGGTGCCTGGCGGGGTGTTTCGGTACGCGGGAGGGTTTGTAGCGGATTGGCGGGAGCGCGAACCTGCGCTTGTGCGGAACTGACGACGGCTATGCCAAGCAGGCAACCGATCCACCGGTTCATGAAATTCCTTTGCTGTTAGATACAAGATTGGCGCCGGCGTTGCGCCGCCGGCGCCATTCCCTGAAGACATACGGAGGCGGTATTGCGCCGCCCCCGCGTTGTCTTACCGCTCGCCAGCCCCACGGTGGAGAAGTCCCTTCACCCCACCAAGAAGACCACCGAGCGGGTCCGTGGACCCTGCCCCGTTACCCGTGCCGCTGCCTGTCGTGTTGCTCAGCGGCGTGGCCGCGGCCACACCATTAACCACGGTGTTGAGCACGCCGGTGACCGGTGCCAGCGGGCTGTTCGCCGAAGCGACCGTGCTCACCCCATTACCCACCTGGGTCACCGTGTTTGCCACCGCACCGGTAACCGGCGCGAGCGGTGCCAGTGCACCCGTACCGACGCTACCGACGGTGGTACCGACGGAAGCGACCGTCTGACCTGCGCCCGCAAGCGTGGTGCCGACCGGGTTGGCATCCGGTGCCTTGCCCACGCCCGTGCTGAGGGTGCTACCCAGCGTGCCAAGCGTGCCGGCGGTGCTATCGAGCGTGTTACCCAGGGTGGTGGCTAACGGTGCCGCCGGGCCTGATCCCGCGCCAGCCGAGACATTGCTGGCCAGTGCATGCACGCCACCGCTCAGGCCGGAGGTGATGCCGCCGGTACCCGTACCCACGGCTGCGACGAGGTTGGTGGAGCTATCCGGGGCTGCCGCCGTGCCGAGGGAAGCCGCGACCGGCGTGATCACATCGCTGACGGCTTTCGTCAGCGCGTTCGCCGAGCCCGAATCGAGCACGCCGCCGAGCTGTGTGCCCAGCGTGCCCACACCGCCACCCACGTTCGAAACCACCGTGGCGACCGTGCTGGTGATCGGTGCGATCGGCGTGCCGACGCCCACCGTACCCACGCCCGTGCCTAGGTCATTCACCGCAGCGCCGGTCTGCGTCACGACGTTGCCGACCACATCCGTCGTGGTACCCAGCGGATCGCTGATGTTGCCCGTCCGGCCAAGGCCACTGGTCACGCCATTACCCAGCGTGGTCACGGCGCCGCCGAGATCCTGCACGGCATCGCCCACGGAGTTGGTCAGGCCATTGGTGCCACCCAGCACCGTCGTTCCCGGCACCTGCACGCCCACGCCGGTCACCGTGTTGCCGACCGAGGCAATGATGCCGCCCAGGCCCGTCGCCACGGCACCCACCGCGTTGCTGGCTGCGGTCGGCGTACCACCGGTGCCGCCGGTGCCACCGCCATTGCCGCCGCCGTTTCCACCACCATTACCGCCACCATCGCCACCGCCGGTGCCGCCTCCATTGCCGCCACCCGTGCCGCCACCGCCGGTACCGCCGGTACCGCCGCCGTCACCACCACCGGTGCCTCCGGTGCCGCCTGTACCCCCGGTACCCGAACCGCCACCGTTATCCCCGGTGCCGCCCGTCCCTGAACCACCGCCACCGTTATCCCCGCCACCGGTGCCGCCGGCGCCGCCTGGATTCACTGTCGTACCCGAGCCGCCCCCTGAATGCGTCGATCCGTGGCCGCTGCATGCCGACATCGCCACGGCGGCCGCGAACACCGCGCCTGCCAACAATGTGCGGGTAAAAAGCTTGCCTACGCTCTGCTCGTTCATGATTCCCCTCCTGATCACATAGGAACCCCCGTGCCACGGGGGTGCGGAACCATGAGACGCCCTTCACATTTTTGAAGTTACGCAAATTAGGCCGGTAAGTAGCCTTACGTAGTGCAATTTCGGCCATCTATTCAGATCGCGCGAAAACGACCCGAAGAAAACGCCTTCATTTAAGGCACATCTAACAATGTGCACGCTTGAAGGGGCACGTCCGACCGGCTCCTGTAGGAGCGCGCTTGCGCGCGATGGGGGTTACGACGGGGCCAATCGCGCGCAAGCGCGCTCCTACAGAGCGCGCGTTGCTCTCCTGTCGCTTACCTCATTGTTGGGTGCGCGGGTGGGCAGGCCCTTGGGGCCGACATGAGCGGAGGGCCGCTTTGCGTGCCGCGTTTCGCGATGAGGGTGCCTACGGCCCGGTCCGACGGTCCGCGACTGGCGGCCCCAAGGGCCTGCCCACCCGCGGCTTCCTCAGCCTACCCAGCGAGAAGCGGCGAATGCCGCTTAAAACATGCATTCGCGTCAGCGAATGAACCGACTAAGCAGGCGCAACGTACATGCACGCACAAAAAAAACCCGGCACTTGGCCGGGTTTTCGTGAGCTCGGATCGCGCGCAAGCGCGCTCCTACAGTTAGTGCACGGTGAAGAGTTTATCGAAGCCAGCGATGCGCAGCGTGTTACGCAAGTCGGCGCTCGCGTTGACGATGCGGATCTCCGCGCGGTCGCCGCCTGCGTGTTCACGCAGCAGCATCAGCATGCCCAGCGCCGAGCTATCCATCCCCGTCACCTGCTCCAGGTCCAGCACATAGCTACGCGACTGCGCCACATCACCCAGGCACGCATCGTGGAACGCACGGTGGATCGAAAAATCAAAGCGCTCGCCCAGGTGCAGGGTAAGGCAGCCGTGCTCGGTATCGTTATGAATCGTGATCGACATGGTGCTTCCCCTTAGAACAGATCGATATCGCCAGCAGCCATCGACTGCTGCAGCGCCGGACCACGCGCACGCAGGCGCGCACGCTCACGCTGCTCCGCCAGGCGGGCGCGCACACGCTGCGCACGGGCGCTCAGCTCGCTCGCATCCGCCGGCGCGCAGGCCAGCTCCTCGATATCACGCGTGCAATCGGCCGTGATCTCCTGCAGCTCGACCAGGCGCGAACGCGTCTGGTGCAGCAGCTGGCTCAGGATGTCCTCGAACTGCAGCGAACGGATGGTGGTGGACACATCGTTGCCCAGGCCACGGTTGATCGTCGCGGCCTCGTCGGCCGCCTTGCTCGTGCGCGCATTGCTCTCGGTGATCGTCGACATCATCGTGTCGATATCGCCCTTGGCCTGCAGCGCCACGTTCATATCCTGCGAGGCCATGCGGCCCACCAGCTCGCGCAGCTGCTCCATCGCGGTGCGCGAACGCTCCACGTGCGTGCCGATCTTCTCGTTGAACTGGTTGCTGTGCTGGGCCAGGTTGCGGATCTCGCCCGCCACCACGGCAAAGCCACGGCCGGATTCACCCGCACGGGCGGCTTCGATCGCGGCGTTCAGCGCCAGCAGGTTGGTCTCTTCGGCAATCGTGTTCACGTTCTTCAGCAGCGCGAACACGGCGTCCATTTCCTTCGCCATGCCATCGATGCGGTAGACGATGCGCAGGCTCTCGCGCGAGAGCTGCACGATCAGGCCCACGAAGTGCTCGAGCAGGCCGGCGGTGCGATCGGCGAAATCCTGCACCGAAATGCCCTTGCCGCCGCTCTCGATGATCTCGCTGAGCAGCTTCTGCTGCTTGCCGGTCTTCTGCGACAGGCCGTTGAAGCCGCCGCCCAGCTCGGCCACGGCATCGCGCACCAGGTCCAGCGCCTGGTGCAGCTCGCGGCTGGCGTGGCCCAGCTCATCGACGATGGCGCTGCGGACGTCTTCCATCGCATCGCGCACCGACTGTTCATCGGCCTGCACACTGTTGCTCACCACCAGCTCAACCACCGGCTCCTCAAAGCGCGGGCGCAGGGCGATCGCGATCCAGGTAGCGGTGAGCAGGGCGACCACCAGCGGTGCGACCCAGGCAGCGCGGAACACCAGCACGAGGACCAGCGCGACAGCGCTGACCGCGAAACCGGTGATGCGTTCGTTCTTCGGAATGACCATGGTGACGTCTCTTCTTCCTTCAGGTGCCGACGCGAGCCGCGGCGGCGGGAATGGGGGTATGGGCAAGGGCAAGCAGGCGCTCGGCGATCTGGTCCAGGGGCAGCATGGCCTCGGCCGCGCCAGCCTTCCAGGCGGCGCCGGGCATGCCCCACACCACGGAGCTGGCTTCATCCTGCACGAGGGTATGCGCGCCAATTTCCTTCAGCTCGCCCAGGCCGCGGGCACCATCGTCGCCCATGCCGGTGAGCAGGCAGCCCACGGTGGCGGCGCCGACGCTGGCGGCCATGGAACGGAACAGCACATCCACCGCCGGCTTGTGCCGGTTCACCGGCGGGCCATCGTGCAGGCGGCACACGTGGCGCGCGCCATCCCACATCACCAGCAGGTGCTGGCTGCCGGGGGCGATGTACACGTGGCCGGCCTGGATCGGCTGGCCATCGCGCGCTTCGCACACCCTCATGGCGGAGACGCTATCCATGCGGGCGGCGAACGGGCCGCTGAAAGCGGCGGGAATATGCTGGGTAATGACGATGGGCGGCGCCGTAGGCGGCATCGCCTCGAGCACCACGCGGATGGCTTCGGTGCCGCCCGTGGAGGCGCCGATGGCAATGATGCGCTGGCCACCACGGCTACCCGGCGTCTGCGCGCGCGGCAGCACCGCATCGGCCGACAGGCGCGGGGCAACTTCAAGCTTGCCGAGCGACAGGTCGATCTTTTCGATCTTGGTAACCGTGGAGCGCTCGCGAGGATTCGCACCGGCGGCCAGGCGCACCTTGGCGCAGATTTCCGGGGCGTGTTCCATGAACGTGTTGGCCAGATCGGCCGAAGGCTTGGTGAAGAAATCCACCGCGCCCAGTTCCAGTGCACGCAAGGTCACGTCCGCGCCCTTCTCGGTCAGGGTCGAGACCATGACCACGGGCATGGGGCGCAGGCGCATCAGGTTCTCGAGGAACGTGAGGCCGTCCATGCGCGGCATTTCCACATCCAGCGTCAGCACATCCGGGTTCAGTGCCTTGATCTTCTCGCGCGCGATCAACGGATCCGGCGCGGTGCCCACCACCTCGATGCCCGGGTCGGACTCGAGCATGGCGGTCAGCACCTTACGAACCAGGGCCGAGTCGTCGACGATAAGGACGCGTACTTTCTGCATGGGCACTAGCAACTCGGGTGGCGGGACATCCTGGGCGGGCGGGCCGGCCAGGCATGGAGCGGAAGGTGGAGCAGCTCGACGGCCAGCGTCAGAACAGCTCGACATCTCCCTTTATCGGATCGTTTTCCAATCGCTTGAGGTATCGCTTCTCGCGATCGGCCAGGTGGGTATCGTGCGTGGAGCGCAGCTGGCGCACGCGCACCTTGCCGCTCACCGGGAAAAACTGCACGTGGCGAGGGTAGATATCGCCGACATCGGCCGCGCACAGGCGCAGTTTTTCCGTGGCGATGTAGCGCTGCACGAAGGCGATGTTGCGCTGGCCAATATCGGTCATGGTCTGCAACACGCGGCCGCCGCCGAAGATCTTTACTTCCAGGTCATCGCGGCTACCGCCCGCCTTCAGGATGGCGTTGATCAGGTGTTCCATCGCATCGTTGCCGTAACGCGCCGCGCGGCCTACGGTGGAGCCCCAGCTATCGCGATCGGTGCTGGCCGGCTCCGGCAGCATGAAGTGGTTCATGCCACCGATGCGGCGGCGCGTATCGCGCACGCACGCGGACACGCACGAGCCCAGCACCGTGGAGATCATTTCTTCTTGCGTGCTGACGTAGTACTCGCCCGGCAGGATCTTCACCGTTACCACTTCCTGGGCGGGATCCCAGAAGCGACGGACGTGTTCAAACCCCGGCAGGACGCTCTTCGGGTCGAAGCCGGCGAAAGTCCGCGGCTGCGCGACGAACGTGTCGCTCATGTACGTTTCCGGTAAACCGTGCGGCCGATCAGGTCAAAATCGTCGGAGAGTCCGTACATGGATTCCGAGTGGCCGAGGAACAGGTAACCCCGGCTTTCCAGCATGCCGGCGTATCTAGCGAACAGGCGCTGCTTGGTCGGCTTATCGAAATAGATAACGACGTTGCGGCAGAAAATGGCATCGAACTTGCCCTGCATGGGCCATTCGTGGAGCAGGTTGAGCGGCTGGATGGTAACCAGCTCGCGCAGGCGCGGGTGCACCTGCACGTAACCATCGAACGAGCCCTCGCCGCGCAGGAACCAGCGGCGGCGGCGCGCATCGTCCACGCCACCCAGGCGGTCCACCGGGTACACACCCTTGCGGGCGGCTCCCAGGGCCTGCGGCGACAGGTCGGTGGCGAGGATCTTGGCATCGACCGTGGAACCGGTGCGCTCAAGCGCCTCGGCCAGCACCATGGCGATGGCGTAGGGCTCTTCGCCGGTGGAGCAGCCCGCGGACCAGATCCGCAGGCGGCCACCGTTTGCTTTCTTTTCCTCGAGCCAGCGCGGCAGCAACTCATCCACGAGCATGTCGTAGTGGTGCATCTCGCGGAAGAACGAGGTGACATTGGTACTGATGCAGCTGGCCAGTTCGCCCAGCTCCGCATCCGGATCGCGGCGCAGCAGATCGCAGTACGCCGAGAAGCCCGGCAGGTTCAGCGCGCGCAGGCGGCGCAGCAGGCGCCCCTGCACGAGCTGGCGCTTGTGCTCGCCCAGCGAGATGCCGCAGTGCTGCAGTACAAACTCGCGCAGGAAAGCGAACTCGGCTTCACCGAGGCTCGGACCGGTCACGCCCGCCTGTCCAGCGGCTTCGCTGTTGTTGACGAGCGCGTTCATCGATCAGAACTCCTTCCACACACCCGCGTCAGCGGCCGATTCGGCCTGGCGCTGGGCACGGGCCGGCGCCGGCTGGCTACGGACCGAGGCAAACACCGTTTCCATTTCCTGCTGGGTCGGATCCTTGCGGGCGGCCTTGCTGGCCTTGGCGGCACCGCCGCTCACCTGGAAGAACGACACCTGGCGGCTGAGCTCCGTGGCCTGCTCGTGCATGGCACGGGCGGCGGCAGCGGATTCTTCCACCAGCGCGGCATTCTGCTGGGTCATTTCATCCATCTGCAGCACGGCGTGGTTCACCTGGTCGATACCAGCCGACTGCTCGGAGCTGGCAGCAGCGATCTCGGCGACGATATCGGTCACCTTCTTCACGCTATCGACGATCTCGGCGAGTGCCTTGCCCGACTGGTCGACCAGCTCGGAACCGGCCTTCACCTTGTTCGCGCTGTCGTTGATCAGGCCCTTGATTTCCTTGGCGGCACCGGCTGAACGCTGGGCCAGGTTGCGCACTTCGGTGGCGACCACGGCGAAGCCGCGGCCCTGCTCACCGGCACGTGCTGCTTCCACCGCGGCGTTGAGCGCCAGCAGGTTGGTCTGGAACGCGATCTCGTCGATGAGGCTGACGATGTCGGAAATCTTCTTCGACGAGCTGTTGATCTCGCGCATGGCAACGACGGTCTGCGCGACCACTTCGCCGCCCTTCTCCGCCTGCTCGCGTGCACCGCGGGCCAGCTGGTTGGCGTGGCTGGCGTTCTCGGCGTTCTGCTTCACGGTGGAGGTCATTTCCTCCATCGACGAGGCGGTTTCTTCCAGGCTGGACGCCTGTTCCTGCGTACGCTGCGACAGGTCGTCGTTGCCGCGCGAGATCTGCTGTGCGGCGGTGCTGACCGAGCCCGAACCGTGGCGCACTTCGGAAACGATGGCGGCGAGGCGCTCATCCATCGCCTTGAACGCGGCCTGGAGCTGGCCCAGTTCGTCGCTGCGGGTCACCTGGATATCGTGGCCCAGCTTGCCATCGGCAATCTTGTTGGCCACGTCCACGGTATGCGACAGCGTGCGGATGATGGAGCGAACGACGAGCACGGCGATCAGCAGGCTGACGATCAGGCCGGCCGAGAGCGCCACCACGACAAACACGCGGATGGCGTGGTACTGCGACGTCTGGTGGGCGTAGATGCCCTGGGCTTCAACGCGCTTGGCTTCAATAAGGCTGGCAAGCTGGGTCTGGCGATCCATCAGGATGGGGCGAACGGAAAGTTCGATAATGTCCGATGCGCCTTCATCGCCCTGCTTCAGGGCGTCGATGACATCGCTCTTGGCCGAGGCGTAGTCGTCGTTGGTGGCCTGCCACTTGTCGTAGAGCTTCTTGATCTCCGGCGACATCGGCATCTTCTTGAAGTCATCCTTGAGCTTGCCCATGGATGCCTGCAGCTTGTCGAACTCACCCAGCTTCTGCGCAACGACGCTCTTGTCGGTCGCCTTGTTCGCGCCTTCGCCCAGGATCACGAAGGACATGAGTGCCTGCGTGCTGACCTGGCTAAGCATGTTGGCCGGCACGAGCTCTTCCTCGTACACCTGGCGCATGCCTTCGTTCTGGAGGTACATGGCGCCGAGGCCGACAGCGGCACCGCCGATCAGCATGGCCGCCATCAGGCCGAGCACGCCGTAAAGGCGGCCGCGGACAGTCAGCGCGGGGATCTTCAGCTTCAACTTCTTCATTACGATTCCAGTTCGAAGGTTTTCGAAGGCGAGCTCACCGCGGCCTTCAGGCCACGGCTTTCGTATCGGCGGAAGCCAGGGCGGCTTCCAGCATCTGGGCATCCTGCGGCTGCAGCAGGCGGTCGACATCGAGCAGGAGCACCATGCGCTCGCCCACCGACGTCAGGCCCTTCAGGTATTCGGTATCCACGGTGGTGCCCATATCCGGCACGGGGCGGATGCCCGAGGGGGATACTTCGACCACATCGGAGACGGCATCCACGACCACGCCGAACTGGCGGCCGGCGACCATCACGATGACGCAGACGGTGGTGGCGGTGTATTCCTCGCGGGCCAGGCCGAAGCGCAGGCGCAGGTCCAGCACCGGGACGATGGCGCCGCGGAGGTTCAGCACACCGAGCACGTAGCCCGGGGCCTGGGGGATGCGTGTGACCGGCGTCCAGCCACGGATCTCGCGAACGGCGAGGATATCGACGCCGTATTCCTCGTTACCGAGGTTGACGGTCAGGTACTGCGCGGCTTCGTCGGCCACGGTGGCGGTGCTGGCTGGCTGGTTCATTGTGTTCCCACTGCGGATCGGTGCGGCGGTTCGGGACCCCTCAAAGGGGTATCGGCCATCAACCGGGGACCTTTAGTGAGAAATGAGGCCGGATTTGCCTCATGGCTTCTACGCTACGCGGGTTGGGCCACGCGGGCGGTGCGGGGTTGCGGCTGCGCCGCCGTGTTTTTGAATCGCGTGCAAGCACGCTCCTACGAACGCCGCTCCGTTGGCCTCACTGAGGACGCAAATTCGGAGCGAAACCCCCTGTAGGAGCGCGCTTGCGCGCGATCCGGGCCGGCACGGCACGGCCAGATCGCGATATACGCCGCCTTACGCGGCCTTGCGACGGCCCTGCATGCGGACCAGACCGGTGATATCGGTGATCAGGGCCACGGAGCCATCGGCCAGGATGGTGGCGCCGGAGATGCCGGCCACGCGGCGGTAGTTGGCTTCCAGGGACTTCACCACGGCCTGCTGCTGGCCGATCAGTTCATCCACGAACAGGCCGATGCGGGTGCCCTCGCCTTCCACCACGATGACGATGCCGTCATCGACCGCGCGGCGCGTGCCGCTGCAGCCGAACACATCGTACAGGCGGATGATCGGCAGCCACTCGTCGCGGAAGCGGAACAGCTCGCCGCCGCCGACCACGCTGCGCAGCGCATCGGGCTTCACCTGCACCGATTCCACGATGGAAACCAGCGGCACGATGTAGGTTTCCTCGCCCACCGCGGCGGTGAGGCCATCGATGATGGCCAGCGTGAGCGGAAGCGTGATGGTGAACGTGGTGCCCTTGCCGTGCTTGCTGGAAATGGCAACGGTGCCGCCCAGGTCCATGACGTTACGGCGGACCACATCCATGCCCACGCCACGGCCCGACAGATCGGTGGTGGCGGCAGCGGTGGAGAAGCCTGCTTCGAAAATGAGTTCGGCAACCTGGTCATCGCTCATGCCATCGCCCGAGGCGATGATGCCGCGCTGCACGGCCTTGGCCACGATGGCGTCGCGGTTCAGGCCCGCGCCATCGTCGCCCACTTCCACCACGATGGAGCCGCCGCGGTGGAAGGCCTCCATGCGCAGCGTGCCGGTATCGCCCTTGCCTGCGGCCAGGCGCTTGGCCGGCACTTCCAGGCCGTGGTCGATCGCGTTGCGCACGAGGTGGACCAGCGGATCGCCGATCTTCTCGAGCACGGTCTTGTCCAGTTCGGTGCCTTCGCCACGCAGGTCGAGCACCACCTTCTTGTCCAGCTTCTGGGCCAGATCGCGCACCAGGCGCGGGAAGCGGTTGAACACCGTGCTGATCGGCAGCATGCGGATGCTCATCACGCTTTCCTGCAGCTCGCGCGTGTGGCGGCCCAACTGGGCCAGGCCCTGGCGGAGCATTTCCAGCTGTGCGTCGGAGACGCCATCGTGGAACTGGCTGAGCATGGACTGGGTGATCACCAGCTCGCCGACCAGGTTGATCAGCGTATCGATCTTTTCAATGCCAACGCGGACCGAGCTGGCCTCGCTGTTGGTCGCCACATCGCGCACGGCGCGCGGTGCGGCGGCAGCCGGGGCTGCGGGTGCGGCCACGGCCGGCGCAGGCGCCGCCGCGATACGCGGGGTAATCGTGAGATCGCAATCGCCATCCACCCAATCGAATACGCCTTCCACCGCGGCGCGCTTGGCACCGGCGGCCAGGCCCAGCGTATAGGCAAGGTAGGACGACGACGGATCCATGTCCTTCAGCGAAGGCAGCTTCGAGACATCTGCGCTGACCGTGAGCGGGCCCATGGCCTCGAGCTCGCGGAACATGCGCGCCGGATCGTTGCCGGTCTTCAGCAGGTAATCGAACGGGCGGAAGGCAATATCCCAGCCTTCGATGGTTTCCGCGGGCGCAGCGGCCTTGGCGGCAGCAGCGGCCGGTGTGGCAGAGCCGCCCGACACCATGGCCGAGAGTTCTGCGAGCAGCGCCTGGCTTTCCGCCGTGGCGCCAGGCTGGCCAGCCATCTGCAACGAGAGCATGTCGCGGATGATGTCGCCCGAGCGCAGCAGCAGTTCCACCACGGCCTTTTCCATCGGGCGGCGGCCGCTACGGACCTCGTCCATCAGGTTTTCGGCCACATGCGTGAACGCGGCGACATCGGTGAAACCGAACGTGGCCGCGCCGCCCTTGATCGAATGGGCGGCACGGAACACGACGTTGATCAGTTCCGGATCCTCCGCGCCCTCATCCAGCGCGAGGAGCGCCTGCTCCATGGCGTCGAGGCCATCGAGGCTCTCCTCGTGGAACGCCTTGTGGAATTGCGCCAGATCGACTTTGGACATGGGAGAACCCTGGAATAAAACGGAACGCTTGGATCAGTGGATTAACCGAGCACGCGGGCGACGGTGGCCAGCAGCTGGTCGGGATCGAACGGCTTCACCAGCCAGCCGGTCGCGCCAGCGGCCTTGCCTTCCATCTTCTTGTTCGTATCCGACTCGGTGGTGAGCATGAGGATGGGCACGCCGCTGTAGCCCGCACGGGTGCGGATTTCGCGGACCATCGTGATGCCATCCATCACCGGCATGTTCACATCGGCCAGGATCAGGTCGTACTTGTTCGCGGCGGCGGTATCGAGCGCGTTCTGGCCGTTATCGGCCTCGTCCACGTCATGGCCGGCGCCACGCAGGGTGAAAGCCACCATGCTGCGCATGGAAGCCGAGTCGTCTACCGCAAGAATCTTAGCCATCGGTCTGCTCTACCTTCAGTTCACGCCGGCTGGCGCCGGCAGTTCAATCAATGCATTAAGCCCCAGCACCGTGACGCCACGGCGAAGGGTATCGCTGGCCCCCAGCCAGGCCACCGGCACGCTGGCCGCGCGGGCATCCCGGCTGAATGCCGCGAGCACCTGCAGGGCGGCGGCATCCACCTGGGCAACGGCAGCGCCATCGAGCTGCACCGCTTTGCCAGCCTCAAGGGCCGCCAGCAAGGTATCGCGCAAGGCCGGAGCCGCGCCGATACGCAGGTCCGCTTCCAGCGCGAGGGGCGCCGGGGTTGCGTCTTGGGTGGGTTTCTTCGCCATGGTTTTACCGTGCCCGGGGGGTCGTTCGAATGGCTTATCGGCCCCCGGGGGGAAACCTTTAGGCGGCGACCGCTCCTGTAGGAGCGCGCTTGCGCGCGATGGGGCTTGCCGTGCCGCCGATCGCGCGCAAGCGCGCTCCTACAGGGGGTGTCAGGCGTGTCGGGGCGGCAAAATCAACATCGCATCGCCATAGCTGAAGAAGCGATACCGCTGCAGCACCGCGTAGCGGTAGGCATCCAGGATCACTTCCTTGCCGGCCAGCGCGGAGACCAGCATGAGCAGGGTCGATTGCGGCAGGTGGAAGTTGGTGACCAGCGCATCGACGCTGGTGATCTTGTAGCCGGGGAAGATGAAGATCTGGGTTTCGCCGGCGAACGGGCGCAGCACGCCTTCGACGGTGGCGCTTTCCAGCGCGCGCACGACGGTGGTGCCCACCGCGATGACGCGGTGGCCCGCAGCGCGCGTCGCGCGGATCTTTTCAACCAGCTCCGCACCTACGTTCAGCCACTCGCGGTGCATCACGTGATCCTGGACGTTCTCCGCACGCATGGGCTGGAAGGTGCCCGCGCCGACATGCAGCGTGACGTAGCCGAAATCCACGCCCTTGTTGCGCAGCTTTTCCAGCAGCGCTTCATCGAAGTGCAGGCCGGCGGTGGGCGCCGCGACGGCGCCGGGCTCGCGGGCGAACACGGTCTGGTAGCGCTCCATGTCCGAGGCATCGGCGGTGCGCTCGATATACGGCGGCAGCGGCATCTCGCCCAGGCGGCTGAGCAGGCGTTCCAGCGGCTCGTCGATCTCGAAGCGCAGCAGGAAGAATTCGCCGTCGCGGCCCATCACGGTGATGTGGGTGCCGTCGGCCAGCTCGATGATGCCGCCCTCCTTCGGCTTCTTGCTCACGCCCAGTTGGGCGCGGGCCTCGCGGGCGCCGGTGACGCGCTCGATCAGGATCTCGACCGCGCCGCCGGTGTCCTTGCGGCCATACAGGCGGGCCGGCAGCACGCGGGTGTCGTTGAACACCAGCAGGTCACCGGGCTGGATCAGGTCCGGCAGGTCGTAGAACTTCCGGTTTGCCTTCGAGCGGGCCGCCACATCCACCACCAGCAGCCGGCTGCCGGAGCGCCGTTCGAGCGGCGCCTGGGCGATCAGGTCGGGTGGGAGATCGAAGTCAAAATCGGATTTCTTCACGTAACTGGCCGGGGGAACAGACGGGGGCCTGGGATTATGGCGCAATCCGGCGGCGGCGGCGCCGGACCAGCAGCCAGGCCAGCCCGCCCAGGGCGACCAGGGCCACGCCGATCTCCAGCGGCAGCCAGCGGCGAATCACGTGCTTCACGGCCGCCACCTGCTGGGCCCGCTTCAGGGTCCGGGCCCGGTCGAAGTCCGGCTCCTCGCAGCTCCAGCCGAAATCATCGGCCCACTCGACGTACGGGCCCTGCTTCACATAGCGGTCGTAGTACAGCCGGGCCCGGCGCTGGCGCTCGTTGGGCGCCTTGCCCTCCTCGCCATCGGCGGCCTGGTTGTAATCCGGCGGGCCTTCCAGCATCCAGTGGGCGGCCTGGCACAGCGTGGCGGCGAAGGCCTGCGAGCGCGGCGGCAGCAGGTCCGCGGCGGCGGCGGCGCGGTCGGCGGCGAGGTAGCGGTAGTGCAGCCGGTAATCCGGCTGGGCCACGCTGTCCTTGAAGCGCTGGCGCTCGCCATCGGTGACCTCGGGGCCCTTCAAGGATTCCGCACTCTGGCCGCTGCCGCCCTGGTAGCTGCCCCCGTTATCGAAGTAGTCAGGGCTCTGCTCGTAACCCAGGATCTCCATACCGTCTTCACGGGCGATCTTCGCGGCCGCGTAGCGCGCCTGGGCCTT
>Ga0157369_10003873_pt1 | contig 17770 bp, 16 predicted proteins | sample C25metaG_FD_113461 | JGI IMG/M metagenome (GOLD analysis project Ga0157369, IMG submission 113461) | Corn rhizosphere microbial communities from Kellogg Biological Station, Michigan, USA - C2-5 metaG | ecosystem: Host-associated > Plants > Roots > Rhizosphere > Soil | place: USA: Michigan... | reverse complement strand
GGTCCACGGATGGCGAGCGTACGCACAGTGGAGGAGCAAGACGCCGCAGTTGAGAAATTGGCAGGCTTTGCGATTCGCTGATTACATTCCGGAGAGCCCATTGATCGCGTCATTCACCACCTGGTTCATTTGCGCAAGGCAACGCTCCACCACTTCGGTTTCTTTTTGAGCCGACGCCCAATCTTTGCTGTCGACAGCCTCCCGCACCGCGGGCACGGTCTTGACGCCATATCCGGTGTAGAAGCCGGGCGCGTAAATCTGATGTTTGTACCAGTTACGATTAGGTAACCCATCCGGATTGGTCAGGACCCGCTCGCTACGCATGAGGGCCTGATTTACTGTGTCCACACGCCCTGCATTGACGATGTCCTTCAGCATCACCGCCTCCAGAAGAGCGTCGTATTTGTCGCCATTCACCTTCAGCGTGTCGAGTTGCTTGTCGAGCGCGGAGAAATCCAGTTTGCGCCCGCTCTTTTGCACCTCTTTTTGAATATCGTCCAGGTAGCCTCGCACGGTCGTCGCAAAATGGCCGAATTCGAATGGAAGGATCGACGAGTCGCCTAACCGTAAAAGTGCGGTAGCGGTAAACTGCGACAGCGCCTTGCCATCGGCAAAGCTGCCGTCTGAGAAGTGCGTGTACCAATAGATGGAATCGTACGCTGAATGGTAAATGCCGCTCTTGGTCTGACCGCCGAAGCCGGCGTTGGTGCTTGCGATGCCCAGATAGTCTAGAAAGACAACGTAATCCGAACCGGCGCCTAGAGCGGAGATCTTAAAAGTACTGTTATTGCTCGCTGGCGGCGGTTCCTCGGAATCGTCGCTGGGCGGCCGGTTCAGGGCAGCGTCGGCCAAGTTCGTATTTGCACCGGGCTGAGCAATCGATCCGGCCACTCCCGCCATAAAATCCTCGAGCGTATGCGAGCCACTTACGTGAAGCCAGCCCTTGGCCGTGTCGTCTGAGTTCAGATAGGCAACCGCCTTTTGCTTAAGTTCGTCCTGGTGCTTTTCCGCCCATTCGGTAGAACCAAGCAGACCAAATTCCTCGCCATCCCACAGAGCAAGTTTGACGGTCCGCTTCGGCCTCCAACCCTCTTTCTGCAGCGTCGCGAGCGAGCGTGCTGTCTCGAGCAGAGCAGCCGCGCCCGAGCAAGGGTCATCGGCGCCGTTCACCCAGGCATCGTGATGATTGCCCGCGATCACCCACTCATTCGGCGATTGGGAACCTGGAATAGTGGCAATTACATCGTAAAGCGGCCGGGTCGACCAATCGTAGTCGGTCTTAATGTGAACCCGCGCGGGACCGGAGCCGGCGTGATAGGTAATGGGCAGCGAGCCGCGCCATTCACGCGGCACCACGGGCCCTGTGAGTTGCTCCAGAATCGGTTGCGCGTCCGCATAAGATAGCGGCAAGACCGGAATTTTCATGAGGCTTTTCGCCTCCGGAATAGTCAAGCGCTTCGAACCTGCTTCGGAAGCCCAGCCCGGAGAGAGCGGATCTCCGGGATACAGTGGCATGTCCATCACGCTGCCGCGCTGCACGCCGTCCGGAGGCCGCATCGGTCCTCTCGGATAAATGTCGGACTCGAAATAACCGTCCTCGTGTGGATCGGAATAGATGAGACAGGCGATTGCACCATGCTCGGCGGCCACCTTAGGCTTGATACCGCGCCAGCTCTTGCCATAACGAGCAATTACGATCTTGCCCTTGACGTCGATCCCCTGCTTTTGAAGCCAGTCGTAATCCTCCGGCACACCGAAATTGACGTACACCGCGTCCGCAGTCACATCCCCGCTTGCCGCGTAAGCGTTATACGGAGGAAGCCCGCCCGCATCAGCACTGTTCGGGTCCTCGGGAACCGCAGGTTCCCGCAGCTTGGCGACATAGGGCCTAGGTCCGATCACCTCAACCTGTCGGACCGTGGGATACGGAAGCAACGCTTCAAACTGTTCTATCTGCGCATCGAGCCCCCACTCCTTCAACGCGCCAAGAATATATTCCGCCACCGCTTTGGAGCGCGGAGATCCGGCATGATGTGGCGCACCTGCCAGAAAGTCTAGGTATTTGCGCAGATGCGCCACCTCGGGTATAGTCCGCGCCTGCTGTTCCAGCTTCTGCTCGTCCGGAACATCTTTTGTCAAAAACCCGCGCATGGCAGCGCTTTGCGGATAAACTGCTGGGGACAGCGTCGCGGCTACGAGTAAGAAGACGACGGGCCTCATAGATGAACTATTTTAGCCCGCGGTGCCGGCCCTAATTTGGCCGTGAGCACTGTTGGCCGGTTCAACCAGCCGAAGTGAGCTCAGCCAGTTCCGGCCGCTGCTCCAATTCGTCGCCCGGACGCGCCGATATGTTGAAGCTGTAGCCGAATCCCCGCACAGATCGAATCAGCGCTGGATTCGCCGGATCGGCTTCGATTTTTTGCCGGAGGCGCAGGATGTAAACGTCCACAGTTCGGTCCGTGACGGCACGATCGTGTCCCCACACCGCATCGAGCAATTGCTCCCGGCTGAAAACTACCCCCGGACGACTCATCAGAAATTCCAACAGCCTGAACTCGGTGGCGGTTAGTGTCAGCGGAGAGCCATCCAGGCGCACCTCGCAACTGCTTCTATCCAGCTCAAGGGTGCCGGCGCGGAGCAGCCTCGCAGCGGTCGGCTGGCCTCGGAATTGAATCTTGATGCGAGCCAGCAGCTCCCGCACAAAAAATGGCTTGACTATATAGTCATTCGCGCCGAGTTCCAGACCGACAATACGGTCGGTCTCTGAGGCTCGAGCCGTCAGAAAGATCACTGGAATGTGCGCCAATTCGGCATTCCCACGAATTGATTTGCAAATCTCCAGACCGTCGGCATCCGGCAGCATGATGTCCAAAAGAACTAAGTCCGGTTTTTCGCGGCGGCACAACTCGACGGCGCCGCGTCCGGTCTGGGCCCCTACCACCACAAACCCTTCCTTGGAGAGATTGTATTTGAGAAGAGCGAACAGATCGGCGTCGTCTTCGATTACCGCGATTTTCTTGCTCATGGGTTCTTCATGACAAATGTAACGGTCTGTCTGTTACAACTATGTTACGAATTGATGAATTTCGAATCACCGGTTCAATTGATATAAGCTAGTGGCGGCGGCTATGAACAAGTATGTAGAGCGCGCCGAACAGCAACGCCGGGCGGGTTTGCGTTTTTCGCTATCGCTGTGGACGGCTGGGCTGGCTCTGTTGGTAGTGGTCTTGGTGATTTTCGGTCTGAGCAGTTCGGCGGCTCCTCGATTAGGTCCCGCAGCGGCGATTGTTCTGGCAATTCTGCTATTGGTTTTTCGTCAGCTCTCGCGGCGGCTCAAAACGAGGGGATCCCGGGCGGCTCGCCCGGACCCGAAGTCAACCCTTAAATTGGATTGACTTCAGGCTTGCTACCATCGAGAGTTTATGATGAAAGGCATTGTCCTGGCCGGAGGCACCGGCAGCCGCTTATTTCCGTTAACCAAGATTACAAACAAGCATCTGCTGCCAATTCACGATAAGCCGATGATCTACTATCCCATTCAGACGCTTGTGGATGCGGGGATTACGGATTTGATGATTGTTACTGGCGGCCGCAATTCCGGGGACTTTCTGCGTCTTCTGGCGAATGGCAAAGAATTTGGCTTGAAACACATAAACTACACGTACCAGGAGGGCGAAGGTGGGATTGCTGACGCTTTGGCGTTAGCCGAGCACTTTGCGGAGGGTAGCCGCATTTGCGTCATTCTAGGTGACAACATTATCGAAGGCTCGATTGGGGAAGCAGTTCGCGACTTTCAGCAGCAGGAGCGCGGTGCCAAAATTTTATTGAAGGAGGTGCCCGACGCGGAACGCTTCGGTGTTGCCGAGATTGACGGCGACCGCATTCGAGGCATCGAAGAAAAACCCTCCCGTCCTAAATCGAAGTATGCGGTAACGGGCATCTATATGTACGACGAAACCGTGTTCGACAAGACGCGAACGCTGAAACCATCCGCGCGTGGCGAACTCGAAATCACGGACGTAAATAACGCCTACATTCGCGAGGGCAGCATGACATTTAACTATCTCGATGGCTGGTGGACTGACGCCGGGACGTTCGATTCCCTGCTCCGTGCGGCCAACCTGGTGCACGACAGCCGCCAGAAACGGCCTACCGTATCGACTGCAGCCGGGGGAGTGAAGCAAGCGTGAGTGCCGCGACGGCCCTGGGTACTCTAGAATCTGGCACCGAGCTGACGGTGCCCACGGGTGAGCGAGGAATCGGGAAAGTAATTCTGTCGCCAACGAGCGGCGATCTCATCCATGGCGTGGAAGTGAAGCCCTATGCTCTGTGGCCGGACGATCGGGGATATTTCCTCGAAGTGGCGCGGCTCGGCCAGGGACTGGTAGCGAATTTCCCGAATACCAGCTCGCAAGTGTCGGCAGCGCTCAATTATCCCGGAATTATCAAGGCATTTCATTTCCATCGCTTTCAGACCGACTACTGGGTACCAGCGGCCGGGCTGCTCCAAGTGGCGCTGGTGGATCTCCGGCGGCAATCGCCAACCTTCGGTGCAAAAAATACTCTGTATCTAGGTGCTTTGCGCCCCTGGCAACTGCTGATCCCCCCCGGCGTGGCGCACGGCTATAAAGTGCTTGGGGAACAGCCATCGGTTCTGATCTACATCACCAATCGCATTTACGATCCCAAAGACGAAGGCCGCATCGCCTACAACCACTCATCCATTGCCTACGACTGGGAGTTGCAGCACAAATGAAATGGCTGGTTACCGGTGGAGCAGGCTTCATTGGCTCCTGTTTTGTGCGCACCGCCATTGGCGAAGGCTGGGCGGAAAAAATTGTCAATCTGGACAAGCTCACCTACGCGGGGAATCTCGAGAATCTCGAATCCGTCGCCAGCCACCCCGCATATAGCTTCGTGCAGGCTGACATTTGCGATGCCGATATCGTGGCCGAACTATTTGCACGCGAGGCGCCCGATGCCGTGATTCATTTCGCCGCCGAATCGCATGTCGATCGCAGCATCCATTCCCCCGCCCCGGCTATTTACACCAACCTCAACGGCACTTTTACGTTGCTCGAAGCGGCCCGGCGGAACAGCGTTGCCCGCTTTGTCCATGTCTCGACGGATGAGGTATACGGAAGTATAGAGCCTCCGCACGAAGCAGACGAAAACTACCCGGTCCGCGCCAGCAGCCCTTATTCGGCATCCAAAGCCGGTTCAGACCTATTGGCGCTTTCGTATTTCACGACCTACAAACTCAATGTCTCCGTCACCCGCGCATCGAACAACTATGGCCCCAATCAGTTTCCTGAAAAACTTATTCCGCTGATGATTTCGAACGCACTTGACGACAAGCCGCTGCCGGTTTACGGCGATGGTCAACAGGTACGGGACTGGCTGTATGTAGAAGACCACTGCCGCGCCATCCGCACGATCGTCGAGCGTGGCGCCCCCGGCGAGGTCTACAACATCGGCGGAAACTGTTCGCTACCGAATCTCGAAATAGTCCGGCGCATCCTCAAGGCGACGGGCAAGCCGGAGACTTTGATTACGCGCGTGGCCGACCGTCCCGGTCACGATCGCCGCTATGCGCTCACAAACCGGAAACTGAGCCGCGAAACGGGTTGGGAGCCGGCCATGAGCTTCGATCGTGGCCTGGAGGCCACGGTGGATTGGTACCGCCGCAATCCGGGATGGACCAACCGAGTGAAAAGCGGAGAATACAGGCAATTCTACGAACTCAACTACGCCAACCGGGCCGAGTAAGCGCGGGATACCAGTATAATTAATAGCTAAGAGTCGTTGCTTTCGTGGATCCAGCTCAAGAAACAGCGTCCGCGGTAGATGAGTTGAGGCAGATTCGGCTGGATGCGCGCAAAGCACGTTCGGTCGAAGGATTGCGGCGCCAATTCGATCGTCTGCAGAGCATTCGCCAGATGTACGTCGACGATTTCGATGTGCAAGTGAGCGCCGCCGAAGCGCATCAGGAAGTAATCGAGCGCGCGAGGACGCTCCGTGCCGCCTCTACCACGGAGAGCGAGCCCTTTCCAGAACAGGAGTCGGGTGCCGCCGAGATTCCGCCCGAAGTTCCGCGGCTCGATGTCAAGAGTTGGCAGCGGGCGCTGGGGCTGGCGTTGTTTTTCACGATACTGGTCCTGGCGGCGTTTTTCTACCTGATCCAAAGCGCGCGCCGCATTAATTTCCAGGAACAGGAGCGAGCCACAGCATCAAAAGCGGCGTCGCCAGCGGCAGCTAACACAGCGCCTAAGCCGGTCAGCCCGCCCCCTCCGGTGCTTTCCTTGACCCCGACTCTCCGGCTCTACACCGACTTGGTTCCGGGAACAGTCGTACTCGACGACCAGCCGGCCCGGAACCTGACCGATGGCGAATTAGTTTTGGACCACCTCAGTGAGGGATTGCACTCGGTCAAGCTGGCCGGCCGCAGCGGCACTGCCGCCATCCAATTCAGCGTAAACGGTAAGGCCGCGCCCCAAACGATAGGGACTCCGAGAGCCTCCAACGCACTCGTAGTGCTTGTGTCCGATCGGGGCGGCCAAGGTCACTTGGCGACCAATGCCGAGAATGCCACAATCCTCGTCGACGGTAAGCCGGCTGGTGACGTAACCGCTCAGGGATTGGCGCTTCCGGCGCTCGGTACAGCCGAACGTGAATTCGAGATTACCCGCGGCGGTGATCGGCAGCGTTTTGTTTGGACCTATACCGCGGCTCCCGCTCTAACCGTCTACGTGAAATCCGATCCGAACATCGGAACACTAGTATTAACAACGGGCCAGGATGGAGTAGAAGTCTATATCGACAATTCACTCTACCGTCGAAAAACGGAGCGTGGATCGCTGCGCATTCCTCTGAGAGTCGGTTCATACAAAATTCGGGTACACAAAGTTGGATTCGTCGATCCTGCGCCACTGCCGATAGAAGTGAAGAAGTCGGAAGAGACGCCGCTCGCATTCAAGATGGAACCCGCCCCGGAGGTTACGAGTCCGTTATTGCCGGTTCCACCTGCTGCATCCGTTGTTCCCGCGCCGGGCAAGACCACTCCGGAAACCCAAACGACACAGTCGGCGGAACCGCAAACGCCAGCCCCCGAGCCGCCCGCGCCCGCCGCTTCTACGGCCGTGAACGCAAATATGGTCACCGAGGGCACGACCATGCGAAAAGGTGGCGGATTCGTGAATTACGGTGTACCGAAAATGCCAGGCAGCTATTCGTTCCAGGCGCAAGGGCAACTCGGCGGATTTTTGAAAAAGGGCAGACTGCAGTGGTACGCAGGTTATCAGGACAGCGACAATTACATCCTCTTCACCCTGGATGGAAAACACGCCAGTGTCCGCGAAGTGCGGCGCGGCAAGTCCGTCGAATGGAACCGAATACCCTTTTCCGCGGACTCCAACAAGTGGGTCGCGGTCAGTCTGTCGATCAAGGCGAACTCAGTCAGCGCTCGCGTCAAAGGGGAAGACGGGCCCTGGATTGATTTGGGCAGAGTAAGTAGCCCAGGCCGGGATTTCACGCAGGATCAGGTAGGCCTCTACATACCACCGGACGATGAAGTAGCCGTTGCGAACTTCCGTTTCGCACGGCATTAGAATTGGTTCGTGGACGAACGCGCATTTTATCGGGAATCACAAGCCGTCAAGCCGGCCAGCCTGAACTGCTCCTTCTGCAGGGCAGTGGACAACTACGAACTGCGCTGGCTGGTGCGCCGAAAAATCGACCGGCTTCCCAACCAGGCCGACGAGCGTGACCGGGCTAAATTCAAGAAAGCTGCCAGCTACATGGTCTTGCTGGACGACAAAGTAGCCTGTAAACGCTGCCGGCGGACGTTCGAAATTTCAGGAATCAAAACGACCGCTTTTCTGTCGGATTAGCTTGCCAGCGGCAATGCCTTGAACCACTGATACGTCGCGCGAATTCCTTCTTCTAGGCCGATACGGTGCCTCCAGCCCGTCGCGCGCAGGCGGCTGGTATCCATAAGCTTCCGCGGCGTGCCATCCGGCTTGCTTGTGTCGAATACCACTTGGCCCGAATAGCCAACAACACCAGCGACTAATTGTGCGAGATCGGCGATCGTGATGTCCTCACCCGTACCCACGTTGACGATTTCCGCGTCGTCATGCTTCTGCATGAGATACACGGCTGCGTGCGCCAGATCGTCCACGTGCAAAAATTCCCGCCGCGGTTTTCCGGTTCCCCAAACCGTGACTTCTCCTCGACCCTCCCGACGCGCATCGTCAAATTTGCGAAGCAACGCAGGCAGCACATGCGAGCTTTGGAGATCGAAATTGTCGCCGGGCCCGTAAAGATTGGTAGGCATCAACGAAATCGCATTGAACCCATATTGCGCCCGATAAGCCTGACAGAGCTTGATTCCGGCGATTTTCGCGACCGCATACCACTCATTCGTCGGTTCGAGGGGGCCGGTTAACAAGTACTCCTCCTTCAAAGGCTGGGGCGCAAGTTTCGGATAGATGCAGGACGATCCAAGAAATTCGAGTTTCTTCACTCCGTGCCGCCAGGCGCTGTCGATGACATTGATCTCGATGGCCAGATTTTCGTACAGGAATGTCGCTGGATACTGCGAATTGGCAAGAATACCACCCACTTTCGCGGCCGCCAGAAAAACGTAATCCGGCCTCTCAGTCGCGAACAACCGGTCGACCGCATTCTGGCAAGACAGGTCCGCCTCCTGCCGCGTCTTGAGGATCAGGTTGTGAAAGCCCTGGCGCTCGAGCTCCCGGACAATCGCCGAACCGACAAGGCCCCGATGGCCCGCTACAAAAATGCGATTGGTCGGTTCCATCACGCCGTCGCGCTCAGCTTGCCAACCGATACCAGCCGCTCTTCCGCGGCAAGCCGGACGTCAGCGTCGACCATCATCCGAACTAGCTGTTGGAAGGTCGTGCGCGGCCGCCATCCTAATGTCGTCCGCGCTTTGGATGGATCGCCCAGAAGGTAATCTACTTCGGTGGGACGAAAATAGAGTGGATCAATCTCTACGTATTGCCGCCAATCGAGATTGACATACGAGAAGGCCTCGTCCAGAAACTCGCGCACGGAATAAGCCTCGCCGGTTGCGACGACAAAATCGTTGGGCTCAGAGTGCTGCAGCATCCTCCACATGGCTTCGACATAATCGCCGGCGAAACCCCAATCACGCCGTGCCTCGATATTTCCCAAAAAGAGCTTGTCTTGCAGCCCGGCTTTGATACGCCCGACCGCACGCGTGATCTTGCGCGTAACAAACGTCTCCCCCCGCCTCGGAGATTCATGGTTGAAAAGTAGTCCGTTACTGATAAATAGGTTGTAGGCTTCCCGGTAATTAATGGCGTACCAATGCGCGGCCACTTTCGAGACCGCATAGGGGCTTCGCGGATAAAAAGGCGTCAGTTCGTTTTGCGGAGGCTTTGCGGCACCGAACATTTCTGAGGACCCGGCCTGATAGAAACGTATCTCGCGGCCCGTGTGTTCGACGTGATCGCGCATGCAATCGAGTAGACGCAGCGTGCCAACTGCCACTGAATCAGCAGTATACTCCGGATTTTCAAACGAAACCTTCACGTGCGATTGCGCACCCAGATTGTAGATTTCGTCTGGCAATGCGGTTTCGAGCACGCGGCGCAACCCGGTCGAATCGGTCAGGTCCCCATAGTGCAGCAGTAGGTGCCGGCCGGAATCGTGCGGGTCCTCGTAAATGTGATTGATGCGGGCGGTGTTAAAGCTCGAGCTGCGGCGCACAATACCGTGCACGGTGTAGCCTTTGGCCAGCAGAAGTTCGCTGAGATAGGATCCATCCTGGCCGGTAATTCCTATGATGAGCGCAGACCTGGACAAGTAATTCTCCTCTTTGTCTAGTATCGCTGGTCGCTCCCACGGGACAGGAGTTTTGGTTAACGGGTAGGGATCCATTCCCGGTCAATTTCGACCGAGAGAGAGAGCGATGGAGCATAGTCACCGAAACCACCATACGCCACTCCGACTTGCTAACGCCCAATGAGTCTTATATTGCGACATCGTGGACTTCACCGAAGCCTGCCGCCTCATGGTCACCCGGAAGCGGTCTCAAAGGTCGATCATTGCTACTGGATGACACAGGAATCGGCGCCCGGAATTTTTCGTCATGCCAGTCTCTAAGCTGCGGCTTCGCGCCTTTCAGCACGGCGCTTCGGAATGGCAGGAATGGGACCGCCGCGCCAGCGACAGGGACGGGCTGCGTCGCAAAGCATACAAGCTGAAACGCACGCTGATCCGCAACCTTTAATCTCTGAATCGTTCTCATCATTTCCAGTTTCCGCCTCAACGGGGATTCTGGACTATACTTGTGCTTTCCCTTCGTCTTTCGAAAGGAGTTGACATACGTTTCGCTTACGATTACGCGCTTTGTTTCTGGGCCGTCGCACCGAAGCGGAAATGGACGAAGAACTGCGGTTCCATATCGCCGAGCAAGCCGATTTGAATATTGCGGCGGGACAATCCCCCGAGGACGCGTTACGGGCGGCCCGCATCCAATTTGTTGGTCTGGAACAACAGAAGGAGCGCTGCCGCGACGCTCGGAAGGCGCATTGGCTCGATCAGGTGGTTGCGGATGTCCGTTTTGCAGTCACCGGCACACGGCGCAATCCGCTGTTTTCGGCTCTGGTCGTGGCGACGTTGACTCTGGGTATCACGGCAATTACCACCGTCTTCAGCATCGTCGATGCCGTACTTCTCCGTCCTTCGTCATTTATTCATCCGGACTCCATCGTTCGGATCGAGCAGAGGAAAGATCTGCAGAGTTGGCAGCCTGTACCTCCGTCCGTATACGCCACGCTCCAAAACAGGCACGATCTGTTTGAAAAAGTAGCTGCCGTACGGCGGGGAACGTTTACCGTAACTCGCGTTCCCGCGCCCGACCAGGTATTCGGCCAGATGGTGACTGGCAATTTGTTCTCTTTGCTTGCCACCAAACCGTTGTATGGACGCACTCTTGAGAGCCGGGACGAACTGGCATCCGCCCCGTCCGTGATGCTGCTCGGCTTTCACGCATGGCGGCAATTGTTTTCCGGAGACCCCAAAGTAGTCGGAAAGATCGCAGAAGTGGATGGTCAATTGACCACAGTAGTCGGCGTTATGCCCGAACAATTCGTAATGCCCGGCAGGCCTGCAGAGCTCTGGATGCCCTTGCGGCTCACGGCGGCGGAACTGTCCAATCCCAACGCGGCATGGGTCGATATCGTAGCGCGCCTGAAGCCGTCTTCTACCGTGGCGGGCACGGAAGCAGCACTAAACACAGTGGCGGCTTCTTGGAACAGGGAGCATTCATCCGATAAGGAGAAACTCAAACTGCGGGATACCCTATGGCATGCGGAGGACCGCCCCACACGAGATATCATCTTGTGGCTTGCACTAGGAATGGTTGCTGGACTGCTAATGATCGGATGTGCCAATGTGTCCAGCCTCCTGCTCGCCCGTGGTCTGACCCGCCGCCGCGACTACGCCATCCGCATGGCCACCGGGGCAACGCACGGACGCATCATTCGACAGTCTTTCATCGAAATTCTGCTTCTGGCGTTGACAGGACTGCTGTTCGCTCTTGGCATTTCTGCCGGCATCATTCACTTTCTTCGCGAATCGCTTAACGTAACGGCACTCGGGATTCCCGACATCGCACATGCGCGGATCGATATCCGCATCATCGGCTTCAGTTTCGCCGTGTCGTTAATGTGTGCCGTCTTGTCGGCGTGCTTGCCTGCATGGTCTGCTCCTCCGTGGGGTCTCTCAGAGGGGTTGCGTGAGAGCGGTACGCAATCGGCTACGGGATATCGCGTGCGTCGTTTGATGTTTGGGCTGGTTGGCATCGAAGCCGGTACCTGCATGGCGCTTCTATTGATCTCCGGGCTCCTTGTGAGCAGCCTGGTACGCCTGAAGAACGACGACCACGGCATCCGGGCCGATCATGTCCTCACGATGCGCCTGCCTTTCGGCTCGTGGTTTCATTCCGCACGAACCCCCGAAGAGAGGTTGAGACAGACTAGACGTTATTTGAATTTGCTCGACCGCGTCCGTTCCGTTCACGGGGTGGAATCGGCCGCCCTTTCAAGCAGCCTGCCGCTATCGAACGTAAATGTCACGACCGTCCTGCCAACTCCCTCGGGAACCGCCCGGGCCGACAACGGCCGAATCGGCGTTCGGACATTGGCGGTGACCGGGAACTATTTTCGTGTCATGGGAATCCCCCTGATCGCCGGACATTCCTTTGAGCGGACGAACGGCTCAGTGCCAACTAAGGTGGTGCTCGTCAACCAGGCTTTCGTCGACCTCTATTTCCGGGACGCCAATCCGGTAGGCCGCTTCATCAGAGGCGAAGACGGAAGCAGTTCGGAACAGATCATCGGAGTAATTCGAAATACCGCGCAGGTTGACCTGGATCGGCCCGCCGAGCCCGAGTTGTATCTCAGTTTCGAGAACACATTGTTGACGCCTTTTCTCACGGGTCTCGTAGTTCGCACGGCTTCCGCGCCAGAGGCCATCTCTCCGGCTCTACGCACGGTATTGTCGGAGGAAGATCCACTTCAGCCGGTGGTCAAAGTACGAACACTCGAAGCGCTAGTCCATGACAATATCAGTTTGAGCCGTTCCTCTGCCTGGATCCTGGCGACGTTCGCCATGATTGCTCTGGCGCTGGCGAGCGCTGGTATTTACGGAGTGGTGGCCTATGCCACGACCGGCCGGCGGCGGGATTTTGGCATTCGGTTATGTCTCGGCTCGACGCCGTATAGAGTGTTTCGCATCGCTACTGGTCAGGCCCTATTGCCGGTTTTTATAGGCGCCTTGGCCGGACTGGGAATCGCCTATCTTGCGGGCCGAGCGATCTCTGGTGTCCTCTACAAAACAGGAACATTTGATTCCGTATCAGGCCTTACCAGTCTGCTTGTTTTGTTAGTAATCACTTTCATCGCTTCGGCCATACCCGCTCTTCGGAGCGCTCGCATCGATCCGGCCAGCATGCTGCGCGCGGATTAAATACCGGATTTCTTGATCCCGTATTTGTCACAAACCGCGGCATCCGCCGGTCTCATAAATACGATAGAACAAAGAAAGCCTGCGCATTCGACAGACCCGGATACCACGATCCGGCTGGCAACCTTCGACAATACCGTGGCCTGCCGTTCTCGATCGCTTACCGCATCTTGGGCAGCGTGGCGGATGCGGCGGACATGCATTTCGGATGGACAGAATAACACTGACAAAGGGATCACCGGGGAGCCGGCGTGATCCCGCGCAATGAGGAGGCCGGCGAAAAGTTCCGGTGGGAGGTTTATACGGTAAGAAGGTGCTCGTAGACAGGAAGGCCCTCACCGTTCGGAAGAAACGGCGAGGGCCACTCGAGACAGAGGCGAAAAGTCCTCTTACCCGGTCCTCCGATTACTTTCCTCCGAGCCTGCGCAAAACCTAGACCTAGACACGCTGCTACTCACCGCAACGGCTCAAAAAACCGCCGCTTCGGAAGCACTTCTAAACTATCGGTATCTTCACATTATACTTCCGTAGTTCGGCGGGTCACTAAGCAAATAGGTTCCAGTACCTACAGAACGAGCGCAATTTGGAGAATAGAACGATAAATTAGTTCTTCATCGTTTACTGGCAAAGCCACCGTTCCCACCACCGCGAACGCAGTCTATCAGAAATGTCAGATCAAGTTGAGACTACCGGGCATTAGTTCTTAAGACTCGCTACAGCGCTGGTCTGCTGATGAGGACTCGGAACACTATTCTTCGTTTCCAGGTTGGGAATCGTGCGATAACTCGCCGCCAGGCTGGTCAGCCAGTTATACCGAACGATATACCAAATAGCAGCGATGCCGTCCGTCATTCCTATCTTCTTACCTTGCTCATAAGTACGGCCGTAATAACTGATCGGCACTTCAAAAATCGCACATCCGAGTTTCGCCACTTTCGCCGTCACTTCAATCTCGAAACCAAACCCCTTCGAAGTGATCACCATATTCCGGATAATTTCACCACGGAAAGCTTTATAGCCTGTCTCGACGTCCGAAAGATTCACATTCGTAAGCAGGTTTGAGAAAAACGTCAACGCCTTATTGGCGATGTAGTGATAAAAGTACAGTACACGCGCCGCTTTTCGAACCAGAAATCGTGATCCGAACACGACATCTGCAATACCGTCAACAATCGGCTGAATCACTTCTTTTATCTCAGTGGGATCGTATTCAAGGTCGGCATCCTGCACGATAACAATGTTGCCCTTCGTCTCGGCGAAGCCGGTGCGCAGGGCGTCCGTCTTGCCCCGGTTGCGTTCGTGCGTTAGCGCTCGCACTTGCGGATATCGCCTCTCCAGGCCGCGCGCGATCGCCAATGTCCGGTCCGAAGAGCAGTCGTCCACGATAACGATTTCGCGCAAATACGGAACGTCGATCAACTTCTCCACTACGCGAGCTAGAGTCGCCTCTTCGTTAAATGCCGGCACCACAATAGACAACGCGCCCGGTGCCAGGGACTCGGGACTAATCATCGTTCCTTCGCTGATATTGCATTGAATCTCTTTCCATTTTCGCCAAAAAGCTGCCGGTTTTTTAGCCAACGCGTGCTTTTCGCCGTGCTCGGCGTACCATCAGCGCAAAGAACATTTCCTCGTCTCCGCGGCTTGACCCGCCAGGGCAGCTAAAGGCAAGTTGTCTAACCTCCATCCTCTACTAACCGGCCTAATCCTGGTCGCGCTCCAGATATTCCTCGGGCACATCGTCCTCGCGGACCTGTCGAGTTGTAACCTCTGCCACATCGGCGTCCGGCGCGTCCTCTATCCCCGCAATTACGCCCGCCTCAAAGGCCTGTCCTTCCTCAATGAGCTCCTCTACTCGCGGGGAGTCCAGTCCTTGAATATCACCCGCCTGCCCCGCGGCGTTAGAACCCGTGCCGCTCTTCCTTCTTCGCATCGTCTATTCTCGCCCGGTCATCAGAAATCCAATTCGACCTTGTCGACGTAGCACCATCCCCACGTCTCCCCAGGTTCCAGCGATTGCACGATTGGATGCTGTGTGGCATGAAAGTGCTTCGTTGCGTGTTTGTTTTTAGACGAATCGCAGCAACCCACGTGTCCGCACTCAAGGCACAAACGCAAATGCACCCAACGATCGCCCATCTGGAGGCATTCCTCACAGCCTCGTGTATGCGGCTTCACCTTCCGAATTTCATCGAGGTGCGTACACGGTTGCATTTCTTCACTCCTTACAATAGACAAGCCGTCATAGCGGACGTTTCGTTTCCGGTGTGACTAATACTGAATCCATCGTATAGGTTTTCTCCGGCTTGAGGTTCGGATCGCGCAGAATCCGGTCTCCTACCTCCACGGCCTTATCTACGCAAAGTGGATATACAAACGTCGCGGCAAGAATACCATCATGAACCTTCTCAATGCCTCCACCCGGCCCACTCAATCCGTCGATCCCCACGAAAATCATTTCCTTTTCGCGCCTCAGCTCACGCGCTGCCAGATATGCTCCCACCGCCATGGGATCGTTGTGAGCGTAGACAACGTCGATTCTTGGTTGCGCGCGCAGCGCCTCTGTCATGCGGTCCTTTGCTTTGGCCTGAATCCAGTCGGCAACCGCCTCATGCACGATTCTGATTCCAGGATATTTCGAAAAAACTTCATGTGCGCCCGCATAACGATTCATCTCTCCCTCGACGCCCAACAATCCGCGCAACTCCACAATATTGCCGCGTGCCACCCCATTTTTCTTTTTCAAATAATCGACGATGAAGTTCCCGGCCATCTCGCCGATCTTATGGTTGTCGCTCTTGATGTAGGTGGTGTAATTCGGCTGCACGATATCGCGCTCCAGACAGATTACCGGGATACCGCTCCGATAGGCCCGTCCCATCACTTCGGTGAGTGGCGCGCGCTCGTTCGGAGCAACAATCAGCAGGTCCGGCTTCTGCCGGATGAAGGCTTCTATCTGTGCTACTTGTTTGCTGTTATCCTGTTGCGCGTCGGCAATTACTAGATCTACGTCGTGCTTCTCGGCGAAAAGCTTCGTCATTAGCGCGTTTTGCGCAGCCCGGTACGGCTCCGCATTGTTGCATTGGCTGAACGCAACCAGATATTTCTTCCCGCTAGTCTGCTGAGGGCCTCCACAGCTCGCAAGCAGACACGCCGTCGCGAGCACCATTACCGAATAACGCATGCTACGTTTTCTTTCCACTCTTCTGAATCCCTACTGCCAGCACGATAATAACCGCCTTCACCATCATCTCCACGTTACTGTCGACGTTCTTCAGCCGCAGAATATTGGTGAGGATACCCATAATGAGCGTGCCGATAACTGTCCCGCCGATTGACCCGCTCCCGCCGGCCAGGCTCGCCCCGCCAATTACTACCGCCGCAATCGCATCTAGCTCATAAGCTACTCCCGCGTTAGGATTGCCTTGATGGTTCTCCGCTGCATAGAGGACGCCCGCGATTCCGGTGAGCAGCCCCGCCAACGCATATACCCAGATCTTGATTCGCCGAATCGGCAATCCTGTATATCTGCCCGCCTTCTCGTTATCGCCGATGGCCCGCACGTAACGCCCAAAGATCGTTCTCTCCAGCACGATCCAGAAAATGACCGCCAGCAGAGCGAACGTCCCGAGGATCACCATCTTGCTGTTGACAAAATCGGCGAATCGGGCCGCCGCATCCGATCCGAAGCCAATGTCGATGTTCTCGTTGTTCGTAAGCCACTTCGCCAACCCGCGAATACCGATCATCGACGCTAGCGTCACGATGAACGGAGGGATGCCCAGCGCCGCAATCGTCATACCGTTCACAACCCCCACTAGCGCCGAAGCGCTTACGGCAATCCCCATGGCAAAAGCGGCATGCAGAAAAAGATTCGCTGGTCCGGGGCGCACTACAAACATTGCAACTAGTGAAGTGGAAAGCGCCAGCGTGCTTCCCACGCTCAAATCTATCCCGGCTGTCAAAATCACATAGGTCATGGCCAACGCAATGATTCCGACCACCGACATTTGCCTGAGAACGTCCGTAAGATTGCCCGTCTGCAGGAAAATATTCGAGCCATCACGTGCGTGCGGGCTTATCAGCATGGCGATCAGAACAATTCCCGCCAAGCCGGCTACGCTTTTGAACTTCCGCAACGCCGGATTCAGGCGGCCCTCTCTTGCAGGGTTGCAAGCGACATGATCTGCTCCTGCGTGGCCGAACGTGCGTCTAATATGCCCGTCGCGCGACCCTCACACAGCACCAGAATCCGATCGCAGTTATCGAGAAGCTCCCCAAGCTCCGAACTCACGAACAGGATACCCTTACCTTCCACCGCCAGCTCCTCCACGATCGCGTAAATATCCTGCTTTGCCCCTATATCGATGCCGCGCGTCGGATCGTCCAGAAATAAGATTTCTGGGTTCTTGAGCAGCCACTTCGAAAACAAAACCTTCTGCTGGTTTCCCCCGCTCAAACTACTGACGTCGATCCTAATCGATGCTGCTTTCAACCGCATACGCCGATGCACCGGCTGCGAAGCCTGCGATTCCGCACGTGAACGAAGAAATCCGAATCTCTGAAAACGGCCAAGCGAAGCCATCGTCGTGTTTTCGCCTACGCTCATCTGCATCATTAGACCTTCGAGCTTCCGGTCTTCGGGCAGTAGCCCAAATCCAGCCTCGAGCGCCTCACGCGGCGATCGGGGTTCGATCTCGTGCCCGCCCATTCGAATTTTGCCCGATTGAATCCGATCCAACCCGAACAGTGC
>Ga0157369_10003872_pt1 | contig 17775 bp, 19 predicted proteins | sample C25metaG_FD_113461 | JGI IMG/M metagenome (GOLD analysis project Ga0157369, IMG submission 113461) | Corn rhizosphere microbial communities from Kellogg Biological Station, Michigan, USA - C2-5 metaG | ecosystem: Host-associated > Plants > Roots > Rhizosphere > Soil | place: USA: Michigan... | reverse complement strand
CAGGTGGTCGGCGTCTACTCGCCGGACCTCGTGCGACCGGTCGCGGAAGCGCTCGCGCAGCTGGGGTCGCGGCGGGCGTTCGTCGTGCACGGCGCGGGCGGGATCGACGAGCTCTCGCCGGTCGGCCCGAGCCAGGTCTCCGAGGTGGTCGACGGCGGCGTCCGCGACCGCGTCATCGACCCGACGGAGCTCGGCATCGAGCCGTGCGAGCTCGCCTCGCTCGCCGGCAGCACTCCCGAGGCGAACGCGGCGTCGATCCGGCGCGTCTTCGGCGGCGAGCCGGGGGGCCCGCGAGACGCGATCCTGCTCAACGCGGCCGGCGCGATCGCTGCGGGCGGGCACGCGGCCGACCTGCGCGAGGGGATCGCGATCGCCCGCGCTGCGATCGATTCCGGAGGGGCCGCGTCGCGGCTCGACGAGCTGGTGGAATTCACCCGTGCCTAGGTTCGCCGACGCGCTGTCGAAGCCCGGCCTCGGTGCGATCGCCGAGGTGAAACGGCGTTCGCCGTCGGCGGGCGACCTTCGTCCCGACGCCGATCCGGCTCGGCTCGCGGCGCAGTTCGCGTCCGCCGGCGCGGCCGCCGTCAGCGTCTTGGTGGACGAGCGCTTCGGCGGCACGATCGACGACCTGCGCGCAGCGCGGGCGGCAACCGACGCGCCGCTGCTCGGCAAGGGCTTCTTCTCGACCGAGGAGCACCTGCGAGAGTTGAAGGAGGCGGGGGCCGACGCAGTCCTGTTGCTCCTGCGCGACCTCGACGACGCGACGTGCGCGCGATTGCTCGCGTACACGCACGAGCTCGGCCTCGATGCGCTCGTCGAGGCGCACGACGCCGACGAGCTGCAGCGGGCGATGGCGCTCGACGCGCCGATCGTCGGCATCAACGCGCGCGACCTCGAGACGTTCGCGATCGACCGGCGGACACAACTGCAGCTCGTCGCACGCGCGCCGAAGGACCGGGTCGTCATTGCCGAGAGCGGCGTGCACACGCGCGCGCAGGGTGCGGCGGCCGAGCTCGCAGGGGCGGATGCGATCCTCGTCGGCTCGGCGTTGATGAAGGCGCCCGATCCGGCAGCGAAGCTGCGCGACCTCTTGCGGCGGCCGCTCGTGAAGGTGTGCGGGTTGACGCGGCAGGAGGACGTCGACGCCGCGGTCGAGGCGGGCGCCGACCTGCTCGGCTTCATCCACGTCGAGGCGAGCCCGCGTCAGAGCGACACGGTGCTCGACGTCCCGGAGACCCGGCTCGCCGTGTCGGTGTTCGTGGAGGAGACCCGCGAGACCCCGGCCGACCTCATTCAGTTCTATCCCGACCGCGGCGCGGGCGTGCGCGGCCGCGAGGCATTGCTGCTGCGCGACGGTGTTCAGGTCGGCACGCTCCTCGACCAGCCGTGGGACGAGCACGACGCGCTGCACTGGAGCCGCGCCGCCGAGGCGAAGGGCCGGATCATGCTGGCGGGCGGCCTCGGTCCGGAAAACGTGCGCGACGCGATCGCCGCGGTCCGCCCGTGGGCCGTGGACGCATCGTCGTCGCTCGAATCGAAGCCCGGTGTGAAGGATCACGCGCGCGTGCGCGCCTACGTCGAGGCCGCACATGCGTGAGTTCGGCGACTACGGCGGACGCTACGTGCCGGAGACGTTGATCCCGGCGCTGGACGAGCTCGAGCGCGCCTGGGAGGAGGCGCAGGCGGACGACGCGATCCACGCCGAGCTGCGCGCGCTGGCGACGACGTATGTGGGCCGCCCGTCGCCGCTGACGCTCATCGAGCGGTTCGCGCCGGGCAAGAAGATCTATCTCAAGCGCGAGGACCTGAACCACACCGGCGCCCACAAGATCAACAACGCCGTCGGCCAGGCGGTGCTCGCCAGGCGCCTCGGCAAGCGGCGGATCGTGGCGGAGACGGGTGCAGGCCAGCACGGCGTCGCGACCGCCACCGTGTGCGCGCGCTTCGGCTTCGAGTGCGTCGTCTACATGGGCGTCGAGGACATCCGTCGCCAGAGGCCGAACGTCGAGCGCATGCGGCTGCTCGGCGCCGAGGTCCGCAGCGTCGACTTCGGGACGAAGACGCTGAAGGAGGCGACGAGCGAGGCGATCCGAGATTGGATCACGAACGTCGAGACGACGCACTACCTCATCGGCTCGTGCGTCGGGCCGGCGCCGTATCCCGAGCTGGTCGCGGAGCTGCAGAGCGTGATCGGGCGCGAGGCGCGCGAGCAGTTTCTCGCTGCCGCCGACGCGCTGCCCGAAGCGGTGGTCGCGTGCGTCGGAGGCGGCTCGAACGCGATCGGCCTCTTCCGCGGCTTCGTCGACGACGTCGGCGTGCGGCTCGTCGGTGTCGAGGCGGCGGGCGCGGCGTCGCTCGCCTCGGGACGCGTGGGCGTGTTGCACGGCGCACGGTCGTCGATCCTCGCGGACGAGGACGGGCAGGTCGCGGACGCGCACTCGATCTCTGCCGGGCTCGACTATCCGGGCGTCGGCCCGGAGCATGCATTCCTGCGCGACACCGGCCGGGCGGAATACCGGACGGCGACCGACGAGGATGCAATCGCCGCGTTTGCCGACCTCGCGCGCACGGAGGGCATCATCCCGGCGCTCGAACCGGCGCACGCGCTCGCGCGCGCGCGCGACCTCGACGCGGAGCTGATCCTCGTCGGCCTGAGCGGCCGCGGCGACAAAGATCTCGCCGAGGTGCTCGACCGCCTCGACCCGGCGAACGCGTGAGGCTCGACCAAAGCTTGATCCGTCCCGCGCAGCCGAGCCCGAACGGTGCCGAACCCGCCGCAACCTCCCAACCCTCGAAAAAGGGGTTATCCCCTTTTAGGAGAGTTGAGGGTTGAGGAAGACGCTCGTCATCTATCTGATGGCAGAGCCGGAGACGCCGGAGCTCGCCCGCGCCGCCGTCGACGGCGGCGCGGACATCATCGAGTTCGGCTTTCCGTACAGCGATCCGCTCGCCGACGGGCCGGTGATCCGGCGCGCCGGCGAGCGCGCGCTCGCGCGCGGGATGCGCACGAAGCAATGTCTCGACGTCCTCGCGCGCACGCGCGAGCTCGTCGGCCCCGACACCCCGCTGATCCCGATGACGTACTCGTCGCTGTACGAGGCGTACGGCTGGGACCGGCTGACCGACGACATCCACGCGCACGGCGGGACGAGCATGATCGTCTCCGACCTCCCCGCCGGAGAGCGCCCCCAGCTGAAGCGCGTGCAGCTCGTGGCGCCGACGTCGACCGACGAGCGAATCGCGCTCGCAGGCGAGCAGACGGACGGCTGGCTCTATCTCGTGACCGTGACCGGGACGACCGGCGCGCGTCACGAGGTCTCCCCCGCGCTCGCCGGGCTCGTCGAGCGGACGCGCCGCCTGACGAGCAAGCCGCTCTACGCAGGCTTCGGCATCTCGACGCCCGAGCACGCTCGTGCCGCGGCCGCACTCGCCGACGGCATCGCGGTCGGCACGCGCGCCGTGCAGGTGGCGGAAGAGGGACCGGACGCGCTGCGCACGTACGTCGCGTCGCTTCGCGCCGCGCTGGACTAGGCGGAGGGAATCTAAGCAGGCGAAAGCGAGGCGGCTCCCGCGACGAGCCGAGCCGGCTCCTCGACCCCGGCGCTGGGCAGCCGCAGCGCGAAGGTGGATCCGGCGGACGACGACTCGACGGTGCAGCTGCCGCCGTGCGCGCGGGCGATCGCCGCGACGATCGGCAGCCCGAGCCCGACGCCGCCGAGGGCGCGTGTCCGCGCGGCATCCGCGCGCCCGAACCGCTCGAAGATCCGCTCGAGTGCGGCCTCGTCGACACCGCAGCCCGCATCTGCCACCTCGATCCGAGTTTCGTGGAGCCCCTGCCGCGCGCGCACGAGGATCGGTGCGTTCGGCTCGGAGTACTTGACCGCATTCTCGAGCAGCGCGTCGAGCGCCTGGCGCAAGGCATCGGGATCGGCGCGGAGGACGATCGGCTGCGACGGGACGTCGAGCGTCCAGGCGCGCGCTGCGATGCTCGACCAGCGAAGGAACACGTCGGCGAGAAACGGGTCGAGAAGGACGTCGACGGGCCGGACGAAGTCGGGTTGCTCCGACTTCGCGAGCAGGAGCAGGCGGTCGATGATGCGTTCGATCCGATCGAGCTCGTCGAGTGCGACCCGCAGCTCGGGCGAGTCCGCGCCCTCGTGGACGAGCAGATCGAGGTGGCCGCGCGCGATCGTCACCGGGGTCCGCAGCTCGTGCGACACGTCGTGCAACAGCTCTTCCTGGCGCTTGAGCAGGCGGGCCCGGTGTTCACCGAGCTCTTCGGCCGCCTCGACGGCGACGAGCCGGCGCCGCGCATGCCAGACCATCGCCAGGAACATCGCCGACATCAGCGGCACCTCGAACAGCTCGCCCCACAGCTGGAGCCCCGCGAACGCGTCGGAGAGGATGCTCGCGCCCGTCGCCGCGATCACACAGCCGAGCACGGCCCACGTCATCCGCGACCCCCACACCCGGAAGCCGTAGACGAGCGTGAGGCTGATCCACACGAAGTGGAACGGAATCGTCTCCCAGCTGGGCCATGCGATCATCGCGGCGAGGTTCGCCGCGGCGAACGCGCACCAGGCGAGCTCGACGACGTTACGCCGCAGCCAGCCGATATCCCGCATGCCGCACCGTTTCGATCGGCGAGTCGGCTCCGAGCTTCTGCCGCACGCGCCGGATGGACACCTCGACGACGTTCGACCGTGGGTCGAAGTCGTAGCCCCACACTTCCGCGAGCAGGCGCTCGCGGCTGACGATCTCGCCCGCGTGCTGCGCCAGGTGGAGCAGCACGCGGAACTCGCGATCGGAGAGACCGGCCGGCGCACCCCCGGCGACGCGCGCCTCGCGCCGCGCGACGTCGAGCACGAGGCCGCCGACCCGAACGAGGTTGCCGTCGTCGCCCCACGCGCCGCGCCGCAGTTGTGCGCGCACCCGTGCGAGGAGCTCGTCGAGCGCGAACGGCTTCGCGACGTAGTCGCTCGCGCCGAGATCGAAGCTCCGCAGCTTCGTGGTCAGCTCGCTGCGAGCAGACAGGACGACGACCGGCAGGTCCGGGCGTTCGGCTTGCAGCTTCCGCAGAACGGAGAGGCCGTCGATCGCAGGCAGGAGCAGGTCGAGGACGACGAGATCCCACGCCTCGCCGAGCGCGAGCCGGAGGCCTTCGCGGCCGTCCTGCGCCGCGCCGACGGCGTAGCCCTCGGCCTCCAAGCCGCGGGCGAGGAACGCGAGGATCCGCGCCTCGTCCTCGATGACCAGAATTCGCATCGTCCTCCGTTAAAGCCCTTCCCCAGCCCGACCCTACCGCGCCGGAAATGACCTGTAAATGACCGGCGGATGACAGTTCCGTCATCCAGCGTGCGCGGCGCGCAGCAGCCCGATATATCCGCGGCGATGCGGGAGACGACGGCCAAGTTGCTCGGGGTCGCAGCCGGCGTCGCCGTGGTCGGCATTCTCATCGGCTTCTACGTCTCGGGGTGGCTCGTCGGCGACACGCGGCCGTATCGCCCAGCCGCGACCGCCGGCGCAACGCCGAGCGTCAACCTGACGCTGCAGACCGTCGCGGCGGTCGGGCCGACGCTCGCACCGCACGCGGACTGGGTCTCCTACCTCGTTCTCGAGCACGGGCGGTGGACGCGCAGCACGATCTACACGCTGCCCGCACACGCACTCGTGCACGTGACGATCTACAACTTCGACGGCGCGAGCGGGCTCCGCAACCCGTTCCTCGGCCAGCCGCAGGGCCTCGTCGGGCCGTTGAGGTTCGACGGCAAGGTGGTCCACGCCCTGCCGCCGGACCAGCCGTCTCACACGTTCGCCGTGCCGGAGCTCGGAGTGCTCGTCCCGATCGCGCCCGTCAGCGACGCGGGGGAAAACTCGCCGAAGGCCTGCGGATACGCGCCGTGCGCGCTCTCGATGTCGCACCGCACGATCACCTTCACCTTCCGCACCGGCAAGCCCGGCCGCTACCGCTGGCAGTGCTTCGTCCCGTGCGCGGCAGGATTCGTCGACGGGTTCGGCGGCCCGATGCAGACCGTCGGGTACATGGACGGCTTCCTGAACGTCGTCTGATGAGAGACGCACCTCACGGCAAGCGGTTTCTGATCACGTTCGCCGTGCTGAGCGTGATCGCGACCCCACTCGTCGCGATCTTCGTCGGTCGCGAGTTCCCGCCCGGGAACGCAACGGCTCAGGCGCACGAGCAGGTCTTCGACAACTCGTGGCTCGTGGCGATCATGACGCCGCCGGCAGTTTTCGTCCTCGTGTTCCTCGCGTACGTCCTCACCGCCTTCCGCAACCGGACCGGTGACCTCGTCGACGGGCCGCCGGTGCGTGGTGACGCGCGCATCCAGACCTGGTGGATGGTCGTCACCGGCGCGATCGTGCTCTTCCTCGCCGGCTTCGGCAGCTACGAGCTCGTCCAGTCGGGCTCCGGAGGCGGGCAGGGGCCGACCGCCGCGTTCGAGCCCGCCGGCTACACGAAGGCGATGGACGTCCAGGTGATCGCACAGCAATGGGAGTTCACCTACCGCTACCCGACGTACGGAGGCGTCGAGGTTCCCCACCTCGTGCTGCCGGCGAACACGCTCGTCCGGCTGCACGTCACGTCGCTCGACGCGATCCATTCGTTCTGGGCGTATCAGCTCGGCGTCAAGGCGGACGCGAATCCCGGCAGCGACAACATCGCGTACGTCCAGACGAAGGGGCCGCTCACCTTCGACATCCATTGCGCTGAGCTGTGCGGCCTCTGGCACGGCTACATGTTCGACACGGGGCAGGTCGTCGACGCGCGCGCGTTCGCAAGCTGGATCAAGCGCCAGCGCTCGTACTTCGCGCCGGTGAACAGGTACCTGCCGGCCTACGCCACCACGTACCTCCCCGACCCACAGAGGAGAGCCGGATGACCGTTGCGAGGCGTCTCGTCGGATTCAACCTCCTGACCGGGATCATCCTCGGCGTCGGCGGCTTCTACCTCGGCTGGTTCATCGGCCACCACATCACAGGGCCGAGCCTCGACTACTTCAACGACATCGACCAGAACGACATCTCGCTCTTCCTCGGCTACATCCTCGGCGTCGTCGGCTTCCTCCTCGGCCTCGGCTTCGGCATCTATCCGTGGGCGCGGCTGCGCGGCTATCCGCCGTCGCTGCGCGAGAAGGAGACGCAGGGGATCGGCCGCTACTTCGGCCTTTGCACGGATCACAAGGTCGTCGGCATCCAGTACCTGTGCGGCATCGGCATCTTCTTCTTCATCGGCGGCTTGAACGCCATGCTCATCCGCACCGAGCTGCTCAGCCCGACGAGCCACGTCTTCCCCCCGGGCCAGTACCTGACGTTGGTCGGGATGCACGGCACGATGATGATGGGGATGTTCACGAGCGGGATCCTCGGCCCGTTCGCGAACTACATCGTTCCCTTGATGATCGGCGCCCGGCGGATGGCGTTCCCGCGCATCGAGTCGCTCACGTTCTGGCTGCTGATGGCCGCCGGCGGAATCCTGACGACGACGATCTTCTTCGGCGGCTTCCCGACCGGATGGACGGGCTATCAGCCGCTGCAGGACCAGGCGAACGCGGGCATGGACTCGTACATCGTCTTCTTCGCGCTCGTCGGCATCTCGATGTGCCTGCTCGGGCTGAACATGCTGGCGACGATCATCACCATGCGCGCGCCGGGACTGACGTGGGGGCGGCTGCCGATCTTCTGCTGGGGGGTCGTCTCGACCGCGATCCTGATGGTCCTCGCGGCGCCGGTGCTCGTGGCCGTGCTCGCGATGGGCATGCTCGACCGCACCGCACAGACTTCGTTCTTCATCGCAAGTGCCGGCGGCAGCCCGTACCTCTACGAGAACCTCTTCTGGGTGTTCGGACACCCGGAGGTGTACATCCTCGCGCTGCCCGGGTTCGCGATCGTGCTCGAGCTGCTGCCCGTATTCTCGCGCAAGCCGCTGTGGGGCTACCGCCTCGCCGTCGCCGGGCTGCTCGGCGTGACGCTCTTGAGCTGGCTCGTCTGGCAGCACCATCTGTTCGTCAGCGGCATCAACAGCGACCTGCGCCCGTTCTACATGCTCTCGACGGAGCTGATCTCGATTCCGACGGGCTTCACGTTCCTGTGCGGGCTGATGACGCTGTGGCGCGGCCAGCTGCGGTTCACGGTGCCGATGCTGTTCTGCCTCGCCTGGTTCTTCAACTTCCTGATCGGCGGCTTGTCGGGCGTCTTCCTCTCCGACGTCCCGAGCGACGTGACGACGCACGGGAGCTTCTTCTCGATGGCGCACTTCCACTACACGATCATGGGCGGCCTCGTCTTCACCTTCTTCGCCGCCATCTACTACTGGGGCCCGAAGATGACCGGCTTCCAGCTCAACGAGCGGCTCGGGAAGATCCACTTCTGGCTGATGTTCATCGCGTTCAACTCGACGTTCGGGCCGCTGTTCGCCGTCGGCTTCCTCGGCCAGCCGCGCCGCGTGGTCACGTACACGGCGCACCTCCATTTCCTGAACGTGTGGGTCTCTATCTCCGCATTCGTGCTCGGCATCTCGATGCTGATCTTCCTCTACAACTTCGTCTCCTCGCTCGTGTTCGCGCGCATTCCGGCGCCCGCGAACCCGTGGGGCTCGCTCTCGATGGAATGGCAGCTGCCGTCGCCGGTGCCCGTGCACAACTTCGACCGCATCCCGGTGTTCGACGCCGATCCATACGCGTACGGTGAGCCGCGCGCCCCCGTCGCGGTGCCCGCGTCGAGCGGAGCCGGAGGAATGTCGTGACGAGTTACGAGATCGTCGAAGGCGAGCCGCCCGAGCTGCTCGGGCGAAACCTCAACTCTGCGTCGCACCTGCTCGCGAGCGCGACCGCATTCTTCTTCCTCGCCTTCGTCTTCGCGTACTTCTACCTTCGTTCGCTCAACAACGCCGGTCAGTGGCTGCCGAAGCACGTCACTCCGTCGCAGGGATTCGGCGCGGTCGTCATGGCGCTGACGCTGATCAGCGCGCTCGTCCTTCGTCTTGCACTGCTCGACCGCCGGCGCGAGCGCCGCAGCGAGTGGCGCGTGAAGGGCGTCGCCGCGCTCGTCGCCGGCGTCGCCTCCGTCGTCGTGCAGGTCGTCGAGTGGACATCGCTCGGCTTCGGTCCCGCGGACGGCGGTTACGCGAGCGTCTTCTTCGGCTGGACGGCGTTCCAACTGCTGTTCACCGTCGGCGCTCTCTTCTGGGTGGAAAACGTCCTCGCGACGTCGTTGCGCTACCGGAACACGATGTCGGCGCCTCCCGGTCACGCATCCGGTGACCCGGATCGAGATGCCCACGACATCGCCGACCCGCTCGCGCTCGTGCTGCCCGGCCTCGAGGCGGCGTCGTTCTACTGGTCGTTCGTCGCCGCGCTCGGCGTTCTGGCCTGGATCGTCCTCTACCTCCTCTGATGCACATCGAGCCGCCGTTCTACGGTGTCCTCGTCGCGGCGATCCTCTACTGGCTCGGAGGCCGGCGTCGCGTGTCTGCGCCGCAGCGCGGCCGGACGGCCGCGTTCGTGGCCGGGCTGCTGGCGATCGTCGTCGCCGTCGACTCGCCGATCGACTCGCTCGCCGACAGGCTGTTTCTCGCGCACATGCTCCAGCACGTGCTGCTGATCAGCGTCGCGCCGCCGCTCTTCGTCCTCGCGGCGCCGTGGACACGGATGTGGCAGCCGCTCCCGTTGCGCTTCCGGCGCACTGTCGCGCGCGCGATCGTCCTCAGCCCACGGGCGCGGTGGCTGCGCCGAACGTCCCACGCCGTCGCACATCCCCTCTGCGCGTGGACGCTCGCGTCGGCGATCCTCGTCGTCTTCCATGTGCCGGCGCTGTTCGACCTGACTCTTCGCAGCGACGCGGTCCACCAGCTCGAGCACTCCCTCTTCTTCTGCACAGGCCTGCTGTTCTGGGGCGCCGTCTTCGACTCGCCGCCGTTCCGGGCGAGGCTCGGTTACCCGCTGCGCGCGGCTTTTGCAACGTCCGGAATGCTCGTCGGCTGGCTGCTCGCGGTCGTGCTCGCATACGCACGCACGCCGCTGTACACCCCATACGCGTCACTCGTGCATCGGCCCGGCGGGCTGTCGGCGCTCGCTGACCAGCGGCTCGCGGCCGGCGTCATGTGGGTGCCCGGCTCACTCGCGTACTCGATCGCGATCGTCGTCTTCGCGTACCGCTGGCTCGCTCCCGTCCACACCTTGAGAGGAGCTCACACGTGACCATCGCTTCGCACTTCCTCGCGGGCTCGATCCTCTCGCTCCTGCTCCCGGTCGGAGTGCTCCTCGCGGTCGGGATCTACTGGTGGGTGCTGCTGCGCCGGCAGGCGCCGGGCGCCCGCAGTGGAAAGGTCGAGTGACGGGGCGTCGCGCACTCGTCGCACTCGCGTGCGCAGCGATCGCCGGCATCGTCGCGGGCGTCGCGATCGCCGCGCTGCACCGCCCGCGGACGACGCGGGCCGCGCTGCCGGCGTTCCACGGCCAGGCGAGCTGGCGATCCGGCGAGCGGCCGGCGCCGCAGTTCACGTTGCGCGACCAGAACGGAATGCGCGTTTCGCTGCGCAGCCTGCGCGGCCGGCCCGTGCTGCTCACGTTCCTCGACTCCCGGTGCACATCGGAGTGCCCGATCGCGGGCCGCGAGCTCGGCTCGATCCTTCGCCGCCTGCCGGCCGACCGTCGACCGGCGCTCGTCGTGGTCAGTGTCGACCCGCGCGGCGACACGCCGGCCGGCATCCGACATGCGCTCGCGAAATGGAAGCTCGACGGGCCCTGGGCGGTGCACTGGCTCGATGCCCCCACGCATGCCGCGCTCGCGCAGGTCTGGAAGTCGTACGACGTCGTCGTCCAACCGACGACGAACGACATCGTGCACAGCCTCGCGCTCTACCTCATCGACCGTAACGGCGACGAACGAACCGGCTACCTCTTCCCGTTCCTCCAGTCGTTCGTCGAGCACGACATCCTGCGGCTCTCGGCGTGAACGACGGCGTCGTCCCCGGCCCTTGGCTGCGCGTCACCGCGCTCGCGGCAGGCGCCGCCGCGGCCGCTGCGGTCGTCAGCGGCGCCGTCGGAGCCGGCACATCGCATCGGCTCCTTGCCGCGCTCGCAGCGCCGCCACTCGCAGCACTTCTCTGTGCGGCGCTGCTCGCACATCGTCAACTACTCGTGCCGGCGCTCGCCGCCTGCGGAGCCGTTGCGCTCGCAGCAGTCGTCCCTGCGCGCGGTCTCCATGCCGGCTTCGCGGCCGCCGCCCTCGCGGCCGTCGCCCTCGTGTGCAGCCGGACGTTGGGCGGCGAGCCGCCGGCACGGGCATCGTGGCGCGACTACGTCGCGCTCACGAAGCCGCGGATCATGACGCTGCTCCTGCTGACGGGGTTCTGCGGTCTCGTCGCAGGCACGCACGGGCTGCCGGGCGCGACGCGCGCGGCCGCGGCGATGTCGGGCCTCGCGCTGGCGTGCGGCGGCGCATCGGCACTCAATCACGTGCTCGACCGCGACATCGATCGGCTGATGGGAAAGCGGACGGAGCAGCGCCCGGTTGCCGCCGGCCGCATCCCGGCGAGCAGGGGGCTCGAGTTCGGCCTCGCCCTCTCGGCGGCGTCGTTCACGCTGCTCGCCTCGACCGTGAACCTGCTCGCCGCCCTCCTCGCACTCGCGGGCAATCTCTTCTACGTCGTCGTGTACACGCGATGGCTGAAGCGGTCGACGCCTCAGAACATCGTCATCGGCGGCGCGGCAGGCGCCGTACCGCCGCTCGTCGGCTGGGCCGCTGCGGGACACGGCCTGGGACTCCCGGCGCTCGTGCTCTTCGCGATCGTCTGCGTCTGGACGCCGCCGCACTTCTGGGCGCTTGCGCTGCTCCTGAAGGAGCACTACGCGAAGGCAGACGTGCCGATGCTGCCCGTCGTCCGCGGCGTCCGGGCAACCGAGAGGCAGATCGTCGTCTACACCGGCGTGCTCGTCGCGCTCACCTGCGCGCCGCCGGCCTTCGGCGTCTTCGGAACTCCCTATCTCGTCGCCGCCGTCGTGCTCGGCGGTGCGTTCACGTGGCTCGCGGTCCGCCTGCGACGCTCCGGCGCACGGCGCGACGCGGCGCTGCTCTTCCACTACTCGCTGCTCTACCTCGCGCTGCTCTTCGTCGCGGTCGCGATCGACGCGGCCGTGTAGCGCCTCAGGCGCCGGCCGAGCTGAGCGGCGGCTGGACGAGCCGCGGCGGCGCCGGGGCGAGAGCGTCCACCGGAGCAGGTTCCTCCTCCGCGGGCGCATCGGCCGACGGCACAGCCGGCGGCGGGGTCGGCGCAACCTGGACGACGGGCGGGGCGGGCGGGGCCTGGACCGGAACGGGGGCCGGGCCCGGCAGACGCACGGCGGCCGGCACCGGCGCGACAGCCGGAGCAGGCGCGACAGCCGGAGCAGGCGCGACAGCCGGAGCAGGCGCGACAGCCGGAGCAGACGCGGCAGCCGGCACTGGAGCCGGAGCCGCAGCCGCGACGACCGGAGCGGGCGCCGGGGCAGCAACGGGAAGCGGAGGAGCAACCGGGCGCGCGACGGCGCCGCGCATCAACGCCTGCTCGACCTGCAGCTGGCGCAGCGCGAGCTGGGCCTGGAACCGGAGATCGACCGCCCGGCGCTCGCCGAGCGACCAGCCGAGGTAGGCGCCGGCAGCCGCGCCGAGAAGCAGCGTCGCGTACCCGAGATGGTGCGGCACGAGGGCGTTGGAATGCTGAAAGAGCGGGAAGCCGCCGAGAGTGGCGCCCGCGAGCGCGCCGAGCATCGAGAAGCTGCGGACGACCCGCGACGCCCTCCCGGCCAGATGCTCCGCATACTGCTCGATGAGTCCTGTGGTCTCAGTCATCGCCGCCACCCTCTACATCGGCCGCCGGGCTGCCGTCCTTTAACCACTCCTTAGCGACCTCTCATCCTCGTCCTAAGGGGCCCGGCAATCCTTCGGATACGACTTCAACGAACTCAGGAGAACCACGTGAACAGGACAACCACCCTTCGCCGCATCGCCCCCATCGCGGCCGCCCTGGCTCTTGGAGCCGGGGTCGGGGCGGGCGTCTACGCCGGGGTCAGCGGCAGCTCCTCCGGGAGCTCGGCCAAGGACACAACGGTGGTCGCGTCTGTCCCGGCGCAGACCGCGGCTGCGACGGCGACGACCTCGCTGACCCAGATCTACAAAGACGACGCGCCGGGCGTCGTCGACATCACGGTCGACTCGACGCAGACGAGCGACAACGGCTTCTTCGGCCCCCAGTCGCAGCAGACCCAGGCCGAAGGCTCGGGCTTCGTCTACGACAAAGACGGCCACATCGTCACGAACGCCCACGTCGTCGACGGCGCCACGGCGATCAAGGTGCGCTTCCAGGACGGCACCACCGCGAAGGCGACGCTCGTCGGCAAGGACGAAGGCACCGACATCGCGGTGATCAAGGTCGACGGCGTCGCGTCCGAGCTTCATCCGCTGCCGATCGGCACGTCGTCGAACGTGCTGCCCGGCCAGGAAGTCCTCGCGATCGGCAGTCCCTTCGGCCTGCCCGAAACGATGACCGCCGGGATCATCAGCGCGGTCAACCGCACGATCACGGCACCGAACCAGTACTCGATCTCCGGCGCGATCCAGACCGACGCCGCGATCAACCACGGCAACTCCGGCGGCCCGTTGCTGAACTCGTCGGGCCAGGTGATCGGCGTCAACGCGCAGATCGAGAGCAACTCGAACGACAACGCAGGCGTCGGTTTCGCAATCCCGATCGACGCCGTGAAGGCCGTGGCGAACACGGTGATCGGCGGCAAGACGGTGCAGCACGCGTATCTCGGCGTGACGATCGCAGACGCAAGCTCGGGCGCCGGCGCTCAGATCGAGACGGTCAAGAGCGGCTCGCCCGCCGACACGGCCGGCCTGAAGATCGGCGACGTCGTCACGAAGATCGGCGACCACTCGGTCGAGAACGCCGACGACCTGACCGCGCTCGTCAGCTCCTACAAGCCGGGCGACAAGGCGACGTTCACGGTCACCCGCGACGGCGCGACGAAGACGATCGACGTCACGTTCGGGCAGCGTCCGTCGTAGTTGCAGTTCCCTCCGCGGGCCCCGACGACGGCGGCACCTCCCAGCGCGGGTGGTGCCGCCGGGCCCATTCCTCGCTGACCGTGCCGCGCGTCATCCCGCGCAGCGCATGCCGCGTCGCAGGATGGATGACCGCGAGGTAGAGGTGCCCGGCGAGCAGCGCGAGCGCGGCGTACATCAGCGTGTCGTGCAGCGTCACCGTGTTCTGCAGGCGGAAGCGGGTGTCGCGCTCGCCGAGCCAGAGCAGCAGGCCGGAGATGACGAACAGCACCGTGATCGCGGCGTTGAGGATCGCGTTCACCTTCTGGCCCGAGTTGAAGCGGCGGTGGTCGAGCGTCTCGAGCTCGCGCAGCGTCCGCCAGAGGCCGCGCGAGTCACCGAGGAGCGCGACGAGTGCGAGCGCGGCGATCCAGCCGAGCCCGCCCCAGAAGTGCAGATCCTTCATCAGGGGCCGACGCCCGACGAGCTGGGAGAGCCGCGGCAGAAACAGGATGAGCCCCGTCCCGAGCAGGTAGAGGAAGAACGCGGCGTTGACCCAATGGAAGGTGCGTTCGCTGCGCGAGAAGCGCTGGACGTACGCTCTCACAGGCCGTTCGAGTGGCCGACGTACGCGTCGCGGTCGTAGCCGAGGTTCTCCCAGTACCCGTCCTCGGCCCGCTCGACGAGGTCGATCCGCGACACCCACTTGACGTTCTTGTAGCCGTACATCTCCGGGATGACGAGGCGCACCGGCGCGCCGTGCTCGCGCGGCAGCGGCTTGCCGTTCATCTCGTATGCGAGGAGGACGTCGTGAAGCTTCGCCTGGAAGATCGTCAGCGAGTCGACGTAGGGCACCTCCGCCGACGTGAACTGCACGCCGAGCGCAGACGAATGCGGCTGCACGCGATCGAGCAGCTCGCTGAGCCGCACGCCCTTCCAGTGGACGTTCGACACGGTCCAGCCCGTGACGCAATGGAAGTCCCGGATCTGCGACGTCGCCGGCATCGCGCGCAGCTCGTCGTACGTCAGCGTCATCGGCTTCTGCACGAGGCCGCCGACGTCGAGACGCCACGTTGCGGGTTCGAACGTCGGCATCGTCGGCGCGACCGTGTAGATCCGCCAGCCGCCGCCCGGCGCGAACGGGATCGCCGAGACCGCCTTCGTCAGGCTCTTCCCCCACCACAGGGACGAGAGCCCGCCGGCAACGGTGACGAGGAAGAGTCCCCGTCCGAGTCGTTTGGGCGCCTGCTCGCTCACTACCTTCTCCATTCGCAGTCCGGGCGGTTCCGGTTCACTCCATCAGTATGCGCTGGATCCTGGTCGCCACGATTCTCGGCTCCTCGATCGCCTTCATCGACGCCACCGTGGTCAATGTCGCCCTGCCGCCGATCCAGCACGATCTCGGCGGCGGCCTCGCGGCGCAGCAGTGGATCGTCGACGCCTACCTGCTGACCCTCGGCTCGTTGATCCTCGTCGGCGGCTCGCTCGGGGACATCTTCGGGGAGATGCGGCTGTTCACGATCGGCGTCGCCTCCTTCGGCGCCGCGTCGATCCTGTGCGCGCTCGCCCCGGACATCACGACGCTGATCGTCTTCCGCGGCATTCAGGGGATCGCCGGCGCGCTGCTGACACCGGCGTCGCTCGCTCTCATCACGTCGAACTTCGAGGGCGCCGAGCGCGGGGCGGCGATCGGCACGTGGGCGGCGTGGAGCGGGATCTCGACCGTGGTCGGTCCGCTCCTCGGCGGCTGGCTGATCGGCATTTCGTCGTGGCGCGTCATCTTCTTCCTCAACGTCCCGATCGCGGTGGTGACGATGGGGATCGCACTGTTCCTCATTCCGCGCGGCCGCGACACCGCGAGCCGGGCGCGCGTCGACTACCTCGGCGGCATGCTCTGCGCGCTCGGCCTCGGCGGAGTCGTCTACGGCCTGATCGAGCAACCGCGGCTCGGGTGGACGCACTGGTCAGTCGTCGGCGGGCTCGTGCTCGGGGCGGCGTCGCTGCTCGCGTTCGTGGCCTGGGAGGCGCGGGCGCGCGCGCCGATGCTGCCGCTCCGCCTGTTCGCGTCACGGAACTTCTCGGTCACGAACCTCGAAACGCTCGCCGTCTACGGCGGGCTCTCGGCGTGGGGCTTCTTTCTCGCTCTCTTCCTGCAGCAACTCAGCGGCTACTCGCCGTTTCGTAGCGGGCTCGCGACATTGCCCGTGACGCTCGTGCTCTTCACGCTGTCGCGGTACACGGGCCGCTGGTCCGCGCAGTACGGCCCGCGGCTGTTCATGGGCGTCGGCCCGCTGCTGGCGGGCGCATCGCTGCTCACGCTGGCGCGCATGCCGGTTCACCTGAGCTACTGGGTCGACCTCCTGCCGCCGCTACTGGGGTTCTCGTTCGGTCTCGCGCTCACCGTCGCGCCGCTGACGACGACGGTCCTCTCCGAAGCCGGGGCGGGAGACGCCGGCATCGCTTCGGGCGTGAACAACGCGGTCGCGCGCATCGCGGGTCTCATGGCGATTGCCGCGGTCGGCCTTGCCGCATCGGGCGGCGCGCACAAGCTGACGCCGCACGGATTCCACGTCGCAATGGTGATCGTCGGGGCGCTGATCTGCGCGGGCGGCGCGATCGGGGCAGCCGGAATCCGTAACCCTGCTTGAATCGCCCCTTGGCCGGTGGGATTGTGGAGCCATGCCTGGCGGCGGCGCTCGTCCTCGCCCGGGCGACGTCGTCGCCGCCCTGGAGCTCCTGCCGGTCCCGACCTGGACGATCGGGCTCGACCGCACCGTGACGTGGATGAACGCCGCCGCCGTCGACCTCATGGGCGATCTCGTGGGCCAGAAGGCTCCCGTTGGGTTCGCACCCGAGTCGGAAAAGGTGGCGATGAATGCGTTCGCGCGGAAGCTCGTCGGGAGCGTCGATTTCACTGAATACGAAGCAGTCATGCTGCGGCGCGATGGGACGCGGTTCGTCGCCGAGATCAGCTCCGTGCGGCTCGAGACCGACGGGCACGTGATGGGCGTCTTCGGCCAAGTGCGCCCCGAGCACGTGCTTCCGGCTGTGCGCACGCGTGAGCTGACCCCGCGGCAGGGCGAGGTGCTCCGCTACCTGGCCGAGGGCTGCTCGACCGCGCACATCGCCGAATTGATGGGCGTGTCGCTCGACACCGTGCGAAATCACGTCCGCGACCTCCTCAAGCGGCTGAGCGTGCACTCTCGGCTCGAAGCGGTGATCGTGGCGCGGGAGCGCGGCTTGATCTAGTCGCGAATTCGACTCATCTGCGTCAGGCGCAGACGTTGTCAGTGCAGGCAGTCTCGACCTGTGGCATCGCAACCACAACAGCGCTGGCTGCACGAACTGATCGAACGGATCGATGCGGTCGTCTGGGAGGCCGATCCCGAGACATTCCAGTTCCGGTACGTCAGCCCGTCCGCCGAGCGGCTCCTCGGCTTCCCGGCCGACGAATGGCTCCAGCCGGGCTTCTGGGTCGAACGCCTCCATCCCGCCGACCGTGACCGGGCCGTCGAGGAGTGCATTGCCGCGACCCGCGCGGGCGACGACCACCGGCTCGCGTACCGCCTCGTCGCCTCCGACGGCTCCGAGGTGTGGGTCGAGGACGATGTGCGCCTGATCCGCAATCCCGACGACGCGCCGGTCGCATTACGCGGCGTGCTCATCGACGCGACGTCGCGGCGGCGCGAGGAAGCGGTGTTCCGCTTTCTGCTCGAGAACAGCTCCGACGTG
>Ga0157369_10003871_pt1 | contig 17778 bp, 16 predicted proteins | sample C25metaG_FD_113461 | JGI IMG/M metagenome (GOLD analysis project Ga0157369, IMG submission 113461) | Corn rhizosphere microbial communities from Kellogg Biological Station, Michigan, USA - C2-5 metaG | ecosystem: Host-associated > Plants > Roots > Rhizosphere > Soil | place: USA: Michigan... | reverse complement strand
TACCTGCAAACCGAACGGTGGCAGCGGCTGCTCGCCGTGCAGCAGAGGCTCGTCGTTTTATTACCCCAGAACATCGAAGAAGTGCGCGATCGCGGCTTCGCCTACGCCCGGCTCGATTACCTGCGGCCGGCATTGGAAGATCTCGAACGCTATTTGGAGGAGCGGCCCGATGCCGAGGATGCAATGGCGGTCGAGTCGCAATTGAGCGACTTGCGTCAGCGGGCGAACTCCAACGGCGACTGACCGCCGATACGCGCGGCGTGCCGCGCGGCGCCCGACATCACCACTCGACGCATCACGACACAACGCCCGCTCGGCGCTTGCGCGCCGGGCGGGCGTTTGCATTCGGAGCCGGCCGGGCGGCCGACGTGCAAGGTTACTTCGGCTGCATCCGGATTGCGCCGTCCAGACGGATCACTTCCCCGTTGAGCATCGGATTGTCGAAGATTTGCTTCACGAGCATCGCGTATTCGCTGGGCTTGCCGAGCCGAGGCGGGAACGGAACCATGGCGCCCAGCGCATCCTGCACTTCCTTCGGCATGCCGAGCAGCATCGGCGTTTCGAAGATGCCGGGAGCGATCGTCATGACGCGGATCGCATTGCGCGAGAGGTCGCGGGCGATCGGCAGCGTCATGCCCGCCACGCCGCTCTTCGAGGCTGCATAGGCGGCTTGCCCGATTTGTCCGTCGAAAGCGGCGACCGATGCCGTATTGACGATGACGCCGCGCTCGCCGTTCTCGTTGGGCTCGTTCTTCGCCATCGCGGCGGCCGCGAGCCGCAGCATGTTGAAGGTGCCGATCAGGTTGATTTCGATCGTGCGCTGGAATTTGTCGAGCGGATGCGGCCCGTCCTTGCCGACCGTCTTGATCGCCGGTGCAACGCCCGCGCAGTTGACGAGCCCGACGAGCGGACCGAGCCTCGTAGCCGCTTCGACCGCTTGCGTGGCGTCGGCCTCGCGGCTGACGTCGCACTTGACGAAGACGCCGCTCAACTCGCTGGCGAGCGCCCGACCTGCATCTTCGTTCAAATCGGCGATCACGACCTTGCCGCCTTGTTCGGCGATGAGGCGTGCCGTTGCCGCGCCTAGACCCGACGCGCCGCCGGTGACCAAAAATGCGTTGCCGCGAATCTCCATGCTAAAGGCTCCTTACGTGTTCTGAGAGGGTGCGCGCCCGGCTCCGCACGGCTCGTGACCGTTTGGCTTTCGGGCCGCCGACGATTGTATACGTTCGCAGGCGCAAAAAAACCCGCCGGCAGGGGCGGGTTTCGCTGAGCGGTCGGCGCGTTACTTCAGCGCTTCGAACACGCGCTGACGAATTTCGTCCACGCTGCCAAGACCGGAGATGCGGCGGTATTGCGGCGCGCTCAGGCCATTTTCGATGCCGCGCTGCGCCCATTGCTGGTAGTAGTCGACGAGCGGTTTGGTTTGCGCGACGTAGACATCGAGACGCTTCTTCACCGTCTCCTCTTTGTCGTCCTCGCGCTGCACGAGCGGCTCGCCGGTCAGGTCGTCCTTGCCTTCGACCTTGGGCGGATTGAACTTGACGTGATAGCTGCGGCCCGATGCCGGGTGCGTGCGGCGGCCGCTCATCCGGACGATGATCTCGTCGAACGGAACGTCGATCTCGAGCACGTAATCGATCGCGACACCGGCGTCCTTCATCGCTTCCGCTTGCGGCAGCGTGCGCGGAAAACCGTCGAACAGATAGCCGTTCTTGCAATCGTCTTGCAGCAGGCGCTCTTTGACGAGATTGATGATCAGCGTGTCCGGCACGAGTTCGCCCGCGTCCATGTACCGCTTCGCCTCGATGCCGAGCGGTGAGCCCGCCTTGACGGCGGCGCGCAGCATGTCGCCGGTCGAAATCTGCGGGATCCCGAATTTTTCTTTGATGTAGTTGGCCTGGGTACCCTTGCCGGCGCCCGGTGCGCCCAACAGGATCAAACGCATGCTCATTCTCCGAATTGTTGTGAATGCCGCGGCGCGAAAAGCAAGGCGCAATGGCCAAGCGCAATACGCCTTTGCTTCTACGAATCGGGCCGTCGGCGGCGCAAACGCGCGGCGGCCGCATGAGGCTCGCCGCATCGTTCGGAACGAGGCGCAAGCCGCTCACGGGCGACACGGCGGACGAACGGGAATCGGAAGCCAATAGTGCGAATGCTCGCGCAATCGGCCCTGATTATGCCATGCGTTAGGCCTTTGACAGGAAAAAGAAGGTTAGCGTTTTGACAGGAAAAGTGTGCGCACGCGCTCCAAATCGGCGGGCGTATCGACACCCGGCGCCGGTGCTTCGTGCGTGATGCGCACCGCGATGCGCTCACCGTGCCACATCGCGCGCAATTGCTCGAGCATCTCTGCTTGCTCGATCGGCGCTTGCGCGAGCGTGGGGTAGGTGCGCAGAAAGCGCGCACGGTAAGCGTACAGGCCGATGTGCCGGAAGACGGTGTCGGCGGGCGGGGCGGGCATTGCGCGGACATCGATCGCTCGTGCGCTCGCTTGGCCTTGATAGGCGTCCCGCAGCCAGGGGATCGGGGCGCGCGAGAAGTACAGCGCGATGGCGCGCGCATCGAGCACGACCTTCACGACGTTCGGGTTGAAGACTTCGGCAGGATCGGAGAGGGGGTGAGCGGCCGTGGCGATCGCGCAGTCGGGGTGCGCCGCGAGGTGCGACGCAACGTCGCGCACGAGCGCCGGATCGATCAGCGGCTCGTCGCCTTGTACGTTGACGACGATCGTATCGTCGGCCAAGTCGAGCCGCATCGCGACTTCGGCAAGGCGGTCGGTGCCGGATGGGTGATCGGCGCGCGTGAGCAACGCTTCGAAACCATGGGTTTGCGCGGCTTGAAGCACGCGCGGATCGTCGGTGGCGATCAGCACACGCTCGGCGCCGGCTTCCCGCGCACGTTCGGCGACGCGCACGACCATCGGTTTGCCGGCAATGTCGGCAAGCGGTTTTTCCGGCAAGCGCGTCGAGGCGAGGCGAGCAGGGACGACGGCGACGAAAGGCGGCGCGGCCGGAAGGAGGGATGCAGTCATCGGAGACGGGGCGGGCAGAGGCAATTCGCGTCGCGACGCGGCGCGTCAGGCGCCGCCCGAGGCCGGATCGAGCGGCTCGACCGGGGTGCCTTCGACGGTCTGACGCGCTTCGTCCACGAGCATGACCGGGATGCCGTCGCGAATCGGGTAGGCCAGCTTGTCGGCGTGGCAGATGAGCTCTTGCTGCGCCCGGTCATAGCTGAGCGGACCCTTGCAGATCGGGCAAACGAGGATTTCAAGCAAGCGAGCGTCCACGGAGTTTCTCCACAACCAAAGCGATGAGGCGAGCGGGGAGCGTGGCTTCGACCGGTACGACCCAGATTCGAGCGTCACGCCAAGCGCTCAATTTTACTGCATCCTTCTCGGTCACCAAGATTGCGTCGACCGGCTCGTTGACGAACGGGTTGTCGCGAAACTCGTAGTGATCGGGTAGCGGGCGCGTGTCCGGCGCGACACCGGCGGTGCGCAGCGTGGCAAAAAAACGCTCGGGCGAACCGATGCCGGCCGCCGCCAACACGCGCGCCCCGGAAAACTGCGCGAGCGGGCGGCGCAGGCTCGGATCGCTCAGATGCCAGGCGTCGCCGGGCGCCAGCGTCAGCGCGAACGTATCGGGCCAGGGCGGTAGCGCGCGCTCGAACGGGTTATTGACGAGCGTCGCGTCGCGACGGCGCGACAGCGGCTCGCGCAGAGGGCCGGCAGGCAGCAGAAAGCCGTTTCCGGCCAGACGATGATCGAAGACGACGAGTTCGACGTCGCGGGCCAGGCGGTAATGCTGCAGGCCATCGTCGCTGACGATCACGTCGACGTCGATATGCGCCGCGCGCAGCGCTTGCGCGCAAGCGACGCGATCGGGCGACACCCACACCGGCGCGCTCGTGCGCCGGGCGATCAACACCGGCTCGTCGCCGACTTGCTCGGGCGCCGAGGCCGAGGTCACGGGGCGCGGCTCGCGGCCCTTCGCGCCGTAGCCTCGCGACACCACGCCCGGCGTGAACCCGGCCGCGCGCAGCGCTTGAACGAGCGCGATCACCGTCGGGGTCTTGCCCGTGCCGCCCACCGTGACATTGCCGACGACGATGACCGGCACGCCCACGGCCACACGCTCGCGCCAGCCGAGCGCGAAGGTGGCCCGCCGGGCGGCCGCGATGGCGCCGAATAGGCAAGCGACAGGCGTCATCGCCCAAGCGAACGCGCCGCGGCGCTGCCATTCGCGTGTCACGTATGCTTGCACGCGGGCTTTGAGTCGATCGGCGAAACGGTCCATGGTGGTTGCGGTCGTGAGGTTGTCGAAAGGTCGTAGCACGGAGCCGGCACTGTAGCCCGGTCCCCGCGCCGCCCGCAAGCCGCTTTGACGAAGATTTGGCGGCGGATTGGCCAATCGGCCCACGGCGCGCGAGATTCGAGCGCCCTGTGGATAACTCTGTGAAAAACTTCGCCCGTCGCGCGCGGCAAGGCCGGTAAATCAAGCTTCTCATCGGTCGCGATTAAAGTCCTACTAAAGAATTTTCTTTATAAATCATCACATTACGACGAGAATGCGCGGCTTTTAGCGGTTCCGGCGGCCGTTTGACGCCACGCTGCGCAGCGCTTCGCTATGTGGGAAACCTTGCAGGAATTTGCGCATGCACTGGACGGCGGCCGTCCGACGGTCTATCGTCTGACCGGCCAAAAACCAAGGTTCCGCATGCCATCCCGTTCTTCATTTCCGCCCTCGGCCGGGGCCGCGCCGTTCGGCCCGGGTTCGTTCGAAGCCGATGTCGCCGTTCCCGTGTCCGTGCTCAACCGTGCGATCGGCACGATGCTCGAACGATCGTTTCCGCTGGTCTGGGTGGCGGGCGAAGTTTCGAACTTCACGCGGGCTGCCAGCGGGCATTGGTACTTTTCGATCAAGGACGCGCAAGCGCAAATGCGCTGCGTGATGTTCCGCGGGCGCGCCCAGTACGCCGAGTTCATTCCGCGCGAAGGCGACAAGATCGAAGTGCGCGCGCTCGTGACGATGTACGAGCCGCGCGGCGAGCTCCAATTGAACGTCGAGGCGGTGCGCCGCACCGGCATGGGCCGTCTCTACGAGACGTTTTTGCGGCTCAAGGCGCAACTCGAGGCCGAGGGGCTGTTCTCGCCCGAGCGCAAGCGGCCGTTGCCGACGCATCCTCGCGCGATCGGCATCGTGACGTCCCTGCAAGCCGCGGCGCTGCGCGACGTCCTGACGACGCTCGCGCGCCGCGCGCCCCATGTGTCCGTCGTCGTCTATCCGGCCCCGGTGCAAGGCGCCGGTGCGGCCGAAAAACTCACCGCGATGATCCAGGCGGCAAATGCGCGCCGGGAAGTGGATGTGCTCATCGTTTGCCGCGGCGGCGGTTCCATCGAAGATCTCTGGGCGTTCAACGAGGAAGCGCTGGCGCGAGCGATTGCCGCCAGCGCGTTGCCGATCGTCAGCGGTGTCGGCCACGAGACCGACTTCACCATCGCCGACTTCGCGGCCGACCTGCGCGCGCCCACGCCCACGGGCGCCGCCGAACTCGTGAGCCCGCAGCGCACGATGCTGCTGCGTGAGCTCGATCATCGTACGGCGGCGCTGGCGCGCGGGTTCGGCCGGTTGATGGAGCGGCGCGCGCAGCAGCTCGATTGGCTGGCGCGCCGGCTGGTCAGTCCGGCCGAGCGCTTGCGCCGGCAGCGCACGCATCTGCAGCAGTTGCAGGTTCGCCTCGCCTCGGCGGGCGCGCGGCCCTTGCGCGACGCGCAGGGGCGTTTCGCGCTCGTCAGGCTGCGCTGGCAGCGCTGGCGGCCGGATCTTTCGGCGCCGCGTGCGCTCGTGCTTGGATTGCGCAGACGTCTCGATTCCGCGTTCGAGCGCGACGGCGAGCGCCGGGGCGCGAAGGTCGCGGCGCTCGCGGCTCGGCTCGATGTGCTGAGCCCACAGCGCACGCTCGAGCGAGGGTACGCCGCGCTCATCTACGCGCAGACGGGGCGCGCGGTGCGTTCGCCCGCGGCGCTCAAGCGCGAGCGGCCCTTCACGGTTCATGTCGCCGAAGGGTCGGCCGACGTCACGCTCAAAGACGTGCAACCGCGGTTGACCGATGGTTTTTGAACTCGCTGCGCTGAAGCGGCCTGCCAAGCTCCCGACGGCTTTCGAGACGCTCGCGCACGGAGCAAGCATCCCGAAAGCCACGGCTACCGCAGATGCAAGCGCGAGGCTGTCGCCATCATCGGTCAACTTCGCCGATCCGCTGCGACGAAATGCACTTTGCTGAAGCATTTTTTACGCAAATTGCCGTGCGCGACGCTCGATGCTGCGCCTAAAGGCCGCTGGTTTGCGGGGTTATTCCAAGTCGCCTACAATCCAGTGCTCTACAGCGTTAGCCGCCTACATCCCCATAACACACAAGGATCAGCACCATGGAACATACGCTCCCGCCGCTGCCGTACGCGAAAAACGCGCTCGCTCCGCATATGTCGGAAGAAACGCTCGAATACCACTACGGTAAGCATCACCAAGCCTACGTCACGAACTTGAACAACCTCATCAAGGGCACCGAGTTCGAGAATCTGCAGCTTGAAGAAATCGTGAAGAAGGCGTCGGGCGGCGTCTTCAACAACGCAGCGCAAATCTGGAATCACACGTTCTTCTGGAATTGCCTGAAGCCGCAAGGCGGCGGCGCGCCGAGCGGCGCCCTGGGCGATGCGATCAACGCCAAGTGGGGTTCCTTCGATGCGTTCAAGGAAGCGTTCTCGAAGGCTGCGGTCGGCAACTTCGGTTCGGGCTGGACCTGGCTCGTGAAGAAGGCCGACGGTTCGCTCGACATCGTTTCGACGAGCAACGCCGCCACGCCGCTCACGACCGACGCCAAGCCGCTGCTGACGATCGACGTCTGGGAGCACGCTTACTACATCGACTATCGCAATGCCCGGCCGAAGTTCGTCGAAGCGTTCTGGAACTTGGCGAACTGGGATTTCGCGACGAAGAATTTCGCGTAAATCGGCGCACTGCGTCGAAAGGCGGGCGCACATGAAGCGCCCGCCGCGATGATGAAACCGGAGGCTCTGCACGCGTGCAGAGCCTTTTTTGATGGGCGGCCGGCATCGGCCGGCCGCATGCCCTGTGCGGTGTGCCTCGGTTCAGAGCATCGTATGGCGGGCGATGTCGGCCAACGAATTGCGGTCGCTGAGCACGTCGTCGATCAGCCCATACTCCTTGGCCGCGGCGGCGGACATGAAGTTGTCGCGGTCCGTGTCCTTGGCGATCTGCTCGACCGACTGTCCCGTGCGCTCGGCCAGCACCTGATTGAGCCGCTCGCGCAAGAACAGGACTTCCTTCGCCTGAATCTCGATGTCCGCCGCCGTGCCTTGGCTGCCGCCGGACGGTTGGTGAATCATGATGCGGGCGTTGGGCAGCGCGAAGCGTTTGCCTTTCGCGCCCGCCGCCAGCAAGAACGTCCCCATGCTCGCGGCGAATCCCGTGCACAGCGTCGAGACTTGCGGCTTGATGAACTGCATCGTGTCGTAGATCGCCAGTCCGTCGTAGACCGACCCGCCCGGCGAATTGATATAGAAAAAGATGTCCTTGTCGGGGTTCTCCGATTCGAGAAAAAGCATCTGCGCGACGATGAGGCTGGCGGTCTGATCGGTGACGGGGCCGACCAGAAACACGATGCGCTCGCGCAAGAGCCGCGAGTAAATGTCATACGCGCGTTCGCCGCGACCCGATTGTTCGATGACGGTCGGCACGAGCTGGCTTTGAGGGTAAGAAGGCATGGGCGCTTCCTCGCATGAGATCGATGGTGGCCACCGTTCGAGGATACTCGCCCGCGGCCTTCCTTGTCATGACGCCCGGTGGGTCGCCGATGTGACGCGAATCGTCGATATTCGCGTCCGCCGCCGCGAAAACAAAAAAAACGGGGAAGCGCGTAACATCGGCACGTGCTCGAACGTCAACGCAATGAGGTGCGGCGCACGCCGCTCGCTCGACTCTTGGAGCCACTCAATGACGAAAGAAGAAATAGACAAAATATCGGCGTTCGAAGCCGCTCGCACGCGGCTCACATCGATCGCCTACCGCATGCTCGGCAGTCGCGCGGAAGCCGAGGACGTCGTCCAGGACGCCTGGCTCAAATGGCATGCGGCGGCGCGCGACGAGCTGCGTACGCCGCTCGCGTGGCTCACGACGGTGACGACGCGGCTTGCCATCGATCGCATCCGGCGCTTGCAGTCGGAGCAGGCGGCGCGAGCGAGCGAATGCTCGACGCAGCCTTGGCTGGACGAGTGGGCGCCCTCGGCCGAGGAGGCCGCGCTGCATGCGTCGTCGGTTTCGGAAGCGGTGGCGCGGTTGTTCGAGCGGTTGTCCGCCGACGAGCGCGCCGCATTCGTGCTGCATGAGGCGTTCGATTGCGACTACGCGCAGATTGCCGAAGTCGTCGGCAAGACCCCGGGGCATTGCCGGCAACTGGCGCATCGCGCCCGCCAGCGCTTAGTGGGCGAGCAGCAAGTGCGGCGTGCTGGCGGGCAGTCTAACCGGCCGGCCGGCGAAGCGCGCGCCGCGAGCTCCGAGCGTTTGCGCGAGGCGATCGTTCGCGCCGACGCCGTGGCCGCAATGCGGCTATTCGCGGCACCGGAACCGATCGTCGCGGTGGCGACGTGCGACGCGGCCGGGGCCGCCCGTGCACGGGCGTCGCTTCGTGCGAAGGATGTTTCGGCGCTCGCGGCCTATGGCGCGGCCGAAGCGCACCCGCTGCCGTCTGGCTTCGGCTCGGGCATTGCGCTCGTGTGCGCATGCGAGGTCGTCGCGATCGTGCGCGTGACGCCGCTTGCGTCGAATTGCACAGGCGAGGCCTGCGCGATTGCGATCGTGACCGATGGCTCCCTAGTGCAAGCACTCGACGCGCGCTTCGGCTTGCGCGCGATCAAACGCCTATTGGCACGCATCGCAGGCGCTGCCGCTACCGCAGACTGCGCGATCTGACCGCGCTGCGCCCACGCATGCGCTCATGCGCTTACCGCGCGCGCGAAGCGCCTTCCCAATCGATATCCACGCAAAGCACTTGTAGCCCATGCGCCGTTTGGGCTGCGACGGACGCCGTCACGCATAGATGCGCTTCGTTCAACGATAGATAGGGCGCCGTGACATGCACGGGACCCGGCGCGCGAACGGCTGCCGCGAAGTACGGCCGGTGCGCCCAACTTGCCCCCTCCGAATGCAGCAGCGGGCTGAAACGCTTTGCGCGGCGCGAGACCACGCGCCCCGTGGGCACGACGTTGTCGCCGATCTGCCGACCGTGTGCATCGAGCACGAAACAGCGCGCCGTATCGGGAAGCGCGAGCAACGCGTCGCAGGCCGACGCCACCGGCGTCCCAGCGACGAAACTCGCGCAGGCGTTCGCAAGCGATTCGACGTACGGCGCCAGACGCTGAGCTTGCTTGCGCTCCCTGCGAGCCACCCGTTCTCGCAGCGCCGCCGAAAGCGCGTCGATGAGCCCGGCTGCGGCCCGAGGTTGCACGGGGTCGACGCTCGGCTCGGCGAAGTAGCTGCCTTGCACGAAATCGACGTTGCATTCGAGTGCGATCAGCGCATCGCGTTCGGTCGTGAGGCCCCCCATCAGCACCAATTGCCCCGATTCGTGCAGCAGCGACACGAGCTGAGGCAGCACGCGTTCGAAATGCGAATGCTCGCTCGCTTGCGCGAGAATGCCGCGATCGAGCGAAACGATGTCCGGATGCAGATGCCAGACACGGTCGATGTTCGAGTGCTTCGCGCCGAAGCCGCCGAGCGCGATCAGAAAGCCCGATTTGCGCAGACTATCGACGATCTCGGCGAAGCGGCTCGTTTCCCCGCCGGCTTGCTCGGGCACTTCGAGCACGACGCGCTGGGGCGGCAGGCCCAGCGATTTCAGATTGGCGAGCAGCGCATCGCCGTAGCTCGTGTCCATGAGCGCGGCCGGATGCAGGCTCAGAAACAGCCATTCGTCGTGACCGTCGATCGCGCTGAAGTTGCCGAGATGGAGCGACTCGGCCAAGCGGCCAAGCTCCAGCAAGTCACCGCGTCGGGCTGCCTGTGCGAAAACGTCGCGAGACGGTGCGAGCTGGCCGTGCTCGTCGTGCGCGCGCAAGGACGCGTGATAACCGATCGCGCGTCGATGCGAGACCGAGAATACCGGCTGGAAGACGCTGAACACGGTGTAGCCGCCGTAGACAACGGTGCGGCGGCTACCCGCGTCGTCCGCGACGGGACGCGGCGGCTGAAAGCCGGGGGGATCGAGATCGACCATGCTCATTGGAAGTCGGAGGGAGAGTGAAAACGACGCCGAGGCGCACACTTGCCGGCGCGCCGATCGGTACTTATTGCAAACTGTATAGCATACGTGAGCAAGATTTATGCGAGATGTCAAAGCGTCGCGCGGGCATCGCCGGGGCGTGGGCCGCGCGCCCAAAGCGCCGCGGCCGTGCACACGAGTGGTGCGCTCGCCGCTTCGGGGGCGCGGCGACAGCGCCTGCGCGCCCCACGGACGCACGCGTGAGGCGCGTTCAATCGAACAAGGTCATCGCGCCCTCGCGGGCACTGGGCGTATCGTCGTTCGGTTCGAGCGCCGCTGCGCGCTCGAAAAACCGCAGCGCGCGCGGATCTTGCGCATAGGCCGCGTTGATGCGGAGCCACGGGCTCGGCTCTCCGTGCGGGCGGAAGTAGCTGCCCGGCGCGATCGTTACGCCGCAGGCGGCGGCGCAGTCGATCAGTTGCTGCTGATCGTCGATGTGCGGCACGCGAGCCCAGACGAACTTGCCGCCGACGGGCGACGCGAACAATCGCCAGCCGCTAGCTTCGAGCGAACGCGTGGTCGCGCCGAGCGCGTCGCTCATGCGCCGGCGCAGCCGCTCCAAGAACTTGCGGTAAGCGCCCCGCTCGAGCATGGTCAGCGCGACCGCTTCGGCGAAAGGCGATCCGCTGATGCTCGTGAGCATCTTGATGTCGCCGAGGTCTTTGACGATGCGGCGGCTCGCGGCGACGAAGCCGATTCGTAGCGACGACGACAAGGTTTTCGACAAGCCGCCGATATAAACGACGCGTTCGAGTTGATCGAGCGCGGCCAGCCGGTCCGTCGCTTCGCCTTGAAAATCGGCGTAGATGTCGTCTTCGATGAGCGTGAAGTCGTATTCGTGCGCAAGCTGCAGCAGACGGAACGCGACGGCCGGCGCGAGCACGGTGCCCGTCGGATTGTGAAAGACCGAATTGACGAACACGGCGCGGGGCCGATGGCGTTTCAGTTCCGCCTGCAGCACCTCGATATCGGGCCCGGACACCGTGCGTGGAATCCCGACCACGTTGATGCCGTGCAATTTTAGAAGCCCGAACAAATTGTAGTAGCCCGGATCTTCGACGAACATCGTATCGCCCGCGCGCAGCAGATAGCGCACGATGAGATCCACGGCTTGGCTCGCGCCGAAGGTGATCAGCATCTGCGAGGCGTCGGCGCGAATCCCGAGCGGCGCGAGGCGCGCCTGCAAATGCTCGCGCAATGCGCCGCTGCCGAGCGGCGTCGCATAGTCGGTCAACGCGCTTTGATCGGTGCGCGCGACTTGACGCACCGCCTGCGCGATCCCGTCCATATCCCGCCATGCTTCAGGGATGAACCCGCTGCCCAGTTTGAGCGTGTCGCCCGGGTGGTTGAACTGCTGCAGGATGTAGTTCGATTCATCCTCGGCGCGTCGCGGGTCGGAAGCGCCGCAGCGATCCAGCGCCGCGTGCGCGCGTGCGCTCACGTAAAAGCCCGACCCATGGCGCGATTCGATGTAACCGAGCGAGACCAGCCGATCGTATGCCTCGATCACCGGAAACCGGCTGATGCCGCAGTCCTGCGCGAGCTGGCGGATCGACGGGAGCTTCGCTCCGGCGTGCGCGTCGCGCGAGCGAATCCATTGTTCCATCGACGACACAATTTGCTCGGTCATCGGCACACCGCTCTCCCGGTCGATCGCAATCTTCATCGCCGCTCCCAACTGTTCGGTTTTTCGACTGAACAGTTTCGGCAAAACTGTTCGTTACTGTGCATGTGATTGTAGCCGCCCGATCGCAATAATGCGTAGACGAAATGTTTTTGAAGGAGTAGTGCGATGCGCGAAATCCGGACGTTCGAGATGGAATACGACGAACCCGCCGCAGTCTGGCAAGTGGAGCACCCGCTGATCGTCGAAGTGGCGCACGGCACGCTCTGGCTCACGCTAGAGGGCGACGCGGAAGATTATTGGATCGATCCCGGCCAGTCGTTTCTGTTGCCCGTCGGCGCCAAGGCATGGATCGGCTCCGGGCGCGGCGACGTGCGCTTGACCGTCAGGGGCGCGGGCGCGAGGAACCCGGCATACGAGAACACAGCGCTCTTGCGTCCGAGCAGCGAGCCGAGTCACCGCCGCTCCGGGCTCATGTCGACGCCCCGTTGGCGTCAGGCGGCGGCTTGATCTTGCGGCTGGCCGGCACCCGACGCGCGGCGCGGCGGCCATCACGCCGCGTGTTCGTCGGGGCCGATGTAACGCGCGCGCGGCCGGATCAAGCGGCCGTCGTCGTATTGCTCCATGGCATGCGCGATCCAACCGGCCGCGCGGCCGAGCGCGAACAGCGAGAAGGCCGAGCCTTGCGGCAACGCCAGCACGCGCTCGATGGCGGAGAGCGCGAAATCGACGGTCGGTGCGAGTCCTGTCGCAGCGTGCGCCGTGCGGACGAGCGCGTCGATTTCGGCGAGCGTTTGCCGCTCGGCGCGAGTGGTCGCGCTGTGCGTCAGCAAGTCGAGCAGCAATGCAGCGCGCGGATCGCCGTTCGGGTACAGCATGTGGCCGAAGCCGGGCAAGAGCGTGCGCTGCTGCGTTGCGCCGGGCGCGAGCCGCTGAGTCACATACCGGTCGAGGTCGCCGGCCGCGCTCGCTTCTCGAAACAACGCCGTGACGAGCATCGTTTCACCGCAATGGCGCGGCCCCGCCAAGGCGGCAAGACCGCCCGTGACGGCGCCGAACAAATGCATGCCCGTCGACGCAATGCAGCGCACGGTGAAGGTCGACGCATTCAATTCGTGATCGGCACACACGACGAGCGCGGCGCGCAGCAATTCGACATGCTGACGATCGCGTACGCCCCACGCGGCGGCAAGCTGACGATGCAGCGGATCGCGCGCAGGCTCGCGTTCGATTAGGGCGGCGGCGAGCACGCGCAGCAACATGGCGCCGATCCGGGGCAATTGCGCTGGGGCGTCCCAGGCGAACAACTGCGGCAGGTGCGCGGCGGCGATCGGCAGCATGGCGAGCGCCCGTTCGTGGGGCGAGCTCACGCCGGTCTGCCGCAGCCAGGCGTGCCATGACGCCCGCGTCAGTGGGACATCGGGTGTTTCCTCGAAGCAGCTGTGGTCGCACGCCCAAAGCAGGGCGGCAGCCTCTTCGAGCGTGGCCGTGCGCGCCAGCTCGACGGCGTCCCGCCCGCGATAGACGAGCCGTCCGTCCGCGATGAGCGTGATCCGAGATTCGAGCACCGGCACTCCCCAATCGAGCACCTTCTGCGCGACTTTCCCCGCCCGCTTGCCGTCCGCTTTGCGGCGCGCGAGACGCCGTACTTCGTCGGCTGCATACAGTCGGCGCTTGCCCGCGGTATGCTGGGCCGACCTGAGCATGCCGCGGCTGACATAGGAATAGAGCGTGGGCACGCTGACGCCAAGCATCGCGGCGGCTTCGGCAGCGGTCAGGTAGAGGGGCATGGTCGCGCACGTCGTCGAGGAGAAACCAAACTAATCGATATATGTTGATCATTCGAATCAAGATTGATCGACAGCGAACCCGATTCTAGACTCGCCGACATCTTCATCTTCATTACGATGGTTTCGGATCATGACTGCCTTCCATGCGCTCGAACATATCTGGTCGCTGGCCGGCTGCGACGCCACAGCGCTCGACGACATCCGCCTCTTGGGCGACGACCCGGGCTTGCCCTCGGTCTATTGCGTCGGGGCGCTTGCCAACGCGACCATCGGTGCGGCTGCGCTTGCCGCGGCCGAATACCATCGGTTGCGCACCGGCTGCCGGCAACGTGTCGAAGTCGAGCAGCGGCGCGCGCTCGCGGTGTTTCGCAGCGAGCGCTATCTGCGTATCGACGACGGTCCCGCGCCGCAACTGCGCGATCCGTTGATGGGCTTCTACGAGACGCGCGACGGGCGTTGGATTCAGTTGCATACGAACTTCGCGCACCACCGAACAGGCGTCGTCAAGCTGCTCGGGTGCACGGACGATCACGCGTCGGTGAGCGCGGCGATTCGCGAGCGCGACGGCGCATCGCTCGATCAGGCGCTCGCGGACGCGGGTCTTTGCGCTGCGTTGGTTAGGAGTCCACATGAATGGGCTGCGCTTGCGCAAGCCTCGGCGCTCGCGTCCTTGCCGCTGTTCGAAATCGAACGCATCGACGCCGCGGCCGACCCTGCTCCGGGGCGCGCGCCTTGCGGCCGGGACAGGGATGACGGCGTTGCATCGGGTCGCGCCGCCACGCTATGTCTGTCGGGTGCGTCAGCTGCACGGCCGTTGAGCGGCGTGCGCGTGCTCGACTTGACGCGAATCATCGCGGGTCCCGTCGCCGGGCGGACGTTGGCTCAACATGGCGCGGACGTCATGCTGGTGAATGGCCCGCATCTACCGAACATCGCGCCGCTCGTGATCGACAACGGACGAGGCAAGCGATCCGCATTCCTCGACTTGCGTCGCGAAGCCGAACGAGCGACGTTGCATGCGCTGCTGCAAGACGCCGATGTTTTTCTGCAGGCCTACCGTCCGGGCGCCTTGGCGGGGCATGGTTTTTCGCCCGAAGCGCTCGCGCGGGCGAGGCCGGGCATCGTCTACGTTTCGATCTGCGCGTATGGGCCCACGGGGCCCTGGGCTCAGCGGCGCGGGTTCGACTCGCTCGTGCAGTCGGCGAGCGGCATCGCCTGGACGGAAGCGCAGGCGGCCGGCACGCCGGCACCGAAGCATTTGCCGTGTCAGGCGCTTGACCATGCGACGGGATATCTCGCCGCGTTCGGCGCGATGGTCGCGCTCATGCGGCGGGCGACCGAAGGCGGCAGTTGGCACGTCAAGGTGTCGCTCGCCCAGACGGGGCAGTGGCTGCAATCGCTGGGGACGGTTGCCGACGGATGGCGTGCGCCCGACGTATCCGTGGACGACGTGCACGACCTCATGCAAACCATGGACACACCGTTCGGCAAAGTGTTGACCGTGGCGCCGGCCGAGACCCTATCGGCCACCCCGCCGCGCTTCGAGCGCCCGAGCGTGCCGCTCGGCACGGATTCGCCGTCCTGGGCCACTTGACGATTCGTTCGCGCGGGCCGTCAGCGGCGTTCGCGCGCCCTTACTTGCGCAGTTCCGCAACGAAGTCGTAGTAATCGTTGCGGCAGTAGGTATCGGTCAACTCGATCGCGCGCTGATCGGCGCAGTAACCGATACGCGTGATGAGCAGCAATGCGTCGTGCGACGCGATGCCCATCTGCTGCGCAATTTCGTCGTTCGCGTTGACGGCGCGAAAGTGTTGCAGCGCGCGCACGATGCCCAGGCCGCGCTGCTCCAGGTAGCTATAGAGCGAATCGCCGATCGCATTGGGATCGGGGATGACGGAGGCGGGCAGCGTGGAATTTTCGACGGCCATGACGATGCCGTTGGCAAGGCGCAGCCGCTTTAGCCGTGTCACCGCCGCCGCGGGCGACAAGCCGAGTTGAATCACTTCGTCGCGGCTGGCGGGTTGGATTTCGCGCGAGATCCATTTGGAGCTCGGCGTGAAGCCGCGGCGACGCAGCATCTCGCTGAAACTGGAAAGACGCGAGAGCGGATCGTCATAACGCGGCGTGATGAAGCTACCCGCGCCTTGGGTGCGGCGGATCAACCCTTGTTCGACGAGCAGTGCGATCGCTTTGCGCGCGGTGATGCGCGATACGCCTAGCGCATCCGACAACACGCGCTCGGAAGGCAGCGCTTCTCCCGCGTTCCAGCGGTTCTCGTGGATGGCTTGGCCGAGCTTTCGCGCCAACTGCAGATAGAGCGGCGTGTCGTTGTCGGGGTCGGGGCGAAGATCGCGCCAGCGGTCTTCCGAGGAAGCGGTTGTCATGGAGTTCGCGCGGCGAGGGGCAGGCTGCAATTCTAAGGCATCGCGGTCCGGGTGTGCCGCGTGATCCATTTGTCCAATGGATCGATCTTGCTGGCGCCCCCGCGCAGCGCGGCGAAAGCAAGCGGCGTGCGGGCGCGCGATGCCGGCGGTTTGTAGAAGCGGGGGCGAAGCGGCGATCGGGCGACTACACTTCACGGATCGTCGATCGTTCAAAGGAGGCTGGCATGACTCGCGCCGACGCATTTGTCACCCTGCCGGATGGTGAGCGCATCGCCCGGCTCGGGCAAGGCACGTGGGAGATGGGGGAGCGCCCCGAGCGGCGCGGCGCCGAGATCGAGGCGCTGCGCACGGGCGTCGATCTCGGTATGACGGTGATCGACACGGCGGAGATGTATGGCGAGGGCGCAACGGAAACATTGCTCGGCGATGCGCTCGCAGGGCTGCGCGAGCGAGTCTTCCTCGTCAGCAAGGTCTATCCGCACAACGCAAGCCGGCGTGCGATGGTTGCTTCATGCGAGGCGAGCTTGGGCCGCTTGAAGACCGATCGGCTCGATCTCTATCTATTGCATTGGCCGGGCGAGGTTCCGCTAGACGAGACGGTGGAAGGCTTCGAGACGTTGCGTCGCCAGGGCAAGATTCGGCATTGGGGCGTCAGCAACTTCGACCTGGACGATATGGCGTCGCTCAGGGCCGCCGGGGGCCTCGCGTGCGCGACGAATCAGATCCTCTACAACGTCGCCCGGCGCGGATCCGAGTTCGACCTGCTGCCTTGGATGAGCGCGCACAAGATGCCGGCGATGGCCTACAGCCCAATCGATCATATGCGCTTGCCGAAGCGGTCGGCGCTCGATGAGATTGCGCGTGCTCGCCAACTGTCGGCGGTTCAGATCGCGCTTGCTTGGGTGCTCGCACGCCCCGGTATATGCGCGATCCCGAAAGCGGGGAGCGTCGAGCACGTTCGGGCCAACCGGCAGGCGCTGGAGGTCGCGTTGAGCGAGCAGGAGCTCGCGGCGATCGATGCGGCGTTCAAGCCGCCGCGCAGAAAGACGCCACTCGAGATGTTGTAACTGCGAACGTTCCGTGACGGTTGGCGTGCATCGCATGAAGCGCGATGCCGGTCGGTGCGTTGCCGTACCGTCTTGAAGGACGTGCCGAGGGCGCGATCTGCCGATGATGACGCAGGATTGAGACAGGCTCTGTGGCCTGGTGAGCCATCGAACGGCGGCGGCCGCAACGCGGGAACCGCCGTTCGATACGGGGTGGCAGTGTCAGTGGCTGCCGCCCGAGCCGTTGCCGTTTCCACCGCCGGAGCCGTGACCGCCACCCGAGCCATTGCCGTTTCCACCGCCGGAGCCGTGGCCGCCGCCCGAGCCATTGCCGTTTCCACCGCCGGAGCCGTGGCCGCCGCCCGAGCCATTGCCGTTTCCACCGCCGGAGCCGTGGCCGCCGCCAGAACCGTTGCCGTTTCCGCCACCCGAGCCGCAGCCGCAGCCGCCACCGCCACCTCCGTGTCCGCCGGAGCCACCGCCGGAGCCACCGCCGGAGCCACCGCCGGAGCCACCGCCGGAACCACCGCCGGAACCACCGCCGGAACCACCGCCGGAACCACCGCCGGAACCACCGCCGGAACCACCCCCGGAAC
>Ga0157369_10003869_pt1 | contig 17782 bp, 18 predicted proteins | sample C25metaG_FD_113461 | JGI IMG/M metagenome (GOLD analysis project Ga0157369, IMG submission 113461) | Corn rhizosphere microbial communities from Kellogg Biological Station, Michigan, USA - C2-5 metaG | ecosystem: Host-associated > Plants > Roots > Rhizosphere > Soil | place: USA: Michigan... | reverse complement strand
GGGCCGTTGAAGTCGGAGTACTGCTGGGAGTTGTCCAGGTAGATGCTGTCGCCCTGGGCGATGTAGTCGAATGGCGTGTTGCCGTTGACCCGCTGGTAGGTGGCGGTGACGCTGTGGTTGCCCACGCCCACGGTGAAATGCAGGCTGTAGGTGTTGTTGTCGATGGCTCCGAGCAGCGACTGGCCGGTGTCCTGGGTGTGGTAGTAGTGCAGGCCAGGGTTGAGGCTGACCAGGTCATTCAGTGCGTAGGTGTAGTCCAGGTCGTAGTAGTACTGGTTCCAGACGTCCTTGAGTTCGGCGGCGTAGAGGTTGCTGGTCAGCCCGTCGATACCGCTGAACGACACGCCGGCCCAGTTCAGGTGCTGGCTGTCCGCCGTGTTGGGCAGCGCGCCGTAGCTGGTGCCGATGCGGCGATGGCCGCTCTGGTTGTAGAGCTTGGTGAAACTGGCCTGGCCGCCTTCGAACATCCAGCCGTCGAGACTGTGGTTGGTCAGGCTCACGCCACGGAAGGTCTGCGGCAGCATGCGTGTCGCGCCGCCGGCGATCACCGGGTTATTGAGGAACAGGTCGCCGGCCTTCAGCTCGGTATCGAATGCGCGCATTTTCAAGGTGCCACCCGCGGTGGAGAACGAGCCGGGTGCCTTGCCGTTGCCACCACCATACGGAAGGATGCTGGAACCATCGGTGCCGCCACCGCCGTCGAGCTTGAGGCCGAGCATGGCATGGGCGTCCAGGCCGAAGCCGACGGTGCCCTGGGTGTAGCCGGATTCGAAGATACCGATGAAACCCTGGCCCCACTCCTTGCTGTCATCGGTGTGAATGTCGCGCCGGTCGCGGTTCATGTAGTAGTTGCGGGTGTTGATAGTGAGGTGGGCGCCTTCGACGAAACCGTCGGCGGGGGTAGTGTCTGCCGCGTGGGCAAGGGGGGGAATCGTTGCGGCTATTGCGAGGAATAACGGGGTGAACGTCAGCGAGTTCTTCACCGGTGGAGCTCCTTTGGTCAATCGGAAACGGCCAGTGTCGTTGGGGGTGCCTGGCCTTTTTTGACGGCAAAAAAAAGCCGCTGAACGTCAGCGGCTTTAAGACAGATTCCCAGTGTAGAGCCCTGGAAATAAGTCGAGGGAAATGCGGGTAAGCGGGAAAGCTGTCTTTGCCGTCGCGCTCATCGATGCGTCAAATTAACGCAGGTGAGCGGTGCGATACAGAGTGTAACAAGATAATGACTGTTGCCCAAATCGCAACAGTCATGGTGCTAGACCGGCAGGCTAATACCAAAGGTATTCCCACTGCCGTCACTGCGCACGAACACATCGCCGCCATGCATCAACGCAATCGCCTTGACGATAGCCAGGCCCAACCCGTGATTGGCCCCGCTGTTGCTGCGCGACGCGTCCACCCGATAAAAGCGTTCGAACAGACGCGGCAGGTGCTCGCTGGCAATCACTTCGCCGGGGTTGGTCACACCAATCGAGACCTGATGCTCCTGCACCTCTATGTTCACTGCGATGACCTGCCCGGGCGCGGTGTGTTGCACCGCATTGCTCAGCAGGTTGATCAGTGCGCGGCGCAGGTGGGCTTTCTCGATCTGCACCACGGCATCCCCGTGGACCTGCACCTGGACCTGGGCGTCTTCGAGGATGAAGTCCAGGTAGTCGAGAGTGGTGGCCACCTCGTCAGCCAGGGAGCTTTCGATCAGCTTGGTAGCCATGCTGCCCTGGTCGGCGCTGGCGAGGAACAGCATGTCGTTGATGATCGAGCGCAGGCGCTCCAGCTCTTCGAGGTTCGATTGCAGCACTTCGAAATAATGCTCGGCCGAGCGCCACGGGTCAGCGCCACCTGGGTCTGGCCGATCAGGTTGGTCAGCGGCGAACGCAGTTCATGGGCCACATCGGCGTTGAACGACTCCAGGCGCGAATAGGCTTGCTCGACGCGGTCCAGGGTGGAGTTGAACGAGTTGACGAACTGCCTCAACTCCGGCGGCAACGGCGACAGTTGCAGGCGCCCGGAGAGCTTCGGTGGCGCGAGTTTCTGCGCCTCGTCCGAGAGTTTGCCCAGCGGTTTGAGGCCGATGCGCGCCACCCAGAACCCCAGCAACGACGCTAGCACCACGCCTACTAGGGCCAGGCTGATCAATGCCACCAGCAAATGATGCTGGGTGGCGCGGAAGTTCTCGGTGTCGATGGCGATCATGAAGCGCAGCGGCGGGCGCTGGTCCTTGGCCGGGAACTGACTCACCAACACCTTGAACGGGTGCTTGTAGCCCGCCAGGTGCAAGTCGCGCTTGCCTGTGCGCCCTTCGGCGAAGGCGCGGATCTGCGCATCGGGGTTGCCATACTCGTAGTTCGGGTCGCTGCTCACCACCCAAAAGCGGATGCGTTTGTCTTCCTCACCCAGCAGCTTGAGCTTGGCCTTGATCTTCACCCAATGGTCCGGCGTACCGAAGCGGTTCACCGACGATTCGAGCACGCTGTAGCGCGCATCCAGCTCGGCGCCCGGCAGCAGCCCAAGGCTGCGGTCCACCTGTTGATAGAGCGCGCCGCCAATCAACAGGAAGATCAGCAACGCCACCAGGCTGAACATGCCGCTCAGGCGCAAGGCAATGGAGTTAGCCGACATTGCGACTCTCCAGCACATACCCCATGCCCCAGATGGTGTGCAGCAGCTTGGTGTCGAACGGCCCGTCGAGCTTGGCGCGCAGGCGCTTGATCGCGACTTCCACTACATTGGCGTCGCTGTCGAAATTGATGTCCCAGACCATTTCCGCAATCGCCGTCTTGGAAAGGATTTCGCCCTGGCGTCGCGCCAATACGCTGAGCAGCGAGAACTCCTTGGCGGTCAGGTCCAGGCGCTGGCCGTTGCGGCTGGCCTTGCGGCTGATCAGATCGATCCATAGGTCGGCGACGGTGACTTGCACCGGTTCGTGCCCGCCGCTGCGGCGGGTCAGGGCTTGCAGGCGTGCCACCAGTTCCAGGAAGGAAAACGGCTTGCCCAGGTAATCGTCGGCGCCTTCGCGCAGGCCGCGAATGCGGTCTTCCACGCGCTCGCGAGCGGTCAGCATGATCACCGGCGTCTGTTTGCGTGCACGCAAGGCGCGCAACACGCCGAAGCCATCGAGGCCGGGCAGCATCACGTCGAGCACGATCACCGCATAGTCGTTCTCCAGCGCCAGGTGCAGACCCTCGACACCTTCGCGGGCGACATCGACCGTATAGCCTTGCTCGGTCAGACCGCGATGCAGGTAGTCCGCGGTTTTCTCTTCATCTTCAATAATCAGGACGCGCATGAGTCTTTTGCTCCAGGGCCGGGCCTCAATCTGTGGTCGCCAACGCAGGGGTTGGTATGGGCCGGTGGAAAAACTTCTCGAGGTACAAGTATATGACCGGCGTGGTGAACAGCGTCAGCGCCTGTCTCACCAGCAAGCCGCCGACCACCGCGATCCCCAGCGGCTGGCGCATTTCCGCACCGGGGCCGGCGCCGAGCATCAGCGGCACCGCGCCGAGCAGGGCGGCGAGGGTGGTCATGATGATCGGCCGGAACCGCGTGACGCAGGCTTCGTAGATCGCTTCTTCAGGCGCCAGCCCGCGCACGCGTTGGGCGTCAAGGGCGAAGTCGATCATCAGGATGCCGTTCTTCTTCTCGATACCGATCAATAGCACCAGGCCGATCAAGGCCATGATCGAAAAGTCCTGGCCCATCAGTGACAGCATGATCAGTGCGCCCAACCCGGCGGATGGCAAGGTCGAGATGATCGTCAGCGGGTGCACGAAACTCTCGTACAACACGCCGAGGATGATGTAGACCGCCACCAGCGCCGCCAGGATCAGCCACGGTTGGCTGGCCAGGGAGCTCTGGAACGCCTGGGCCGCGCCCTGGAAGTTGCCGATGATGGTAGTTGGCATGCCGATTTCATTCTTGGCCTGGTTGAGCATGATCACCGCATCGCCCAGCGCCACGCCCGGCGCCAGGTTGAACGACAGGTTGGCGGCCGGGAACATGCCGTCATGGCTGATGGAAAGCGGCCCCACCGTCGGTGGATCGACTTTGGCCAGCGCAGACAGCGGCACCATCTCGTTGGTCAGCGGCGAGCGCAGGTAGAAATAGTTCAGGCTTTCGGCCTTGCCGCGTTGTTGCGTGTCCAGTTCCAGCACCACCTGGTACTGGTTGATTTCGGTCTGGAACTCGTTGATCTGGCGTTGGCCGAAGGCGTCGTACAGCGCCTGGTCCACATCGGTGGCGGTCAGGCCAAAGCGTGCGGCGGCCTGACGGTCGATGCTGATGTGGGTGATGCTGCCGCCCAGTTGCAGGTCGTTGGACGGTCGCGAAAGGCCGGGTTGGCGCGCAGTTTTTCGGTGAGGCGCTGGGTCCAGGTATTCAGCGTCGCGCCGTCATTACTCTTGAGCACGTATTGGTACTGGGCGCGGCTGGGGCCGGAACTCAAGTTGATGTCCTGACCGGCACGCAGGTACAGCACGATGCCGGGCACCTTGGCCAGTTTCGGGCGGATGCGATCAATGAACTGGCTGGCGGACACATCGCGATCACCGCGATCCTTCAAGGCGATCCAGAAACGCCCGTTGGCAATGGTCTGGTTGCTGCCGGTCACCCCACTGAATGCGAGAACGCTTGCACCGCCGGGTCGGCCTTGACGATCTCGGCCAGGGCCTTGTGCTTGGCGACCATGTCCGGGTACGACACGTCGGCCGCCGCTTCGCTGGTGCCGAGTACAAAGCCGGTGTCCTGCACCGGGAAGAAACCCTTGGGGATAAACACATAGCCGACCACGGCCAGGGCCAGGGTTATCACAAAGATCGCTGCCATGGTGCGTTGATGGGCCAGGGCGCGGCGCAGGTTGCGCGCATAGCCGGCCAACAGGCGCTCGCTGAAACCTGGTTTGTCGTGGGCGTGATGGGTGGGCGCGCGCATGAACAGCGCGGCGAGGGTCGGCGCCAGGGTCAGTGATACCACCACCGAAATCAGGATGGTCGAGGTGGCTGTCAGCGCGAATTCCTTGAACAGCCGTCCGACCACACCGCCCATGAACAGCAGCGGAATGAATGCCGCCACCAGCGAGAAGCTGATGGACACCACGGTAAAGCCGATTTCACCGGCGCCCTTGATCGCCGCTTCGCGCTTGTCGAGGCCCGCCTCCAGATGACGGTGAATGTTCTCCACCACCACGATCGCATCGTCCACCACAAAGCCCACGGCAATCACGATTGCCACCAGTGTGAGGTTGTTCAGGCTGAAGCCCATCAGGTACATCAGCGCAAAACTGGCGACCAGCGACACGCCCAGCACACTGGACACAATCAGCGTCGCCGACAACTGGCGCAGGAACAGCGCCATCACCGCCACCACCAGCAGGATGGCGATCAGCAAGGTGACTTCCACTTCGTGCAAGGAGGCGCGGATGGTCTTGGTGCGGTCGGTCAACACGCTGACCTGCACCGACGCCGGCAGCATGGCTTGCAGGCGCGGCAGCTCGGCCTGGATACGGTCGACGGTCTCGACGATGTTTGCGCCCGGCTGGCGCGAAATCACCAGGTTGACCCCAGGCGTGTCGCCGGACCAGGCCTGCACGTAGGCGTTTTCCGAGCCATTGATGACTTTGGCGATATCGCGCAGTTGAACCGGTGCGCCGTCCTTGTAGGACACGATCAACTGCGCGTAGTCCTCCGGGTGGAACAACTGGTCGTTGGTCGACAGGGTCGACACGCTGTTCTCGCCGTAGATCGCGCCCTTGGCCAGGTTGAGGCTCGATTGCTGGATAGCCAGGCGGATATCGGCGAGGGTCAGGCCGATGGCGGCGAGTTTGTCCGGCGACGCCTGCACGCGGATCGCCGGGCGTTGCTGGCCGGTGATGTTGATCTGGCCAACGCCGTCGATCTGGCTGATCTGTCGGGCCAACAGGGTTTCCACGTAGTCGCTCAGCTCGGTGCTGGGCATGCTGTTGGAACTGACGCTGAGGATCAGTACCGGGCTGTCCGCCGGGTTGACCTTTTTCCAGGTCGGCAGGCTCGGCATATCGCTGGGCAGCTTGCCGGACGCGGTGTTGATCGCCGCCTGCACTTCCTGGGCGGCGGTGTCGATGCTCTTGTCCAGGGTGAATTGCAGGGTCAGCAGGCTGGAGCCCAATGCACTGCTGGAGGTCATTTGGGTCATGCCGGGGATAGCGCTGAATTGCACCTCCAATGGCGTGGCCACGGACGAGGCCATGGTGTCCGGGCTGGCGCCGGGCAGGGTGGCGGTCACCTGGATGGTCGGAAACTCCGCTTCAGGCAGTGGGGCGATGGCCAGGCGCGGAAAGGCAATCAGCCCGAGCAGCACCAGGGCGAAGGTCAGCAGCAGGGTGGCGACCGGGTGGTCGACACACCAGGCTGACGGCGAACGGCTCATGGCTGCACCTTGGCATCGACGGTCTGGATGACCTGCGGCGGGTCCTTGAGTACCTCAACCTGCGCGCCGGCCTTGAGCCGCGACTGGCCGTCACTGACCAGCACATCCCCGGCCTGCACGCCCTTGATGATATTGAGGTCGCTGTCCTGGTACGTCACCTGCACCGGCACCACCTCGACCTTGTCGCCGTTGACCCGGTACACGAAGTGCGAATCCAGGCCGCGCTGCACCACGGTCGGTGGAACGACCAAGGCGTTTTTGTCGAGGGCGGTCTGGATCTTGATGGTCACCAGTTGCCCCGGCCACAGGCGCTGTGAAGCGTTGTTGAACTCGGCCTTGGCGCGCAGGGTGCCGGTGGTGGAGCTGATCTGGTTGTCGATCAGGCTCAAATGGCCTTCGCCGAGCAAATCGCCGGTCTGGCCGTCGGTATCGGCGCCCAGGTAGGCGTCGACGCTGGCCGGGGTGGGCGCCGCGATCAGGCCTTGCAGGGTGGGCAGCATCTGTTGCGGCAGGGAGAACTCGACGGCAATCGGGTCGATCTGGGTCACGGAAAACAGGCCCTGGGTATCGGCTGTGCGCAGGAAATTGCCTTCATCCACGGTGCGAATACCCACGCGGCCGCTGACCGGTGAGCGAATCTGGGTGTAGGAAAGTTGCACCTGGGCCGAATCGATGGCGGCCTGGTTGCCCTGGGCGGTGGCCTTGAGCTGGTTGACCAACGCTTGTTGCTGGTCATAGGTCTGCTTGGACACGCCGTCATCGACGCTCAATGCCTTGTAGCGCTTGAGGTTGACCAGCGCCACCTGCAACTGCGCCTGGCTTTCGCCCAGTTGCGCCTTGGCCTGGTCGAGGTTGGCGCGGATCGAGCGGTCATCGATCGTCGCCAGCAGGTCGCCGGCCTTGACCCGTTGGCCTTCCTTGACCAGCAATTTTGTGAGGATGCCGTCCACCTGCGGGCGAATCACCACGCTGTGCAGTGACAGCACCGAACCGATCCCGCTGACAAAACGCGGAACATCCTGTTGCGCCACGCTCACCACCCGCACCGGAATCGCCGTGGGCGCCGCCAGTCTGGCTTTGGCTGGACGGGTCAAGGTCCAGGCTGCAACAGCCAACACTACGAGGACAGCCACGATCAGGGCGGTTTTGCGTTGAATGTGCATGGGGTGAGGCGCCAGGGCAAAGGATTGGAAGTGTGTGAGGCCTTTATAGCCTGCCAACCCGGTCAGCAAGGTGACTGCTAACTGACGGCGCTGTCAGTAAAGGCAGACCATTCGTACAGGTGGTGGTTAAAGATCCGAGGCGGGCAGGTATACTGCGCGCCAGCGTGGCCCGCAAGCCGGCCCCGCGTCATTTCTTGCACGCTCCGGAGCTTCCATGACTTCCCCGACACAACCCCCTGTTGAAGCGGCCGACCTCGTCGATCCGGCCAGCGCCGAAGGCGTTGAAAAAGCCGAGATCCCGGCGTTCAAATTCCCCTTCAAGCCGGGTGAGCTGGTCGGGGCCAAGAATGCCGCCCAGCCCTGGTACAAGAACGGTGGCAAGAATGGCCACACCAAGACCCCGGGCATGGCGCCACCGGGCACCCGCCGTTCCATGGGTAAACGTTAAGATTAATCCACTGTAATATTTGCGGGATGTTGCCTACAGCTCCAGTCGCTATTTCTTCTTGTAGGCCCGCGACCGTTTCTTGAAAGCTTGCACAGCTTCCGCTGCACCCCTGGTTTTTCCACAGGGAGCAGCGGAGGGCGCTCTTTCCGGAAAAGGACGTTTCCTGTGGCCCTGATACACCTCTGTGTAGCGTTTGTCCTGTTGCTTGCGGTGGATGCCGTTGCAGGCCTTGATCAACCTCGACGCGAAATCCGCTTCGCCGTTGCCGCACAATTTCCCCCCTTCCAGAGCCGCAACCCGCAAGGGCAGTTGGTCGGCTTGAATATCGAGTTGGGCAACGCCCTTTGCCAGCAGTTGAATGTTCGCTGTACCTGGGTCGACCAGGTGCTGGTCGAAAACTTCGGACGTCTTGAAGCGCGGCAATTCGATGCAATCATGGGCATTGCCCCTACACCCCTGCGCCGGCGTTGGGTCAGTTTCACCGACAACCTCTACCCCTTTACCACGCGCCTTGTCGCCCGTCGAAGCTCGGGCCTGATGCCGACACCAAGGTCGCTCAAGGGCAAGCGAGTGGGCGTATTGCTGGGCAGTAATCGCGAAGCCTTTGTTCGTTCGCAATGGGCGCGCGAAGGCGTGATTATCAAGAGTTTCTGGCTCAACGACGAGCTGGTCCGCAGCCTGGTGGCAGGCGATATCGATGCGACCCTGCAGGGCACTGTGGAAATTCGCGAGGCCCTGCTCGACACGGCTGCCGGCCAGGATTTCGACTTTCTGGGGCCCGCCGTTTGTGCTGAGCTGTTAGGCAATGGTGTTGCGATTGCGCTGCGCAATACCGACACGGCACTGCGTGTCGAGCTGAATCGTGCGCTTGAACAGCTCAAGCACAATGGCGAATACCAGCGGATCGTCGCGCCTTATCATCTGGACCGGCCGTGATGGCTAATTAATTGCGCGGAACATGAGCTGGATCAGTATTTGCCCCCTCGGTGCGCTTAGAGTCGACGCCCTGCCGCCTCCCCAACAATCACGAGCGCGCTTCTCCATGAAGATCAATCTGCCGGTCACCGGTCGGAATGTGGACTTTGCCCCCGACGCCAACATCCTTTCGACCACCGACCTGACCAGCGCGATTACCTAAGCCAACCAGGACTTCATTGATATCAGCGGCTACAGCCGTGACGAACTGTTGGGTGCGCCGCACAACGTCCTGCGGCATCCGGACATGCCGGCCGAGGCATTCGCCCATATGTGGCAAACCCTCAAGAGTGGCCGGTCGTGGATGGGCGTGGTGAAAAACCGCTGCAAAAACGGTGACCACTATTGGGTCAGCGCGTATGCCACGCCGGTGACCCGAGAGGGCGCGACCGTGGAGTATCAATCGGTGCGTATCAAGCCGGATGCGCGCATGATCGCGGTGGCGGAGCGGATGTATGCGCGCTTGCGAGTGGGCAAGCGGCTGTCCTGGCCGGTCGTTGGCATGGGCGTGAAACTGTCGGCATGGGTCATCGCCACTTGCGCGGTGACCTGGGTCTTGGGCTTGGGCCTGACGGGTTACGCGCTGGTCTGGCAGTTACTGGCGTTGGTGGCGGGGTGTGCGGTGGGGGCGGCTGGCGTGCGGCTGATGTTGCGGCCCTTGGCTGAACTGCAAAAGCGCGCGCGCCGGGTGGCCGACAACCCGCTGAGCCAGGCGATCTACACCGGGCGCCGCGACGAGTGCGGGCAGATCGAGTTCGCCCTGCACATGCTCGAAGCCCAGTTCGGCGCAGTGGTAGGGCGCATAGACGATGCCTCCCAGCGCCTCTCCGGCCACGCTGCACGGTTGGTGCAGCACCTCGACAACAGTCACGCCAGCAGCCTTGGCCAGCAGACCCGGACCGACCAGGTGGCGGCAGCCATTCACCAGATGGCCGCCAGCGTGGCCGAAATGGCCAACCATGCCCAGCAGGCGTCCAAGGCGGCCGACCAGGCCGGCAACGAAACCGTGAAGGTCACCTGCGTGTGGATGAAAGTCGTGATGCAGTGTTGCGCTTGTCCCAGGAGCTGGCGTGGGCCACGGAGGTTATCCACCAGTTGGAAAACCACAGCGGTGAAATCAGCAGCGTGCTGGAAGTGATCCGCACGATTGCCGAGCAGACCAACCTGTTGGCCCTGAACGCGGCTATCGAAGCGGCGCGGGCCGGTGAGCAGGGGCGCGGGTTCGCGGTGGTGGCCGATGCAGTGCGCGGCCTGGCCCAGCGCACTCAGCAATCGACCGATGAAATCCAGCGCATGATCAGCACCCTGCAAGGCGGCGCACGGGACGCGGTGCAGGCCATGGCGCACAGTGGCGAGCATGTCGACGCCAGCGTCAAACAGGCGCAGCGGGCCGCCGCCGCACTGGATGGCATCAGCCAGCGCGTCACGCAAATCACCGCCATGAGCCAGCAGATTGCGACCGCCGTGGAGGAGCAGAGCACGGTGAGCGAGGACATCAATCGCAACATCGTCGGCATCCGTGATGCCGGGGAGGCCACCGTCAGTGCTGGGCAGCAGAGCCGGCTCAGTTCAAGCGATGTGGCCGCACTGGCGGAGGATCTACGGCAGTTGGCGCGGGAGTTCTGGTCTAGGCCGCGCGTAACGAGATAAACGCATAGTTGGCCGGCACTTCGGTGGCAATCTGCGCCCCGGCATCCAGCACTTGCTCGGCGATGTCCATCCCCGACACATGGAACACCCATTCATTGGCCACGGACGGCTGACCCACCGCCAACTCGATCGCTTGGGCAAACGCGCCCATGTCCGGCAGGTAAGCGGTAAACCCATCCCCCTTGAGCGCTGTAGTGCGAATGCCGAGCAAGGCGCACACCGCTTCTTTGGTCTGCACATCATCACGGTCGGCCTGACGTGAGCGCTGGATCAACTGCGCCAGTTCAGGGTCCATCAGCTGGCCGCCCACGATCAGTTCCGGCCCCTGTTCCCAGGACTCCGGTGGGCAATCCTTGGCGGCGGGGTTCAACGGGATATGCGGATTGATCTCCATCGGGTAGATGCGGCACACCAGCGGGCGACGCTCATAGATACGGCAGCGGTTGTCCTCGTCAAGATTCCGGCAGGGGCCGGCGTTGTAGGCGGCAAAGGTGATTGCTACAAACGCCTCGGTGTTGCCGCTGGGCACGACCACCGAACGGCGTTCGGAATGTTCGCGTTGTTGCAGGGGCAGGCCCAGGCCATTACCGAGGAAACCTTCCACCAGGACGATGACGCTGCCGCCGTCGGCCGCCAACTGGCGGGCTTCTTTGAGGGTCAGGGGGACGTGATGATCGGAGCAGCATTTGCCGCAACCTACGCAGGAAAATTGAGTGTTCATGGCAGATCTGTCACCAGGCTAGGTCAGAGGGCACGCAAGAACGGTGACGGGTTTTTACCTCTGTTCACCGTTTTGTCTCTGTGGAAGCAAGTTGCACGCCAGTGCCTGTCAGTCCTCTGTCACTACATCGCGTAGGACAAATCTCATGCCTGCGCTCTCATACAACTGCCGAGCGCGCAGGTTGCTTTCCAATACCTTGAGGTCCACATAGGGCTCGCCGCGCTGCTTGAACACCTGGAAGCTGTGCAGCAACAAGGCGCGGCCCAGCCCCTGGCCCTGGGCGCAAGGGTGAACGGAGAGGTTCTTGATGAATGCGCTGGTCCAGCATTGCGCGACGGCGAGAATGCCTTCGTGGTTGCTCGCCACCAGGCACAGAGTGGGGTCGAACTCGGCGTCGGTGGTGAATTGGCGCTGCCAGGTTTCCAGGTGGGGAACGCGGCCGCCGCCCTGGTCCTGGGTCATGCGCAATACCGCATGAATCGCTGGTGCAAGCTCGTCACGATAATGATCCAACTGTGTATCCGCGGGCCACAGCGGGGCAGGCAGGCTGCCGGTGAGGTCGCGGCGCAGCAGTTGGAAGTATTCGCTCACAGGCCTTTTTGCGCCACGGTTTGAGCGGCCACTACCAGGCACTTTGTCAACTCGGGCGAAGAGAACTTGGTGAGCACCGCATCGGCGCCGGCCAGCCGGGCTTTTTCGCGGTTCATCGCGCTGTCCAGGGAGGTGTGCAGCAAGATATAGAGGTGCTGGAAGTCCGGGGTTTCGCGCAGGGTGCGGGTGAGGGCGTAGCCGTCCATTTCCGACATCTCGATGTCCGACACCACCACATTGATCTGCTCAACTGTGCCTTGCAGCTCCAGCAGCACATCGATGGCTTCCTTGGCGCTGCGTGCGGTATGGCAAGTGAGGCCGAGGTTGCGCAGGGTGTGTACCGATTGCTGCAGCGCGACCTGGCTGTCGTCCACCACCAGGATGCGCGCATTGCCCAGCACTTCGGCCTCTTCCATGGTCAAGTCGGTGGGCGCCGCTTCGATTGGCGCCGGTGCGATGCCATGGATGACTTTTTCGATATCCAGCACCTGCACCAGGCCGCCTTCCACCTGGGTCACCCCGGTGATAAACGCACGGTTACCGCCGGAGCCGTAGGGCGGCGGACGGATGTCGGTGGTCAGGCAATGCACGATCTTGCTCACCGCCTGCACATGCAACCCCTGTTTGGAGCGGCTCACGTCGGTGACGATCAGGCAGCCACCGTCCGGGTCTGCCAGGGGCATTTCGCCGAGGGCGCGGCTCAGGTCGATCACCGCCAGCGAGTTGCCGCGCAGAGTGGCGATGCCTTTCACATGCGGGTGGGACTCCGGCAGCTTGGTCAGCGGCGGGCACGGGATGATTTCGCTGACTTTCAGCAGGTTGATCGCCATCAGCTTGCCGCTGCGCAAGGTAAAGAGCAGAAGCGAGAGTGAGTCTGCGCGGGCTTTGGTGGTGGGCATAAAAACCTTCTGTGGATCAGGGATGACGATCTATGGAAGGTTATCGACTTGAGCGGCCCATGCTTTAGGGGCATGGGCCGCTAAAATCATTCCTTCCACACCTGCGGGTTCACCAGGTCCTGCGGACGCTGGCCCAGCAGGGCGCTGCGCAGGTTGTCCAGCGCACGGTTGGCCATGGCTTCGCGGGTTTCATGGGTGGCCGAGCCGATGTGCGGCAGGGTCACGGCATTGCTCAGTTGGAACAGCGGCGATTCGGCCAGTGGCTCTTGCTCATACACATCCAGGCCGGCGCCACGGATACGCTGGCTTTGCAGGGCTTCAATCAGCGCCGGTTCGTCTACCACCGGGCCGCGGGAAATATTGATCAGGATCGCGCTGGACTTCATCAGCCCCAACTCGCGGGTGCTGATCAGGTGCCGGGTCTTGTCGCTCAACGGCACCACCAGGCACACGAAATCCGCCTCGGCCAGCAGCGCGTCCAGGCTGCGCAACTGTGCGCCCAACTCCTGCTCCAGCGCCGGCTTGCGGCTGTTGCCGCTGTACACGATCGGCATGTTGAAACCCAGGCGTCCACGCCGGGCCACGGCCGCGCCGATATTGCCCATGCCAACGATGCCCAGGGTCTTGCCGTGCACATCGCAACCGAACAACGGCGCACCGACACTGGCTTTCCACTGGCCGGCCTTGGTCCAGGCGTCCAGCTCGGCCACCCGGCGAGCGCTGCTCATCAGCAGGGCGAAGGCCAGGTCGGCGGTGCTTTCGGTGAGTACATCCGGGGTGTTGGTGAGCATGATTCCGCGCTCGTTGAAGTACGCCACGTCGTAGTTGTCGTAACCCCCCGACACGCTGGACACCACTTCCAGCTTGCTTGCGCCTTGCAACTGCTCGCGCCCCAGCTTGCGGCCCACACCGATCAGGCCGTGGGCGTGGGGCAGGGCTTCATTGAATTGAGCGTTGATGTCACCCAGCTTGGGGTTGGGCGCGATCACCTCGAAATCCTGTTGCAGGCGTTCGATCATTGCCGGGGTGACGCGGCTGAAGGCGAGGACAGTCTTTTTCATTGCAGGCGGGCTCATCGACTACGGGAGAATGCCAAGCACGCTAACATTCCTGCCGACAGTTGTCAGGACGTCACTTTATCCATGTGAGCACCGGACCAAGTGTGGGAGGGGGCTTGCCCCCGATGGCAGTGGACCGGTCAACACATCTGGTGACTGACGCACCGCTATCGGGAGCAAGCTCCCTCCCACATTTGATCTATATCACCTGGGCGAGATCAGTTCGCCAGGCGCGCACCGCTGAGGCTGCCACTCAATTCATACGCCACCAGTTCCGCCTGGTGCGCCGCCAGAATCTCCGGCAGCGAGCCGCGCAGGTATTCCACCCAGGTCTTGATTTTCGCATCCAGGTATTGGCGCGAGGGATAGATGGCGTACAGGTTCAATTCCTGGGAACGGTAGTTGGGCATGACCCGCACCAGGGTGCCGTTGCGCAGGCCCTCGATGGCCGCGTACACCGGCAACAGACCAATGCCCATGCCGCTGGTGATCGCGGTTTTCATCGCGTCGGCCGAGTTCACCAGGAACGGCGAGGTATTGATTGCCACGCTTTCCTGGCCTTCGGGGCCGTTGAAGGTCCACTTGTCGAGCTGGATCACCGGGCTGACCAGGCGCAGGCAGGCATGGTTGAGCAGGTCATTGGGGCGATGGGCGCAGCCCTTGGCCTTGACGTAATCCGGCGAGGCACAGGCGATGCTGTAGGTGATGCCCAGGCGCTGGGACACGAAGCCCGAGTCCGGCAGTTCGCTGGCCAGCACGATGGACACGTCATAGCCTTCGTCGAGCAGGTCCGGCACACGGTTGGCCAGGGTCAGGTCGAAGGTCACGTCTGGATGGGTGCGGCGATAGCGAGCGATGGCGTCGATGACGAAATGCTGGCCGATGCCGGTCATGGTGTGCACTTTCAATTGCCCGGCGGGGCGCGCATGGGCGTCACTGGCCTCGGCTTCGGCTTCTTCGACATAGGCCAGGATCTGTTCGCAGCGCAACAGGTAACGTTTACCCGCCTCGGTCAGTGCAATGCGCCGAGTGGTGCGGTTCAACAAGCGGGTTTGCAGATGGGCCTCAAGGTTGGAGACCGCGCGCGACACATTGGCAGTGGTGGTATCCAGTTGCACGGCGGCGGCGGTGAAGCTGCCGGCTTCGGCCACGCAACTGAAGGCGCGCATGTTTTGCAAAGTGTCCATGGAGTGTTCTCAAGGGAGATGCCAAATTGTGACATGAAGTTGCGCGCAGGTGTGTATCCGCTGGGCGCTGTCCCCTCCCGACATGGGTGGCGAAGAGTCAGGACAACGTCCAGGCCTCACTGACTTTCGCCCTATAGTGCGGCATGTATTCCTGTAGCAAGTGATTGAATGCCGCCTGTGCGCGGGCGCGGTTTTCACCGGTAGGCACGTCGAGGGCGGCGTGGGCGCGCTGTATCAGGGTTTCGGTGGCCCGGGCGAGTACCGGGCTGATGCGTTTGAGTGCGTCAATCTCCGCGGTCAGTGACGTACCGTGGGCCTGCCGGCCCAGGGTGTCGAGCAATGCATGAAAGTCATCGGCGTGCCGCTCTACGTAATCTTCCCAGCCCGGCTGCTCATCGGGGTTTTCCAGGTAGCGGAGGGCGATTGGCAGCAGATGATCCAGTGAGTCGCTGCCTAACCGGTCTTTGTGCAAGGTTTGCCGGGTGCGCAACGACTGCGCCTCGATGCCGCTGAACTGTTCAACCTGTTGCGGCAGTACCAGATTGCGGTCTTTGTCCTCCGTATGACGGGTATAGAGCACCACCGGTTGGCCGTGCTTTATCTTTACCAGCACTTGGGTGGACCACGGTCTGGCGGGATCAGGCAGCGATTCGCTGATCGAGCGGACCAGGTGTCCCCAGCCGAATGTCAGCTCGCCAATGGTATCAAGTGCTTGGTCCAGCATTTCCTTGACGACTTGCCGGGATTCTGAAGGGGCAATATCGATTGTCAGGTAATCACCGCTCAGGTGCGGGTCATCGAGCTTGCGTTGGCTGACTTCAATGGTCACGCCTTTGCCCGCCCCGCCCTGTGACGAGGCCGCTACCCCGGCAGAGAAAATCTGTATCTGGGCGATGGCGGTCAGCTTGTAGACTTTCAGCGCATCGGGGCGCAGCTGAGCAGGGTGACGCTGGATCAGCGTGTACATTTCATTCTCCAGCGGCCTATCGATGCGCGACTGTGCCTTGAGCAGCACATAGCGCTCCAGCAATGATTGGGCCTGTTTGTTGCTGGCGTGGCGGGTGGCGTTCAGCTCGGACGCTGGCACGGGTGTGCAGACCTGCCGGGTGAATTGTTTGCTGGTGGCGTCTATGTAGTTTTTCATGTCGGCCAACAGTGCCAGAGGGTCGTCGTTGTAGTGCTTGTGCGAGGCCAGGCGACGATGCGCCAACTCCGGCGCTGTTTCATACAGGCTCAGGATATCCAGGGTGATGTGTCGGTGAGTGCGTTGCAGGGTTGGCTTTATCGTGGTTTTCACCTGCAGAGCACTGAAGACATTCACCGTCGACTTGTTATGGGCCGTCAACGCGAAGCCGCGTTCGGTGATCACCGGTTGGGACGTGTTTCTCACGCTGGGCAGCTCAACATCGGTCAGGCCTGCGTCGGCCAATGCCGCCCTGACATAGGGTTGGCTCAGCGCTGAGTAGGCCAGGTGTTTCTGCAGGTTGTAGCTATCACGCAACAAGCTGGGCAGGTTCTTCGCAGTGCAACGGATACTCTCGCTTAGCGAGGTGCGAACGGAATGGCTGCGCGCATCGGCGTACTGTTCCAGGTTTTCGTATTCGCGAGCCGAAACATAGCCGATACCGAGTTGGCTGTGGGTCTGGAACTGCTTCTCGATCGATGACTTCAACTGTGCCTGCAGGCTGATGGTGCGCGTGCTTCTGATGCGCTGGTCGGCGCAGACCTTCAGGCGGGAGTCGGCTGCCAGCTGCGGCCCGGCACGCGTCTGTTGCGTTGGTTCCAATGCAACGTTGTAGCCGATATGACGGTGGTTGCTGCGTTCGCCGCCATTGCGGACATAAGCGAGTGCCGGTAATAACTTTTGCGTCAGGCGCAGATGTTTGCCAGCACTGACGGCTGCCCGGAACTGCCATTTGAGGGCACGACACAGTGCATAGTCGGCCTCGATGTCCGGGTCCCTGGAGGTGCGGTGTCGGCGAAGCAGGTGTTCGGCCTTTTTGAAAAACGCGTAAAAGTCCGGTAATGCCTCTACCGACACCTCAAGGCTCGGCTCTCGGCTGGACAGCTTGTGGTGAAGCGCCTCTATTGACGCTCGATCGCGATGATAGTCTGCGAGCGGGACCAGCTTTTCCAGGACTCTGTCCGCAATCCAGCACACATCACGCTCCAGGGGGCGCATACCGGGTTGCAGTGGTGCTGGCGAGAGGTGTAGCTGCCTGCGCAGAACGTCAGCGGTCTGTTGTGCAGGGGCGGATATGGCTGCTTCGAAAGGGCGTGCGTTGAGTACTGAAAACATTCGGGCACTCCAGAGGGTGGAATGCTCGTTAGTGTGCTTGCTGGCAGCGCACCGCGCTGTAGGGAGAATGTCCCTGTGCCGGGATAAATAGCCCTACATCCTTGGCGCCAGCTCGGATTATCGCCTGAACGGTAACAAAGATTCACAGGAATGCCAGCTTATCGTCCGCCAAGCCGCCGCCTAGAATTGCGCCACCTCTCCCCGCAACACCCTCTCAGGAATTCACAGCAGTGCCGCGTCGCATCAGCAGAGAGCTCAAGACTCTCAGTGTTTGGGCTTTATCGTTCGCAATCAGCGGCTGCATCGGAACCGGAGGAGTAGCCCCTCAAGGCCAGTCCCTCAACGCCAATAACCTGGCTACCGACGACGCCATCCAGAGCGCCGCGCAAGACGCC